>Ga0307424_1000215_pt1 | contig 29620 bp, 19 predicted proteins | sample SalMarWE160320MG_FD_202157 | JGI IMG/M metagenome (GOLD analysis project Ga0307424, IMG submission 202157) | Salt marsh sediment microbial communities from the Plum Island Ecosystem LTER, Massachusetts, United States - WE1603-20 | ecosystem: Environmental > Aquatic > Marine > Intertidal zone >... | reverse complement strand
GAAGGTGGCTCCCTCGACGGGTTCTAGATCGCGTGGGGATGCCACCTTGGCCCTACCACTCGCCCTCCGCTGGCCGTCTTGCCGTCTTGGCGTCTCCCCTTTCACCTCCAACCCACCACCCACCGCCTTTCGCCTCCGGCGGAGATCTCGCTAGTTTCCAGACGACCAGCCACGGGGGAGTCCATGTCCAAGAGTGACGAGAAGAAGTTGGAGGCGTTGGTCCGGAAGAACGCGGCCAAGGCGGCCAAGAACAAGGCCACCACACAGCATCGGTTCGACCCGACGCTGCCGGAGGAGAGCGAGGAGGACGCCGAGCGGCGGCGCTTCTTCTCCGACATGAAGAAACGGGAGTTCTAGCCGCAGGTCGGTCTCCGGCGCAGCGTGCATGCGGAAGGTCATCGTCTACATCGCGACCAGCGCCGATGGCTTCATCGCGCGCCCGGACGGCGGCATCGATTGGCTCGACCGCCCCCGGACCGCGGGCGACTACGGGATGGCCCGTTTCTACCGGTCCATCGACACCGTGATCCTGGGCCGCAAGACGTATGACGTGGCACTCGGGTTCGGACAAGCCTCGTACGCCGACAAGAAGAACTACGTTTTCTCCCGCCGGCACCGGCGCGCCAGCCCGGAGGTGGAGTTCACCGCGGAACCGGTGGGTCCGTTCGCGCGCCGGCTACGGCGCGCGCGCGGCAAGCACATCTGGCTCGTGGGTGGGGCTGAGATCATCGCGAGTTTCCTCGATGGCAACCAAGTTGATGAATTCATCATTCACGTCGTCCCGACCTTCATCGGGGAGGGTATCCCGCTGATCGCGCCGCGCCACCGCACGGTGCCCCTCACGCTACTTTCGACGCGCCGGTATTCCGACGGCATCGTGCGGTTGCACTACGCGGTCCGGCGGGCGGGAACAACCGAGCGCGCGACGCGTCGACCCGTGAAGAAACATGTCGGCCATTGAAGCGTTGGCCGCCTGGGTCGCTATCGGCGCGATCGGGATGGGTATGGACGTGCGCGCGGCGGGGACTTCGACGGCGGCCGACTCGTGCGCCGTCGGCGCCCCGCTTCCCGCGTATGCGCACAACGACTACGCGAACCGCCATCCTCTCTACGACGCCCTCTCCCTCGGGTACCAGGGCGTAGAAGCTGATTTCCACTTGGTGCGCGGTCGCTTGCTCGTGGCGCACGACCTCCGGGACGTGCGATCTGACCGCACGCTCGAGGCGCTCTACCTTCGGCCACTGCTCGCCTGGGTGGAGCGCTGCGGATACGTCCTCCCCGACCACCCGCTGCTCTTCAACATCGAAGCGAAAACGGAAGGATATGACGCCTACCACGTCCTCGTTCGACTCCTGCGGACGTACCACGAGATCCTCACCGTCGTTCGCGATGGTGAGGAGGTGGTCGGTCCGGTACAGGTCGTCCTCGTAGGGTGGCACCCGCCGCTCGACAGCCTCGTTGCCGATCGCGAACGGTTCGTTGCGGTGCAATGGGACATTACGGATCCCGCGTCGCAGGTGCCATCGGTGCCGCCGCACCTGATCCGGCTCATCACCGTCGACTACGGTAAGGCCATCGGCTGGTCGGGACGTGGACTGCGCCCGGCGGTCGCGGACAGCGTCCTGACCCGGCTGATACGGGAGCGGGACGTCGTGCCGGGGCGTCTCGCCCGCGTACACAACGTGCCGACCAGAGCGTCGGTGTACCGCATGCTTCTTGACGCCGGTATCGATCTCATCGGCACGAAGGATCTGACCACGAGTCGGGACATGCTGACCGAGCGCCAGTGATGTCCGAACTGGTCATCCACCTCACGAAGCGCGCGGACGGCGACTCTGTGCTCCGCTGCACCAGGGCCGACGGCTCCGTCACCTGGCAGCGTCACCGCGGCCCGCAGGCCGGCTTCTTCCCCCTGCACGACGTGACGCACTACGCCATCGAGTCCGAACTGGGATTCCGACAGGGGTTTTTCGGACTGATCGCCGACGGGTGGGACATCACCGATACCGGTGGCAAGAGCGCTCGTGGTGCGCTGCCGGAGGAAACCGCCGCCGTCGAGCACCTCGTGGCCTCGATGGACGTGCAGCGGGGGAGCAGGACTCGCTGGACCGCGGCGGAGCTGAACGAGCAGGCGGCCACGCAAGCGGCGCTCGGCGGGCGTCCGACGCCGCGCGCCATTACGGACGACGAGCTCGCACGCGTGAGGGAACGGATCGCGATTCTGATCGGACAGTGGACGGCACTCCCCGCGGGCCGCACGCTGGCACTCGAGTTCGATCGGCGCGTGGAGTCCGCTCCCTAAGGGCCGGACCGATGCAACGCGACTACATCCTCCGCATGATCGAGCAGGCTGGCGCAGTGCTGCGCGCGCTGCTCAACCGTGTGCTGCGGCGGGAGGCTGCGCCGGCCGAGGTCACCCGTGCCCTGCGACACGCGGCGGCACTTGGATCGCTCGACATCGACTTGCTCCGCCTCGGCGACGCCGACACGGTCCTGCTGATGGTGGCGCCCGGCGGAGAGCCCGAGCCGGGACGTACCTGGCTCGCGGCGGAGATGCTGTATCTCGACGGGTTCGCCGCTCGGCTCGACGATCGCGTCGCGGATGCCGCAGCGAGCTTCGCCAAGGCGCGCCTGCTCTTCGGGCTCGTCGGCGCCACCGGCGTGCTTCCATCGGGGTTCCCCGAGGCGCAGGCACGCATGCGGGAGATCGATGAATATCTGGCGGTTCCGGAGCAACCCGCCGAGTGATTCCGCGGGATGAACCCGCGGCTCGGCTCTCCCGCATGAAGCGGGTGTCAACGCCGATTCACTCGGCAGGCCGAGCGGCGGCTTCATGCCGCCGACCATCGGAAGTACCCGCAGAGTTCCCCATTGCCTGACCGCTTCGCGAATCCTTGCTCTCCCCCGGATCCCGGCGCAGCTTTGGCGCCGACCGCACCACCACCACCTTCCACGAGGTCCGCTCCATGCGTTTGGGTCTGCTGCTGATCCTGTTGATTTCCACTCCCGCCGCCGCACAACGCCGTGGCCCCAACCGCGCGCCACCGCGCGATCCGATGCGCTTCCAGTACGTCGGCCCGGAGAGCGCCGGCCGCATGGCCGCGGTCGCCGGCATCCCCGGCGACCCTTCGACGTACTACGCGGGCGCTGCGTCCGGCGGCATCTGGAAGACGACGGACAGCGGACAGACCTTCACGCCGATCTTTGACGCGCAACCGGCCCAGGCCATCGGCGCCCTCGCCGTCGCCCCATCCGATCACCGCATCGTGTGGGCGGGCACTGGGGAAGCGTGGGCCATTCGCGACGCCGACGTGATGGGCGACGGCATCTACAAGTCCACGGACGCCGGGGCCACGTGGACCAACATGGGACTCCGGGAGACCGGTCGCATCGGTCGCATCGTCGTGCATCCTACGAATCCGAACCTCGTGTTCGCCTGCGCGCTCGGCCGCACGACCGGACCGCAGGAGGAACGCGGGGTGTTCCGGACGACCGATGGCGGGCAGCATTGGGACCGCGTGTTGTTCGTGAATCCCAATACGGGCTGCTCGGGGCTGGCGATGGACGCGACGAACCCCAACGTGCTCTTCGCGGGCACGTGGGAGGTCGTGATGCACACGTGGGCGATGTTCAGCGGCGGCCCCGGGAGCGGCGTGTACGTGTCGCGGGACGGTGGCACCACGTGGAAGCGGATCGTGTCCCCAGGCCTCCCCACGTCGCCGGTCGGGAAGATCGACGTGGCCGTCGCTCCGTCCGACTCGCGCCGCGTCTACGCCCTGATCCAGACGGCCGACGAGGGATCGCTCTGGCGCTCGGACGACGGCGGGGCCGCGTGGCGCGTGGTGAGCTGGGACCGGACGCTCATCGGCCGCGCCGGGTATTACATCCGCCTCGCCGTGAATCCCACCAACCCGGACGAAGTGATGGTGGCCAACTCGAGCTTCCATCGCTCGACCGACGGCGGTCTCACGTTCCCGCTGAGCGGGGGCTGCGGTGACTGCCACGACATCTGGGTCGATCCCACCAATCCCGATCGGTGGGTGATCACGGACGATCCCGGCATGAGCATCACCACCGACCATGCGCGGACCTACACACGTATCACGCTTCCGATTGGACAGATGTATCACGTGGCAGTGGACACGCGGGTCCCTTACTGGATCTACAGCAACCGCCAGGACGACGGAACGATGCGCGGACCGAGCAACGCGCCGGTGTTCGTGACGAACGTGCCGTCGTATCGGCCCGGTGGCGGCGGCCGGCGCGGGTTCGGTGGCGGCAGCAGCCGGTGGGAAGGTCCGCTCGGCGGGTGCGAGTCCGGCTTCACGCTGCCAGACCCCAACAACCCCGACGTCGTCTGGGCCTCATGCTACGGCAACACGGTGACCCGCTACGACGCGCACCTGGGACAGGCGCGCTCGGTGAGTCCCTGGATCCACACGCTCGATTCCCCCCCGAACGACACGAAGTACCGCTGTCACTGGACACCACCGCTCGCCATTGATCCGTTCGATCACGAGACCGTGTACTACGGCTGTCAGGTGATCTTCAAGACGTCGAACGGCGGACAGAGTTGGAGCGTCATCAGCCCGGACCTCTCCACCAACGATCCGGCGCGGATCGCGTTCTCCGGCGGGATCATCGGCGACAACCTTGGCCAGTTCTACGGCGAGGTGGTGTTCGCCATCGCGCCCTCCGCGCTCCAGCGCGGGCTCATCTGGGCCGGCACGAACGACGGCCAGCTCTGGCTCACGCGTGACGGCGGGGCTGCCTGGACGAACGTCACCAAGAACGTCACTGGGATGCCCGAGTGGGGCACGATCCGGCGGATCGAGCCGTCCGCGTTCGACGCGGCCACCGCCTACGTCGCGGTGGACTACCACATGATGGACAACCGCGATCCGTTCATCTACAAGACCACCGACTTCGGCCGAACGTGGAGCCGGATCAGTGACGGGCTGCCGCATGGCCATCCGCTCGACTACGTGATGGCGGTAGCAGAGAATCCCAATCGACAGGGCATGCTGTTCGCCGGAACGGGACATGGGTTCTTGTATTCGCGGGACGACGGCGCGCATTGGACCCCGTTCCAGGGAGACCTTCCCGCCGCGCCCGTCACGTGGATCGTGGTGGAGAAGACCTTGCACGACGTGATCGTCTCGACCTACGGCCGTGGGTTGTATGTCCTGCGTGACATCACCCCCCTCGAAGCGGAAGACAACGCGGGGGTGGCCTCACCGTTGGTGCTCTACCCGCCACCTGCGGGCTACCGGGAGGGACGGAGCGGCCAGGCCAGTTTCACCTTCGCCCGCAATGATCCGGCCGCCGACTCCGTCCGCGTGGAGATCCTCGACGCCAGCAGTGCGGTCATTCGCACACTCAGGAGCGCGGCACGGATCGGCGCCAACCGGGTGACCTGGGATCTGCGCTACGAGGGGCCGAACCAGGTCGCGCTGCGAACGATTCCGCCGGACAACCCCCACATCTGGGAAGAAGCGCGATTCAAGGACCGGGATATCCGGCCGGTCTTCCATTGGGGCATTCAGGGTCCGCAGCGGTCCGGGCCGCTCGCCGCCCCGGGCGAGTACGCTGTCCGCGTGACGGCGAACGGCATGTCCCAGACCCAGCCGTTCCGCGTCATCCGTGCGACGTCGGTGCCCTCACCCGACACTGATCTCGTGGCATCCACGGCGACGCAGATCCGCATCCACGATGATATCAACGCGGCAGTGGACCTGATCAACCGCCTCGAGGTGATGCGGAAGCAGGTTCAGGATCACCTGGCGGCCCACACGGGCGATGCGCGCCTCGAGAAGCCGCTGCGCGAGCTGGACCAGAAGATGATGGACGTGGAGCTGCAGCTGCTGACGCGCACGGAGATGCACAGCGACGACAAGTGGTACGTCGAGCGGTATCGGGTGTACATGAACCTGGTATGGCTCTCGGGCGAAGTGGGAACTGGGGCCGGGGACGTGGCCGGTGGGGCCGAGTATCGGCCGACGGATGCGTCGCTCGCGGTCCTCGATACGATCGAGCGGGACCTGGCGACGGCCAAGGCAGCCTTCACCCGCGTGGTGGAGCGGGACGTGCCGGCCTTCAACAAGGCAATGGCCGGAAAGCTCCCGCCGATCACCGGCGGGTCGTGATGGGTTGGGCCCGGGCGCGAGAGAGTTGGGAGCGACCAGGTCGTGAAGGACTTGCATTGCGATCGGCAACGCTCGCGCTGCTCCCGCTCATCCTCGTCGGCGTGGGACTGCAAACGGCGGCGGCGCAGTTGTCGAATGCCGACTCCGCAGTGAACGCGTGTCTCGCGGCCGACACTGCGACGCGCTGGTTGGCCGTCCGGGCCGCATGGGCGAGCGACTCCGGCCACACGTGGTCGAACGACTCGCTCCGCGGGGTGCTGTTGGACCTCGGCCGAGCCGACCAGGCGGTGCGATCGGCCGGTGGGCTGGCAGACTCCATGGCCGATCCAGACTTCGGCCGTCGCATGGCGGCCGCCGACTCCACCAACGGGGCGGCCCTCCGGGCGATCATCGATCGGTTCGGCTGGCCGACGAGGAGCCTGGTGGGCGTCGAGGGAGCCTCGGCGGCATTTCTGATCGCGCAACATAGCCCCGCGCTGCAACATGAGGCGCTCACGTTGATGCGGGCGCTCCCGCCCGGGGAGGTCTCGCCTGGTGATCTCGCCATGCTCGAAGACCGCGTACGCGTGCACGACGGCCAACCGCAGCGATACGGCACCCACCTTTCGTTGGACAGCACCGGACCCATCCGGTTCGACCCAATCGAGGACCTCGAACACCTGGACGCCCGCCGTGCCGAAGCCGGCCTGCCGCCGATTCCTGTCTACACGTGCATGATGCGTGCGGTCTACGGGCGGGATGTGGTGTGGCCTCCCGGCTCGGGACGGGAGCCGTGAGGCGACAGGTGTGTCACCGGAAGGGCATGACGCGCTGGTAACGGAGCGGCTCGACCTCGTTCCCGCCACCGTCGAGTTGCTGCGGGCCGCGCTGCGAGGCCGGGCGCCGCTCGCCGCCGCTCTACGGGCTCAGGTTCCGGAAACGTGGCCGCCTGAGTTCGTCGATGCCCGCGCGCTCGAGTTCACGCTCGAACGCCTCGAAGCGGGCCCCTCACAGGCCGGCTGGTGGCTCTATTTCGTCCTGCTTCGCGACCCCGAGGTCGGCCGAACCCTCATTGGCAGCGCCGGCTACCGGGGACGACCCACAACCGACGGGACCATCGAGGTCGGCTACGCCATCGTTGCCGACCACCGTCGCCAGGGCTACGCATCCGAGGCAACGCGGGCCCTGGTTCGGCGCGCGTTCGCGCTACCGACCGTGAGGCGGGCTATCGCCGATACGCTTCCGGAGCTGGAAGGCTCGATCGGCGTGCTCCACGCCTGCGGCTTCCGTCTGATCGGCAAGGGGTCCGAGCCGGGGGTCATCCGCTTCGAGCTGCTCCGCGCCACGTCCTGAACGGAACACCACCACGGGCGCCCTCTCGCTCCCGACGTGGCCCGCGCCGACGGTCATGTCATTCCGCGCGGACCGCAATCTCGAAATCCGTCCCCTCCCAGCGATCCGCCTCGATCCATCGGAACGTGAACCGAATCACCACTCCCTGTGCAAGCCGGTCCGTGGGGAGGTCGACGCAATACACTCCCATTCCCGTGTCCACCGTCGGCGTATCGGTGACGGACCTCCAGTCATCATCGCTCCAATGGACGACCGCGGGCGCGAGCGCTTCGATCCGCAGGACGCGGCCCGGCGCTAGCGCGCGGATCTTGTGGTTGAACCGCCAAACCGAGAGCCGCGACACGCGCCGCTCCTCCCGGTACCGACGCACGGTCTGTGGCGGCATGTCGAACACCGCGCCGTCCGCCAGCGATCGCACGAGCTTGATGTACTCCGCGTGCGCCCACACCAACGGCATCGCCGATCCGGATGGCCGCCCGTTGAACAGCTCCCGGGCGGGGATGTCCGGAGCGTCCCACACCTGCTCCGGCAGGAAGCCGCCGGGACTCGCTTGCGCGCGCACCACCCGCAGCAGTGCGCTCGCCTTCGCGCTGTCACCTCGAGCCAGCTCGTAGTGCGCCCGCTCGGCGGTCAACAGCGGCCAGCCGCGGCCCACACCCGTCCCGTCGAATGCCGCTCCGGTCTCGTGCTCGCCGTATCCGTCTTCGTTGTAGCGGTGCCAAACGGGGCCGGTGGCGGTGTCCGTGCGCAGGAGCGCGTCGATCGCGCGCACGGTGTTGCGGATGCGCGGATCGGCGGGATCCCGGAGACCGAACCGCACCAGCGCGAGCGCGTCCGGACTCACGATCTCGCCGTACCGGAATTGACTCTGCTCCACCGGTCGGTTCTTGACCGGCACGAACCCGGTGGCCGGCGACGCCCCGTCGGCGACGTCCGGTGGCGCGATCCGCGCGTAGTATCCCTCGACGCCCAACCGCCGGGCGAGATCGGATCCCGTCACGTACGTCCACGGCTCGATTCCGTCGTTCCAGGTGTCCGCGGTGTCGCGCAGGTACGCGGCCGCGCGGGGCTCCCCGGCCGCGTCCGCGAACTCGGCGGCGGCGAGCAGCGCGGCCACCGTCACCGCGAGCGTGAACGGTGAGTAGCCGGCGTCCTCCTCCCAGCGGTCCTGCAAGGTCACGGGCCCCACGCGCGCGAGGTAGCACGCCGCGCGACGCACCATGGGCCACGGATCGAACCCGTCGAGCCCATCGTGCCGTCGCAGCAGATCGGCGAGCAGGATGGGAAAGCCGGTCTCGTCGAGTTGAACGCCATTCCAGTACGGCGTTCCGTCGAGCCACATGTTCTGGGGCCAGTGGCCGTCCGCCTCCTGGGTGGCAGCAAGGAAGGTGAGAGCGTTCCGCGCCGCGCCGTGCCGGCCCGCCGCCAGTAGGCCCCCCGCGGTTTCCACGAGGTCCCGCGGCCACACCAGGTGGTATCCGCCGAGGTCATCGTCGCCGCGGGCAAACCCCCACGGCACCGAGAGACTCGCGATCGTGGCACCCCGGTGCGCCTTGTCCTCGTGTGTGTGAAGCACCGCCGTGCTCACACGGTAGAGATCGAGCCCGTCGCCCTCGTCCGGCACGTCGTGGCAGGCGCCCTGAAACGTGGTCCAGCCCTGGACGTACGCCGCGGCGATCGTGTCAAACGACTCCAGCAGGGAAGCGCGCGCATGCTCGGCGGCCTCGTTCGCCGTCTCGCCAAAACCCAGTGCCAGGACGAACCTTCCTCGCACGTCCCGCAACGGGATCTCCGCCGTAAGCGCCACGTTCCCGCCCGGCGCGTCCGCGAAGCACCGCGTGAGATGCCCGTGCCGCGTGATGTCTTGCCAGCCGTCGCTAGTGCCTACGTAGCCGCAGCTCATGTCCCCGAACGGGACCGAGCACGCGAGCGCCAACACGTGGGCGTCGCGCGCCGCAAACAGCATCCGCTCACCCTTGTACGTACCGACCCATCCATGATTGTCATAGCCTCGGTTGCCGAGGTGTGGAGCGAGGAGCACGAATAGGCGGAAGTCGGCGAGGGAGCCTCGCTTGGGATCGAACGCGACGCGCTGCAGGAGCACGTCCCGGTTCGGATCGGTGAGCACGGTCTTGACGATCCGGTAGCGTCCCCTATCGCACCCATTGGTCAGGCGATACCCGGGGACGCCGGGCGCTAACAGCTCCACCTGGTGAGCCGCGTGACGCTTTTCCTCCGAGAAGAAGCCGTCCGCGGCCGTGACCAACAGGCCCACATCCCGCGTATTGGCCTGATCCACCCGCGGGTAGTAGACCTCGTTCACGATGCCGTGCGACAGGGTGAACCACACGCGGCTCCGCGCGGTCACCGCGGTCCCGACGCCGCTCTTGGCGCTCGAGGTCCAGCGGGGCTCGATGCCGGGATTGCCGGGCGGCACGGCCCCCGGGGCCTCGTCGGCGTCGCGGCATCGGTTGTCAGTAGTGGGTTGCGCCATGTTGGACCGTCATTCCTCCCGAACCGGCGGCCGATTGGGGCGCACCGCCGGCGGCGCACAACGCAACGGGCCGCCGATCTCCAGCCAGCGTGGGGACCGGCCAACAAGTACCGGCGCCAACCCTCTCGGTCCGCCTTGGCTATCGCTCGTGCTGCTCGGGCATTCCGCTAGGCGCCCGCAGCGGGCTTCGTCCCGGCGAGCGTGTTGTAGAGCCAGCCGAACAGAAACCCGCAGATCGCGCCGTCCAGCACGGCATAGAGCGTCACCACGATCACCGACCCGAATCCGTTGGGCCCGTGGTACCCCGGGTACATCGACGCGCCGAGCTGGAGCCACGCGTCCCCGTAGGGCGGGGAGGCCAGGTTGGCCAGTCCAACGATCAGGAAGCAGCCGCCCCAGAGGATGGCCGCCGTCAGCGTGAGGGCCTTCGTGTTCAGCGCCACGGTACACGCTCCTTGTTAGGGACGGCGGAAAACCTATCACAGCCGTCGCTTGGCGGCGAGCCGCAGGCCCGGCACGCAGCGGTCTGGCAGCCCGATGCGTAAGCAGTGCGAGGCCCGTGGGTACCTGCGGGCCCAGCTCCTCCCTCATGTCGAGGCTCGCATGACACGACCCCGCTTCTCCACCAGGCCGGCCGCCCTACTGGTGCTCGCCGCACTCGCCCGTCCGCTCATCGCGCAGCAGCCACAACAGGATCTCGCTGCTCGGCTCGCCGCGGACCGGGCCACCCTGGCCGCCGAGAACTACGTGACCCCACCGCCGGAGATCATCCGGCTGGTGACGGCGCCCAGGTACGAGAACCTCTCGCTGACGCAGCCGAGTCCGGATCGACGGTACTTCCTCAAGCAAGAGAGCGAAGGCCTGCCGGACATCGACCTCTTTGGGAAGCCGCACCACTACTTCGGCGGTCTCCAGGTCGACTTCAAAGCCAACCGGGCGCGCGTGCTGACCACGCGTGGCGCGGCGGGCCTGGAGCTGATCGACGCGACGACCGGGAAGTCCACCACGGTCGAGACGCCCGCCGGCGCCACCGTGAGCGGACCGGCGTGGTCGCCGGACGGCACGCAGCTCGCGTTCATCGCCAACTTTGACGACGCCTCGCACGTGTACGTGGCGGACGTGGCCACCGGGAAGTCGCGCCGTGTCACGCGGACCCCGCTGCTCGCGACACTCGTGACCTCCATCGACTGGACGGCGGACGGGCGGAACATCGTGGCCGTGCTGTTGCCCGACAATCGCGGTCCCGCGCCTACGCAGCCCGCGGTCGCCGAGGGCCCGCTCGTGCGGTTGTGGCTGGACAGCCTCAAGTCGCCACAGCGCAACTTTGCGAGCCTGCTCGACAGCCCGTTCGACGAAGCCTTGATGAAGTACTACGTCACCGGGCAATTGGCCCTGATCGACGTGCGGTCACGGGGCGTGAAGAAGATCGGCGCGCCGGCCATGTTCCGCAGCGTCGACGTCTCCCCTGACGGCGCCTACCTGCGCGTGACGACGATGCAGGAGCCGTTCTCGTACGTCGTGCAGTACAACACGTTCGGCACGACCGAAGCGTTGTGGGACACCAGAGGGAAGGTCCTGGCGGAGATCGACAAGCGACCGCTCCGCCTGACCCGCGACACGAGCGATACGCCGGGCAACCGGGAGGAGGGCGCCAAGCGCGGCCTTTCGTGGATGCCCCAGGGATTCGGCTTGTACTACCTCGAGCAGGTGCCCGGACGGCGCGGCGCAGATTCCACGAACGCGGCACCGCCAGCGGGACCGGGTGCCGCGCGCGGACGCGGCGCCGGTGGCGCTCGGCCCGACCGGATCATCCACTGGCTCCCGCCGTTCGGTGACAGTGACACCGCGGTGCTGTACCGGGCGGACGGCCCCATCAGCCAGGTCATGTTCACCGACGACGCGAAGACCATCTTCATTGCGTCCACCACCAACGGCGCCGGCGAGATCTACGCGGTCAACCTGGACGAGCCAAGCACCAAGCACGTGGTCGTGCGGCAGCGCGGCTATACGCCGTCGTTCGCCGGTGGCGTCGGACGCGGCTTCCGGGGCGGGTTCGGTCGTGGCCGTGCCGGAAACGACTCGGCGGCGTTCTACACGAACCCCGGCGCTATGCTGACGCGCCGCGGCAGCCACGGCGGATCGGTCGCCATGGTGTCGTCGGATCGGGCCGTGTACCTGCAGGGAACCCAGTACTTCCCGGACTGGGAACAGCACCCGCCCAAGGCGTTCGTGGACAAGGTAGACCTCGCCAGCGGCACGAAGACCCGCCTCTTCGAAGGAGCCGATGACGTCTCTGAGACGATCGGCGTGGCGCTGGATGACGACTTCACCCGAGTGATCGTGACGCGGGAGTCGCCCACGACGGTCCCCGACGCGTACCTCAAGGATCTGAACACCGGCACCCTCACCAAGCTCACCGACAATCGCGACCCCACGCCGGAGTTCACGCAGGCTCTGCGGAAACGCATCACCGTGACACGGGCCGACGGCATCCACTTCCAAGTGGACGTCACCTTGCCGCGCGACTATCACGCGGGCACGCGTCTCCCCGGGATGTTCTGGTTCTACCCGCGCGAGTACACCGATCAAGCGAGCTACGAGCGCACGCTGCGCACGGAGAACATCAACCGCTTCCCCACGGCGGGCGCCCGCACGATCGAGTACCTGGTCACGCAGGGGTACGCGGTCGCCAACTTCAATCCGCCAATCATCGGGGAAACCGGGCGGATGAACGACAACTACGTGTCCGACCTCCAGATGAACCTGATCGCGGTGATCGACGAGTTGGACCGTCAAGGGTTCATCGATCGCACGCGACTCGGCATCGGCGGGCACAGCTACGGAGCGTTCAGCACCGCGAACGCGATGGTCCACACCCCATACTTCAAGGCGGGCATCGCCGGCGATGGCATGTACAACCGGACACTCACGCCCAACGGCTTCCAGAGCGAGCGCCGGGATCTGTGGAATGGACAGAAGACCTACATCGACATGTCGCCCTTCTTCATGGCCGATAAACTCCAGGGCGCGCTCCTCATGTATCACTCCATGGAGGACCAGAACGTCGGCACCACTCCCATCAGCTCGATCCGGATGTTGCAGGCGCTCAGAGCGTATGGGAAGACGGCCGCGCTATTCATGTATCCCTATGAAGACCACGGTCCTGCCACCCGCGAGACCATTCTGGACCAGTGGGCGCGGTGGGTGGCGTGGCTCGACATCTACGTCAAGCACGCCGGTGAGTCGATCCCGAAAGCGGCTGACGCGGTAGCGGCGGAAGCATCGGGTAACCGATAGCCGAAAGCCGATTGCCGATGGCCGATTGCCGGTTCACATTCCCCCCGGCTTTCGGCTACGGGCTATCGGCTATCGGCTATCGGCTCTCGCCTATCGGCTCTCGGCTATCGGCTTTCGGCGATCGGCTATCGGCTTTCGGCGATCGGCTATCGGTCAACCGGCTTTCTCCAGGAGTGGTGATCATGCGTTCCCCCTCCCCGTCGTCTTCCCTTCTCCTTTTCGCGTCGCTACTCGCACCGTGGCCGGCATCGCTTGTGGCCCAGGCTGGATCCGCATCCCCGCCCATCAACCAGGCTACGGACCCGTTGCTGCGGCCGTTTTCATGGCGGTTCATCGGACCCGCGGGTCAGGGGGGCCGCGTGGACGACTTCGCGGCGGTCACGGGGGATCCGTCCACGTTCTACGTCGGGTTCGCCACCGGTGGGCTGTGGAAGACCACGAACAACGGCACGACGTTCACGCCGGTCTTCGACACCTATTCCTCCGCGTCCATCGGCGCCGTCGCGGTGGCGCCCTCCGACCCCAACATCGTGTGGGTGGGCACGGGCGAGGCCAACAACCGGCAGTCGTCATCGTTCGGTGACGGGATCTACAAGTCCACCGACGGAGCCGCGACGTTCACTGCCATGGGCCTGCGCGAGACGCAATCGATCGCACGGATCGTGATTCACCCCCGAAATCCGGACGTTGTCTGGGTCGCCGCCGTGGGCCATTTGTTCGACGCCAATGCCGAGCGCGGCGTGTTCAAGACCACGGACGGCGGCCGCACCTGGCGGAAGGTCCTTTCCGTGGATGCCAACACGGGTGCGACGGAGCTGGTGATGGACCCGTCGAATCCCGACGCGCTCTATGCCGCGACGTACCAGCGCCGCCGCTCGGCCTGGGGGTTCGCCGGTGGCGGACCGGGAAGCGGGCTCTGGCGTTCCGACGACGGCGGCGAGCACTGGACCCGAGTCACGGGACATGGACTGCCAAACGGCACGCTCGGCCGGATCGCACTCGATTTCTCGCGATCGAACCCGAACGTGATCTACGCACAGATCGAGGTGTCGCCCGACAAGGAACGTCCGGTGTCACAGCAATCGGGTGACACGGCGGCGCAGGGTGGCGGCGGCTTCGGTCGCTCGGCATGCCCGACGACGGGCATCGTTCAGGATCAGCCCGAGAGTGCAGGGGGCGGCGGCGGGCAGCAACAGGCACAGGCGGAGCCCGATCCCCAGTGCAACGGCGTCTGGGGCTCGAATGACAAGGGACAGACCTGGGAGTTCCTCGCGAATCAGAATGCCCGACCGATGTACTTCAGCCAGATCCGCGTCGATCCCAACGACGAGAACACGGTCTACACCGCGGGCGTGCAGTCGTACAAGTCCACCGACGCTGGCCACACGTGGCGTGTCCTGCGCGGTCAGGGTCACGTCGATCACCACGCCATCTGGATCGATCCCAGCAACAGTCAGCACGTGATGTACGGCAACGACGGCTCGGTGGACGTGTCGTGGGATGGTGGTGAGACCTGGGAGTCGCTCCGCAGTTGGGCGGTGGGACAGTCCTATCACGTGTCCGCGGACATGCGACATCCCTACTGGGTGTGCACCGGCCTCCAGGACAACGGAAGCTGGTGCGGGCCGAGCAGCGTGCGGTCGGGTTCGATTCTGGCGCAGGACTGGTATCGGGTCGGTGGCGGGGACGGATTCTACAGCGCTATCGACGCCGGTGACTGGACCGTCATCTACAGCGAATCACAGAACGGGAATGTGAACCGCCGCAACCTGACGACGGGCGAGTCCCAGAACATCCGGCCACGCCCGCCCACCCAGCCCGGGCAGCGTGGCGCCGGTGGGGGCGGGGCGCAGCTGTCTCCGGAGCAGCAGGAGGCGTTACGTCGCGGGAACATCGTCCCGACACCGCCGGAGGGCACGGAGATCCGTTGGAACTGGAACACGCCCATTCTCTTGTCGCCGCACAATGCGAGCATCATCTACTTGGGCGGGAACCGATTGTTCAAGTCGTACGATCGTGGTTCGACCTGGACCATGTCGCCCGACCTCACCAAGGCCGTCGACCGCGACACACGTGATATCATGGGCCAGAAAGGGTCGCTCCAGCGTTGCGGTCGGCTGCGCCAGGGCGCCTGCACGCTCTCGAAGAACGACGGTGTCTCGTCGTGGGGGACCATCATCACGATCGCGGAGTCCCCACTGGTTCCGGGGATTCTCTGGGTCGGGACGGACGACGGGAACGTCCAACTGAGTCGCGACGGCGGCGCCACCTGGACGGAGGTTGGCAAGAACATCCCAGGCGGCACCAAGGAGTACTACGTCTCGCGCGTCGAGGCCTCGCACACCGATCCGGCAACGGCCTATGTCTCCGTCGATGGCCATCGGCACGGCGATCTCCGTCCTTATGTCTGGGTCACGCGGGACTACGGGGCAAGCTGGACCTCGATCGCGGGGAACCTCCCGGCCTCCGGCAACGTCACCACCGTGCGGCAGGATCCCAAGAACGCGAGCCTGCTGTACGCCGGCACCGAGTTCGCGTTCTACGTATCGCTGGACGAAGGGAAGACGTGGAACCGGTTCATGACCGGCCTGCCGACTACACGGTTTGACGACGTCATGGTCCACCCGCGCGAGAACGACCTGGTGCTGGCGACCCATGGGCGCAGCGTCTGGATCATGGACGACGTCACGCCGCTGCAGTCGCTCACCGCCGACATGCTGGCCGAGGACGTGCATCTGTTCGAGCCTCGGAGTGCGGTCGTCTGGGCGAACGACATCCAGCGCTCGCGGTCCGTCACGGGCAGCAAGAACTTCGAGGGGGAGAATGCCCCGGATGGGACGGGGATCACGTACTACCTCAAGCGTCCGGCATCCGGCGACGTGAAGATCGTCGTTGCCAACACCGCCACCGGTGAGGTCTTCCGGAATCTCGTCGGCACCAACGGGCAGGGCTTGAACCGGGTGCAGTGGAATCTCCGCGGCGACCGTCCGCCGCGACCGGAGGGCCAGGGTGCTGGCGGCGGCAGGTTCGGCGGCCGCAACCTGGGACCGATGGCGGAGCCCGGGCTATATCGCGTGACGCTCACAGTGGACGGCCACGACTACTCGCGGACGGTGGAGGTGCTGGAGGATCGCTGGCTTAGCGAGCGGTAGAAGACTCCCGAGGAGCTCCCGGGAAGACCCGGAGGACGCATCAAGAAAGGCACACGGGACAGGTCGCTTGAGCGACATCAGCCGCGTCGTGGTTTTGGCGGCGAAACAACCCACCCGGGGCCCGACCAACCTGTGCGGCACAAGGTCGATTGCGTGCGTCGCGTCTTGGATCCCGTCAGTGGAGGAAGACAAGTGCGTTCCAAGAGTGTTGGGCTAGTCGTGACGCTCATGGCGATCCTGCCGTGCTCGCCTCCCAGCGATCGACCTCGGGGTGTGGCATTAGATGATTCCCGTACCCGATTCCTCGGTGATTCCCTGCGATCACTGGGCTTCATCGGCGACTCTCTCACGTTCGGGCAAGTCACGGATTTGGTGCTCGATGACAGCGGCGATGTCTACGTCTTGGACGCGCTCAACGGAACCCTCCGTGGATTCACCAGGGACCGGCGCGCCGCAGACTCGACGGGGCGACGCGGAGGAGGGCCGGGGGAGTTCGGACATGTCTCACGGCTGATGATGAACCGGGATGGACTGCTGCTGATCCTCGACCAAGCCAACCTGCGGTTATCACTGTATTCGGCAGCCGGCGGTATGGTAACGTGGCAGCGTGACCTACCTTTGCCGTTCCCCGCCACTGATGCATGTGTGTTGGGGCGGACGGTATTTGTGATGGGTTTGTACGATGGGGCAACACTCCATGAGTTGACTGACTCAGGAGCGATTGCCCGGTCCTTCGCGCCAGCTCCGGATGATGCGACCGTTCCGGCCTTCGCCGCGGCGGGCTTCGTGCATTGCGATGCGAAGTCCGGCACCATTGTCGAAGTACCATCCACCATGGCCCGTGTGCGAGCCTTCCGCCCTTCCGGGGAAGCGATTTGGCAGCACGAACTCGTCGGCTACCACTCCGTCGTTTACGAGATCGGCTCCGGAGGCATGGTCACGCCGAAGTTCGACAGTACCGGCATGGCTCATAGCGCAACCGCAGTATTCCTACTCGACGACAGCACTCTAGTCATTCAACTTGAACTGGCGCGCCGTGGCCAACCATCCAGTGCCGGGCGGGCGGTCGACACGAGACTGCTGGATCTCCGAACTGGCGATGAGCGCGGAGCGACTACTCAACTTCCTCGGCTCGCGTACGTTGAGGATACGATCGCGTTCGCACCCCTCACGGACCCATATCCTCGAATTCAAGTCCTGACATTCGGTGGAAAGTGAGGACTAGCCTAACGATCAGGAACGGTAGTGCTGTCCCCAGATTCCCCTACCCCGATGCCTCGGGGCCGGTTGCCGCCACGCCGGCCGGTCTCGGCACTTCCGCATCTTCCACCGACGGCATCTCGGCCGGCACCCGCGCGATCGGCAGCGACACGGTGAACGTCGTGCCCTTCCCAACCTCGCTGTCCACGCGAATCGTGCCGCCGTGTTGATTGATGATCCCGAGCGAGACGCTCAAACCGAGCCCGGTGCCTTTGGCGTTCTTCTTCGAACTGAAGAAGGGATCGAAGATGCTGTCGAGGTACTGCTTGGGGATACCGACCCCGGTGTCCGCGAACGCGATCTCCACGAAGTTGCGATCATCGGACTTCTCCACGGAGATCGTCAGCGTCCCGCCACCGTGCATCGCGTCGAGCGCGTTCAGCACGAGATTTAGGAACACCTGCGTCAGCTGATGTCGGTCGCCGTGGACCGGCGGGAGGTTCTCCTCCACCTCACCACGCACCTTCACCTTGGCCAGCTTGACGTGGTTGGCCGCCAGCTGGAGCGTGTCACCGACGATGGCTTCGACGTCGAGGGGCGTGAGCTCGACCTCGCTCTGCCGCGCGAAGTCGAGCAGGTTGCGCACGATGTCCCGGGCCCGTTCCGATTCCTTCACGAGGTCCGTGACCATATCCAGGCGCTCCCCGTCGGAAAGCTCCGCGTAGTCTTCCTCGAGCGCCGCCGCGGTCAGCATGAGGTTGTTGATGGGGTTGTTGAGTTCGTGCGCCACACCGGCGGTGAGCGTCCCGATGGCCTTGAGCTTGTGCGAATGCACCAACAACTCCTGCCGCCGCACCAGCTCGTGCATCATGTAGTTGATGGCCATCGCCAGCTCAGAGAACTCGTCGTGGTAGCGCCGCCTCGGCGTAATCGGCGTGAGATTCCCCTCCGCGATGCGCCGGGTGGCCAGCATGATGCGGTTCAACGGGGCCAGCATCTGGCGGGCGATGAACGTCGCGAGCACGACGATCAGCACCACCAGCATACCCAGCGCCACGACCGCGATCCGTTGCGCCATATGCAACATGACGTCCACGGATCGGCGTTCCCGGGTTGCCAGATCTTCCGCCACGCGCACCATCTCGCTGCCATCGAGTCGTAGGCCCGACTCGATTGCCCGCAGCTGTTCTTCGTCCGCGGCGGTCCCGAGCGCCTGGAGCTGCCACAACAGCACCTCGTAGCGGCGCACGCGTACCTGCATCGCTTCGACGGACGCGGCCCCGACCACTGAGGCCATCGCGTCACCTTCCCGCTCGAGGATGTCCTGCGCGGCATGCACCTGCTCGATGGCGTCCGGCAGGTTGGTCTGGTAGAGGAAGTAGTTCTTCTCGAAGCGGCGTGCCTGCTGGATCTCGAAGGTGTAGCGATCGACGGCACCCAGGATCTGGAGCTTGGCCTCGATCCGGCCGATCAGGACGATCGAAACGACCGTGATCCCGAGGCTCACCGCGAAGAACAGCAGGAATCCGATGGTCAGGCGACTTCGGATCGTGAGGCTCGGCCGCTCCTTGAGTGCGCGCTGCGCCTCGTCGGCCACGGCGGCCAACGGCGAATCGTTGCCGTCGCTGGACGTATGCACGGTGCGGGCTCGATCCCCTCGGCCCAGGATCCCGTGCGCCCTAGAGGACGGCCGTGTGCCCGAGTGAGAGCGCGGCCTTGCTCACCACCGCCCGGAGATCTTTGGGCTTGAACGGCTTGGCGATGAAGTCAAAGGCCCCCTTCACCAGGGCCTCGCGCGCGACCTCGACCGTGGCGTAGCCGGTGATCAGGATGACCCTGGTCCGCTCGCAATGCGCCATGATGTGCTCGAGCACTTGGATGCCGTCCATGCCTTCCATCCGCAGGTCGGTGACGACGATGTCGAATTCCTTCTGATTCAAGCGCGCCAGCGCCTCCGCGGGCGCCTCGAAGCACTCGACCTCGAAGCCCGCCTTCTCCAGTGCCGGGGTCAGCCGCTTCCCCACGATCGGCTCGTCGTCGAGAATCAACACGCTCAGCTTCCCGAGGTCGCCTGCTCCGTGTCCAGCATCCGCGCCTGTCATCGGTTCCCCCGCCTTCCCACCTGACGCCCGCTCGCTCCGCACGATCTTCACGCGATCGAGGGCGAGCCTCGTTTTGCGGTCCACTTCCATCCCCGTGATCTCGAAGCCCTCGTCGGCCGCGTCCGCCTCCGCGAACGAGACCCGGACCATCCAGTCCTCGATCTTCTTCTTCATGTCAGCCATGGTTGGTGTCCCCCTTCACCGACTCACCCCGTGCTCGTCGCCGCATATTCGTGACTGCGCTCGCTCGCACCGCCGCGCGCCTCGACGAGCCGGTGCTGCAGGCGAAGCCGGCGGCGGTATGACTTGAGCACGTGATAGAGGATGAGCAGGCAGCCCGAGATGCCTGCGGCAAACAGCATCACCTTGCTCCCCACGTTACAGTAGACGTCCCATTTCGGGTCCATGTCGACCCATCCGAGCTGGCGCAGGTAGACGGGGACCGCCACCGCCCTGCTCACCACGCACAGCAGGATCACCACGCCCGTGACGATCCTGATGAGGATCTCCTTCACCACCTTGGTGCCGTATACCCCGATGTAGATCCCGATCAGCGAGCCGAGGTAGAGCAGCATGGTCAGGCGAATGTCCACGAAACCCTGGATGGCATAGTTGAGGGCTCCCCAGCCACCCATGAACATTGCCAGATAGAGCTCCGTTCCCGCCGCGACGGCCGTCGGCATGCCGAAGACGTAGATCATGCACGGCACACCCACGAACCCGCCGACGCCGATGGTACCGGCGAGGTACCCCGTCGCCAGACCGACCAACATCAGGATCCAGAGCGAGACACGCACGTCAGCGATCGGGAACGAGATGTACGGCGGCAGCCGCAGTCGGGCGAGGAAGTTGGCGATGCGCATCGAAGGGCCGGTATTGTCTGCGCTGCTGCTCGAGCGCTGGGCGTCGCGCAGCATCGAGATGGCCACGAGCGAGAGAATGCAGATGAAGACCGCGCTGATGTAGAGATCCGCGGCCGCGCTTCCCCCCGATCCGTGCGCGTCCGCTCCCTCGAAGAGCGTGCTGTTGATCCAGACGGCAATCTGGATACCGATGAAGGACGTGACGATGAGGTACAGACCCATCCGCTTGTCGACGTTCCCCAGCTCGCTGTGCTTCCGAGAGCCGACCATGGCCTTGCCGAACTTGTGCGTGATGTTGCTGCCGACGGCGACGACCCCCGGCACCCCGAGATTCATCATTCCGGGCGTCATGAAGAACGCGCCGCCGCTGCCGATGAACCCGGAGAGAATGCCGCCGATCAGTCCAAGGACCACGACCTGCGCGGCGACGAAGAGGTCAAGCGTGATGAAGTGCTCGTACAGAAGAACTGATTCCATCGTCCCTTCCCCTCGAGCGCGGCGGACTCACTCCATCTTGATCAGTTTCATCACCGATCGAGCCACGCTGCCATAGGAATACGCGATCACCGGCACGAACAGGAAAACGGAGACCGCGACGATGAGCTTGTTGAGCGTCTTGCCCCCGGTCCATGTACCGGACAGGAAGCGGAGGACGGGTTCCTGGTTGGTCAGCACCAGGAAGTACACGACCAGGACCAGGACGAGGAATCCGGCCAAGCGGAGCGCGTCCCGCGTACCGAAGAGGTAGTGCGACCGCAGCTCGTCGGCCGTGACGACAGGGACTTTCATCCGACTGCCGATCAGATCCTGGAGCTCGCGGGTCATCCGCAGCTTGGCCGAGGATCCCTTGCCGAGGAACAGACTCCCGATCACGACCAGGGAGTACGGAACGGCGTTGCAGCACGACGCCAGCAGGTGGCTCCGCTCACCGTGGACGTAGCGTCCCCCACCTGACCGGCCGAGTTTGGCCAGCTCGTCGAGTGTCGCCCTCAACCCGCCCTGGTCGGGTACCTCTTCCTCCACGTCCTCCTCGATCCCGGCGGCCACCATGCGCTGGTCGTCTTCCGCCAAATCCGCGGTCGCTTCCTCCGCCCCTTCGCCCGGCGCGAAGTGCACCAGCTCCACCGCGGCGTTCCACTTCTTGGCGATCTCCACCACCTCATCGAAGGTCTCGGAAGCCGGATCGAACGTCTCCTGGACCCAGAGGATATTGGTGGTGGCCATCGTGCAGCGGATGTCCTGCACGCCCTCCAGCTCCGCCAGCACCCGCTGAATGTGGTCGGCGACCTCCATGTCCTTCGGCAGGTACGTCACGGTGAGGACACCGTGGTGGGCTTTCACCGAGAAGCCGGCCCGGTAGGTGTGCTCATCGCGCGCAAGGAGGACGCGGGCCCGGGCCGAGAGGTGGAGGTCGTCCATGGCCTTGCGGGCCGCTGGCGTCATCTGGAAGTCGGGCAGCTGTGCCATGGTCACGAGCGCCGACGCCGCGTTGGCCACGTTCATCTGCTCGACGTTGACGATCACGTCGTACTGCGACGCGTCCTCCCACGACACCCCGTACATGAACCGCGCCCAGTTCCGACGGTCCTCTTCCACCTGCTCCAGGTACCGGTGTGCCTTGTCTCGGTCGACGCCGAGACTTCGCATGGCGGCGGCGATCCGATACTCCGGGTCGGCCAGCACGCGGACGCGCAGCAGGTTCCCCACGCCTTGGAGCAGGAGATGCCCCGTCCGTCCGTGATAGACGAGGGGCCCTTCCAGGATCTTGCTACAGAGATAGGAGGTACTGAAGGCGAGATAGTGGTCGCGCTCCCGAGCGAGTCGCTCCGAGAATGCGCGGGGCTTCATCATGCTGGTCTCGAGCTTGCCGACCTGAATGCCCTCCTTGATGGCCGCCTCGATCAAGTCCTCGCGGCTGAGGAGCGGGTAATCCAGCTTCTGCGCGAGGAGCTGCGCCAGCTCCTTCCCGCGCGACAGCGAGCCTCTCGACACACAGATGATTTGCATGAGCGCCTACCTCGGACCCCGGCGACGACCGGTCGCCTTCGAGAGCCGATGGGGCCACCACACCCCACGTTCGTTCCGTTGATGCTCTCGCACCACCACCGCCATCCACACCACCCACGAACGCGTGCGACGCGCGATATCCACTGCGGTTGGTTGGCACCATCCTCGGTGCGACTACGTCCCGAGAACGGCGTCGTTCGGAAACCTATCCGCCGGTCCAGGCGGGAAATAGGGGAAACATTGTCGGCATTCGGGGCCTTCGTACGGCGCGGGATCCGCGAGTGAACTCGCCCACTACGCAGGGCCGGTGTTCCTTCTCACCGGACTTGCGCAGATCCCTGGGGCGTCTTCTCGCACGTGCACTCCGGACAGCCCTTGTCGAACACGACCCGCCAGTGGCCGTCCGCCTCGCGGCGCCAGATCGAATTGAACGTGCCGACGCGCTTGCCGTCGGGATCGCGCACCGGGCCGCTGCTGAGCGCGAGCGTGCCGGAATCGAGCACCTCCACGGTCTCCGGCTCCCAGGAGAACGGAGCCGTCGGACCGTCAAAGAACGCCTTCCAGGCCGCGACCACCGCCGCCTTCCCGCGCAGGGCCTGCTGACCGAAGAACACCGCCTCGTCCGCCACGTAGGTGGCGAACGCCGCGTGGTCCCGCGTGGCCATGGTGTTGGCGAACGCCCGTTCCGCATCCCGAACCTGACCCGCCAGCTCGTCCCGCGTCTGGCCCTGCGCGGGGGACCCCAGCACCAGGCCGGCAAGGAGCAGAGGCGAGACGGTGAGAAACCGCATGATGCACCTCGTGTGTAAGGACCGCACGTGGCGGGCGTGTGAGAACGATCGGGGATAGTACCCCTATCGTCTGGGTGGGGGTTCCGGCACCCTCCGTGGACCTACCGGCGAAGGTCCGTCACGCCCGCGCGACCTGGTCGTGCAGGAACACCTCACCTGCCGGACCCGGTGTCGCATGGTAGGCGGGTCCACCAGCGACGCGCCCCGCGTTCCCTCGGTACGCATCAGCGCCGCCAAGGAAACGCGGGACGTCAAGATGCCGCGCACGTGCCTCGGGTTAGCGCCGGCGCCTCCCCCATGTCGGCGGCGGCGGCTCCGTCGTCATCCGATTCACCGGATGTTCCTTCAATAGCCGGAGCGCTTCCTGGACCGCGCGTTCTAACTGTGGATCGTGACCCGCGATCACGTCCTTGGGCCAGTTCTCGACGTCGACGTCGGGCGCCACTCCTTCGTTCTCCACGGCCCACTTGCCATCCCGCGAGAAGAACCCCCCGCGCGGCGCGATCATCGAGCCGCCGTCGATGAAGGGCGGCGTGTCGGCGGTATGCACGAGCCCGCCCCAGGTCCGCTTGCCCACGAGCAGCCCGATCTTCCGGTAGCGGAACATGTAGGGCATGAGGTCGCCGCCCGAGCCGGCCATTTCATTGGTGATCATGACCTTCGGGCCCCAAATGCCCGCCGCCGGGCTGGTAAACGGATACCGGTCATCGGCCACGTTGTTGAAGTAGCCGTCGAAGGTGCGCTGTAGCACGTCGATGATGTAGTCCGCCGCGGATCCGCCGCCGTTGAACCGCTCGTCGATGATCGCGCCCTGTTTGTCCTGCTGCGCGAAGTAGTATCGGTTGAAGCTCGTGTAGCCCGGCTGCCCGGTATTCGGCAGGTGGACGTACGCGAGCTTCCCGCCGGAGAGCGAATCCACGAGGTGGCGGTTGCTCTCCACCCACGCGCGGGTGCGCAAGCCCTGCTCACTGCGCACCGGGACCACCGTCACCGTTCGCGCGCCGTCCGTGGTCGGCCGAGCGTTCACGGTCAGGACGGTCTGCTGCTCCACCGTGCCGTCGAGCAACCGATAGATGTTATCCGGCGCCTGGAGGTTCACGCCGTTGATGGCCAGGATGTAGTCTCCGACGCGCACATCCACACCCGGCTCGGCGAGCGGCGCGCGCAACTCCGGATTCCAGCTCTCCGCATCGTAGATGCGGGCAATGCGATAGCGGCCGCCATCGATCGTGAAGTCCGCCCCCAGCAGGCCGGCCCGCGTCTGGGGAACCTCGGGCATGTCGCCGCCTCGCACGTACGAGTGCCCGATCGCGATCTCGGCGCCCATGTTGTCGAGCAGGTAGTTGAGATCGGCGCGGTGCATCACATACGGAAGGAACTGGCCGTACATCTGCTTGTCCTTCGCCCAGTCCGTCCCGTGCATGTTCGGCACGTACAGGTAATCCCGCTGGTTCCGCCAGCCTTCATTGAAGATCTGCGCGAACTCGGCCTTCGGATCGAGGTGCATCACCAGCGTGGCGCTGAGCCGGCCCTGCCCCGCCTGCGGCGGATTGCGGTCCGCATCCACCAGGAAGAGACTCGGCCCACTGCCACCACGCGCGGCGCCGCCGCGCCCGCCGAAGCCGCCGCCACCCCCGGCACGGTAGAGGAGCTTGTGCCCGTCCCCGCTCACCGCGAACGTCGCGACGCCGGTCGCGAATTGCTGCACTCGACGATCGCTCAGGCGGTAGCGATGCAGTGTGCCGCCCCCCCCGAAGCGCCCGCCACCACCGGTGGCCTCGATGTAGAACACCGTACCCGCCGCCCCGGCGGTGAGCCGCGTGTACTGGCGAACGGGGACGCCGCTCACCGCGAGCGTCCGCTGCGCGAGTCCGTCGAAATCGATGGCGACCGTCACCGGCGCCTGCGGACCCCGCCGTCCCATCGCCCCCCCGGCAGCGCTGTCCGATGCCCCCATACCCTCACCACGGCCCGCCGGCCCGGCGGCCCGGCGGCCCGCTGAGACCCCCTCGTCCTCATCGCTCTCGGGAAGGAGCGGCGACGGCTCGCCCGCCTTCAACACGGTGAGATACAGTCCGAATGTCTCGTTGTGATCGTACGACGTCATGTCGAGCCACTGCGAGCTCAAGCCGAAGTCCGTGGAGGCCAGGAACCAGAGATACTTGCCGCTCGCATCCCACGCGGGCCATACCGCGTCGGCCAATCCATCGGTGATCTGCTTCGTCTCCCCCGTCTCCACGTTGCTCACGAAAATGGCGTGATAGAGCGACCGCAAACGGCTGGAGTACGCCACCCATTTGGAATCGGGGCTCCACACCGGGTTCAACGTCCGCACCGGCACCATCCACGGATCGGTCCCGACGACCTTGGCCTTCCCCGTCGCCACGTCCAGGACCCACACCTTCAGATCGGTATCCGTGTAGACGAGCTTCTTCGAGTCGGGCGACCACGACGGCATGTAGTAGTGCTTCGGATGATCGAGGGTGATCGTGCGCGGCGGGGTGATGCCGTCCTGCGCCTCGACCACGAGCTGGTACTCGCCTGACTTGTCGCTGAAGTACGAAACCCACTTCCCGTCCGGCGACCACGCCGGGTCGCGCTCGGCCGAGCCGCTCGAATTGGTGAGGTTCCGCACGTTGCCCTTGTCCGCCGGGATCGTGAAGATCTCCCCCCGCGCTTCCACGACCACCCGCTTCCCCGTCGGGGACAGGGCGATGTTGGTCATCCGGTTGGTGACGTCCTCCCAACGAGACATCATCCACGGGAAGTCACCGATGGCCGTGATCGGCACGATGCGCTCGCGTCCCGTCTTGGGATCCAGCTCGTGGACCTGGAAGGCCTGCTCGAACACGATCGCGCCCGCGCCCGCATCCATGGCCTTCACGTCGAAGTCGGTGAACTTCGTCACCTGAACCGTTTGTTTGGTATTCAAGTCGTACGACCAGACGTTGGACACCCCGTCGCGGTCCGACAGGAAGTAGACGACGTCACCCACCCAGACCGGGTCGATGTCCTTGGAATCCGTCCAGGAGGGAGACACGAGGTCGTAGTTCTGCAGATCGACGATCCAGATCGGGCGATTCTGTCCGCCCCGGTAGTTCCGCCGCTCGTCGTCCCACGAGTTGTTCATCCGGTAGGCAATGCGCTTCCCGTCCGGCGAGATCTTCCCCTGATAGCCGCGCGGAAGCGCCATTGGCTCCGCGACGCCGCCCTGTGCGGGCACCGTCCAGAACCGCGGCGCGGCGCTCGGCGCCCAGGTGGCCCGCCCCGAGGAGAACAGGACGTTCTTCCCATCGGGCGTCCACCCCTGCACGAGATCCGGGGAGGGATGCCAGGTCAAGCGCGTGGGCTCCCCGCCCTCCGCCGGCACGACATAGACATCCAGGTTGCCGCCGTACTCGGCGGTGAACGCCACCCACTTGCCGTCAGGCGAGAAATGGGGGTTCGCCGTCAGACCCTGAAAGCTCGTCAGCCGGCGCGCCATCCCGCCCGCGCGGTCGGCGATCCAGATGTTGTTGGCGTACGCAAGGGCGATCTGCGTACTGCTCACGGTCGGGGTGCGAAGCATCTTGGTCTGCGCCGCCGCTGGCTGTACCACCAGTGTGGCGAACGCCAGAGTGAGGAGCGTCTTGAAGAAGCCACGAGCGAACATCGAAACCTCCAGGTGCCTCGGGATCCGAAAGCCGGTAGGACGGCGAGCGAAACATGGCACGCGGTCCGTCGCGCCGGGAGTGGTGACCAATCGGCCGACCCGTACTTACGCGCACGCTGTCTCATGGGCCCGGCGGGTCGCACAGCGGTGGGTCCCTCCGTCCGCTGCAGTTCGCGAGTATGGAGACCTGGCAACTCGGGCACCGCTCACTGCCGCGTACTCCGGGACCCACCGCTGCACGACCTGGGTCGAGGGTTGTAGGGGAGGCGGGCGACCGCCTCGTGGAGTGTCGCGCCATTTCAAGTGACCTTGCAGCGCCGTGTTTGGCGGGTCATCTTCGCCACGAACGAGGACGGAGAGCGACGAGTAGTTCCCCCTCTCCCGAAGGGAGAGGGGGACAGGGGGTGAGGACTAGAGAGGGAGGTGAGGACATGGACGATCCCGCCGTTCCACGACGCGAGTTCCTGCGTCGCTCCGCAACCACGCTCGGCGCGCTCGGTACCGCCGGCATCGGCGCGCGGCCGCCGGCACCAGCCACCCTGGACGACCCCGGCCCGAGGGGCACACGCGTCCCGCGCGTCGCCTACGATGACGAGTACGACGGCGCCCGGCTCAACCGGGTCGCCTTTCCGATGGGCGGAATCGGCGCCGGCATGATCTGCCTCGAGGGCACCGGCGCTCTGTCGCACGTCTCTCTCCGCAATCATCCCGAAGTCTTCAACGAGCCGTGCGTGTTCGCGGCCATCGCCGTAAAGGCGCCGCGCGCGGTCGCGCGCGTGCTCGAAGGCCCCGTTCCCGGCTGGAAAGTCTACGGCGCGCGAGGCTCGGCCAACGGTGACGCGGGCGCGTCCTACGGCCTGCCACGCTTCGACCAGGCACGCTTCAAGGCGCGCTTCCCCTTTGGAACGGCGTCCCTCACCGACGACGAGGTCCCGCTCACGGTGACGATCACCGGGTGGAGCCCGTTCGTGCCGGGCGATGCCGACAGCTCCAGTCTCCCGGTCGCGGCGCTCGAGTACCGCTTCGTGAATTCGACCCGGGACGCGGTGGACGCGGTGTTTTCCTTCAATGCCAGACACTTCCTCCCGCTTCGCCAGAACGACCACCGTGCGGTGCGGCCGAGCCCAGGCGGGTTCGTGCTCTGGTCGGCGGGTCCGGCCGACCAGCCGTGGCAGGAGGCGGCGTTCGCGGCGGCCGTGAACGATCCCGCGGCACAGGTGAACCACGCGTGGTTCCGCGGTGGCTGGTGGGACCCGCTCACCATGGCCTGGAAGGACGTCGCCTCCGGCGCGTTCTACGCGCGTCCGCCGATCACCGAGGGCGATCCGTCACCAGGTGCAACCGTATTCGTCCCGTTTCAGCTCCGCCCCGGGACATCGAAGACCATCGTCCTGCGCCTGGCGTGGTACGCGGGGGTCACCGACCTGCGGCGCGGTCGCGATCCGGCAGTGACCGGAGCTCCCGCGGCCCCACCCTCAGCGCAGACATATCGCCCCTGGTATGCGAGTCGATTCCGTGGGATTGACGACGTCGTGAGCTTCTGGCACGAGCGGTATGACACGCTCCGCAGCGCAACGGAGCAGTTCTCGACCTGCTTCTACGACTCGACGCTGCCGCCCGAAGTGATCGAGGCGGTGTCGGCGAACCTGTCGATCCTCAAGTCGCCCACCGTGCTACGCCAGGCCGACGGCCGACTCTGGGCGTGGGAAGGGTGCTCCGACGAAGTGGGATGCTGCTACGGCAGTTGCACCCACGTGTGGAACTACGCGCAGGCCATCCCGCACCTGTTCCCCGCCCTGGAGCGCACGCTTCGTGAGACAGAGTTCGGTCCATCGCAGGACGAGCGCGGCCATCAGGCGTTTCGCACCGCGCTCCCGATTCGGCAGCAGGTACACGACTTCCACGCAGCCGCGGACGGCCAGCTCGGTGGCATCATGAAGGTGCACCGCGAGTGGCGCATCAGCGGCGACACCGAGTGGCTGCGCCGGCTGTGGCCCAAGGTCCGCGCGAGCCTGGACTATTGCATCGAGACGTGGGACCCCGGGCACAAGGGCTGGGCCGAGGAGCCGCATCACAACACGTACGACATCGAGTTCTGGGGCCCCGACGGCATGTGCACGAGCTTCTACCTTGGTGCCCTTCAGGCCGCGGTGCGGATGGGCGAGGCACTCGGCGACAACGTGTCGCTCTACTCGGGATTGCTCGAGCGCGGTACCAAGCGCGCGGAAGACGAGCTGTTCAACGGGGAGTACTTCTACCAGAAGGTGGAATGGAAGGCGCTGCGCGCGAGTCGCACCGGTGACGCCAACGACCGGTTCGGCCTGAGCGGCTATTCGCCGGAGGCCCGGGAGCTGCTCGAGCGCGAGGGCCCCAAGTATCAGTACGGCACCGGCTGTCTCTCCGATGGTGTGCTCGGATCCTGGATGGCGCTCGTCTGCGGCGTCGGGCAGGTGTTGGATAGCGCGAAGGTCACGAGTCACGTCGCCTCCGTGCACCGCTACAACCTCGAGAAGGACCTGTCGAGCCACGCGAATCCGCAGCGGCCGAGCTACGCCTATGGCACCGAAGGTGGCTTGTTGCTGTG
>Ga0307424_1000214_pt1 | contig 29781 bp, 18 predicted proteins | sample SalMarWE160320MG_FD_202157 | JGI IMG/M metagenome (GOLD analysis project Ga0307424, IMG submission 202157) | Salt marsh sediment microbial communities from the Plum Island Ecosystem LTER, Massachusetts, United States - WE1603-20 | ecosystem: Environmental > Aquatic > Marine > Intertidal zone >... | reverse complement strand
TTCGCCTTCTCGGCCGCCTTCGCCTTCTCGGCCTTGGCCTGTTCCTTGGCTTTCGCGGCTTTCTCCTGTTCGCGTGCGAGCTTCGTCTTCGCGGTCGCCGTGGCCTTCGCAGCTTTCGCGCGCTCGCCCTCGAGCTTCTTCTCGGCGGCGGCCTTCGCTTTGGCCGCCCGCGCCTTCTCGGCCGCTTTCGCCTTCGCCGCTTTCTCTTTCTCTGCCTTGGTCGCCATCGGTGATTCTCCAGGAGGCGGGAGCTTGTGGAAGAAAACTACCGCCAACGCGGCGGCGGCGGCATGGGCGGGGGGTTAGCGGTATCGCTCCGCATGCACCAGAATGCCGGAACTCGCAGCGCACCCGATTCCACAGGACTTCCCATGGGCTACCCCCCTTCGCGAGCGGCCTTCGCGATCCTGACCGCTTTCGTCCTCTGCCTACCCGCTCCCGCGCCCGCCCAGACTCTGGACATGGGCGACGTCGCCCAGGCCGTCGCGGGCCTGCGTCTCAGAAGCATCGGTCCCGCGCTCATGAGCGGGCGCATCGCCGACGTCGCGGTGCACCCCAACGACGCGCACACGTGGTACGTGGCGGCGGGATCGGGTGGCGTGTGGAAGACCGTCAACGCCGGAGTCACCTGGACGCCCATCTTCGACCATCAAGGCTCGTACTCCATCGGCGACGTGGCCCTGGACCCCTCCAACCCCGAGATAGTGTGGGTGGGAACCGGCGAGAACGTCAGCGGCCGACACGTGGGATGGGGGGACGGTGTGTACCGGAGCCCCGACGGCGGCCGCACGTGGAAGCGCACGGGGCTGGAGCATTCCGAGCACATCGGCAAGATCCTCGTGGACCCTCGGGACGGGAACGTGGTCCTGGTCGCGGCGGAAGGGCCGCTGTGGGCCTCCGGCGGGGACCGCGGCGTGTACCGCACCGCCGACAGTGGGGAGACGTGGACGCGCGTGCTCGCCGTGGACGACGACACCGGCGCCACCGACCTGGAGTTCGACCCCGAGAACCCGGAGGTGGTCTACGCCGCCACGTTTCAGCGCCGTCGCCATGTGTGGGCTTATCTGGGCGGAGGCCCGGGCTCGGGCATCCACAAGTCCACCGACGGCGGCGTGACCTGGCGAGAGGTGGAGACGGGGCTGCCCAAGGGTGACCTGGGCAAGATCGGCCTGGCGGTGACGCCCGCCGACCCCACGCTGGTGTACGCCACGGTGGAGGCCGACGCCGAGGGGCGCGGCTTCTATCGCTCCCGTGACAAGGGCGAGAGCTGGGAGCGCCGCAGCTCCTACATCTCCGGGGGAACGGGCCCCCACTACTATCAGGAGATCGAGGCGTCTCCCACGGATCCCGATCTCGTCTACCAGATGGACGTCTTCATCCAGGTGACCCACGACGGAGGCGCGACCTTCGACAACCTGGGCACCGGGCGGGAGAAGCACTCGGACAACCACGCGCTGTGGATCGACCCCCACGGCGGGAAGCACCTCATCGCAGGCACCGACGCGGGGCTCTACGAGACCTTCGACGAGGGCACCACGTGGCGCCACTTCCCCAACCTGCCCGTCTCTCAGTTCTACAAGCTGGCGCTGAGCAACGACGAGCCCTTCTACCAGATCCTGGGCGGCGCCCAGGACCTGGGCACACTCCACGGGCCCGTGCGCACCACCAACATCGAGGGCGTCCGGAACCAGGACTGGTACGTGCCCATGGGCGCCGACGGGTACAGCGTGGCCATCGATCCCACCGACCCCGACATCCTCTACGAGGAAACGCAGGTCGGAAACCTGTACCGATACGACCGGAGGAGCGAGGAGGCGCTGCCCATCCAGCCCCAGCCCGCGCCAGGTGATCCGCCCGAGCGGTGGAACTGGGATTCGCCCATCCTCATCAGCCCCCACGCCTCCGATCGGCTCTGGTTCGCCTCGCAGCGCCTGTGGCGGAGCGACGACCGGGGAGACTCCTGGACGCCGGTGAGCGGGGATCTCACCCGGAATCGGAACCGGTACGAGATGGAGTTCATGGGACGGGTGTGGAGCGTGGACGCCCTCTACGACAACGGCGCCATGTCCATGTACGCGACCCTCACCGCCGTGTCCGAGTCGCCTCTGACCGAAGGCGTCCTCTACACGGGGAGCGACGACGGGTGGGTGCACGTCAGCCCCGACGGCGGCGCGACGTGGACCCGGACCTCCGACCTCCCCGGCGTGCCGGAGAACGCGTTCATCAACGACGTCGAGGCCAGCCGCGACGACCCGGCCGGCGTCTTCGTGATCGCGGACGCCCACAAGACCGGAGACTTCTCGCCGTACGTCTTCGAGAGCACCGATCGGGGCCGTACCTGGCGCTCCATCGCCGGGGACCTGCCCCAGGGCACCATCGTCTGGGCGATCCAGCAGGACTTCGTGGACCCGGACCTCCTCTTCCTGGCCACGGAGTTCGGCCTCTACTTCACGCCGAACCGCGGCACCAACTGGATCGAGCTGTCGGCCGGCGTCCCCACCATCGCGTTCCGGGACTTGAAGCTCCACGAGCGGGACGGCGACCTGGTGGCAGCTTCGTTCGGCCGCGGGTTCTACGTGCTGGACGACTACACGCCGCTGCGGGGGATCGCCGCCGGGGCGCTCACCGGCGACGGGGCCCTCTTCGCCCCGCGTGACGCCTGGTCGTACATCCCGATGGTCCCGTCCCAGGCCCGGGGCCAGCCTACCATGGGAAGCGACTTCTACACGGCGGACAACCCGCCCTTCGGGGCGGTGTTCACCTACTGGCTCGCCGAGACGCCCACGACAGCTCGGGAGGACCGCCACGCCCGGGAGGAGGCGCTGAGGGCCCGGGGCGCCAACGCCCCATTCCCGGGATACGAAGCGCTGCGGGAGGAGTCTCTCGAGAGCGCGGCCAAGGTGCTGCTGGTTGTGCGGGACGTGCAGGGCCAGCCGGTCCGCTGGGTGGAGGGACCAGCGAAGGAAGGCCTCCACCGCGTCTCGTGGGATCTCCGACGGCCGCCGCCCGACCCCGTGGACCTGAGCACGGCGGGCTTCTCCCCCCCCTGGGTCACCGACCCGCAGGGGCCCCTGGTGGCGCCGGGGCGGTACGCCGTGGAGTTGCTGCTCCTCGACCACGGGGAAGCCCGCACGCTGGGCACGCCCCAAGCCTTCCAGGTGAAGTCGGTGCCGACCACGCCTCCGGGCACGGACCTGGTCGCGGTGGCGGCATTCCAGGAGGAGGCCCGGGAGCTCATGCGCCGCGTGTCGGGCGCGTCCGAGGAGATCGGTCGGGCCCGGGACCGACTACGTGCCATGCGGGCCGCGCTGCTGGAGACGCCCCGAGCGGACCCGGCGCTGTTCACCCGCCTGGACGACCTGAACCGAGCGCTGGACGCGTTGGCTCTGCGGCTTTCGGGCGACCGCATCCGGGGCGGCCTGAGCGAACCCTCGGTCCCCTCGATCTCCGAGCGCGTGGGGAACGCCGTCTACGGACCGTGGGATACGCGCCAGACACCCACGGTGACGGCGCGCAGGAGCCTGGAGCTGGGCCGCGCGGGCTTCGCCGTCCTCGCCGAGGAGCTGCGGACGCTGCTGGAGGGAGACCTGGCGCGGCTGGAGCAGGACCTGGAGGCCGCGGGGGCGCCGTGGACGCCGGGGCGGAGGGTGTCGGGCTAGGCGATTCCCCGACGGCTCATCGTCTCGCCGGCTTGCGCTCGTTCGGCGACGCCCCGGGCGCCAGCGAGACGTGCGCCGCCCGGACCGTGCGCTCCCGATCCAGGCTGAACGAGGCCCCCTGCCGTATGTCGCGGGAGGAGGCGCCGACGTCCACGGTGTAGCGGCCCGCCGCGGCGACCCAGGCGCCGCGGTCCGCATCGAACGATGCCAGGTCCGCGGCCGTGAGCCTGAACGCGAGGGTCTGCGATCCGCCGGGCGGTAGCAGCTCCGTCTTGGCGAAGGCCTTCAGCTCGCGCTCCGGCTTGTCCATCCCACCGTCCGGTGCGCGCACGTACACCTCGACCACCTCGCGCCCCGCGACCGGGCCGACGTTCGTCACGGTGACGGTCACCCGGATCTCGGCCTCGAAAGACGCGGCGCTCAGCGCCAGGTCGCCGTACCCGAAGTCGGTGTAGGAGAGACCATAGCCGAACGGGTAGGCCGGCTCGACACCGAACGCGTCGTAGTAGCGGTAGCCGACGTAGATGCCCTCGTCGTAGACGACCTCGGACGGGATGCCGAAGATGGCGTCGGGCGCATCGTCCTCGTGCCCGGGCAGCGGCTTGCCGGGAAAGGTCCCGGCGGACGGCACGTCCGCGTAGGCGACCGGGAACGTCGAGGCGAGCTTCCCCGACGGATTCGCCTTCCCGCTCAGGATGTCGGCGATCGCGTTGCCCCCCTCCTGTCCGGGCTGCCATGCCAGCAGGATCGCATCCACGCCGTCACGCCAGCTGGCGACTTCCGTTACGCCGGCGATGTTCATCACCACGACGACCTTCTTGCCGGCGGCGTGAAACGTCCTTGCCACGTCGCGGAGCAGGGCGTGCTCGGTGTCCGTCAGGTCGAAGTCCGCCTCGGTGGAGCGGTCCTCGAACTCTCCGGAGTTCCGCCCGAGGGTGACGACCGCCACGTCCGCGGCGCCGGCGGCCCGCTGGATCCGGGTGGCCTCGACGGGCATCTCCGGGATCGGCGGAGGCGCCCGCAACGTTTGCGGAGCGGCCCGGTTCGCCTCCTGCTCGGCGAGGTAGGACGCGTAGCCCTCACCGAGTGCCGCGTCGAGAGCGTACCCCGCGGCCTCCAGGCCCCGAGCCAGGGACACCGAATAGGCCTCGTTCACGTCCCCACTGCCCGAGCCGCCGACGATCAGCTGGTAGCCCGCGTTTCCGAACAACGCCACCGGGTGGACCCCTGCCAGCGGCAGCGTGCCGGCGTCGTTCTTCAGCAGCACCATGCCCTCCGTCGCCGCGCGACGCGCCACGAGCGCGTGTCCCTCCAGGTCCGGACGCTCTTTGTACGCGTAGTGCCGGAACGTGGGCGAGCGCACGACGATGGACAGCACGTGCGCCACATTCTCGTCGAGCTGCGCCTCGGCCAGGGCCCCGTCCGCCACGGCGGCGAGGATCGCCTCCGTCTGCGACGTTGTGCCCGGCATGAGCACGTCGTTGCCGGCGTTCGTCTGGGCCACGGGATCGCGGCCCCCGAACCAGTCCGACATCACGAAGCCGTCGAATCCCCACTCGTCGCGCAGGACCCCGCGCAGCAGCTCCCGGCTCTGGGACGTGTACGTGCCGTCGAGGAGGTTGTACGACGACATCACCGTCCACGGCTGCGCCGTCTCCACCGCGATCTGGAACCCCTTGAGGTAGATCTCCCGGAGCGCGCGCTCGCCGACCACGGTGTTCAACATCATCCGGTTGAACTCCTGGTTGTTCGCGACGAAGTGCTTGATCGAGGTTCCGACGCCCTCGGACTCGACACCGTCGACGAAAGCGGCCGCGATCCGACCGGAGACGAGCGGGTCCTCCGAGTAGTACTCGAAGTTCCGCCCGCCCAGAGGGTTGCGGTGGATGTTCATGGCGGGAGCCAGCAGGATGTCCACGCCGTACTCGCGAGCCTCGTCGCCGATGGCCGCGCCCACGCTGCGCACCACGGCCGTGTCCCAGGTCGAGGCGAGCAGGGTGGCGACCGGGAAGGCGGTCGCGTAGTAGGTGCGGCCGGCGTCGCCTTCACGGACGGGGGCGATGCGCACGCCGGCCGGCCCGTCGGACAGCGTCAGGGACGGGATGCCGAGACGCGGGATGGCGTGCGTCCGTCCGGCGGCGCCGGGGACCTTCTCGGGAGTCGCCGCGTCCGCGGGATCCTGCGCCGGCACGCCGGGCAGGTCGATGCCCATGCCCATCCCGACGAGCAGTCGGACCTTCTCCTCCAGGGTCATGGCGGAGATCACGTCCTCCATCGGGCTGCCGCCCAGTTGCGGCGGGACCTGTGCGGACGCGGAGCAGAACAGAATCGGCCCCGCCGCGGCCGAGAGCAGCGCGATGACGGCGGGTGGTTTACGGCGGCCAGCAGCGGATCGACGCATGACACCCTCCCTGGGGGACGACTGCCGCAGAATACGACGCGTCGTGGAGCGATCCAAGCGTCCGGATGGCGACGTTCCGAGGTCGGACTCGTGGACGAGGCCCTGCGCCGCGCGCGTCTCCAAGGCCTCCAGTGGATGTCCCCTGAGGGGGTTCCGCCGTCTCCTGAGGTGGACATGCGCCGCGCGACAACGCGGGCCACTGCGTGCGACTCCCGCTTGGCACGTCGATTGCACACGTCCTCCTTAGACAATCTTATGATAGCATTCGGGTTGGACGGCACGTCCTGTGCGAGGAGGCTTCGTGCGATTGAACAAGAGCGCCACCGCGTGGTGGATGATGACGACGCTGGGGACGATTGCCCTCCTGGGTGCGCCGACCACCGCGTCCGCTCAAACACGGCCGCGAGAGCTGGGGATCGACGGTGCGGTATCGTTCACCAGGAGGGAGGACACCGATCGTGTGCAGTCCTCCGTGATTCAGAGCTGGGCCTTCCCGTTGCAGCGGATCCGAATGGGCCAGTGGGCCACGCAACGGTTTCAGGTTCAGATCTCCACAGCCTTTTCCGTGGCCGACTTCGGTGACATTTCGACGGTGCGCTTCGCGGCGGGCCTTGCCGGCAACTACCACCTCACGGGCGACGGTGTCCGCTCCGGCATGTTCGTTTCCCTGGGGACAGGCCTCGACCTCTTGAGCTACAATGGCACCGATGTCCAATGGATGGGCGTAGGTGGCGTCGGGGTGAAGGTACCCATGGGCCGGTACTTCGCCTTCCGGCCGGCCATCGAGATCAGCCGGTCCTTGCGCAGTGATCGGAGATTGGCCGGTACCACTCTTGCAGTCCTCGGCGGCTTTTCGGTATTCACGAAACCCGCCGGAACCGGATCATGAGGGCGCCTTGGCGGGCCTTCATCCCGGCGGCTCTCGCACTCGTCATGCCGAGCTGTGAGAACGTGCTGGTGCCCGAGGCTCCGGAGCAGCTCTCCGTGGCTCCTTTCCTCCATGAGCCTTTCTCCGGCCAGTTCCCGGTGACCAGCGTATTCGACCACGACCTGCCGCTCTCCTGGAGCGACAACAACGGCTCGGTGCTGGCGTGGTGGGGCGACACCATTCAAGCTCTCGACGGACATATGGGCTATGACTGGGTGATGCCCGAAGGCACTCCGCTCCTGGCGGCCGCCAGTGGGTTCATCACTCGGGCCGGCCTGAGCCCCGAAGCCTACTGCCCTCCGCTGGGCCAGAGCGTCGCGAACACGTCCGTCGTCATCCTCCACGAGACGCCGGAGGGTGAGCGCTTCGTCGTCGCCTACTCCCATGTCAGCGCGGTCAACGTAGCAGTAGGAGACATCGTGGAACCGGGCCAGGTGGTGGCCCTTTCGGGGAACACCGGATGCAGCTCGGGGCCGCACCTGCATTTCCAGGTGGAATACCAGGGACGCTGGGAAGCCCCCACTACCGTGGGTGGGCTGCCCGTGTCCGCCGAAGGGGGCGTGGCCGTAGATCCGTTCGGGTGGTCTGGATCTGGCGTGGATCCCTGGGCGCGGCATCCCCTCGGTGCCGTCAGCCGGTGGATCTGGGTGGATGGAGCCGCACCAGAATCCCATCCCGAGGCGGCCGGGCCATTCCCTTGGAGTGCCAAGGGTCAGTGGACAGCATGACGGCGATCCACTACGCCATCAGGTAGAGGGCTCCGACATAGATGCCGTAGGCGGCCGCCAGGACGATCCCCGTCCTGCGTCGGATCGGTCGTCGTCGCCACGAGAACGAAACCAGGACCAGGCTGACGAGGACCATCAGGGGCAGGTCGAGCAGGAGAAAGCGCCCGGGCACGGCGACCGGCTCGCTGCTCACCACGGTCGCGGCGCCCATGATCGCGAGGATGTTGAAGTTGTTGCTCCCCACGATCGTGCCGACGACCATGCCCGTCCTCCCCCGGCGGGCCGCCATGACGGTGGTCGCCATCTCCGGCAGGGACGTCCCAACCGCCACAACGGTGAGGCCGATCACCGTGTCGGACACGCCGAGGCGGCCTGCGATGGCGACGGCCGCATCCACCAGGAGGCCCGCTCCGAGCGGCAGCACGACGAGGCCGGCGCCGATGAACAGCGCGATGATGGGCAAGCTGCTGGGAAGGCCGAGCACCCACTCCATCGGCTTCGTGGCCACCGGGCGCTGCGCCCTGAGGGCGTCGAGAGAGGTGAGCACCACGCCCAGGGCGAGCAGAGCCAGCAGCACTCCGCCATCGGGTCGCGTCAGCGCGTGGCCCTGCAAGCACATCCCCGCGAAGAGGAGGCTGATCGCGAGCATCGCGACCCCGGACCGGGTGACGTTGCGGTCACCCGTTCGAAGGGGATGGACTCCGGCGGCCAGGCCGCCCACGAGAAGGACGTTGGCGATGTTGCTCCCGACCACGTTGCCGAGGGCGAGACCGGGGTGTCCCGCGAGCGAGGCACGGACCGACACGACGAGCTCGGGCAGCGACGTACCGAGGCCGACGATGGTCAGCGCAACGACGGTCTGGGGAACGCGGGCACGGCGGGCGAGCGCCACCGCGCCCCGGACGAGCAGGTCGCCTCCTCCCAGGAGGTAGATGAAGCCGGCGGCCAGCTGGGCGTAGATCAATCGGCGGCTCCGGTCATCGGGGCGTCCGGCTCACGCCTCGGGTGAGTCGTCGAGAACGTGAGCGATCGCGTAGAGGACCCCATCCTCCGGATAGCTCGTCCAACGCAGCAACCTGTAGCTCCCGTCCTTGCAGCGGAACCGGTTCTCGAACGAGATGGTCGGGATGCCTTCGGACAGCTGTTCGATCTCTCGCTCGGTCTTGGCGACGTCGTCCGGGTGCACGATCTCGAGGAAGGGCCGAGTCAGGAGGTCCTCCTCGCCCCACCCGAGCACGCGCTGGAAGGCGGGGTTCGTGCGCTTGAAGTAGCCGTCCGTTCCGGCGATGCACATCAGGTCGATGGAGACGTCGAAGAACTTCCGGAACTCGCGCAGGAGGGACATGCGCGCCTCGAGCTCGTCCGCCATCTGGTTGAAGGTCCGGGCCAATACGCCGACCTCGTCCTCGCGCTTCTCGTCGGCGCGAGCATCCATTTCGCCCTTCCGGATGCGGTTGGCCACCTCCGCCAGGTCGTGGATCGGAAACGCGAACCGAAGCCCCAGCGCGGCACCCGCCAGAATCGCGAACGCCGAGAGAATGAGCGCCGTTCGCCGCAGCCAATCCCGGAACTCCTCGGCGGCGCGCATTCCCTCGACCCGATCTTCCTTGACCACCAGCCCCCACCCGACTTCGGGAATGAGACGTGTGGCGGCCCACACCTCCGCTCCACGGTAGTCTGTGATCCCTCCCACCACGGGGGTCGCCCCCCCCGACAGCGCTCGCGCGCCCAGGCCGGACGGGTCACCGGAGAGGACGATGGTCCCCTCCTGGCCCGGATCGTGCCGCGTCGGGTGGAGCGTGCGCAGCGCCCCGGCACCGTCCCGCGCCAGGATCAGCGTTTCGCCGGTCTCCCCCAGACCGTGGTGGGGTGCGGTCATCTCGACCAGCTCGTGGGCGTCGAACACCGCGAGGAGGCTCCCGATGGCTCGGCCGTCGAACATCATGCGCGCCTGGAAGCCCACCTGAGGCGAGCCGGATTCCGTGAAGGCGACGCCAACGTAGGCCGCCTCACCCTCGGGAGGCGGCACGAGGGGCGTCGCGAGGGCCGGCAGGTCGGCCACGGCACCCCGGGTCACGGAGGCGACGGAATTGCCGTCGACGTCGTAGACCTCGAGGAGCGTCAGGCTGCGAGACGCGGTGATCGCGTCGTTCAGGATCGTCCGCATGCGCGCGACGGGAGCGTCTCCGCCCCGACGAGCGTATGCGTCGAGGCTCGCCCTGAGCTGCGTTCGGCTCGCCACCAGGTCGGCACCGTCGCGCCAGCCGGCAATGATCCAGCGCAGCGTTTCCCGCTTGGCTTCCGCCATCTCGTCGAGCCGCTCGAGGGTGCCGTCGCGTATGTACCCCTCCACCCGGGGCCCGACGACGGCACCGAGCACGAACATGCTGCCCAACGAGACAGCGACGAGGGCGAAAACCAGCCTGGTCCGGATATCCACGACTAGAGGGTGCGCTTCTCGGCGCGCCGGCGCCACTCCGCAATGATGTCGAGGATGATCTGGGACGGCTCCTCGCCGGTCGATGGGGAGCGCGCACCGGACCAGGCCGCGTCCGGTTGCCTTGGGAATGCCGGCTCACGATTCTCGAGACCCGGACCGTGCCACCCCAGCTGCCAGGAGTCACCCATGAGCGTTCGTGTCGTCCGCCTCGGAACGCCGCGGGTCCGAGGCGAGGGAACGAGGATCGGAACGGTCCGTCGGCCTCCCCGTGGCGTGCCCCGGACCGAGTTCGCGTCGCAGGACTGGTACGATGTGTGGTTCCCGAACCTGGCGCCCAGCGTGGAGACCATGAAGCTCGGCCAGAAGGCGGCGACGCCGGCGGAGTGGTCGGCGTTCAGGAGGAAGTACAAGGCGGAGATGGCCGTGCCGGGGCCGAGGCACGATCTCGAGCTGCTGGCCGTGCTATCGCGCACGACCGACTTTTCCGTGGGGTGCTACTGCGAGGACGAGGCCCACTGCCACCGATCCGTCCTGAAGGACTTGCTGATCGAGGCCGGCGCCGAGGTGAAGTAGAAGCCGTTCCCGGTCTCGTTACGGTCGGATGGACCGGCCCCACTCCACGGCGGGCTGAATCACCTTCTCCCACCACGGGATGCCTGCCAGCGAGCGCCACAGGTCTAGAGGCGTGGTCTCGACGACGCCCGTCGCGAGCAGGACCACATACCAGACCAGGAGGGCCCACGTCAGCTCGGTCACCATGGCCAGGCCGCTCAGGCCCTCGTTCTCGGCACCCCGATCTGCGCGCTCCGCCGGCCCCGGCTGCCCCGCGATCATCTCCGCGGTCACCGTGAAGCCCCGCCAATAGAAGCTCATCGCATCGCGGAGCGTGTGGGCCGCCGCCTCGGGCTTCTTGCCCGCCAGCATCGCCGCCACGAGCGCGAGCGAGTACGTCAGGATCCTGCGGAGGAGGAGTGGGATCCAGAAAAGGGCGCCCACCCCCGCCCATACGCCCAGGCAGAGAACGAGAATCCCCCAACTGAAAACCGTCGATGCAGGGTGGCGCGGGGTCGGCGCGGCTTCCGTCCGCTCCACCACGGGGCCGTACCCCGTGTAGCGCAGAACCTGAGGCGACTCGTTCATGGCATTCCCGCTTTCCTCCGTCTTCCCTCCCGCGGCTCGTTCCATGGAGGGCCTTCCATCCACGTTACCATCGTCTCGGCTGTGATCGTACAAAGAAAAGCGGGGCGAGCGGATGTGGCACGGCTGCAAACGTTCCCGCGTCGGATAGGCGCGAAGACGTTCATAGGGTAGCCCGTGCCCCAGGCTCTACCATCCCTCGATCCTCTTTGCTCGCCCACCTGCCTTCGATTCGGCGCACCTCGGCTGCGTACGCCGTGACCTTCACCGGAGCGGCTACGGCCGCTGGTTGGCCGCAACCCGGATCCGGCACGAGCGGCGGATTCTGAGGCAGCGCGTGTCCGCCGACGCGCGTCTTCGAGAGCGCTGAGCCGCGCGCCGTCACGGATGATGCGTCCGCACCCACTCCAGGAATGGCTGGAGCACGTCCTCTCGCCATGAGATTCCCCCCAGGTGCTGCCACAGGTCGAGGGGGGTGCTCTGCACGACGCCGGCGAGGAGCAGGACGGGGTACCAGATCAGCACGGCCCACACGAGTTCGCCGAAGAGGACCGTGCCGCGCGGCGCGCCGTCGTTCCCCGGTAGGAGAGGGCGCTCGGAGCGCTTCGGATCCCGCGTGACCAACTCCGTCGTGACCTTGAAGCCCCGCGCGTAGAAGCTCATCGCATTGCGAAGCCTCTTGGCCGCTCGCCAGGGCTTCCCGACGGCCAACATCGACGGCACGAGGGCCACCGAGTATTCGACGACCCTCCGAAGAAGGAGGGGGACCCAGAACAGCGCGCCAACGACCGCCCACACGCCGAGGCAGACCACGAGAATCCCCCAGTTGAAGACCGTCATCGCCCGGTCGCCGGGGCTCCGCGCTGCCTTCTTCTCCTCCTCCGTGGGACCGTTCACGGAGTAGCGGAGGATCTCGGATGCCTCGTTCATGGTCTTCCCCCCTCTTTCCCTCCGCGCCAATCCCACAGGCCGGAAGGCCGACAGGCCCTGTATGGCTACGACTCGCCGGCGCAGCCACGTGGGGGGGTCGACGCCCGATCTCCAACCCTCATCTCTACAATACAACGGTCCTGGCGAGGATCGCAGCGCTACGTCTTGTCGATCCCGAATACAGGGAGCCGTCGTACGGCAGGCCTGCAGGCGACGCCACTCACGGGTAATCCTGCGTCGGCATCTCGTCGAACCGCTCCCCGTGGCTCGTCCCGACCCTCCTCATCTGCCCAGCCTGGAGAGATCCATTTACCGAGCGACCGGTCGTCTCACCTTCGTGGTTGCGGCCATGGCCGCGCTCGCGACCACGCCCCTGGCCACCCAGGGTACCTGCATCGGCATCAAGGCCGGCCTGGCCCTGGCGAACATGCACGGCGACGCGGTGGGCGGATCGCTGGAGTTCTCGAACGGATTCCTCTTCGACCGGGGGCCCACCGCCCGTGTCGGGCTCGGCGTTCAACCCAGCGCCTGGAGCCCTGCCCTTGCTTCTTGCGCCGCAGGCAGGTCCTCGTCGGCGTCCTGCCAGATGGTCAGGACTTCCTGATAGAGATCGCGTGCTGCGTCGAGGTCGCCCTGGCGCCGGCGAATCTCGGCAAGACGCAGGTGGGCACGGAACCAGAATTCCTGCGCCTCGCTCCCGAGCGGGCGAAGGCCGATGAGCCTCTCGTAGCTCCGGGCCGCTTCGTCCAGGCGACCGGCGGCCAGGAGCGCCGTCGCCAGCGATTCGAGCGCTTCGGCACTACCTGTTTGCTCGTTGGCGGACGAGAGAAGTGCCACGGCCTCGTCGGTCCGCCCGTCCGCCAGCGCCAGCTCTCCGCGAGCCATGTCGAGGTAGGCAGCGTCGTTCCGCGTGTTCCGGTTGATGGACGAGTCGCTGGTGGGATCCTCTGCATTGCCGCCCGTCGCCACGAGGAGCCTTTGCGCCTCGCCCGTACGCCCGCTCCGTACGAGGAGCTTCACCGCGTAGTGCACCCATTCGGGGCCCAGGGCCATCCGGGAGACGAGCGCCTGGATGCGACCGATCTCTTCGCCGAACGCACGCGTCTCGCCTCGCGCCCATTGGGTCGCGGCGAGAAACAGCCGGTCCCGGAACTCGCTGACCTCCGCTCCGGTCGCGCGGTCGATGACGATGGCTTGTCCGAAGGACGCTTCCGCCGTCTCGTATAGCCCGCGGTACGTATCGAGGAGCGCCAACGAGCGGTAGCCCTTCGCTCGCTTGCTCGCGTCAGCTTCTGCCGTCATCGCCTGGAATACCTCGGCCGCGCGATCCAGCTCACCGAGCCTTACGAGGGTGAATCCGTACTCGTGGTTCACGAAGTCGCCCGTCATCTCGCTCGGTTGCAGGGCGAAGGCGCGATCGTAGGCGTCGCGCGCCTCCTCGTCTCGACCCATGCCCGTGTAGCACGTCGCCAGGTTGATGAGCGCCCCCCACGCTTTCGGATAGATGGCGATCACGTGCTGGAATGCCTCGGCGCCCTGCTCGAATTCGCTGAGGCCGGCCATGTACGTCCAGCCGAGTCGGAACCAGATCTCGTTGTCGTCGGGATACGCCCTGAGGTAGGCATTGTACGCCGTGACGGCGGCTTCGCGGTTCCCGCGCGCATCCTCGGCGAGTGCCGTGATCAGCAGTCGTTCCTTGAAGCTCAGGCGATCGAGGAGTCCGAGGGCCTTCGTCACGTGGGCCTCGCCCTCGCGGCGCGTGGCGCGGTCCGACGCCCTGTAGAAGATGAACCCCAGCGTCGCGTGCGCCATCGCGAAGCCCGGATCGAGCCTGACCGCCTCTTCGAGGAGGCGGACCGTCGTGTTCTCGTCCGGAGTGCTGTCGGCATCGGCGTACAGCTTGAGCGCCTCCAACGATGCCGTGGTCGCCTGAGGCAGGGGCAGGTGTTGCGCGGACAGCATCCGAAGCGACTCCCCCAGACTGCGTCGGACACGCGTCGCGAGGTCGTCGAGGGCGGGCAGCACGGCGTCCTTGTCCTCAGCCCGCACGGACTCGCTCCACACCATCGCGTGCGACGCGGGATCGATGAGGCGCGCCGTCAGCTGGTACACGCTCCCTACCTGCGCGACGCTGGAGGCGAGGATACCCTTCACTCCCTCACGCAACGCGATCTCGGAGGCTACGCCCTCGTCGATCGGGGTGTTGGCCCGCCGCTGCATGCGCGCGAGCGCGTCCCGCACGCGGCTCTCGGGAAACACGTTCACGTACTGCGATTGCGCGATGCCTACATCGAGCGCCTTCGCCAGCGAGCGGTCGAACACCTCGTCGCCTGTGAGGTTCTCGACATCGGCGATCAGGAGCCAATCCCGCTCGGCGAACGCCAGCGCCGGTTGTTCTGGCCACAGCAGGAAGGCGGCGACCAGTGCGAGGAGGCCGATACCGGCCGCAGTGGCCATGCGGCGGGTCCGCGACCAAGGGCGCGCGGCGCGCGCAGGCGCGTTCCCGGTCGACATGATCGACGCCAGCTCGTTGTGCACGTCACGGAACGTCTGGAAGCGCTCCTCGGGGTCCTTGGCGAGCATCCGCTCGATGACGTGGCCGAGTAGCGGAGGCGCTCCGGGCAGGTGGGTTTCGAGCGCCGGTGCCGGCTGGTCGAGCGTCGCGGCCGCCGTAGCGATCGCCGACGCGCCCGCGAACGGGCGGCGAGACGTCAGCATCTCGTACAGCACCAGACCGAGTGCGAAGATGTCCGACCGCGAATCCACCGGCTCGCCACGCAGCTGCTCCGGCGACATGTAGGGGAGGGTGCCGCTGAGTCCTGCCGTCGTCGTGAGGGGCGCGGTGGCATCCGCCACGCCGGTCGCGAGCTGCTTCGCGATCCCGAAGTCCATCACCTTGACGTGCCCGTCGCCGGCCAGCATCACGTTCGAAGGCTTCACATCGCGGTGGACCAGGCCGTGCCGCTGGGCGCAGTCCAGCGCCTCGGCCATCTCGTTGGCGAGTCTCAGCGCCTCCGGCAGTGGAATCGGCCCTTCGGTCAAGCGGTCCTTGAGCGTCCGTCCCTCGACATATTCCATGGCGATGAACGGATGGCCGTCGCTCTCGCCGACCTCGTACACCTTGCAGATGAACGGGTGGTCGAGGCGTGCTGCGGCCGTCGCCTCGCGGACCAGCCGCCTGCGGGCAGCCTCGTCGTCGGCATAGGCGGGCGACAGGAACTTGAGGGCGACCTTGCGACCGAGCTCGAGGTCCTCGGCCAGCGAGACGCTCCCCATCCCGCCCTCCCCGATGGGGGAGAGAATCCGGTAGCGGCTCGGCTGCCGTGCGTCCATGGCCGATTCCCGGGTGGGGGGAGGGCTACGACCTTATCTTGGGCGATTCCTCCTTCCCTGGCCAGCTTCCGATCGCGGGGCCGGTCTGCGCGTCAGCGCCCATAGCACTGCGGTTGTCCGCCGTACCCTCCGCGCCCGCCGCCGGACGCCACGTCGGCCAGGCTCGGGTCCCGCGGCCACACGTTGTCCGTGATGTCGCGATCGGGGAAACGGCATCCCGGATCCAGCGTGATCTTCCGGATCGCGCGGCCCCCGAAGTCGAGGACCGCGTCGAAGGTCCGGCTCCCGTCGAACCAGACGTCCACGGGCCACGTCACGACCGCGGTGGTGTCGTCGACCATCTTCGCGTTGGCCGTCGTCGCCGGGCGGGCGTCGCCGGGCGCCAGCGTCACCTCCAGCACGACCGGCGATGGCATGTCCCCGTCCTGCTTCACGGTCACCCTCGTGCGCGTCCCCTCCGTCGCCACGTTCTGGATGCCCCCGTCCACCGAGCTCGTCGTGAACAGCCACGCGTACCAGAACCACCCCAGGTCCCGGTGGAGCGCGTTGTCCATGAAGAAGGCGTAGTCCCATGGCGAGGGGTGCTTGAAGCGCCAGGCTTCGGCGTAGCCGCTCATGGCCCGCCACACGGCCGTGTCGCCCACGATGCCGCCGAGCATCGACAGCATCAGGGGCGCTTTCGAGTAGGCCTGGAACGAGTACATGGGCCCGCCGTAGTTGGCGTCCCACATGAGGGGGGCCTCCCGCTCGTCGCCGCTCGTGCGGCCGTAGCGCTGGCCAAGTCCGTCCAGGTCCACGGGGCGCCCCATCCGGTCGTCGCGGGACAGGATGTTCATGTACTGATTGAAGCCCTCGTCCATGAAGCCGTACCACGTCTCGTTGGTGCCGACCATCATGGGCCACCACTCGTGGCCGGTCTCGTGGTCCGCGGCACCCACGCTGGACATGATGAACGACGGGTACTCCATCCCCCCTTCGGGGCCGTCCACGATGGTCATCTGCGGGAAGGCGTAGGGCATCCACAGCTTCGAGTAGAACTCGAGGGCGTGCCGCACGGTGGGGCCGGCGTCCGCGTAGCGCTGGGCGTCGCCCGGGAGGTACAGGATCTGGATGGGGATGGGCCCCTTCCCGGGGATGGTGGCGCGGCTCACGTCCCACACGAACCGGTCGGACGTGGCCCACGCGAAGTCGGCCACGCTGTCGGCCACGAAGTGCCACTGCAGCCGGTCCCCGGCAGCGGTCGCCTTCCCGGGGCCCAGCTCCCCGGCGGTGACCACGCTCAGGGTGGTATCGGCGTCCAGCGCGTGGGACAGGCGCTCACGGGTCGTCGCGGTGAGCACCTCTTCGGGGTTCTGCAGGACGCCCGTGGCGCCCACCACCCATCCGGCGGGGACGTCGATGGTCACGTCGAAGCGGCCGAAGTTGTTGTAGAACTCCGAGGGCCCGAGATAGGGATCGGTGTCCCACCCGCCGTCCCTCAGGTCGTCGAACACCGCCACCCTCGGGTACCACTGCGCCACCTGGAAGAGGGAGTCCGCCCAGCTCCCCATGCGCAGGCCCCGCACGCTGTCGGAGCGGGGGACCTTGAAGCTCCACTCGGCTTCCAGCGTTCCACTGCCGTGCGCGGGGATGGGCGTGGGCAGCGTGATGCGCGCCGTCGTCTGGGTGATGCCGTACGCCGCCAGCCGCACCTGGGGAGCCTCGGCGCCGGGGCCGCGGAAGCGCCGCTGCGGCGGAGGGCTCAGGTCCACGTCCTCGCCGTTGAACGCCAAGCGGGTGACGGGCATCCCGTCTGTGATCTCCGGGACGGTCTCCAGACGCGGCACGTTGGGCGCGAAGATGTTCTGGTCCAGCCGCAGCTGGAGGCTCGTCATCGCCGAGTCGCTTGTGTTGTGGATCACGGCCGTCTCGCGGCCGCTCACGCGCGCCGACGCCGGGTCGAAGCGCGCGTGGATCGTGTAGTCCATCCACAGCTGCCAGTAGTTCGGGCCCGGCCGGCCAGTGGCGTCCCTCGTCCCGGCCGCCCATGCGCGGCGGATCATGTCGGTCATGGGGATCGTCCGGCGTATCGCCCGCTCGGGGAGCGTGGCGGCCGCGGAGGATGCCTGAGCAGAGGCGGCCCTGGGTGCGAAGGCCGCGCCGGCGAGGAGCGACAGCAGGACGACGGTTCTCTTGGTCATCGGATTCCCTCAGGTGGCGAGCTTGTCTCCGGAGAGACACGTCACGGGACGTCGCCGTTGATCGCAGGCGGGCGCACCGCCTGCCGAGGCGTGGATCTACACGGTAACTTCCACGCACGATGCACACCGCCCTGGTCTTCGACGTGCAGAAGTTCTGCATCCACGACGGTCCCGGCATCCGCACGACGGTCTTCTTCAAGGGCTGCCCGCTGTCGTGCTGGTGGTGCCACAACCCCGAGAGCCGTGGCCGCACCCCGTTCGTGCACTACGACCGGGAGCGCTGCCTCGGGTGCGGCGACTGCGTGCGGGCCTGCCCCGAGGGGGCGCTGGCGCTCGGGCCCGAGGGGGTGGTCACGGATGCGGCGGTCTGCCGGCAACACGGCGCATGTGCCGACGCCTGTCCGGCCGAGGCGCGCCGCCGCGTGGGCCGCACCATCGACGTCGACGGGCTGCTCGCGCAGGTGGAGCGCGACCGCCCCTACTACGAGGAGTCGGGCGGCGGGGTGACCTTCTCGGGAGGCGAGCCGCTCCTGCAGTGGCGGTTCCTGGTGGAGATGCTCTCGGCCTGCGGGGAACGCGGCCTGCACCGCGCCGTGGACACGACGGGGTTCGCAGCGCCGGGGGTGGTGCGGCGTGTCGCGGCGGAGGTGGATCTCTTCCTGTACGATCTGAAGGTGATGGACGACGCGCTGCACCGGCGGGCGACGGGCGTGCCCCTGAGGCCGATCCTGGACAACCTCGCGCTCCTCCTGTCGCTGGGCGCGCGGGTGCGGATCCGGATGCCGCTGATCCCCGGCGTCACCGACGACGCCGGCATCGATCGCCTGGGGACGTTCCTCGGTACGCTCCCTCCCGTCGACGGCGTGAACCTCCTGCCCTTTCATCGATCCGCCAGGGACAAGCACCGGAAGTTCGACATGCCCTGGCTCATGGAGCACGACGGGGACATCCCGCAGGACCGGGTGGCGGCGTGGGCCGCACACCTCGCGTCGCGTGGGCTCCCGGTCAGCGTGGGCGGGTGAGCGCTCACCCCCCGGGGAGACCTGGACCGTGAACGAACGCGTCGGCAGGCTGCTGGAGCGGAGCTTCGGGGCGGAGCCCACCCTCTCCACCGAGCGGGCCGAGATCGTCACCCGCTTCTATCGGGAGAACGAGGGCCGGCACCCGGTGCCGGTCCTCCGGGCGCTCGCGTTCCTGGAGCTGTGCGAGAAGAAGACGATCCACATCGGGGAGGACGAGCTGATCGTCGGGGAGCGCGGCCCCGCGCCCAAAGCGGTGCCCACCTTCCCCGAGCTCACCTGCCACTCGGTCGAGGACCTGCGCACCCTCGACTCGCGCGAGCGGACCCGCTACCGCGTGGACGACGCGTCCGTCATGGTCTACGAGCGGGACGTCATCCCGTTCTGGCAGGGCCGCACCATGCGCGACCGCCTCTTCCAGCAGTCGTCCGAGCCATGGCGTCTCGCGTACGAAGCCGGCGTCTTCACCGAGTTCATGGAACAGCGCGCGCCCGGCCACACCGCCCTCGATGGAGAGATCTACCGGAAGGGGATGCTCGACTACAAGGCGGAGATCGCCGAGCGCCGGGCGCGGCTCGGCAACCTGTCCGATCCGGACGAGGCGGCGAAGGACGCTCAGTTGCGGGCGATGGACGTCGCCTGCGACGCGACCATCCGCTTCGCCGAGCGCCACGCCGATCTGGCGGAGGCGATGGCTGGTAGGGTGCTCGGCCCGGCGCGCCGGGCCGAGCTGCTCGAGATCGCGCGCGCGTGCAGGCGTGTGCCGGCACACGCCCCGCACACATTCCACGAAGCGATCCAGGCCTATTGGTTCGTCCACCTCGGCACGGTCACGGAGCTGAACGGGTGGGACGCGATGAACCCCGGCCACCTGGACCAGCACCTGTGGCCGTTCTACCGGCGGGGTCTCGTAGACGGCAGCCTGGACCGGGAGCGAGCGAAAGAGCTGCTCAGCTGCCTGTGGATCAAGTTCAACAACCAGCCTGCGCCCCCGAAGGTCGGCGTGACCGCGCAGGAGAGCGGCACCTACAACGACTTCACCAACATCAACCTGGGGGGACTCACGCGGGAGGGCACGGACGCGGTCAGCGAGCTGTCGTACCTGATCCTGGAGGTCGTGGACGAGGTGCACCTCCTCCAGCCCCAGAGCAACATCCAGGTGAGCGCCCTCACGCCGGATCGCTTCCTGGAGGCGGCGTGCCGCGTGGTGCGCCGGGGGTACGGCTATCCGTCGATGTTCGGCGCGGACACGGTGGTGGCCGAGCAGGTCCGCGCCGGCAAGTCGGTGGAGGACGCCCGCGAGGGGGGCACCAGCGGCTGCATCGAGACCGGCGCGTTCGGCAAGGAAGCCTACCTCCTGACCGGGTACCTGAACACGCCGAAGATCCTCGAGATCACGCTCCACGACGGCGTCGACCCGGCTTCGGGGAAGCGGCTCGCGCCCCCGCTCGGCGACCCGCTCGCGTGGGCCTCCTTCGATGACCTGTACGAGGCGTTCGAATCTCGCCTCCGCCACTTCGTGGACGTGAAGGTCGAGATGAACGAGCGCATCGAGCGCCTGTTCGCGACCACGTGCCCCGCGCCTCTCCTGTCCGTGGTGATCCGCGACTGCATCGAGAACGCGCGCGACTACCACGACGGCGGCCCCAGGTACAATACGACCTACATCCAGTGCTGCGGGATCGGCACGACGACCGACAGCCTGTCCGCCATCCGCACCCATGTCTTCGACGGCGGCACGGTGGGCATGGACCGTCTGCTGGCCGCGCTCGCCGGCGACTTCGGGGACGCAGAGCCGCTGCGGCAGCGCCTGCACAACAAGACGCCCAGGTTCGGCAACGACGACGACCGCGCGGACACGCTGATGCAGCGGATCTACGCGTCGCTCCTCGACGCCATCGACGGGCGCCCGAACACGCGCGGTGGCCGCTACCACTTGAACATGCTGTCCACGACGTGCCACGTGTACTTCGGAGCCCGTGTGGGCGCCACGCCGGACGGACGCAGGGCCGGCCTGCCCATCTCCGACGGCACGTCGCCGGCGCATGGGGCCGATCGGTGCGGGCCGACGGCGGTGTGTCGCTCCCTGGCGAAGATGGACCAGGTCCGTTCCGGCGGGACGCTGCTCAACCAGCGATTCCTCCCGCAGGTGCTGGAGGGGGAGGCGGGCGTGCGCAGCCTCGCGGCGCTCGTGCGGACCTACTTCCGCCTGGGCGGCCACCACATCCAGTTCAACGTCGTGGGAACGGACACGCTACGCGACGCCCAGGCCCACCCCGAACGCTACCGTGACCTCCTGGTGCGCGTGGCGGGCTACAGCGACTACTTCGTCGACATCGGGCGCGACCTCCAGGAGGAGATCATCAGCCGGACCGCGCAGGGCGGGTGGTAGGGGAGGCGCACGCGTTCCGGAGCGAACGCGTGCCGGGTTGGCTCGCGGCCTTGCGTCCCCCGGCGGCGCCGGGGATGTTGCGCCCTCCCCCTCGAACCTCCGTCCGGGAGAGCTTCATGCGCGTGCCGTCACGGGTCGTCCTGGTCGCCGTCGCCTCCGCGGCCCTCGCCTGTTCGGCCGACCGTGGCCCCTCCGGATCGGAGACGACGGACGCGGCGATCGCCCGCGTCACCGCGGGCCTCAGGCCGGGAGCCGTCGCGAAGGGGCGACCGCCGACCTCGTTCCGGCTGGCAGAGCGCATGGAGCACTACCACGTGCCGGGCGTCTCCATCGCGGTGGTCGACAGCGGCCGCATCGCCTGGGCTCGCGGCTTCGGCGTGAAGGAGGTGGGAACCGTCGACTCGGTGACCGCGACGACGCTCTTCCAGGCCGCGTCGATCTCCAAGCCCGTGGCCGCCACCGCCATGCTGCGGCTCGTCGAGGAGGGGCGCCTCGACCTGGACACCCCGGTGAACCGGTACCTGACGAGCTGGAAGGTCCCCGAGAACGCGTTCACCGCCAGGGAGCCGGTGACACTGCGCCGCATCGTCTCGCACAGCGCGGGGCTCACCGTCCACGGGTTCCCGGGATACGCCGCCGGCGAGCCCCTGCCCACCGTCCCGCAGATCCTGGACGGCGCGCCGCCGGCCAACACGGCACCGGTCAGGGTGGACACCCTCCCGGGCGCGATCTCGAGGTACTCCGGGGGTGGCGTGACGGTGGAGCAGCTCCTCATGACCGACGTGACGGGCGAGCCCTTCCCGGAGCTGATGAAGCGCCTCGTCCTGGACCCGGCGGGGATGGCGCGCTCCACCTACGAGCAGCCCCTCCCGGAGCAGCGCAGGGGAGAGGAGGCCGCCGGATACCGCTCCGACGGGACGCCCATCGAGGGGCGCTGGCACACCTACCCCGAGATGGCGGCGGCCGGCCTGTGGACCACGCCCACCGACCTCCTGAAGTGGGCGATGGCCATCACCGCGGCACGGGATGGCGCACCCGACGGGCTGCTCTCGCAGGAGATGGCGAGGGAGATGCTCACGCCCCAGAAGGGCGACTTCGGGCTCGGCCCGGGGCTGGGCGGGACCGGCTCCGGCTTCCACTTCGGTCACGGCGGCGCCAACGAGGGGTTCCGGTGCCAGCTCATCTACTTCCCCGAGACCGGCCAGGGTGCGGCCGTCATGACCAACGGCGACGGCGGCGGCGGGCTCGCCCAGGAGATCCTCCTGGCCGTGGCGTCCGAGTACGGGTGGTCGGACTACGGTCCCCGGGAGATCGACGCGCTGGCCATGGACAGCACGGCGCTGGACTCCTTCGTGGGTGAGTACGGGCTCGATCAACCCCCCGTGACCCTCTCGGTCACGCGTGCAGGAGCGTCGCTCTTCGCGGAAGCGGCCGGATACCTCGAGAAGGAGGAGATCGTCTTCACCGAGCCCGACCGGGCGGTCGGCCTGGACTCGGGCACGCGGCTCTCGTTCGTCGGCCCGCCCGACGGAAAGGTGGACCGCGTCGAGGTGGCGGGCATCACGCTGACACGGCGCTAGCCGGACCCTCCCTCCCGAGGCGCGGTTCACACGCGTGGCGCGGGTCGGCATGTGAGGTTGCTGCTCGGCGTCCCCTCCTCTACCGTGCGCTCTGGGCCGGGAGGGCGGTGGGCCACCCCGGTCGCATCTCCGCCCCTCGACCTGGTGAGCCTCCCATGCGCCGCACGCGATCGCTTTTCGGCCTCTTCCTGCTGGCGGTCCCCGGCGGTCTCTCCGCCCAGGTGGACGCGCGGATGTTCCGCTATCCCGACGTCTCGGCGACGCAGATCGCGTTCGTCTACGCCGGCGACATCTGGGTGGTCCCCAAGACGGGCGGGGTAGCCACGCGCCTGAGCTCTCCCCGCGGGGAGGAGTCCTTCCCCCGCTTCTCCCCCGACGGCTCCAGGATCGCCTTCACCGGGAACTACGACGGCAACGAAGACGTCTACGTCGTCCCGACGATGGGGGGCACGCCGACCCGGATCACCTACCATCCCCTCCCCGACCGGCTGGTGGACTGGAATCCGGACGGTACGCGCGTGCTGTTCGCGTCGCTGCGCGAGAGCGGCCGCCTGCGCTACAGCCAGCTCTACCAGGCACCGGCGACGGGCGGCATCGCCACGAAGCTGCCACTCCCGTACGCCGAGTTCGGGGCGTTCTCGCCGGACGGGCGGAGGATCGCGTACATGCCCAAGTCCCGCGACTTCCGCAACTGGAAGCGCTACCGCGGCGGCTGGGCTCCCGACATCTGGCTCTTCACGTTGAGCGACTCCTCCGCGACCAACCTCACCGAGAACGACGCGAACGACGGACAGCCCATGTGGGCGGGCGACACGCTGTACTTCCTTTCGGACCGTGGGCCCGCTCAGCGCGCGAACCTCTGGACCCTCGACCCCGCGACCGGCGCCACTCGCCAGGTGACGACCTTCACGGACTTCGACGTCACGCTCCCCGCCATCGGCCCCCAGGACATCGTGTTCCAGGCCGGAGGAAGCCTCTACCGGTACGAGCTGGCGTCCGGCCGGACGGCCGAAGTGAACGTCGAGGTCGTGACGGACCTGGCGACCGTCAAGCCTCGGGAAGAAGATGTGCAGAGCCTCATCCAGTGGGCGGACGTCTCCCCGACCGGGAAGCGCGCGGCGTTCGTGTCGCGCGGTGATGTCTTCACCGTCCCCTCGGAGTACGGTCCGGTGCTCGATGTGACGCGCACCTCCGGCATCGCGGAGCGCTACGCGACGTGGTCTCCGGACGGGAAGACGCTGGCCTACTGGAGCGATCGGAGCGGCGAGTACGAGCTGACGATCCGACCGGCCGACGGGACGGGAACGGAGCGCAAGCTCACGTCCATGGGCGCCGGGTTCCGCTACCAACCCCGATGGGCGCCGGACAGCAAGCGGATCGCCTTCGCCGACCAGGCCATGCGGATCTACGTCTACGATCTCGACCGCAGTCGGCTGACGCGAATCGACAGCAGCGCCGTCTGGATGGGCCACCCGGCCCTGGAGAACATGGCGTTCAACTGGTCGGCCGACGGCAGGTGGCTCACCTACGCCCGACCCATCACGTCCAGCAACTCCGCCGTCTTCCTCTACGACACCCGGGATGGAGCACTGCACCAGGCGACGTCGGGCTACTACAACGACCTGCGGGCGGCGTTCGACCCGGCCGGCAAGTACCTGTACTACCTGTCGAATCGGAACTTCGAGCCGGTCTACGGCGATTTCGACAACTCCTGGACCTATCCCAACGCCACCAGCGTCGTCGCCGTCCCCCTGCGTGCCGACGTCCCCTCACCGCTCGCACCCCGGAACGACGTGGAGGGAGCGTCCGACGAGAAGAAGCCGGAAGGAGGGGTGGCTGCCGACACGACCCGGGCGCCCGTCGAGATCACGCTGGACGGCTTCGAGGCGCGGGCAATCGTGCTGCCGCCCAAACCCGGCAACTACGGGGACATCGCGGCGGTGAAGGGCAAGGTGATCCTGCACCGTGGTCCGCGCACGGGCGGGGGAGACGGGGACAGTCCACTCGTGTACTGGGACCTCGCCGAGCGCGAGGAGAAGACGATCGTCCCCGACGCGGACGCGTTCGCGCTCTCCGCGGACGGCAACAAGCTCCTGGTTCTGAACGACTCCAAGTGGGCCATCGTGGACGTGAAGCCGGAGCAGAAGATGGACAAGCCGCTCCGAACGGCCGAGATGACCATGGAGGTGGATCCACGCGCCGAGTGGCGGCAGATCTTCACCGACGTGTATCGCTTCGAGCGTGACTTCTTCTATGACGCCGGCATGCACGGGACGGACTGGAGCGGGCTCCACGAGCGGTACGGCAAGCTCATCGACGAATCCGTGACGCGGTGGGACGTGAACTGGGTGATCGGCCAGTTCATCGCCGAGCTGAGCTCGTCGCACACCTACAACGGCGGCGGTGACGTCGAGCAGGGCCCGAGGCGGCGGGTCGGGCTGCTGGGCGCCGACTTCGCGCTCGAGAACGGTGCGTTCCGCATCCGGCGCATCGTAGGGTCCGCGCCCTGGGACGACGTGAAGTCGCCGCTGGCCGAGCCCGGCGTGGACGTGCACGAAGGCGACTACGTCCTTGCCGTGAACCACGTCCCGCTCGATACGTCGGAGGATCCCTTCGCGGCCTTCCAGGGCCTCGGCAACGAGCCTGCGCTCCTCACGGTGAATGCCTCGCCCAGCATGGACGGTGCCCGTCAGGTGCTCGTGAAGCCGGTGCCGGACGACACGGATCTCCGCTTCGCGGAGTGGATCGAGCAGCGGCGCCAGCAGGTGGACGCGGCCACGAACGGCCGGGTGGGCTACATCTACGTCCAGAGCACGGGGGTCGATGCCCAGAGCGAGCTGCTCCGCCAGTTCATGGCGCAGTGGCGCAAGGACGGGCTGATCATCGACGAGCGGTGGAACAGCGGCGGTCAGATTCCGGACCGGTTCATCGAGCTGCTCAACCGGCCGATGCTCGCGTTCTGGGCCGTGCGCAACGGCGAGAGCTGGCAGTGGCCGCCGGTGGCGCACGTGGGGCCGATGGCCATGCTCATCAACGGATGGAGCGGGTCCGGCGGCGACGCCTTCCCGTTCTATTTCAAGGAAGCCGGGCTCGGGCCGTTGATCGGCGAGCGTACGTGGGGCGGCCTGATCGGTGTCTCCGGCGCGCCGGGCCTGATCGACGGCGGCAACGTCACCGTGCCGACGTTCCGCATGTACGACCCGCAGGGGAACTGGTTCCCCGAGGGGCACGGCGTGGATCCCGACATCGCCGTCGTCGACGATCCGGCACAGCTCGTGCGCGGCCACGACCCGCAACTCGAGCGGGCGATCGCCGAGGTCATGCAGGCCCTGAACGCGAATCCGAGCCTGCGTCCGGCGAGGCCGCCGCGGGTGAATCGTTGATGCGGGTCGGTTGCGGTCGACCTTCGCCGTCAATCGAAGCGCCGTGTCGCCTGGCAGGCCGCCCAGGGGGCCGGCATATTGACCACGCGGCGGAATCCCGTCCGCAACCACACGGCCACTGGGCTGGAGAGAAGAGCAAATGCCTGAGAGCGTGTACAAAGTGATCGAATTGGTGGGAACGTCCACGGAGTCGTGGGAAAAGGCAGCCACAGCGGCTGTCCAGCTCGCCTCCAAGTCGCTTCGGGATCTGCGTGTTGCGGAGATCTCGGAGCTGGACCTGCAGCTGAAGGACGGCGCCGTTCAGAGCTACCGCGCGAAGGTCAAGGTCTCCTTCAAGTACGAACCCGGCACCTGACCGGAGCTGAGCGGGAGTCGGTAGGGATCGTAGTCCGGACCCCCCTGCCGGCCCGCCACCGTCCCGCCGCGGCGGTGGTCTCGACGAACGCAAGGGCGGGATGACTCCGAAAGCGGCCGAAGCTCCATCCGACCACGCTGCGGTCGTAGCGGGGGAGCTGGGGGCGAGCGTCCAGCAGGTGCGGGCTACGGCCGCGCTCCTGGCCGACGGGGCGACGGTGCCGTTCATCGCCCGCTACCGGAAGGAGGCCACCGGTTCTCTCGACGAGGTGGCGATCGCCGCCGTGCGGGACCGCATGGGGCAGCTCGCCGAGCTCGACAAGCGACGCGACGCCATCCTGGATTCGCTCTCGGAACGAGGCCTCCTCGACGACGACCTTCGGCGCCGCATCGCGGGCGCCGACACCCTGCCGGGCCTGGAAGACATCTACCTGCCCCACCGGCCGAAGCGCCGTACCCGGGCGATGGTGGCGAGGGAGGCGGGCCTCGAACCGCTGGCGAGAGCCCTCCGGGCGCAGGCCGACGTGCAGATCGACCTGACGGCCTTCGAGGACCGCGACGCTGCCCTGTCCGGAGCCCGGGACATCATCGCGGAGGACGTCGCCGAGGACGCCGAGGTGCGTCGCCAGCTACGCACCCTGTTCGCCCGGCGGTCGTCGCTCGTGTCGGCTGTGATCAAGAAGAAGGAGGCCGAGGCGACGAAGTACAGGGACTACTTCGCATGGTCCGAGCCCCTTCCCCGAGCTCCGTCCCACCGCATCCTCGCCATCCTGCGCGGTGGCAACGAGGGGTTCCTCAGGGTCCAGGCGAGGCCCGACGAAGCCGACGCCCTGGCGAGGCTGAGGCGACGCTTCCTGCGAGGAGACGGTTTCGCCTCGGAGCACGTGGGGCTAGCCCTGGAGGATGCGTACAAGCGCCTGCTCCTGCCGAGCCTCGAGCGAGAGGCCTTGAAGGCCGCGAAGGCCCGGGCCGACGAGGATGCCATCCGCATCTTCGTGACCAACCTCCGGGAGCTCCTCATGGCGGCGCCGTTCCGCGGCAGGCGGATCATCGCCATCGATCCCGGCTTCCGGACCGGCTGCAAGGTCGTGGCGCTGGACGCCCAGGGAACGCTCCTGCACAACACCACCGTCTTCCCGACGACGGGTCCGGGTGGGCGCGAGGAGGCCGAACGGGTGGTCCGGGACCTCGTCCGGCGCTTCTCCCCCGATGCGTTCGCGGTGGGCAACGGCACCGCGGGGAGGGAGACCGAAGCGTTTCTCCGGGATCTGGCGCTGGATCTTCCGGTGATCATGGTTGACGAGGCCGGCGCGTCCGTCTACAGCGCCAGCGACGTCGCCCGCGAGGAGCTCCCGGATCACGACCTGACCGTCCGGGGTGCCGTCTCCATCGGGCGTCGCCTTCAAGATCCACTGGCCGAGCTGGTCAAGATCGACCCCAAGTCCATCGGCGTGGGCCAGTATCAGCACGACGTGGACCAGGCTCGACTCAAGTCCGCGTTGGACGACACCGTGACGAGCTGCGTGAACGCGGTGGGCGTGGACCTCAACTCCGCGAGCGCCTCGCTACTCACCTACGTCGCCGGCCTGGGTCCCGCGCTCGCCAGGAACGTCGTACGGTGGCGTGAGGAGAACGGCCCCTTTCGCACCCGCCGTGACGTGATGAAGGTGCCGCGGTTGGGGGCGAAGGCCTTCGAGCAGGCCTCGGGCTTCCTGCGCATACCGGACGGATCGCACCCTCTGGACGGGAGCGGTGTGCATCCCGAGCGCTACGGTCTGGTCGAACGCATCGCAGACGACCTCGGATGCTCCGTGGGCGACCTGCTCACGGATGCCGGACTCCGGGGCCGCATCGTCCCCGACCATTACGTCGGGGAGGGCGTGGGCCGCCCCACCCTGCTCGACATCCTCGAGGAGCTCGCCCGTCCGGGACGCGATCCCCGTCCGCCGTTTTCGGCCTTTTCGTTCGCGGACGTCCACGCCATCGCCGATGTGGCCCCCGGCATGGTCCTGCCGGGCATCGTCACCAACGTCACCGCGTTCGGCGCCTTCGTGGACATCGGCGTCCACCAGGATGGCCTCGTCCACGTCAGCCAGCTGGCCGATCGCTACGTGAAGGACCCCCACGAGGTCGTCCGGGTGCGCCAGCAGGTTCAGGTCCGCGTCCTCCAGGTGGACGTAGCGCGGAAGCGTATCGGCCTTTCAATGAAGAAGGCGTAACATGTCCAGGTCACGTTCATCCTGGTGCACGAAGGAGCGTCGCGTGAACCGACGCCCTGCCGCCCTCGCGGTCGCCTGCGCGCTTCTGGCCGCTGCATGCGCCCGGTCGCCGGAAGCTCCCCTCGCGGCCGATCTCGTCCTCTTCAACGGCACCGTCCTCACCGTCGACGCCGCGGACCGCGTCGCGACGGCCGTCGCGGTGAAGGACCACCGCATCCTCGCCGTCGGCTCGGACGGGGACGTTCTGCGGCTGGCCGGCCCCGCGACCGAGCGCATCGATCTGGCGGGCCGCACGGCGACACCCGGCCTCCTGGACGCGCACGCCCACTTCCTGAACGGGGGCGTGGACCGGCTCTACGACCTGGATCTCAGCTACCCCGGGGTGAAGAGCATCGAGGACGTGAAGGCGCGAATCGCGCGCCGTGTCGCGGAGGCCCGTCCGGGGGAGTGGATCACCGGCCGCGGATGGGACGAGGGCAAGCTGGAGGAGCTGCGCTACATCCTCGCCTCCGACCTCGACTCCGTCGCCCCCGCGAATCCCGTCTGGCTCGTGCACACCATGGGTCACTACGGGACGGCGAACAGCGCCGCCCTGCGGCTCGCCAACGTGACACGCGCGACGCCGGATCCCGAGAGTGGCACCATCGACCGTGCCCCCGACGGGGCGCCGACGGGCGTGCTCAAGGAGAGCGCGCAGGGACTCGTCGGCGGACTCGTGCCCGACTTCACCGGGGAGCAGCTCCGCGCGGGCATCCGCGATCTGGCGCGCGCCTTCAACGCGGAGTGCATGACCGGCGCGAAGGACCCCGGAATCGGTCCGGACGGCTGGGCCGCCTACCGGGACGTGCTCGCCCAGGATTCGCTGAGCGTTCGCGTCTTCGTGTTGTGGAGCGTCGACCGGACGGTCGAAGCGGCCAGGGACGTGATCCGGCGCATCGCGCCGTTCACGCGCCCGTACGTGAGCACCGGCGACGACCATCTCGTCTCCGGGGGCGTGAAGCTCTACATGGACGGCAGCGGCGGTGCGCGCACGGCGTGGGTGTACGACGACTGGAACCGGGGCCGCGATTCCGTGGACACGGGCAACCGGGGCTACCC
>Ga0307424_1000211_pt1 | contig 30368 bp, 45 predicted proteins | sample SalMarWE160320MG_FD_202157 | JGI IMG/M metagenome (GOLD analysis project Ga0307424, IMG submission 202157) | Salt marsh sediment microbial communities from the Plum Island Ecosystem LTER, Massachusetts, United States - WE1603-20 | ecosystem: Environmental > Aquatic > Marine > Intertidal zone >... | reverse complement strand
AAGCACAGGGAGGGACGGGAGATGGCCAAGAAGAAGTTTGAGCGAGTGAAGCCGCATTTAAATGTAGGCACGATTGGTCATATTGATCATGGCAAGACGACGCTGACGTCGGCGATCACGAAGCATTTAGCCAAAAAGGGGATGGCTGAATATATAGCCTTTGATGACATAGACAAGGCGCCTGAGGAGAAGGAGCGAGGCATCACCATTGCGACGGCCCATGTGGAGTATGAGACGGCGAAGCGTCATTATGCGCATGTCGATTGTCCTGGTCATGCGGATTATATCAAGAACATGATTACGGGTGCGGCGCAGATGGATGGTGCGATATTGGTGGTAGGCGCTGATGACGGGCCTATGCCGCAGACTCGGGAGCATATTTTACTGGCTCGTCAGGTGGGGGTGCCTTCGATTGTGGTCTTTTTGAACAAGGTGGACATGGTCGATGACGAGGAGTTGATAGAGTTGGTGGATTTAGAGCTGCGGGAGCTTTTGACCAAGTATGAGTTTCCCGGAGACGACACGCCGATCATTCGGGGCAGTGCGCTCAAGGCGTTGGAAAGTGATGATCCTGACAGTGAGGAAGTGAAGCCGATTTTTGAGCTTATGGATGCCATTGATGAGTTTATTCCTGAGCCTGTGCGGGATGTGGACAAGCCGTTTTTGATGCCCATAGAGGATGTATTCTCCATATCTGGTCGGGGCACGGTGGTCACTGGTCGCGTTGATCGTGGGGTCATTCATGTGGGTGATGATGTTGAGATTGTAGGCATTCGGCCCACGCAGAAGACGGTGTGTACGGGTGTTGAGATGTTTCGCAAGGTCCTGGACGAGGGTCAAGCCGGCGACAATATTGGTGTATTGTTACGTGGTACGAAGCGAGAAGAGGTGGAGCGTGGTCAGGTCGTTGCGATACCGGCGACGATAACGCCCCACACGAAGTTTAAGGCGGAGGTGTATGTCTTGAACAAGGCTGAGGGGGGTCGTCACACGCCGTTTTTCAATGGTTATCGGCCGCAGTTTTATTTTAGGACGACGGATGTCACGGGGGTGGTGACGCTTCCGGAGGGCACGGAAATGGTGATGCCCGGCGATAATGTGACGGTAGCCGCCGAGTTGATCACCCCCATCGCCATGGAGAAGGAACTCAGGTTTGCCATCCGTGAGGGGGGCCGTACCGTAGGCGCCGGCGTTATCATCGATATACTGGAATAGGGATACACGAGGCCCCCTGCCTTCTTCCCGCCATGGTCGATATATCGGGCACACAAAGACATATCGGGAATCGGGCAGCATTCACTGGGGCATTAAGGTCGTCATCATGAATCAAAAGATACGAATCCGGATGAAGGCGTTTGATCATAAGCTTTTGGATCAGTCAACCTCGGACATTGTTGACACAGCCAAGCGCACTGGCGCCAGGGTTATAGGTCCTATTCCGCTACCTACGGTCATCAACAAGTATTGCGTATTACGTTCACCCCATAAGGACAAGAAGTCCCGGGAGCAGTTTGAGATCCGAACGCACAAGCGTCTCTTGGATATTATGGAACCCACGCAGCAGACCGTGGACGCCCTCATGAAGCTCGATTTATCGGCAGGGGTGGACGTGGAGATAAAGCTTGATTAAAGGGGACGCGTCCTTGAAGGCATATCATGTCATGAGGCACAGAAATCATGCATAAGGGGCTCTTAGGAAGAAAGTTTGGCATGTCAAGTCTCTTTTCCCCGGAAGGCAAGCAGGTTCCCGTCACCGTGCTTCAGGTGGGGCCCTGTGTGGTCACCCAGATCAAGACACGTGCAACCGATGGATACGATGCCGTACAGGTGGGCTTCTTGGAAAAGAAACCCTCTCGGGTCAACAAACCCCTCCAAGGACACTTCAGAAACAGTGGTGGGCAAGCATACACCGCTTTAACGGAGATGGCAGTGGATGACCCCTCAGAATATTCGCCGGGGCAGACTTTGACGGCAGATGTCGTGTTTCAGGTCGGAGACCTTGTGGATGTGAGCGGGTTTTCCAAGGGCAGGGGGTTCACGGGTGTGATAAAACGCTGGGGATTCCATGGAGGCAAAGCGACTCATGGGTCCATGTTCCATCGGGCTCCCGGCTCTATGGGGGCGTCTGCGACGCCTTCCAAGATCATCAAGGGTCGCAAACTGCCCGGCCATCACGGCAATCGACGGGTCACGGTTAGAAACCTGGAGGTGGTTGATATGCGCCCGGAAGAAAACCTGATGATCGTAAAAGGGGCTGTGCCGGGAGGAAAGAACGGACTCCTTGAGGTGCAAAAGCCAAAGATTGTGCGCAAGAGGTAATCAGGCGAGAAGAAGACCTATGGCAACGGCTGATGTTTACAACATGGACGGTGAAAAAGTCTCTGAGACGAACCTCAGCGACGAGATCTTTAACGTCCCGGTCAAGCAGCACGTCTTGCATGAGATGGTGACGATGCAGCTGAAGAATCGGCGTGCTGGAACGACGGCTACCAAGGGGCGTTCCGACGTCCGTGGGGGAGGGCAAAAGCCCTACCGGCAGAAGGGGACGGGTCGTGCGAGGGCGGGGACCAGGCGGTCTCCACTCTGGCGTGGCGGGGGTGTTGTGTTCGGCCCAAGCCCACGCAGTTACCGTTACAAAGTGCCCAGGAAAGTGCGCAGGCAGGCGCTGAAGATGGCCTTGACGAGCAAGCTTCAGGACAATGCGTTGATCGTGGTGGACCGACTTGATTTGGAGCCGGCGAAGACGAAACGATTTGTCGAGGTCATGGTCGCCCTGGAAGCCGGCCGGGCACTGATTGTGACAGACCGGAAGATCGAAAGTTTGGAACTTTCCTCGAGGAACGTCCCGGATGTCAAGATACTCCGTTCTGAGGGATTGAACGTTTACGATATCCTTAGGTTTAAGAACCTTGTCTTGCTTGAGCCTTCTGTCAAGCAGATAGCGGAGAGATTGCTCTCATGACGCCGTATGAGATCCTTAAGAAACCCGTGATCACCGAAAAAAGCACCATCCAGAAGGAGGCCAACAACCAACTCACTTTTGAGGTGGATCGCAGGGCGAACAAGGTGGAAATTCGACGGGCTGTCGAGCGGATTTTCAGCGTCAGGGTCATGGATGTCCGGACCATACAGATGAAAGGCAAGGCCAAACGTTTTGGACGAACGCTTGGCTCTCGTCGCAATTGGAAGAAGGCGATCGTGACCCTGGCCAAAGGCGAGCATGTGGAGTTCTTTGAGGGGGTATAGAGGCTCATTGCGCATCCGGCGTTTCGGATGAGGAATTGAGGGATAGCGGGGCCCCTGGCCGAACAGGAAACCGTGCAGTGCAAAACGACAAATGATGGTTGACGAAGAGGCGATGACAAATAACCAGCTGGTGATGAATCGCGGGTAACAGCAGACATGGCACTCAGAAGAACAAAGCCCACCTCGCCCGGGCGGCGATTTCAGACATACGATACGTTTGAGGATATCACGCGCTCCCAGCCGGAAAAGAGCCTGGTGCGAGCCCTGAACAAAACGGGCGGTCGCAACGCCAAGGGTCGGGTGACATGTCGTCACCGCGGCGGGGGACATAAGCGACGTTACCGTGTGGTCGACTTCAAACGTAACAAAATGGACGTTCCGGCCAAGGTGGCTGCCATAGAATACGATCCCAATCGATCCGCACGCATAGCCCTCCTGCATTATGTGGATGGGGAGAAACGTTATATTGTGGCACCTCATAATCTCGCAGTGGGCGACACAGTGATCGCTGGCGAGGCGGCTGATATTAAACCTGGCAATGTGTTGCCCCTTCGAAACATCCCCCTCGGCACCCAGATCCACAATGTGGAGCTGCATCCCGGCAAAGGGAGTCAGCTGGTGCGAAGTGCGGGCAGTTACGCCCAACTGATGGCCAAAGAGGGGCGGTATGCGCAGGTCAAGCTTCCCTCAGGTGAGGTCCGCATGATTTTGATAGATTGCCAGGCGACAGTAGGTCAGGTTGGCAATCCGGAACACGGCAACATCTCTTTGGGCAAGGCGGGTCGAAAGCGTTGGCTGGGCCGACGACCAAAGGTCCGGGGAGTCGCCATGAACCCTGTTGACCACCCCATGGGGGGCGGTGAAGGGAAGGCCTCGGGCGGGCGGCATCCATGCTCGCCGTGGGGACAGCCGACGAAAGGCTTTAGAACCCGCAAGAAGCGTAAAGTAAGCAATCGTTACATTGTGAAACGGAGGCACTAGCCCGTGCGTTGGAGACGCGTTTCGAGGGTGTCAAAGCCGTGTGGCCGTTGGAAAAGAGAGATGGGAAGATAGCATAACAGGAGAGGATATGCCGCGTTCACTCAAGAAAGGTCCTTATATTGAGACTAAATTGCTGAAAAAGGCCCTTGCTGCACAGGAGACTGGAAGTCGAAATGTGATAAAGACATGGTCTAGGCGTTCTACCATCGTGCCTGAATTGGTCTCTTTGACACTTGCCGTACACAATGGGAAAAAATTTGTTCCTGTCTTTGTTTCAGAGGATATGGTGGGACACAAGCTGGGCGAGTTTGCGCCAACAAGGACGTTTTACGGACACGCTGGTGTCAAGAAGACACGTTTAAAGGGAATAAAGAAATAGACGGACCGAACAATGGAAGCTAAGGCAGTAGCAAAGTACATACGGATTGCCCCTCCAAAGGTTCGAAAAGTGGCAAGAGCGATTAGGGGCCGGTCGGTAGAAGACGCTTTGAACCTTTTGGGCTGTATGCCCCAGCGGTCGGCCAAGATCTTGGGAAAGGTGATTCGGTCAGCCGTAGCCAACGCTGACCAGGAGCCAGGCATAGACGTGGATAGCCTGTCTGTTTCAAACATTATTGTCAATCAAGGGCCGAGCTTGAAACGTTTTAGAGCACGGGCCATGGGGCGGGCGACCAGGATTCTGAAACGGACGAGTCACATTTCGGTGGTGTTGGCGGAACGGTAGGAAACAGAGGAGGTTGGTTTGGGACAAAAGGTCAATCCCCTTGGCTTTAGGTTGGGGGTTATTAAGTCTTGGGATTCTCAGTGGTTTGCCGGCAAGAATTATGCGGCATTTATCGAAGATGATTATAAGATCCGGCAGTTCCTAAAAAACAAACTCTATCATGCCGGTATATCGAAGATCGAAATTGAGAGGTGGGCCAAGCGAATCAGATTGCGAATATATGCAGCCCGTCCTGGGATCGTCATTGGGAAAAAGGGCTCTGAGATCGAACAGCTGAAGAAGGAGCTGGAGAAGATGGTCCCCCAGGAGGTCGTCATCGATATTCAGGAGGTACGAAAACCCGAGGTGGACGCCCAGCTCGTTGCTGAAAACGTTGCCTTGCAAATTGTGCGTCGGGTAGCCTTTCGCCGGGCCATGAAGCGGGGTGTTTCCTCGGCAATGAGGTTTGGCGCCCAAGGCATAAAGGTGTGTTGCTCAGGCCGCCTCGGTGGTGCTGAGATGGCGCGCACCGAGTGGTACAAGGAAGGCAGGATTCCACTTCACACCTTGAGGGCTGATATCGACTACGGGTTTACCGCAGCCCGGACCACATACGGCATCATTGGTGTAAAGGTGTGGATATTTCATGGTGAGATCCTTGAGAAGGAAAAGACGGTAGGCGGTTAAAGGAATGACGGTATGTTGAGTCCTAAGAAGGTTAAGTACCGAAAGCAACAAAAGGGTAGAATGAGAGGCATGGCCTATCGAGGGGCGAAGCTGACGTTCGGGGAATTTGGCCTTCAGGCGATGGAGTGCGGCCGTATGACCGCTCAGCAGATCGAGGCAGCCCGTGTTGCCATGACGCGCCACGTTAAACGGGGCGGCAAGATTTGGATCCGTGTTTTCCCTGACAAGCCGTTTACGAAAAAACCAGCCGAGACCAGGATGGGCAAGGGCAAGGGTGCTCCGGAAGGCTGGGTGGCAGTGGTGAGACCTGGTCGCATCCTCTACGAGATGCAAGGGGTTTCTTCGGAGCTTGCACGAGAAGCACTTCGGCTGGCTGCACACAAGATCCCCCTCAGAACACGTGTCGTCGTGAGAGGGTAACATTCATGAGAGCAAGTGAAATCCGGGAATTGAGTTCGGACGAACTCCGCCAAAAATTAGACGAGTTCACACAGGAGCTGTTTAATCTCAGGTTTCAGCATGCCACCGACCAGCTCGAGAATCCCATGAGAGTGGGCCACGTCAGGCGGGATATCGCTCGGATGAAGACGGTTGTAAGAGAACGGGAACTCAGGTCCGGCGGTGAATCTTGACAGGTGGTGGTCGAACCCCCTTTTTCTTTCATCTACGAGAATTCTTAAAAAGTGTGGACCGTTTGGTAAAAGGTGAGTCTTGTTCGCTCCGCAAACACTTTGAAAAAGACTGATGACCATTTCATGAATATCAGGAGCGAACCACATAAAGGGTGGTGGCAGTATTTGAACAACCATGGAGGCTGTTAAGCTTAGAGGTTCTGATCACACATGAAAAATAGGGGATTGAGAAGAAGGCGGACCGGGATCGTTATGAGTGACAAAATGGATAAGACGGTTGTCGTTGGCATAGACAGGATTGTGAAACATCCTGTGTATAAGAAGTATGTGAGGCGACGTGCCAAGTGCGTGGCCCATGATGCCAAGAACACGTGTGGTGTGGGCGACAAGGTCATGATCGCGGAAACAAGGCCCCTGAGCAAGACCAAGCGGTGGCGGGTTTGTGAGATTGTGAAAAAGGCGGTTTAGGGAGAATGGTGGCCCATGATACAGGCGGAAACGAAGTTACAAGCAGCCGATAACTCAGGTGCCAAAAAACTGTATTGTATCAGAGTCCTGGGGGGAAGTCGGCGACGGTATGCAAGAATCGGCGACATCATTATTGTTGCAGTGAAAGAGGCCATGCCGAACGCAAAGGTTAAGAAGGGCGATGTCATGCGAGCGGTCGTGGTCCGGACGAGAAAGGAATTGCGCAGACCTGACGGTTCTTACATAAAGTTTGATGATAACTCGGCGGTATTGATCAATCAAAATGGAGAACCGATCGGAACCCGTATCTTTGGCCCGGTGGCTAGAGAGCTTCGAGCCAAGAAGTTTGTCAAGATTATATCACTGGCTCCGGAGGTTTTGTAGGGTGAAGCGTAGGGCAAAGGGAGAGCCGTCTATGTCAACCGGAAAACGCCGCATCAAGAAGGACGACAAAGTCAGGATTATAGCCGGGAAGGAAAAGGGCAAGATTGGCAAGGTCTTGAGAGTCTTGTATGAAAAGGAACGCGTTGTCGTAGAAAACGTCAATTTTGTGAAGCGTCATACAAGACCTGGGGGCCAGACACCCCGTGGGGGGATCTTGGAAAAAGAGGCCTCCATCCATTGGTCCAATGTCATGTTGATGTGTGACAAATGCATAGACCCCATAAGGATTAAGATGCAGCGCCTCGAGGACGGCAGCAAGGTGAGAATGTGCGGCAAGTGCGGAGAAATTATTGATTGATGTGGAGATCAATGGTTTCTTGTTATTGCTCATGCTTACCAGACTCGTAACCAGTCGGTTTCCCTTGCTCCATGAACATGTTGGGCGCACTTGTATCATTGTTTTGGCATGAACACCGCACCACGGACAACAAGCCATTGAGCATTTGTCGCTCAATTAGCGTGGCAGATTTCTAGAGAGTGATTATGTCCCACTTAAAGACGAGTTATCGACAGGATCTCATCCCAAGACTCATGGAAAAATTTGCTTACAAGAACGTCATGCAGGTGCCACAACTGAGCAAGATAGTCCTGAACATGGGGCTTGGAGAGGCCATCCAGAACATCAAGATTCTTGATTCCGCCGTGGACGAACTGGCCCTGATTGCCGGCCAAAGGCCTGTGGTCACCCGTGCACGGAAATCGATTGCCTCATTCAAACTCAGGGCCGGCATGTCTATAGGTTGCAGGGTGACCCTTCGTGGTGAGCGTATGTATGACTTCTTCACCAAGCTGGTCAATATTGCATTGCCCAGGGTGCGGGATTTTCGTGGCGTCTCAGGCAAGGCATTTGACGGTCGGGGTAATTATTCCTTGGGAATCAAAGAACATATCATATTCCCGGAAATCGATTATGACAAGATTGACAAGATCAAAGGGTTGAATGTCACGGTTGTGACCACGGCGCGAACCGATGAGGAAGGAAAAGAGCTCCTTAAGCTGATGGGAATGCCCTTCAGGAATTGAGAGAGAGGAGGCGTGTGTGGCAAGGAAAGCGCTCACGGTGAAGGCAAAACGCGAACCAAGATTTCGGACCCGGGCCTATTCGAGGTGTCCGGTATGCGGCCGAGCAAGGGCTTTTATGAGGAAATTCGGGATCTGCCGGATATGTTTTAGGACTCTGGCGCTCACGGGGCAACTGCCTGGCGTCGTCAAGTCGAGCTGGTAATGCGAGGGGTGGGAGGGTTTATCCCAAGGACAGATTTTTCATGACCGGGACTGTGGCAAGAGGAGACAAGTGATGGCCATAACCGACCCAGTGGCTGATATGCTGGCGCGTATCAGGAATGCGAATACAGCCAAGCACAGCAAGGTGGACATTCCTGCATCCAGGATGAAGATTAGCCTGGCTAAGATCTTGAAAAGCGAAGGTTACATAAAAAATTACAAAGTACTCAAAGATCAAAGCCACGGCGTTTTGAGGATCTACATCAAGTATGACGAGGTCAACCAGGGCGTCATTACGGGGTTAAAACGTCTGAGCAAGCCCGGTCGGCGTGTTTATGTTAAGAAAAAGGACATTCCCTTTGTCTTGAATGGCATGGGTATCGCCGTGCTGTCCACATCAAAAGGGATGCTTACGGACCGTGATGCGAGAAAACAAAATGTCGGCGGGGAACTCTTGTGCAGCCTGTGGTAGGGGTGCGGGCTCAGCCTGGTGTCCATCCACCGACAACCTGTAACGCCGGACACCACATGGGTTTTCAATTGGCGTAAGGAAGGGAGCACCAACCATGTCACGCGTGGGAAAGCAGCCGGTTCCCATACCCGATACAGTGAAAGTGGTCTATAAGGGTCGGACACTGAGTGTCAAGGGACCAAAAGGAGACTTGTCTCGTGTCATACACGATGATGTGAAGCTTGCCGTTAAGGATGGTCTCATCCATGTCATCCCATCCGGCAATAGCAAGAAAACCACGTCCTTACAGGGACTCACACGTACGCTGGTGGCCAACATGGTTACCGGCGTAACCCAGGGCTTTGAGCGGGTCTTGGAGATTATTGGTGTAGGATATCGAGTTGATCTAACGTCAAATGTTTTGACGTTTGTTATAGGATATTCCCACCCCGTTGTTTACAAACTCCCTGATGGCATAACGGCCTCGGCAGGGAAAAACAGGGTGGTGTTAGCTGGGATTGACAAAGAACTATTGGGGTCCACAGCTGCAACCATTAGGAGTTTTAGGAAGCCTGAGCCGTACAAAGGCAAAGGAATCAAGTACGCTGAAGAGCGCATTAGACGCAAGGTCGGCAAGTCCGGTGCCAAGCAGTGAAGGTAGTCTATCTATGGGAGCATTGAGCAAGAAAAAAGAAGCACATTTGAAGAGAAAAAGACGGGTGCGCAAGAAGATCTTAGGCACTGACAATCGGCCAAGGCTAACCGTGTTTAGGAGTGCGCGGCACGTTTACGCTCAAGTCATTGCGGATACCACCGGTCATACGCTGGCTTCAGCTTCTACCCTTGACAAAGAAACGCGTGGGCACGTCCCATTTGAAAGCAAAGTGGAGGCAGCAAAATTTGTGGGGAAACTTGTTGCACGGAGGGCCATGGAAAAAGGGGTGTCCAGAGTGGTCTTTGACCGGAACGGGTTCTTATATCACGGTCGAGTGCGGGCTCTTTCAACCGGGGCTCGTGAACAAGGCCTCGAATTCTGATGGTTTCGTAAAAAGTCGATTTTACTCACTCCATGAACATTTTGGGGGCCCTTAAGATGATGTTCAGCTAAATGGTAACACGCAGTGAAGCTTTGCGCTCAACTCGGGCTACTGCCCTCAAACAGTTACCATTTTTTGACGCTAAACGTCTGAAGTGCCTTTGTCCCAAAATGCTCAATGTTGTTCGCAAAACACTTTTTACGAGCCTATCAATTCTAGCAGGGGGGAAAGCAATTGGTTAGAAGGGACATGGAAGAAGTCCAGTTAATAGACAAGGTGGTCCATATCAGCCGAACCGCCAAGGTGGTCAAGGGCGGTCGCCGTTTTAGCTTCAGTGCGGTCGTTGTTGTTGGCGACGGCAACGGCAAGGTGGGGTCTGGTTTGGGAAAGGCCAATGAGGTTCCTGAGGCGATTCGCAAGGGGGTGGAACGCGCCAAAAAAAGCATGACGGAGATCCCTTTGGTGAACCACACTATTCCCTATGAGGTTATGGGAAAGTACGGTGCCGGGATGGTCCTGCTGAAGCCGGCTTCCCGGGGCACTGGTGTCATTGCAGGCGGTGCGGTGCGGGCTGTTTTGGAAGCGGCGGGGGTGCAGAATATTCTGACTAAGTGCATGAGGTCGCACAACCCCCACAATTTGGTCAAGGCGACCTTGAACGGCTTGAGTCAGCTCCGGAGCCGGGAAACCATTGCGGCTAGGCGCGGCAAACAGCCTGGTGAGATCTAAGGAAGGCGTTCGATGTCTGGAGCAGTCAAGATCACGCTGAGAAAGAGTGTCATAGGAAGGCCTGAGAAACATCGCAGGACGGTTCAAAGTTTGGGATTAAGAAAGTTGAACAGGACGGTTGTCTTAAAGGACACGCCATGGGTTAGGGGAATGATTCACAAGGTTTCTCATCTGCTGGAAGTCGAGGAGATCGTCGATGAAACTCAATGAGCTCTCTCCTCCTAAAGGTGCCCGCAGACCTCGCAAACGCATCGGCAGAGGCCCGGGCTCAGGGCGTGGCAAGACTTCGGGCCGTGGGATGAACGGCCAGAAATGCCGTTCCGGCGGCAACATCAGGCCTGGATTTGAAGGTGGCCAGATGCCTTTGCAGCGTCGTTTGCCCAAACGGGGGTTTAGGAATATCTTTAAGAAACAATACGCTATTGTCAACATACGGGACCTTAGACATTTTGAGAAAGGCTCGGTAGTGGACGAAGCGGCTCTGCTGGATGCCGAGCTGGTAAAACGAGAGCGAGATGGGGTGAAGTTGTTGGGACAGGGTGCCATTGACTATCCTCTGGTCGTCAAGGTGAAGCGATGTAGCAAGTCGGCAAGGGCCAGGGTCGAGGAGGCTGGTGGGCAGGTGGAACTGATCTGACATGGTAGGTGGCTTTCAAAACGTTTTTAAGATCCCGGAATTGAAAAGGCGTATCCTGTACACCTTCGGCCTCTTGTTGGTGTATCGTATCGGCTGCGCCGTCCCCACACCGGGCATAGACGGGGATGCGCTGTCCCGGTTTTTCGCCACTGCACGTGGAACCTTGTTGGGGCTGTTTGACATGTTCTCGGGCGGTGCCTTGGAAAGGCTTTCCGTTTTTGCCTTGGGCATCATGCCCTATATTAGCGCCTCCATTATTTTGCAACTGCTGACCGTGGTTATTCCCCACCTGGAGAGGCTTTCCAAGGAAGGCGAATCCGGACGGAAGAAGATCACTCAGTACACGCGTTACGGCACCGTCATCTTGAGTATTATCCAGGGATTTGGTGTCAGCGTTGGGCTTGAGAAGATGAGCGCACCCGGTGCGGCTACCGTGGTGGCTTATCCTGGATGGAGCTTTCGGGTCATGACGGTTATTACTCTTACGGCCGGCACGGCATTTATCATGTGGCTGGGCGAGCAAATCACGGAGCGTGGGATCGGAAACGGGATTTCTCTCATCATATTTGCGGGCATTGTCGCGCGCATGCCCAGTGCCGTTAGTAATACGTTTCGTCTCATGAGAACAGGGGAGATGGGCGCCTTCCTGGTATTGATCCTCTTGGTGCTGATGGTGATCGTTGTAGGATTTATCATATTTGTAGAAAGGGGACAGAGGCGGATTCCAGTTCAATATGCCAAGCGCATCGTGGGCCGCAAGATGTATGGAGGCCAAAGCACCCATCTGCCCCTTAAGGTCAACACTTCGGGCGTCATTCCACCCATTTTTGCCTCTTCGATCATCATGTTTCCGGCCACCATTGCCAGTTTTGTTGGGGCAAAAATTCCATGGGTCCAGAGCGTAGCTCAAGCCATGACACCCGGCAGCCTCATCTATAACCTCATATATGTCGGGTTCATCATATTTTTCTGCTTCTTTTACACCGCGGTCACCTTCAATCCAGTGGATGTGGCTGACAACATGAAAAAATACGGGGGCTACATTCCCGGCATCAGGCCCGGCAAGCGTACCGCTGATTATATCGATCGGGTGCTCACGCGCATAACCTTTGGTGGAGCCCTTTACGTATCAGCCGTCTGTGTATTGCCAACATTGATGATTGCAAAGTTCAATGTGCCCTTTTACTTCGGGGGTACGGCCCTTTTGATCGTAGTGGGTGTCGCCATCGACACGATTGCCCAAATGGAAAGTCACATGCTGGCTCGACACTACGAAGGCTTTATGAAGAAGGCCGGGCCGGGCCGCTAAGGACTTGCAAAGTTTTTTTGGGCGATGCCCAAAGAGGCTCGTTATGGATAGGGCCATTTTGCACCGCAAACGTTGCCCTGTAGCAACCAGATACTTGGTCGGATCCTCCCCTGGCGGGCTTAAGGAGAAACCATGAAAGTTAGAGCCTCGGTCAAGAAGATGTGCGCAAAATGCAAGATTATCCGTCGCAAAGGAACGGTGAGAGTTATTTGCGAGAACAAAAGGCACAAGCAACGGCAAGGGTGAAAAACGGTCCATCGTGAATCGGATCAGCAACAACGAGCGTGAGGGGGCGAACTATTGGCACGTATAGCAGGTGTTGACCTACCAAAAAACAAGAGAGTGGAAATAGCGCTGACATACATCTACGGGCTTGGCCGGAGTACTTCCAGAAAGATATTGAGTGAAGCCGGAGTGGACCTTGACACCAAAACGGACCATTTGGGCGAGGACCAAATCAGCGCAATCCGAAAGATCATTGACGCCCAGTACAAGGTTGAGGGGGAACTTCGGACTGAAGTGTCCATGAACATTAAGCGACTCATGGAGCTTGGTTGTTACCGCGGGCTTCGGCACCGAAAGTCACTGCCGGTTCATGGGCAGCGCACGAGCACTAACGCGAGGACCCGGAAAGGACCTCGCCGGACGGTTGCAGGAAGAAGAAAGAAATAAGAGGAGGCAAGATACCTATCATGGCAAGACCTGCCAGAAAACGAAAAGAGAAGAAGCACATCTTGAATGGCATAGCCCATGTTCAGTCGACATTCAACAATACCATGGTGACCATCACGGACCCGGGGGGCAACGTCGTCGCGTGGTCCAGCGCGGGGGTACAGGGTTTTAAGGGCTCGCGAAAGAGCACGCCTTTTGCAGCCCAACTTGCGGCACAAGATGCGGCCAAAAAGGCCATGGAACACGGAATGAGAAATGTTGAAGTCTACGTGAAGGGCCCCGGTGCCGGTCGAGAGGCCGCCTTGCGGGCGCTACAGGCAGCCGGATTTAACGTGGTTTTGATCAAGGATGTAACGCCTATTCCCCATAACGGATGTCGGCCCCCCAAGCGCCGAAGAGTGTGAAAGGAGGAAGGTTTTGGCACGACATATCGGTTCGGTGTGCAGGCTCTGCCGCCGCGAAAATCTCAAAATGTTTCTCAAAGGAGACCGATGCTATTCTGACAAATGCGCCTTTGACCGGAGAGGCTATGCCCCCGGGGAGCATGGACAGAGACGCAGGGCCAAGGTTTCTGACTATGGCATCCAGCTCCGGGAGAAGCAGAAAGTCAAGCGAATGTACGGCTTGCTCGAAGGACAGTTTCGAGGGTTGTTCAAGAAAGCGGAGCAAAAACGGGGCGTGACCGGCATAAACCTTCTGATTTTTTTGGAGCGCCGGCTGGACAATGTGGTTTATCGTCTAGGTTTTGCCAATTCCCGGACAGAGGCCAGACAGTTGGTCCGTCACAACCATTTCACAGTCAATGGAAAGAAAATGAATATTCCCTCCTATCTCGCCAAGACAGGTGACTTGATAGAGGTGCGAGAGAAGAGCCGGAAAGTCCGTGTTGTTTCGGATGCTATAGACACGGTCGTCCGGCGAGGGATCCCGGCATGGCTTGAGGTGGAACAGGGGGCTTTTAGAGGCAGGGTCAAGGCTTACCCGACCCGGGAGGAGCTGACTATGCCGATCCAGGAACAACTTATCGTGGAGCTTTATTCAAAATAGTCAGAAGGGGCCCGGTGGGCGGTTTGGGACTGCCCTTGAACGCAACAGTAAAATCGGAGACTAGATGATGTCATCAGGATCGAATCAAGTCATGTACATGAACTGGCGTGAGCTCATTAAACCCCAGCGGGTTGAGGTCGGTACGACCACTACGAGCTATGGAAAGTTTGTGTGTGAGCCTTTGGAGCGGGGCTTCGGTACAACCATCGGAAATGCCCTTCGCAGGATCCTTCTTTCTTCCATTCATGGGGCCGCCATCGTTTCAGCAAAGATAGAGGGAGTGATGCAGGAGTTTTCGGCGATACCCGGTGTGCTGGAAGACGTGTCTGAACTTTTGCTAAACCTCAAGGAAGTTCGGCTGCGAATGTCAGATCCTGAGGCCCGAGTCCTTCGGATTGAAGCCTCCAAAGAAGGTGAGGTGAAGGCAGGAGACATCATAACAGATGGCGGCGTTGAGATACTGAACCCGGAGCATCATGTTGCAACGTTGACCAAGGATGTTGACCTGAACATGACCATGGCGGTCAGAGTGGGCAAGGGTTATGCGCCGGCCGAGATGAATCAAGGAGAAAATGATCCTGTCGGCACAATACCCGTCGATGCGGTCTTTTCTCCTATTAGGCGAGTGACTTACGTTGTTGGAAATGCCCGGGTCGGCCAGAAAACTGATTATGACAAGTTGACCCTGGAGGTGTGGACCGATGGGAGCATCCTGCCAGAAGATGCGGTGGCCTATGCAGCAAAGATACTCAAAGAGCAGTTAAGCATTTTTATCAATTTTGACGAGGAGCCGGAACCCGAACCGGAAGAGCCGGAAGAAAAAGAAGAGCCTGTTAATGAAAATCTTTATCGCAGCGTGGAGGAGTTGGAGCTTTCGGTCCGTTCGGCAAACTGTCTGAAGAATGCCAATATCGGGCATATCGGGGAGTTGGTCCAGAGAACTGAGCAGGAGATGCTTAAGACGAAAAACTTTGGACGCAAATCACTGAATGAAATCAAGGAAGTGCTTGGAGAGATGGGGTTGTCTCTCGGCATGAAGCTTGAGGGTTTTACGCCGCCGGAGCGTGAGTTGGAAGAAGGAGAACAAGGCGACATATGAGACACCAAAAAGCTGGAAAAAAGCTTAACCGTACGGGCAGCCATCGCGATGCCATGTTCCGGAACATGGTCACTTCCCTTTTCGCCCATGGCCGCATTCGGACAACGGATACCAAAGCCAAGGAGTTGAGGCGGTGGGCTGACCACATGATTACCCTGGCAAAAAGGGGTAATCTTCATGCGCGACGCCAAGCCATGGCAATTATGAGAGACAAGGCGGTGGTTCACAAGCTTTTTGAAGACGTATCGGAACGCTTTGGTGACAGGGCTGGAGGGTATACGAGAGCGATCAAGGTAGGCAGGCGACGGGGAGATGCAGCGCCCATTTCACTGGTAGAATTCGTTGCGGCCAAGGAAAAGAAAAAGGGGAAAAAGAAAAAGATTAAGGCGTCGACAAAGGGGGTTGTCAAAGGCAAGAAAGAGGCGCCGCCCAAGGCAAAAACAAAGAAAACGGCGGAAAAAGCCAAAATTGCTGCGGACAAGGCGCCAGAGGAGGCGGCTGCAAAACCGGAGGACTCCGCAACGAAGGAGGAATCTGTCGCTGTCTCCGAGCCCAAGGGAGAGGAAGGCAGCCAAGAATCCGAGGCAAGCTCTGAAGATACAAAGGTCCAGACAGACGCCCAGGAGGACAAAGACAAAGCATAGCCAGGCTTCACAACCCCATACCGTCTCCACACGGTTTCAGAGGTGACATCAGACAAGACAAAGAGGTTAGCCGTTATGGGTTGCCTCTTTTTTGTTGCAGCCAAGAATCCTGTGCCTCGCCATGGAGTTGTTTCTTTATCAGCCAGGGCATTTTGGAAACACAGATGATGACACAGCCCCTGATCGGGATGAAATCAGGAAGTCATGACGGGAAAGGCGGCATGGTGTGACATCAGGCCGCAAAAGACCGACTGTCCTTGTGTCCACGGACGTCAACGGAACAACCACGCCACACAACACATTTTCTGAGCTTGTCAGAGCTGATGGCCTGCTTGATGAAATGAACATGTTGATGAAAAGCTATACCAATGGAAACTGTCGGTTCTCTGACGTGCTGCCAAGGATGAAACACCTGGCCGCAGGCATCGACCGGGGCCGACTTGAATCGTACGCGCGGCAAATGCCGCTGTATCCCGGCGTCACGACAACCTTAGACGGCCTGACTCGATCTGAGAATCTGGACGCCAGGGTGGCCCTTTCCACGACCGGCTTTGCCGGCCTTATGGCTCTGGTGAACAAATTTCGTCACAGCTTCTTGTTGACAGTGGCCGCATCACCAGTGCTCGTCCACCTGCTGAACGAAAAGGAACAGTCATGTCTGATCAGGCCTGTCACTGATGAGGAAGAAAAAGCGCATGTCATCGACGATCTTCGGAGTCGGCACAGGCCGAGCCGCCGCCTGCTCTTCCACGTTGGAGATACCATGGGAGATTTTCTCGCGATAAAACATGCCGCAGAACTGGGTGGCATGGGGGTTGCCTTTAAGCCGAACGAGGCACTTAAAGCGAGCATTTTAAATCTTCCAAAGGGCCTGCGCAAGAGAATCTGTGAAATTGATTTTCGATCACATGAGACACCCGATTATACCAAGGTGGGTGATGTCATCAGAGAGACTGTGTGGGAAACACTAGGGACAGAGCTTTAAAAAACCTTGGGTCGCAGGTTACAAGGTCGGGAGAAGAACCTTAATGGTTTATGATTCTCAAGCTTTTTACTTGACCCCTTGACCCCTTGAATCCTTATGATCCTACCAACCTTTTGGAGATGAGCCCAAGGTAAAAACCGGATCAGCGCAACCGACCAAAGACCCTGCCGTTCGCCATGCTCTCAAGTCTCACCTCAACCACCTGATGGAAGCATTCGTCGGACCCTTTCACAAGGACGGGGATGTAGTTTTTCGTGAAGCCTTTCAGATATCCGGTGACCCTGTCTCGCTTTGCCTCAATGAGGACTTCCCATGTTGAACCGATGTGGCTCCCGTAAAACCCCCGACGCTTGGCTTGGCCAATCTGACGCAGATGTTGACATCGCTTCCTAATGGTCCCCGACGGGACGCGATCTGCCAAGCCCTCGGCCCGCGTTCCCTTCCGCAACGAAAAGGGAAAAACGTGAAGGTAGGCAATGGGGAGTTGCTCAATCAAGCCGCATGTCTTTTCAAAGGCCCCATCGGTCTCTCCCGGAAACCCTGAGAGAACATCAACACCTATGGCGGCATCAGGTATCTTTCGGGTGACTTGATGGATCAATTCCCTGAAAAAATCGGAGCTATAGGGTCGGTTCATCCTCTTAAGCACCTCGTCGTCACCGCTTTGAAGCGGTATATGCAGGTGAGGACAAATCCGCTCGGAGGCTGCCACATGGCCAATGAGGTCTTCTGACAGCTCCGCCGGTTCGATGGAGCTCAGGCGCAATCGTTGAACGCCGTGGGGGCTGTCGATAGAGCGCAGAAGCTTCGCGAGTGAGGTGCCTGGTGTGAGATCTCGGCCGTAGCGGCCGATATGGATGCCGCACAAGACAACCTCAGAGTAACCGCATTCCTTAAGTCTCCTTATTCTCTCGGCAGCAATTTCCGGGCTCAGCGACCGACTGCGTCCCCGTGTATGGGGGACGATGCAATAGCTGCAAAAGGCGTTGCAGCCATCCTGGATTTTCACAAAGGGGCGGGTGCGATCTCCGAACCGAGTGACAGGAAGATCCTCAAAGAGGCGCGGAGCCGAAAGATCTTCTACGAGACTGACGCAAGGCCTGCGTCCCTGGTGTGGGCCGACCAGTCGTGCAATCCGGTCTTTGAAGCTGTGGCCAACGACATAATGGACGCCAGCGGTAGAAGTGAAGATCTCGGGGGCCACTTGGGCATCACAACCCGTGACCACCACAAGGGCGTCCGGATGGTTTCGAATGAGCCTTCTGACCGCCTGCCTGGACTGCATGGCCGCCTTTGCAGTCACCGTACAGGTGTTAATCACGCAAAGATCGGCCTTGGTGGCCTTGTCCGTCAGTCGCCATCCTTGATCCGCAAGCTGCTCTGAAATCGCTTCCGACTCATAGCGGTTGACCTTGCATCCCAGGGTCATGATGGTAAAGGCGTTCACGGGGCCATCCCTGTCAGAAGATCACGGTCGTTTGCCGTCTGAACCGTTGCAGGCGATCCACCCACCACCCAACACCCTTTCGTCTTGATAGAAGACAGCCGCTTGGCCGGGTGTGATCGCATACTGGACTCTTGTAAAGCGAACCCTTGCTGTGTCATGGCCAAGAGGCGTAACCATGGAGTCTGCTTCATGGTGGCGATATCGGATACGCGTCTTTGCGGATATGGAATTTTCCGGCGGTCTCATCCCGATCCAGTTGATGTGAGTGACGATACATTCAATGGCTGCGAGTTCGGACTTGGCTCCGATGACCAGTCTGTTGTGCTTATTGTCGAGGCGAATGACGTAGTAGGGCTCGGGCCCGGGGATGCTGATTCCCCGGCGCTGTCCTACCGTGAAGGCGTGGAGCCCCTGGTGTCTTCCCAACACATCACCGCTCGTATTGACGATTGCACCTGGCTCGCAGGGCAAGCCCCCCGGGTCGGACAGAAAGTCTTTGTAACTTGGATGCCCAACAAAACACAGCTCTTGGCTTTCTCCTTCCATTGAGGCACTGAACCGCCACCTCTTGGCTATTGCCCTGATTCGCTTCTTCCTGCAAGTCCCGAGGGGAAACATGGCCTGGCTCAACTGCTCTTGGCTCAGGCGAGCCAGAAAGTAGGACTGGTCTTTGCTGCCATCCACCCCCCTGAGGAGGGAAAAGCGCCCATCGGCCTCACAGCGTTTTCTGGCATAGTGACCCGTAGCCAAGGCTGAAGCCCCAAGGGCCTTGGCATGTTCCAGAACAAAGGAGAACTTGATGCGCTGGTTGCACACCACGCACGGATTCGGTGTCTGCCCTGACCGGTAGGTATCGATGAAGTAGCGCACGACCTCCCTTTCAAAAACTCTGGAGCAATCGATTACTTCAAGGGGAATGCCGACCTGCTCTGCAGCCCTTTGAGCGCGGGCATAGGTTCGTGGCAATGGCACGGGCGGGGTTGGATGGCTGGAGGAAATCTCATAACCCGTTTGGAAATGAAGGCCAATGACTCGGTAGTCTTGTCTCTTAAGGAGGGCAGCTGCAACCGCGGAGTCGAGGCCACCGCTTAAGGCCACAGCCACGATCTTCTTCATCTTGGGATTGCACTTCCCACGGTGCGAATCTCCATGGCCCTGGGGGGACAGGCCGGCACACAAAGGCCGCATATGCTGCATTTCTTCTTGTTGAAGCCGACGGTCATCTCCGGCCGCTTCACAAATAGAGCCCCCGTGGGACAGACCGCTGTACAGGCCCCGCACTGGGTGCACTTTGTCCTGTTGTGGCTGATCTCTTGACCAACGGGCTGCACCTGGACGCCATGCTCTTTCAGGTATCGGACGCCTCTGTTGAAGTCCTTTCTTGCCCCCGACAGCTCCAGGACCATGACCCCTTCCTTGCGGGGCAATATAGTCGCCTTCAGGATATTGAACGTCAGGTTGAAATCGCTTGCGAGGAAACAGACGATCGGCTGTTCCACCTCTGTCTTTTGGAACTGAAGCACCAGCATTCTAGAATACATTCGTACACCTCTGGTTGTTTGGATACCCAATGCCGCCAATGTGGTGAGACGCCTTCACCTGAGTGGATTAAACCAAAACGGACCTCGCTTGTCAACAGGCGGACCCCTGTCTGCTTTGCCTGGCGCGCTCGCGGGGAGCGCCCAGGCAGTGACGAATCCCGGCAAACCAAAGACGCTACTGATGGAGTGATTGCCGATAGACGTGGAACATCCGCTGCAAGGCGGTAAAATTCGTCAGAAAGGCAAGGACGGCGAGCCCGATGACAAGTTGTTCGGTGAGCAGGGTGAGCGCCAGGACCACGAAGCGCTCAAGGCGAGTAAAAAGTCCCACCTTGCAGGCAATGTTCAGCCCTTCCGCCCTGGCGCGTGCGTAGCTGACCATCAATGAGCCTACCAGGGTCAGGAAGGTGAGAACAACCAAGATGTGACGACCGTGGAAGGTGGACCAGCAAAGAATGCCAAACAGAACAGCTGCCTCTGAATATCGGTCAATAAAGGAATCGAGGAAGGCCCCAAATCGCGTCTCAAGGCCCGCTGTCCTGGCCAAGGAGCCATCCAGGGCGTCAAAAGGGCCAGCCAGCAGAAACAACCACCCGCCGTGATAGATATGACCTGCGGCCACCACCGCGCCGGCCGCACAAGAGGCAAAAAAGCCGATCATAGACAGAACATTGGGCTGTACGCCCAAGCGTGCCAGCAGACGAGAAACAGGGTCAAGAAAAAAACCTGACCAACCCTTGACCCAGGCCGTCAGTGTCCAGTACTCACGATCTGGCTTTGACGATGTTTCTTGCTCCATGCTGCCTTTTGACCTGTCCAACCTTGACGGCATCGCAAAAGTCGATTTTACTCACGCCGTGAACATTTTGGGGGCCCTTTGCATCTGAAACGAGCGCGTTTTTAGCACATAATGAAGGTCATATCAAGACGAAAGGCCCTGCCCGGCCGGGTGCCCTGTTGGACAAATGGGTGCCATGTCGATGCCGAGGAGGACAGGATCAAACAGAAGCCCTCTCCTGCCGGGCTGCCTGTCACAAGATGCGGAGGACCTCTTCAGCCCAACCCCTAGGGCCGGGTTTCGCTGATTGGACAACCGGGCCGATGCCCTGGACAGGCTCCCATTGGCCGCTCTTCTTTCTGATCACAATGGGCATATCCACCTGCTTGAGCATGGGGACGTCGTTGGCACTGTCTCCCAGCCCAACAGCCCACAGCTTCGTGCGGGGATATGTCTGAGTATAAAGTTTTTTCAAGATTTGAACCGCTTTTCCCTTGTCACTTGCTCCCACGAGATGGTAAAAACGGCCTCCTTTCGTGATATGTAACCCCCTTTCTTGTATGAGGCGCCCTAGGCGCTGGAACCGATCGGCCGTGTCGAAAAAGATGAATGGTTCTGAATACTCACGCATGGCGGCCAATCGGGCCTCTTCAATGGGGAGACCTGTACGCACACTGATTTCTTTGATCGTCATTTCGGAGAACCCTCTCATGCGAAGCTTTTCTCTGTGCTTAACCGCCTGCCAGGTACTGCGCAAGACACTATAGGGCGCCCCCAATTCCAGGACGTGGTAGGCCCCCCTTGTGACAAGGTCTTCTCCCTTCAAATTCAGTGTGTCACGCGGGATAAATATGGCTCCGCCGTTTTCGACAATGAAGGGAAATTTGAGGCCCATGCGGCGGCGGCACGCCTCGATTTCAGCACGTGTCTTGCTGCTACAGATGATCACCGGGATGGATTGACGCCCGAGCACCTCCAGGGCTGTCCGGGCGTCTTGGAACTCATAGGTATCATGGTCCATTAAGGTGCCGTCCAGGTCCGTAAAAACCACGATCTGTCGCATGTTCAGAAAAGAGACTTGGTGGAGACGGATGTTGAGCGGCCTGCTTCCCGCCAGCCCGACCTTTGGTCGAGGTCAAGGGAAGCTATATGAAAATGGCCTAATACCTTACCGGGAAGCCCCGCCCTTTGGTCGGGGAGCTTCACAAATTCGTTAGCAAATCCGCTGGCCGAAAGTTGACCTATTTCACAATGTATAATATAGATATATATGAAAATACCATGTTTTTTTTGATTTCCAGGCGGCCCTTGTGTCTGAAATCGCACTGATGTTTCAAGGGGGAAAAGGATGCAGATAGAAGAGAATCCGCACGGTGTCCAAACCGCTGACTTGATCGTGGGCATACCGTCGTACAATGAAGCCGGCCTGATCGCTTACCCGACCGAGAAGGCAAGCGAGGGTCTCATCAAGTATTTCGGCAGCAAGAATAGTGTCATCATTAACTGTGACAATCATTCGACGGACGGCACCCGAGAGACCTTCATGAATACCCCCACAGAAGTCCCCAAGATATACTTGTCAACCCCGCCCGGCGTCAGGGGAAAAGGAAATAACCTTAAGAATCTGTTTGAGAAGAGTCGTGACTTGGGTGCCCAGGCCATTGTCGTAGTGGATGCAGATCTTAAGAGTATCACCCCCCGATGGATCAAGAACCTGGGGGAACCCTTATTTGAAGACTTTGGGTTTGTTGCACCCCTTTACGTGCGGCACAAGTATGACGGCACCATTACCAACAACATTGCTTATCCCATGACACGTTGTGTTTACGGCCGCAGGGTACGTCAGCCTATTGGCGGCGACTTTGGCTTTACTGGCGAACTGGCCGAGGTTTATCTGAGGCAGGAAGATTGGACGCCGGCGGTAGCGGCATTCGGCATCGATATCTGGATGACGACGACGGCCGTGTGTCACGGCACGCCGATTTGCCAGTCCTATATGGGGCGACCCAAAGTCCACAAGCCCAAGGACCCTGGGAAGTCTTTGGGTCCTATGTTCTTGCAGGTGGTGGGAACGATCTTTGAGATGATGATCAAGCACGCTGACTTCTGGAAAGAGGTGCGATGGAGCAAACCGACAGCCATATTTGGGTTCGGACTGGGGGAGATGGAGATGCCGCCCCCAGTGGATGTGAACATCGAGCGACTTTACGACAAGTTTCAGACGGGCTGCGCCGATTGTGAGTCGCTTTGGAAGGACATCCTTTCAAACAATCTTTTCAAGAAGCTTTCCGAAGTGAGGGCCCTCCCGTTGGGCGGCTTCGAATTTCCCGCCAACCTGTGGGCTGAAATCCTCATTGATTTTGCAGTGGCTTACAGGAATCGTATCAATGAGAAGGAAAAACTCATGGAGGGCCTGATTCCGCTTTATTTTGGCCGAACCTGTTCGTTTGTGACCGAGTCGGAGCCCTTGACCATTCAACAGGCCGAGGAACTCATAGAAGAACAGTGCGAGGTGTTTGAAACCAGCAAACCGTATTTGCTTAACAGATGGTCTGAATAGACGACAATGGAGGGCCTATGAAGAAGATTCTGATTGTCGACGATGAAGAAGTGATCCGTATGCTCTATGGCGAGGAGTTGGAAGAAGAAGGCTATGAAGTGGTCACTGCGGGAAGTGGCCACGGCCTGATGGAAATGATTCAGCGAGAAAAACCGGACCTTGTTATCTTGGACATCAAGATGGCTGAGCATGACGGGCTGGATCTGCTACAGGAAATCCGAAAGGACTTCTACAACATTCCAGTGATTCTCTGCTCTGCTTACTCTTCCTTTAAGGGGGATCTCAAATCGATTGCAGCAGACTACTACGTGGTAAAGAGTGCTGACCTGAGTGAGTTGAAGCAAAAGATCAAGATGGCGTTAGAAGGCCAAATTCCATCCCAGCCTTCCTTGAAGTGAGCCTGGAGTTTGTTCCTTGTTGTGTCCACTGGCTTTGCCCGTTTGCACCACTTCTGCCAAGTCTCGATAGGAACGGGGCAAGGAGAAGTTTTTGATCCGCGGCCCTCGATTTGTGATAGACTCACGTTTTGGCATTTTGACCAGAAGTTCTTGAGGTTTTCGCGCATAAGATGGGATCGCTCCATGCTATCATCCTGGGCGTTGTCCAAGGGCTAACTGAATTTCTCCCCGTCAGCAGCTCGGGGCACCTGGTGCTTTTTCAGTCCCTCTTCGGAATCAAGGAACCGGAGCTTTTTTTTGACGTCTCGGTCCACATGGGCACTTTGCTGGCGGTGTGTGTGTTTTTTTTCAAGGACCTTAAAGACATAGCAACAGCCCTTCTTGCCACATCCAGTTGGTCCGTCAGGTCCGGTAGCCGCTGGCAGCAATGGAGCCGGATGCCGGAAATGCGATTGTTCGGCCTCATCCTGGTCGGGACGGTGCCGACGGCCCTGCTTGGATTGATGTTTCGCCCTGTAGCCGAGACGCTTTTTTCCTCCGTCCGGATGGTTGGCATCATGCTTGTGGTCACCGGCCTTTTGCTTTGGCTCACGCGGAGGGTGAAACCGGAGGGGCGAAACATGGCCAGGCTTTCTGTATGGGATGGCCTATGCGTGGGCATGATACAGGGAATTGCTATTTTGCCGGGCTTATCTCGCTCTGGGTCCACCATTGCCGTGGGGTTGTTCAAAGGCATGGAGCGTGAAACAGCTGCCCGCTATTCTTTTCTTTTGTCAATTCCGGCGATTCTTGGGGCCATGGCCCTTCAACTCATCGGCACCCGGGCATCCGCGCTCCCCCCCCTTGGGCCGACAGTGCTGGGGACCTGTGTGGCTGGGGCCGTCGGCTATTTTGCCCTAAAGGTCTTGATACGCTTGGTACAAAGGGGAGACCTTTACGTATTTGCATTTTACTGCTGGCCCCTTGGGGTTGTCGCCATCCTGCGCTCCTTCTAGGCGGACACCATGACAAGGTGACCTCGGGGTGAATGGATCGTGATAACGTCTTCAACTGGCTGAAATATTACATTTGATGGAGGCACCGTGAATCCTCAAATCTTCAGGAAATATGACATCCGCGGGGTTGTAGGCGAGGACATCAGCGAAGAAGATGTCGTGTTGATTGGAAAAGGCGTGGGTACCTACCTGCGAGCCGAAAACCACTCCGAGGTGGTCGTGGGACGCGACTGTCGGTTGAGTTCAGACCGCTATAGGAAGCTTTTGCTCGAGGGTCTTCTTGCCACAGGCTGCAATGTCCTTGACATCGGTGTGTGTCCCACGCCTGTTTTCTACTTTGCCATCAGATATTTCAAGAAACACGGGGGTGTTATCATCACTGCCAGCCATAACCCGCCTGAATACAACGGGTTTAAGGTGTGCGGCGGCTACGACACCTTGTTCGGAGAGCAGATACAAGAGGTCTGCCGGATCATAGAAAAGGATGATTTTGCCAGGGGGGCGGGAAGGGTTGAAACCGCTGATCCCGTTGCACCTTATCGGACGTTCTTGCAAGACAATATTGAGCTGTCCGGGCCCATGAGGGTCGGCGTCGATGCCGGCAACGGCACTGCGGGCGTGGTGGCAGTGCCGATCTTAAAGGAATTGGGTTGTGAAGTCTTTGATCTCTATTGCGATATGGACGGCAGTTTTCCGAACCACGAGGCGGACCCTACGGTCATAGAGAACATGCGTGACCTGGTCGCATTGGTTCGCGAAAAGAAACTCGACTTAGGCTTGGGCTTTGACGGCGATGGAGACCGGATCGGCGTCGTTGACGACAAGGGCAACATCATATGGGGCGACCAACTCATGATGATATTTGCCAGGGAGATCCTTTCTCGCAAACCCGGGGCCACGTTTATTTCAGAGGTCAAATGCTCCCAAACGCTTTATGATGACATTCAAAGACATGGAGGCCTGGCGATCATGTGGAAGACGGGCCACTCTCTCATTAAGCAGAAGATGAAAGAGGTCAAGGCCGAACTGGCTGGCGAGATGAGCGGACACATTTTTTTTGCCGACCGCTACTTTGGCTACGACGATGCCATTTATGCTTCGTGCCGCCTCTTGGAGATTCTGGGGGCAACCGGCAAAACGATTTCCGAACTTTTGAGTGACGTACCGAAGACCTATGCCACTCCTGAGATTCGCCTGCCTTGTCCAGATGACAAGAAATTTCAAGTCGTCCGCGAGGTAACCGCCTACTTCCGCCAACGGCAGAAGATCATTGACATAGACGGGGTGCGTGTCCCTTTTGAAGGCGGATGGGGATTGGTTCGAGCTTCCAATACGCAGCCAGTGCTCGTCCTGCGATTCGAGGCCTTTTCACCAGAGCGGCTTTCTGAGATCCGATCGCAGATGGAAACAGTCCTCACGGAAATTCAGAACCGCCAACTGGGGCACTAAAGCCCGGCGATTCTTGAGGCCTCGTTTTGTGCAAGGCCTGTCGCGTGCAACAGGCAGCAGTGACGTCAGAGAAATTTTCCTTGACTTTTCAGAATTTTATTATGTATTATTACAACATCTTGCAGAGGATAAACTCGAAACAGCGGAGACGGAGGGGTCATGAACAAGTCAGGTCTCGTAGATGCTTTGCAGCAAGAAGCCGTCATCAGCAAGGCCAAGGCGGAGGCTGTCGTTGACATGCTTTTTGCCGCTATGTCTGACGCCCTGGTCACTGGTGACAGGGTGGAGATCCGCGGTTTTTGCAGCATTTTTGTAAAGGATTACAAGGGATATATTGGAAGAAACCCCAAGACCGGGGCCCCTGTTGAGATATCGCCCAAAAAGCTTCCATTCTTCAAGTGTGGAAAAGAACTGAAAGAACGTGTTGATGATGCTTGAGTCATGGCAGGCGATGTCTGCCGTATCCGGGAGTTGGACTTATGAAGAAGCAAAAACCTGGCAGCCTTGAAGCCTTGGTTGAATTCGCCATAGAGCATTTTAAGATTCCAACGAGAGAAGAAATAGACAGTCTCGTCAAGAAGACCGAGCAGTCCCTGCTCCGGTTAAAGATGCCGACAAGAACGGAATTTAACCGACTGATGCAGCGGGTTGAGGCGTTGGAAAAGGCGGTCAAAGGCCGGAACCACACGACCAGAAAGACGACCAAGCGCGGGAAAACGAGCCAAAAGGCTGTGGCCAAGAAAAGGCCCGCGTCAGGGACGAAGTCTCAGACAACAGACTCAGAAAAGGTCTTGAGCATGATCAGAAAATACCGGGCAGGCTTGGATGTGGGCAGACTCAAGGCTCGCACCGGTTTTGAAGACAAGAAGCTCCGAAACATCGTTTTCCGGCTTAGCAAGCAAGGCAGGATCGAAAGGACCGGCCGCGGCGTTTACAAGGCAAAGGCGTAATACACCTCCCCTCCTCTTCCCAGCCTCTTCTTCCCTTAGGACTCGCGCAAAAACAAGTCTGCAGCGTTGCCGCTCAGATTTGGTTCAGGGTTGGCCCATCCGATTGAGCAAAATCCGAGGAATAGCGGGCCATTTCGAGGGGTTTGCGAATGAGGCATCGGTCAAAGATGGGCTGATGCTGAGATGCCAAAATGTGAAGTTATGCTTGCGCGAGCCCTTAGTCCCTAGGAAGTCGATGTTCCATCCCATGAACAAGACGTCTGATGTTTTCGGCATGGCGAGCAAATATGAGTAATGCCATGACAAAGGCACATCCCGTTATGGGCACAGAATGCGTGGCAAGCCAGATGGCTCCCGGCAGTACGGCAGCTGCGGACAGGGAACCGGCCGATGAATATCCCGAAGTGCAAAGGACCAGCACATACACCAGCACACATACCAAAAAGACGAGGGGAGATATGACCAGGAAACAACCAGCCGCAGTGGCCACACCCTTACCCCCCTTGAAGCCCAGAAACACCGGGAAAAGGTGACCTGCAAAAGCCGCAAGGGCGACCAGGCAGACCCACAGTTCGCCTTTCCAGCCGGAGATTCCAAACCAATGAACGGCCGCCAGCACCGGAATGGCCCCCTTCGACAAATCTCCAACAAGCGTCATCACACCAAGCTTTTTCCCTGCCACGCGATACACATTGTAGGCGCCGATATTCCGACTTCCTGCCCCTCGAATGTCCACATCGCTAAACAGGCGGGTCACAATCACGCCCCAGGGCACGGAACCCAGGAGGAAGGCAGATGGCAATAAGATAAGGGCCTTGGAGATCATCGTGGTCGGCGACACAGGACGGCTATTTTGCCGCGCGAGGAGCGTTTTCGAGTTTTGTCTGACACACAGTGATGCGCTGAAGGGCTAGATAGTGAATACCCAAATCGGGATAAGACTTGAGAATCGTTTTGAAGCGTTCCAGGGCGGCCTTATAATGTTGAGCCTTATAGTAGAACATCCCAACGTAGAACTCGTGTTCCGCCAGGTTCAGGTTGCAGATTCTAAGGTGTTCTTTGGCCTTGCCGGCAAAAGGGCTGTCAGGATAACTGCGGATGAGCCTTTCAAAGCTTTCGACGGCCTTTCGAGTAATGCCTTGATCCCTGTCAATGGCCTGGCGCCGATCAAAATAGCAGCGGCCAATCTGGTAAACGACGTACGGCACGGACTCGTTGTTGGGATGCAGGTTTTCAAATTCTTCGTACGCCGAGATGGCCTCCTCGTACTCCCTGCGGTAGTAATGGGCATCGCCAAGCTTAAGCTGGGCAAGAACAGCGTATTCGCTGAATGGATACCAGTCCCTCAGTTTTTCGAAGGCTTCAATGGTTTTCGCGTAATTCTTTTCCTTAAGCGTCTTCATGCCTTGCTCGGCAAGCTCCTTGGCCGTCTTCTCCTCCTTGGTCTGAAACCAGGCACAGCCGAACAGCTCCAGGGTTACCAGGAGCATGATCATGAGGTAAAATCCTTTTCTCACATTCATGACAAGAATACCTTCTCCCCCTACGAATCGGCGAGTCTTTTTGCGTATTTTGCCGCTTCCATGCCGGCCACACATCCCTCGCCGACCGCCTTGGCTATTTGCCAAGGCTGACCGGTAATGTCGCCAACGGCATACAGGCCCGGGATGTTGGTCTCCTGCTTCTTGTTGGTCTCGATAAAACTGAAGGTCTCTGCATCGAAGACCACCCCCAGGTTGGCTGCCAGTTCCATAGCGCCCTTGGCGCCCAGTTCAACAAAGATACCATTCGTTTTGAGAACGTCACCATTGGTCAGCAGCACCGCTTCCACCTCATTGCTTCCCTCAATCCTCTTGACCCAGGTGTCCCGGATGATTCTCACGTCGCTATGGTTGAGCTGTTCATGAAGCACGTCGGTGATCGTCAGCTTCCGGCAAATCAGATAAACCTTCTTCGCATAGCCCAAAAGGGTCAAAGCACCGGAAACGGCAGCGCTTTCGTTTCCAACGACTGCCACATCCATGCCTCGGTAAAAGTTGGCATCGCAGTCCACGCAGTAGCTGACGCCTCGACCCAAAAACTCCTTTTCTCCCTTAACCCGGAGCTTTTTTCGAGCAATGCCCATAGCGAGAATGAGGGTTGTGGCGCTAAAAGTCTCACCGTTTTCCGTGACCAGAGTGAAGCGATTATTCTCGCTTCTTGTCTCAGTGATGTCCTGTTCTAGAAATATCGCATCAAAGTTCTCAGCCTGTTTCTTGCCTGCCTCGAGCAGTTCCTTGCCGCTGATGATCTTTTCAGAGCAGCAGAAATTGGCCACATGGGCCTTATAGAGACTGCTCCTTTCCGGCCTTCCAAAAACAATCACCTTTGCTTTCTTGCCGCCGGCATGGATGGCGGCCTGAAGCCCGGCCGGCCCCCGACCGATGATGGCCACATCACAAGTATCTTCGGGCATTTAGAGAACCTTCTTCACAAATGCTTCCAGGTGAGACTTTGGTACAGCGCCAACGACTTGGTCAGCCACCTTGCCATCTTGGAACAAAATGAGGGTGGGAATGGCCCGAATGCTGTATTGGGCCGGGGTATTGGGACTGTTATCCACATTGCACCTGGCAAAAATAATACTATCGCCGTAAGTCTCTTCCAATTCCTCCATGACCGGGGCGATAGCCTTGCAGGGGCCACACCATGGCGCCCAGAAATCCACAAGAGCCGGTTTCTCCGCCTTTAAGATCTCCGATTCAAAGTTGTCGTCGTTCACATCTAGAACACCTTGTTCTGCCATAATCTGCTCCTTTTCCCATATTTGAGGACCACGGGCCGCGTATCTTGACGCCAGTTTATAACCACATCTACAAGGTTTGTCAACTTCAACACGATGAAACACGTTAACTCCGGTGAAACTTGGATTGAGCGTTCGCATAGACGAAGAGGGCGTTCTGGTGGGCCTTTGCCCTTGACACCCCGGGGAGATGGTACTATGTATCGGTGCTGATCGGGCCGTTAACTCAGTCGGTAGAGTATCTGCCTTTTAAGCAGAGAGCCGCTGGTTCGAGTCCAGCACGGCCCACCAGGGTCCCCATCGTCTAGTCTGGTCCAGGACACCGGCCTTTCACGCCGGCAACACCGGTTCAAATCCGGTTGGGGACGCCAAGGCCTATCAAGGGGTTAGCTGATCTGTCGGCTGACCTTTTTCTTTGCAGTGATTGATTGATGAGGCGTCACTTGGCAAATATCTTGTTGCCAAAGGAGAAA
>Ga0307424_1000208_pt1 | contig 30629 bp, 20 predicted proteins | sample SalMarWE160320MG_FD_202157 | JGI IMG/M metagenome (GOLD analysis project Ga0307424, IMG submission 202157) | Salt marsh sediment microbial communities from the Plum Island Ecosystem LTER, Massachusetts, United States - WE1603-20 | ecosystem: Environmental > Aquatic > Marine > Intertidal zone >... | reverse complement strand
AACCGTCGAGCTCGTAGTAACCTTTATCCCGATGGTGGCAACAACCTGCGAAAGGGCATCTGCCAGTGCGCCTTTTTTCCCCTCGTCGAAACTCGCCGCATCTTTCGAGGTGCCGACATAGTAGTAGTAATTTTCATCCTCAGGAATCTCTGTTATCCATGACGGAACCTTTTTTTGAGAAGCCTCCAAACGAACCGGCGCACCGCTTTTCTTCCCTTTTTTCGATCCCCGGTCCGTTGTTCGTACAGCCTTTGACGATGCACAGCCGGCAAGAAACGTCAATAGGATAAATGCAGTCAGAAACAGCAAACCCAGCGCTTTTTTCCAACCCATCCAGCGTTTTTTCATATTGTAATCGTTCCCCGATGCGCTAATATGCTTTTACACAGAATCACCCTGCTTCATCTCCTCAACAAGCCTTCGGAGCTGCTGTTTTTCATCCTCGGTTGCAGCCCGGTTGATCACATCCTGCCAGGCCTTGTCCCGTGCCGCTGTGTAGTTATTATAGGGCATCTTTCCGCGTTTAATTACCCTGTAGATATATTCCACCTCGTTCTCGGATTTGACCCTCTGTATCTTTTCCCAGTAGGTGTTGGTGACAATAAGTCCCACAACGGGAATATTCTCCGCAACGGTAACGACATAGCTGTTGAAAGATTCCGAATAGGTCTCATTCGTTCCCTTCATTGCTTCTCCGAACTGGGACTGAACGAGCGTTTTGATGCCTTCCGCAATTTTTTTTCTGAGCTCGCTCTCCGCTATCCGTTCAGCCGCCCGCTTTTCCTTCTGTCCGTATATCTCAGCCGTTACGTAGATGACCTTTTCCCCTTTCTCCTTCACAACCTGAAATTCGGGGTCTTCGGTCCATTTCGGTGTCTTGCTCTCGCTTTTCTGCACAACAAATTCCTCACCGACCTTTGCCTTTTTAACCGGCTTCACCTCGACAAGACTCTTCTTCGAGCATGAAGCGAGAAAGACCGATGAAAGCAGAAAAACTACAACCACCGGTACTCGAATCAATATCCATTTATTCATGGGAGATACCCTCCGTTTCGGAAACACCCTCCGTTCCCGTAAATAGAATACCGCAGCCGTGCATCATACAGGAATGACCGCTCACTCCTCAATGCCGAAAACAACGGCGTTACCACGTGAAACAACCACGTTGAAGTTTTCAAAACCCTCTTCATTTCTGATACTGCTCATTACGTCGTCGATAAGTTCCGTCTTCCGCCCCATATAGTACACGTAGTACTTTGCCTGCTGGGCTGAAGCGGAAACCTCTTTCATGCTTTTAAAGTTGCGGGCCTGGCGAATCGCATCGGTAAAGGTCTTCAGCATATCATAGGCCGGAAGTCCCTGGACGACCACCTCGTATCGTATCCCCTTCTCGTAGGCCTTCATCATGTAGGAGCGTGCAAGGGTTATAACAGGCTCGGTCGCCTTCTCTACCGCTGTTTCCACCGCCTTTCTCATTGCGGCGTCCTTGCCGCTCGCAAGTCCAAGCCTGCCCGAGTAGCCGGTTTCGGTGCCGAGCCCCCGTGCCGTTGCGCTTTCAAAGGCCTTCAAATCGATTGACGCGGAAGCGAAGTGGAGATTCCCCTCCTGGCCGGCATACTCGACAATGCCATCAACCACTATATACACATCCGCGTTCAAAGCCTGCGCAATAAGCTGAACCACACTCACAGAGCCCTGAGTCTCCTCATAGAGTTTGTAATACTCGTCCTTTATCTCGTTTATCCTCTCGAGATCAATATATTCATAGCCCTGGTTTGCGAGATAATTATCAACCCTGTTCACACAGAGCCGTGCGTACTCGTCGCTTATCTTTTTTTTCTTTGGTTCGAAATAAACAAGATACGTCAGATTATCCAGTGCCTCGCCTATGAGCCTGGCATGGGGAGATTTCGAGTAATCCTTCTGTTCCTTCTTCTCCGGAATTTCGATCTCAAGAGTTTTTATACTCTCCTCTACCTTATCCCTGTTGAAGGTGGCCTTGATGTACACTATGATTTCCTTTCCCGATTTTACCTTGTCGGTCACCTCATAACTGACGACATAGCTGTCGCTTATGCCGTATATGTAGCCTTCAAGTTTTTGCCTGTTTGCCTTTTCGTTCTCTTCGCCTATTATATTGACAACAACCTTTTTCAGGGCATCTTTGAATGCGATATCAAGAGCATCTTCGAATTTTTTGGCCTTGCCTACACCGCTCTGTACGACTGTGGCAGCCTGACCCGGCTCTTCACCCTTAACCGCTTTCTTGGAACAGCCTGAAGCAAAAAGCCCCAGAACAATCAGAATAAGAAAAACAGCAATACCTATATACTTTCTCCTCATGACTAGTCCCCCTGTACATGAATTATATACAACGAAAATAAAACCTGTATATGATCAGACACGATTTTAATTCTGCCCGCAGCTATTAATATACCACATTACCCAATAGTAATCGAATTGAACGTGCATCAAAATCTGAGAACCACCGCAACGTTTAACTCATACCCCGATATGCGAACTTCTTTGAGCCCCCCGCTCTCCTCGTTTTCGATGATATTCGGACTGTCGCTTCTGATATCAACCGAATTTTTCGAACCTCCAGATGTTTCCTCTATATGAATCCTCCAGTCTTTAATGGGCGTATACAGCCTGTAGCCGAGACCTGCACTCAGCGCGAAATTCGGTTTTATCAGATAGGTGACTGCACTGCTCCCCTTGAGTCCGGCCGCAATGCCGTATATGTTCATCACCGGATCCTGATCGAAGTCTATGGTTTCACCCTCAACCCAAAGAAAGGGCGACAGGCCATTCTGGTCGAGGCTTCTTCTGAAAGTCGTCATATACAAAATACCTGCCTGTGCTGTGAGGTCGAGGGTGAGCCGTCTCTTGTGAAACATGGTTCCGACTCCGAATTCGCCGATACCACCGAGAAGCGGAAAATTTAAAAGCGCTGTCAGGTCAACCACTCCCTTGAAGCGGTACCCGAGATTTTTTTCGATGGTCAAACCGGCCAGAGGCGCGAAGTTCCTCGCAGGCTGATCGAGATTCACGTACCAGTAGCTCGAAAGAGGCGGCACAAACGTATCGCGGACAAGAAATATTTCGTAATTCATATCCGGAATGTCAACCTTCATCACACCGGTAAAGAATGAGAGCTGAATACCGTATTTCGCAACCTCCACGAGCTGGTCGCCCTCGGTTATTTTCTCGCCCTGGTATACGATTTTAGACTCGGTGATGTCCGGATACACCTTCTTTACCCGCACCAGGCCGGTCGGCAGCTGGGTGTATCTGCCGGTGCTTGCAACCTCCGTTTTTGTCATCACCTGATACTCATCTCCGGGCCGCACACCGATATTCGCTCCCAGCTCGAAGAAAACGGCATCCCCCTTCACCCGCACGACACCGGATTTAATCTTGAACATAGCAACCTGTCTGATGTTGTATGAGAGGGACGATATTGCGTTATTCACGGCTTTGGTAACTGCACGCTCACGGTCGGCATCCGCTCCGGAACCGGTTATCCGTATCGATTCCTCCCGTTTTCCCTCCTTTACGTTCACGAATGCAATATCAATGACCAGATCGGCCTCATAGCTTTTATACACGACCCTGTTAAACCCTTTCTGAGCGACCTCTCTCTTTACAATTACATTATAATTGGCCAACTTTGGAATAACGACGAGGAATGAGCTCACAATCCGATCAAAATCTTCACCCTTGATAACAACGGTGCCGAATTTCTCATCGTACGTTCCGGCTTCCTCCGCCTTCTGCGCCTGGATATCCTTTATACGCTCAATAAAATCACCTATATTTTCAGATTCGAGCCTGTAGTCCCCATACCCGAGTACGTTGAATCGTTTGAGTTTGATAAAGACGTGATTGATCGAGGAGTACGTATACTCGAGGACTTGGGGAGGCGCACTTTTCACCGATGAGGTCAGCCCGAAAATTGCGATATCCTGCTTCTGGGAAACCTCTGCGGAATAAAGAGGCACTGTTCTAATAACTAAAAAAAGAATACACCACATCAATAACACTGCATTTTTTTTCTTCATAGGTATTAGTATAACCCATTTTCAAGATCAAAAACAAAATAAAAAATCGTGCGCCGGAACCGATTCATAAAACCGTATTTCATATAACCTTGACAGGTACAGACAAATTTAATAGGTTTTCGCTGGTTTAACAGTACTTTATTTGCAAGTAACTTTCAATCGTTAAAAGCAGCGGCATACAATAATTCCGGCAGATAAAACCATGAGAGGAACCCTCATGAAAAAATTTATACTGATGTTTATTATTCCTCTTCTTCTCCTCACAAACGGGTGCGCTGAAAAAAGACAGGCAAAAAAACCTGTGAAACCCGAGCACCGTGAGGTCTTCCGGGGTGTTATCGATCCGTCCGGGGAGAAATTGCAAGCGGGCGTTCGAGGAGGGCGTTTTATTAGGGCGGATATACAGGAAATCGACACATTCAACCCCGTTATAACAAGATCACGAGCTGTCCAGGCAGTACTCAATCTGGTTTTTGAAAGTCTTTTAAGCATTCATCCTGTTACCGGAAAGATTCAGGGGTGTATAGGCAAGGGATACTCAATTGGGGATAACGGGCACACGATTGTGATACCGCTCAACGATGTAAAATTCTCAGACGGCACACCATGCACTGCAGATGACGTACTGTTCACCTTCGAGGAAATTTACTTGAACCCCGATGTCGATGCAAAAAAGAAGGACGCCCTCACAATAAGGGACAGCCTTGTCACAATTGAAAAGACGGACGATCACACTGTGCAATTTCATCTGCCGGTACCGTATCGTCCTTTTCTCCATACCCTTACCGAAATGCCGATTCTTCCGAAACACATTCTCGAACCCTATATTGAAAAAAACGGAATCAGCGCCTTCAACAGGGAGTGGGGAATCCCAAAAAACGGAACCCTGGGAATAGTCGGAACCGGGCCCTATCAGATTCAAAAAGTACAGCCGGGAGAATCTTTTTCCCTTGAAAGAAACCCGTACTACACACGGCGGGAAGGGTCGCTCTATCTAGAGGGAATGCCCTATCTGGACGAGATCGTTGAGCTGCTCAATATAGATACAGAAACGAAATTACTCAAGTTTCAGATAGGAGAACTTGATTTTTACGATGTGAAAGATACTGACATTGCAAGCGGTGATTTCGAGGTGCTGCTTCAGAACAGGGAGGAGGGAAACTACCTTTTATACACGGGTGGTGAAACACTGGAGAGCAACCACTTTATGTCTTTTAATCAGAAAGAGGAGATTGTTGACCCGGAAAAACTCCAAATATTCAGAAACCGGGAATTCAGGGAAGCAGTATCCTCGCTCATAGACCGCAAAAAAATAATCGATGAGGTATATGACGGCTGCGCCTACATAGACGCCTCACCGAGCAGGAGTGTTTCACCCTTCTATACCCACCTGCCTGCCGATGAATACAGCATTGAGAAAGCGCGGGAACTGTTATCGCAAACTACACTCAGAGATTCTGACGGGGACGGCTATCTCGACCTCCCTTCCGGAAAACCGTTCAGCTTCACCATACTCACCAATGAGGATAATCCGTTAAGAGTTAAAATGGGCAGGATAATCACAGAAAGTCTCGGCAAAGCCGGTATTTCAGCTCAGCTGAAGCCTGCCGATTACGACCTTATTGTAACCAAACTGCTCGATACTTTTGATTGGGATGTAGTCATACTCGGACTGGAAGGAAGCATTGAGCCGAACGATGCCTCCTGGATATGGGAATCGAAAGGTGCCCTTCACCTCTGGGACCCGTATCGGGAGAATCCTGCAAGTGAATGGGAAGCGCGAATCAACGAGCTATTCGCTCTCGGCCGAACCACGTGGGATTTTGAAAGAGCAAGGGGGTACTACGATGAGTTCCAGAGAATTGTTGCCGAGCAGCTCCCCATAATTGCTATCGTTGTTCCAGCGCAACTCTACGGATTCAGAAAAGGTTTGGGAAATGTAATCCCGCGTGCGGTAAACTACAATGCACTCTCATTGATGCCCTATATCTATAACAAGAAAAAACGCTGAAAAATTACAGAGACGGTTTTGACACTCAGCTATCGAACAACAACGACCTTATCAAATCCTTCCTGAATTGTCGGCAGCTCGGTTTTCGCATGCAGGCGGACAATGATGTGTTCGGGAACGGCATACTCTCTCATTTTGTTCTGAGAGAGAAGCACGGAAATATCCTTTTTCAGAAACAGACATCCAATGCTCTTTTTAAATCTCCGGGCATAATTGATATAACGTTCTCTGCTTTTGTTTGTTACACTCGTATTGTCAATCACCACCTGTTCGTTTCTCTCGAGGAAAAACCTAATAATATCGTATTCCAGGCGTTTGATGAAACCCTCTAATTCCTCATCCCAGTCGTCTGCGGTCCATTTTTTTCCATGCTCGGTCATCTCTTTCAAGTGATGCCGAATTTCATGCCTGTTCACTCGTTTTCTATCCCCGAAATACTCGCGGGCAAGAAATGATTTCCCCGCACCGTAATTCCCGAGAATCAGCACAATATCATATTTTTTTAGATCTTCTATCATACTTCTCATTTCGGCCTTTCCTTAAATTTCTTGACAACAGACTGGTAAGCGTTTACATTGCCTGAAACCTAATATCGGTGGTCTTTATGCGCATTCGAGTCCTTGTAAAAGACCTTCTCGGGCATGTGGGACAGGAGGTGGTGCTCGGAGGATGGATACACAGCATCAGAAAGCAGGGAAAAATCGTTTTTCTCCTCCTCAGGGACCGGACCGGAATAGTTCAGATCGCCGCAGAATCTGAAACAATAAAACCCCTTGCCCTCCACAATGAAACCGTGGTGTACGCAGAGGGCATGGTTGTTGAAGACAGTCGTGCAGCAGGGGGAATAGAGGTGCGGCTCGTCTCACTCGAAGTGGTTTCAGCTCCGAAAAAATCCCTCCCCATCCTGGTAAACGATAAGGCTGATCACCAGAAGCTCGAAATGGAAACTCTCCTCAACAACAGGGTGCTGTCACTCAGAAACCCAAAAAGGAACGGTATTTTCCGACTTCAGGCGGATATTATCGATTGTTTCAGATCTTTCATGAGGGACGAAGGCTTTACGGAGGTTACTACGCCGAAGATAATTGCAACAGGTACAGAGGGAGGCACACAGCTCTTCACTGTTGATTACTTCGACAAGCTCGCCTATCTCGCACAGTCCCCCCAGTTTTACAAACAGATGCTCGTCGGCGCAGGGTATGAGAGGGTGTTTGAAATCGGCCATGTGTACAGGGCGGAGGAACACAATACATCGAGGCATCTCAACGAGTATGTAAGCCTCGATTATGAAATGGGTTTTATTGAGAACGAGCATGATGTAATGGATGTGGAGGAGCGTTTTATAAAGGCACTGTTTTCTAGAATCGACAGCGAGCTCAGCCATTTACTGCAAATGTACGGTCAAACGCTCCCGGTTCCAGAAAAGATACCGCGGATATCGGTGCGAGAGGCATGCTCGATCCTCGAAAATGAGTACGGAAAAAAGACAAAGGGGCTTGACCTCGATCCCGAGGGCGAAAAACTCATATGTGACTGGGCGAAAAAAGCACACAGCAGCGATCTGCTTTTTCTTACCGAATACCCGTGTTCAAAACGCCCTGTATATACAATGCCCATGGATGTCAATCCCGATTTCACGAGAAGCTTCGACCTCCTCTTCAGAGGTCTCGAGATAACCACCGGAGGACAGAGAATACACGAGCATAAAATGCTTCTCGATGCCTTCGACCGGCGCGGACTCGATGCCAGCCAGTTCGAGTACTACACTGATACATTCGCCTACGGGATGCCGCCGCACGGCGGACTCGCCATAGGGCTCGAACGAATCACCGCCCAAATTCTCGGCCTTGCGAATATTCGTGAGTCCTCTATATTTCCAAGGGACAGGGGAAGAATTGTCCCGTAAACTCCAAAAACCAAAAAACCGTAAAGCTGTAAGAATGTTTCGATGCTCGAAAGCCTCCGATACGCGTTGAGAGGCAACCTCTGAAGCATGTTCTGCCGCACAATATCGACTGCTTTCATACTCTTCTAACGACTAAACACCTGAAAAAGCTGTCTGCTGATAACATCAATTGCAGTAAGAGTGCCGAAGTAGTACAGGCCCGTATCTATACAGATAAGCTTTTCGGTAACGAGGGGCTTCTGCAGCGGTGTATGACCGCATATAACCGTCTTTTCCCAGACAAAGCGGGTAGCATTGAGGTGCGACCGCATCCACAGGAGGTCTTCCGTGTTTTTCTTCCCCTCTTCGATCGAGGAAAGGGGGTTTACCCCGGCATGACAGAAAAAATAGTGCTCTGTTTCTATATAGAGTTCCAGATTCAGGTAGAACTCGAGGTGGCTCTTGGGAATAATGTTTCGAACAGCGGCAGCCTGCTCCTCTTTATCACGCATATTAAGAATTCTGTATATATCTGCCGTATCAGTCCCATAACTCTGTAGTGTGCTCGTCCCCCCGTTGTAGAGCCACATGTCCATGTCCTTCACTACGGCCTGGTACCCGGCCGAGCCTAACAGCATATCCTCATGATTTCCCCTGAGGCAGAAGATATCGGCAAGGCTCAGACGGATATGTATGAGCTCATCAACGATCTTTTTTGATTCAGGGCCCCTGTCAATGTAATCGCCGATAAAAACAACCAGATCATTACTCGTGAGGGACATTGTCCGCATGAGTTCTGCAAATGGAGAATAACAACCGTGAAGGTCGCCGACTGCGATAATTCTCGCATACTCTTGCTTTATTTTCGCCATAGACCGAAATTTATTAAAGATTTTACTTGATTTTATTCATAAGTCTGATATATCTATTGTAAATTACATCCGGTTTTACAGGTTGTAAAGAATGGATTTACCAGGTGCACATGATGAATAAAGAAATAGTGATCGGTCTTTTAAAAGAACATGCCGAGGTTTGTTCTTCAAGTTCGGTTTCAAACAGAATCAGCAAGGAAGTAAGCTGTTCTTTCTGTCAGAATGTAAACAGGGACACCCTCCTGCTTATGACTAAAATAACAGGGGCACGGAAAACAGTCGATGTCGGAATTGCGCTCGAAGACAATGCAGGGCAGGATCCCTATAAGCCCTATCAGACTGCTGGTTTCAAATTATTCAAGCGCGCGCAAACAGGGGGAATTAAGGACATTTTCCAGAATAGTTTTACAATGGGGTATAAAGCCGTCGTGATTATCAGCCACGGAGTGCCGAATATTCCACCTGTGTACATTGAGAACGCCCTGAAAAACCTCAGAAACGGCGCATCTGTTGTTGTCGGACCGCTTATGAACGGAACGTTCTATCTCGTTGGAATGACCCTGTCCGAGCACAGGAATCTCGTTAATTCAGGAAAAATGGATGTAATAGACTTCGAAGACAATGACGCCCGTGAGAGGTCCGTCGCCCATATTATGGATTCCTGCGATCACTGCCATATCCTTCCCGAATGGTACAGAATAGAGAACATAGAAGATCTTCAGAGACTGCACAACGATTATAAAAAGGGCATCGGTTACAAGGCACGCTGGACTAATGCAACAGCACTGGTACTCATGTAAACCGCCCTGTTTCCATTAATCATGCAAGGAGCGGATTATGTACGACATCATCGTAATAGGCGCCGGTGCCGCCGGAATGACCGCTGCACTGTATGCCGTACGTGCCGGAATGAAAACCATTGTGCTTGAAAAAATGGGAATAGGCGGGCAGATTACACTCACCGAAGCGGTTGAGAACTACCCCGGATTTTCATTTATCAGCGGACCTGACCTGATGGACAAGTTCGAGCAGCATATAAAGAAATTCGGTGTTGAAGTGACGTACGAGGAAGTGCATGAGGTTAAACTCGGCGACGGTTCGTATATTGTGGTTACAGATGATAAAAAATACACAACACATGCGGTCATTGTTGCAACCGGATCGAACCCTCGAAAGCTCGGCGTGCAGGGCGAGGAGAAGTTTATCGGCCGCGGAGTTTCATACTGCGCTGTTTGCGACGGTCCCTTCTTTAAAGATAAAGAGGTCGCTGTAATCGGTGGAGGCGATGCTGCAATCAAGGAGTCGATTTACCTGACACAAATCGTGAAGAAGGTAACCATTATTCATCGGCGCGATAAGCTCAGGGCCGAAAAAATACTCCAGAACCAGGCGTTTGCTAATCCAAAAATAAAATTCGTCTGGGATCATGTTGTGGACCGCGTAGTCGGCAATGAAACCTTTGAAGGCATCACCATCAAAAATGTGCATACTGATGAAATCAAGGAGATGAAGTTCGATGGAGTATTCGTGTATATCGGCCACATCCCCAATACAAAGTTTATTGATGTGGATAAAACCTCAAACGGACTGATAATTACAGACGACTGCGTAAAGACCTCTCAGGCCGGGATATATGCTGCAGGCGACTGCAGGGACACCTGCCTTCGGCAGATCGCAACCTGTGTCGGCGACGGTGCACTTGCTGCATACAATGCAGGTGAATACGTTGAACGGGTGAAAAGCGGGTATGTGTAATGCCAAATCCAACCTAAAGACGACCACTCCCTGGTTTGTAAATTTTCAGAATTCCTGATTATTTCTTAAATACTACATGTATGGTTTTATCCATATAAAAGTCTGGTTCATCCGACCTTCGGTCTACTGAATGACGCTCATCGTTCTGAAGGCGGTCTAACAACAGATACAATTAGAAAGACACCATATTTTGTACCAGTATCCTCCGGTTTTTAAAAACCGGTTTTTACAAAAGACAACGCTGTTTAACTTTTACATGGTCCTTAATCATTGAGAGATTAAGGTAAAAACCATTAGGCAAGTGCACCATCAGGTTTTTATAGGTTTGGACCTTTTACGATTGAAAGTTCACTTGCCTATTTTTACATGACAGTAGACCCATACCCAAAGCAGAAAATTCTCTTAGACATCGACCTGTATACTGTCAAATAATGCTGACAGTGTTGCCGTGCAGTGACACCCTCTCGCATCATACATCTCCGTCAATTAAGAACGCTAAAACAGTATGTAAAATTTACATTTTTATTTTATATATATAAGGAATTAAAATCATCCATCCACCTTGTAGCTTCTTTAGAAGATCAACTGTTTTCTAATACTGGCACATATGTTGCTGAATATTCTTAAACTGTGAGTAGTTCACAGAATAACGTACGCATACGCATAATTCACTTCAGGAGGGGGAAGCCTTTATGGGAACACGTATACTAATCGTGGAGAATGCATCGTTCATGCGGACAATCGTAAAAAACATGCTGGTACCGCTGGGGTATATAATCGCGGGTGAGGCAACAAGTCCGTCCGAAGCCGTAGATATGTATGAAAGGATGAAACCAGACCTTATAACAATCGACGTGAGTACAGAGCAAAACAAATCCAAGGAAAGGGTCTGGATAGAAACCGTTAAAAAAATACTTGCCAGAAACCCTGATGCAAGGATAGTGATGGTGGCAGCACCCGAGCAGGAAGAAATGCTGATTGATTCCTTTAAAGCCGGTGTCAGGGATTTTGTCGTAAAACCCTTCGAACCTGAGCGGATTATAACTGCAGTTGAGAATGCCGTTGCTTAGAAGTGGCGTATGTCCTTTACAGGATGTATCCCTGGCGGGATATGTCACTTCGTGGCCGATCCTTGGCAGGATACATCCCCCCGGGACCGGGTGTCAAAACTTAACTTGTTCGAAGCTACTTAGAAGCGACGGTTTTTTAAGCACTACTACTTGCGGGATGAGCGGTTATTGAGTTCGAGGATGAGCTCCACCTCTCCTCTTGACATTTTGGTGACCTTGCAGATCTCCGGGATAGTCCACTGTTGTTCAAAGAGTGTTAAAACAGTCTTCACCTTGCTCTCTGCCTCTCTCGACAGCAGCGAGGGCTCCTGCCCGGACTTGTCCTTTGCCACAACGCCGCCGCCCGTGCCCTCGAGTTCTCCGGTAAGCCTCTCGGCTTCCCTGGTTAAATTCTGCAGGCGTGATTCTGTCCGCGCGAGCCACTCCCTCGTACTCTGAAGCTGTTTCGTTCTCCCCTCGATATCGACAACCAGAGAGTCCATCTCTTTAAAACGGGACAACACCTCATCGATTCTCCTCTCATTTCCCATGAGGCTGCCTGTTTTTTCTTCAATAAGGGCAAGCCGCTTTTTCAGATCTTCCTCCCTGTCCTTGATCTCATTGAACGAATCTTTGAGAAAATCTGTTCTCTGTTCGAGGCTGTTGATGAACTCCCTTGTCTTCGTAATTGTTTCAATCGAAACTTCAATATCCTTCTCCTTCACCTTAAGCGCTTCGGCGCGGTCCTCGAGACCTTTATGCCGACTTTCGAGCTCATGCATACCTGTCTCGATTTTCTCGAGCACCTCCCTCTCCGATTCAATGAGCTTTATCTTCTCATCAACGAGCGTGATGAGGCCGATCGCCTGCTCAGCATTCTTGGCAATTTCCTGTACGAGCTTCCGCTCGCTCTTGAGCTGACGCACCTTTGCAGATATATCCCCCTCATCGCGCTTCAGGCTCTGGATAACCTTTTGAAGCGACAGTATATCCTTCTTATCTTCCTTAATCTGGACGATAAGGTCCGAAAACCGGTCAATATCACTTTCCACCCTCTCTTTGAACTTTACCGCTCGTTTCAGCACAACTGAATCTTTTTCGAAACCCCTGATCCGCTGTTCGATATCACCGAGCTTCTTTTCAATAGCAGCCCGCACCTGCTGCGCTTCCTGTTCGAAATCCCGCAGCGATTCAGTTGCAAGTTTCTGTGACTTCTCTATTTGATCACGCACGTCTATTGTAATAGTGTTCATATAGTCCTGTATTTCCTTTTCCCGGTCCTGTACAACCGTCCTCTGGCCGGCGAATTCCTTTTCAATTTCATCCTTGAAATGCACGAGTGCTCTATCGACATCCGTCAGCACTGTGTTTTTCATCGTATCGACCGTTGTACGAAGACCCTCTATTTCATCGTTGACGGTATCGATCTGGGCCCTTAGCCGCTCTTTCATCTCTCCCTCTGTCTTCAGATAACTGGTCTCCACCTGTTCGATACTCCCGGTGGCACCTTCAACAGCCTCATCAATACGCTCTTCAATCGAATGCTGAATACTCGCCACCCGTTCGTTGAGATCGATTATTTGTCTACCGATATCTGCGAGGTTTTCGCTGAAGGCGGAAACAGTCCTTTTTTTCTCATCCTGGAAGAGAGCCTTCAGTGATTCCAGCTCTCTGACGAGTTCTTCCCTCGCCTCAATCTTCAAACCGCTTACCAGCCCCGATACCTCTTTCTCACGTTGTTTCAGCTCATCACGGGATTCCGATATCCTCTGGCCGATTTGATCGATAAACGAAGCAACCTGATTCTCCCTCTTTTCGAGCTGGGCATCTGTTTCACCGATAATCGCCGTTATACGCTGAGTTATTTTTCCCTTCTCAGCTTCAATAACATCCTCAGCTTCTTTCTGGAGGCGCCGTATCTTGGTTTCAATTTCAGGCCTGTAATTCTGAAATACAGTTTCGATTCTTTCCTCTATCATTGTCTGCCCGGCACGTGCGAGATTCTTGAGATCTCCGATCCTGCCTTCAAGACCCATCACGGCTTTCTCATACTCCTTCAGTTGCCCGACAAAATCACCGCTTACGGAATCTACGGCCTCTTTCACTTGCTGTTCGATATTCTCGTTCAGGCTGCGTATCTCACCCAGCGCTTCATCTATTGTGCTGTTCATATCCTGAATGATTGTTTCCTTCTGCGCGTCTATGCTGCGGTGAAACTCTCGAATCTCTTCTTCTGTTTTACGTTCCTGTTCTTCGAGGGCTTTCCTGAGCTCACTGCTGAGCGTGGTGAAATCATTCTTGTATGTATTCAGTTTTTCATTCATCTCTGTCGTAATCGGTTTAATGAGGAGCATGTTCTTGTTCGCCTCCTCATTGATATCAGCAAGCATCCTGTTTTTCAAAACATCAAGCTCACTCTCATACCCCTTTGCCTGGAGATCCAGGCCTTCGGTATACTTGTCGGTTTGATTTTTGACATCCTGCAAAAGACTCTGAACCCTCCCCTCGAGGCGTGAAATATATGAAGAGAGATCCTTGGCATTATCCTCGATTCGTTTAAAAATATTGTCTTTAAATGAACTGCTGTACTCTTCAAGCTGAAGGACAAACTTCTTGTACTCATCCTCGGCACGCTGCAGGTAGGAAACAGTGGTCTCCTCTTGAAGGGTTTCCATTTTTTCACGAACAGCTTCGATAGATGTGCCGAGATCTTCAATCCTTCTCTCTGCTGCCGCGAGATCATCTTTTTCAACTCTCGTTATATTTTCACGCACGCCGTCCATCTGTGCTGCAATCGCTTCTATATCTTCCCGGGCCTTCTGAACAACTATATCGGATTGCGATTTGAAACGGGATATTTCATCCATCCCTTTTTCTTTCAGCATTTCGAGGTTCTGTCTGAATTCATCCGTCAGAGGCACGATGGTGCCTTTCGCCTCCTCCAGAACGAGACCCGTTGCATCGGAGAGCACCTGTTCGGTGCGTTCCCGGACACGTTTTTCCAGGCTGTGCGCGAGGACTGAAAAATTTTTAAGCGTCTTCTCATTTTCAACGATATCTATTCCGATTTTCTGCAGTCTTTTTGAAACTTTTTTAATCGATGGAAGCCGCTCGGATAAACTCTCGACTTCGCCAGTCAGTTCATCCTTCAAAGCCTTGAACCGATCGTACTCGCGCCGAATGCCATCCAGCTCGAGCTTGATTCTCTGGATATCGGTTCGTTCCCGGATGAGATCATCCTCTGCCTTCTCAACACTGACAAGAGTGCCCTCAGCCTTGCGAATTACTTCATCGAGACGAGCGAGTGCGTCGCCTAGATCATCCCTCTTTTTAATAAGAAAATCGTTGAAATCGGCGGACAATTTTTCAGCGTACCGTTTGAGCTTGTTGAAATTGATTCTCCTTTTATCAAGCCGACGGAAGAAGAGGATGAGTATGAGGGATACCGCAATGGTGATAAGAGGCCAGTAGTTCAATTCCCCCTCCCTGACACGCGAGTTTACTAATTAACTCTACGCTAGCGTTTAAAAATTGTCAATTTCTTTTGGTATTGACACAACTCGACAAAAAGGCATCATTAAAAATGGACGGGTAAGTTTACTGCAGTAAGAATCTAATAGTTGAAAGTTCGGCCCCAGTGCTGCTAATAAGACGAAGGTATTGTACTATAAGTTATTATGTTCCGATATTTCAGGCAACTCCCCGGCATAACATCGTTTTGATTTCTCCCATTGCGCACTTCGATACCAGAAACGTTAAATCGTCTTTATTTCAGCAAGCTGCCTGTACATGTTCCATCTTTTTTTTGCGCCTTCGCGCGCCATTTCGAGATACTGCAGCGCCTTTTCCGGATTCGTTTGCTTTAGCGCACGGAACCGGAGCTCCCCGTACATATACTCCTCGATATCGAGAGTCGGCTCTTTTGAATCGAGGGTGAGCGGGTTCTTCCCCTCAGCTGAAAGCGCAGGGTTGTACCGGCAGAGTACCCATGCACCGGAATCAACAGCCTTTCTATGCTCGGCAAGACCGTTTGACATGTTGATGCCATGCGCAATACAATGCGTATACGCAATGATTATCGAGGGCCCCCTGTGGGCATCAGCTTCATTTATCGCACGTACCGCCTGATTCATATTCGCCCCGAGCGCGATACGGGCCACATATACATTTCCATATATCATAGCCATAAGTCCGAGGTCCTTCTTTACAAGCGGTTTCCCGGCTTCGGCAAACCGGGCGATTGCCCCCAGCGGGGTTGATTTTGACATCTGGCCGCCGGTATTGGAATAGACCTCGGTATCAAGCACGAGAACATTCACATCCCTTCCAGATGCAAGAACATGATCGAGGCCGCCGTAACCGATGTCGTAGGCCCATCCGTCTCCGCCGAATGCCCAAATCGAACGCCGAATGAGATAATCCGCAAGGCTGTAGAGAAGCTTCAGCTCATCTTCTTTTTTACCCGCGATCGTCTTCTTCAACTTTTCCACACGCATTCGTTGCGCCTCTATCTCCTCGGGTGTCTGCTGCTCTGAATCCCTGATCGCCGCAAGAAGCGAAGCATCGATGCCGCTGATCTTTTTCTTGATTACCGTATCGATGAGCTCACGGGCATGGGCCATCAGCTTGTCGGAGGTAAGCCGCATACCAAGAGCGAACTCCGCGCAATCTTCAAACAGAGAGTTCGACCAGGCCGGGCCCCTTCCATCCTTCCTCGTTGTGTATGGTGTGGTGGGCAGATTGCCGCCGTAAATAGACGAACAACCCGTCGCGTTGCCGATGATCGCCCTGTCCCCGAAGAGCTGTGTAACGAGTTTCACGATCGAGGTTTCACCGCATCCTGCGCAGGCGCCGGAAAATTCGAACATGGTCGGAAGAAGCTGCGAGCCCAGAATGGTGGTTCTTGACATAATCGAAGGATCTGTGTCCGGAATATCGTGGATGAAAAAGTCCCAGTTCTTCGCCTCCTTTTCTCTCAGCGGAATCTGGGGCTGCATCATAAGCGCCTTCTCTTCAGTTTTCTTCCCGTCCACCTTCTTTACGCCGGGACATATATTGGCGCATTGTCCGCACCCGGTGCAGTCTTCGGGAGCTACCTGCACGGTAAATTTCATCCCGCTGAACTTCTTTGCGCGGGCATCAACCGACTTGAAAGTCTCAGGCGCTTTTTTCAATACAGCCGGATCATAGAACTTGATTCTGATCGTCGCATGGGGACAGACGAGCGAGCACTGCCCGCATTGAGTACAGAGATCGGGATTCCATACCGGGATATCATCTGCGACGTTGCGCTTCTCGAACTTCGTCGTACCGGTTGGATAGGTTCCGTCCTCTGGTAACGCAGATACGGGAAGCGTTTCTCCTCGTCCTGCGATAATCTCTCCGGTTACGTTCTTCACGAATTCGGGGGCTTCAGCGGGCACTGACGGTTTCATATGCAGGGTGCTTGTTACTTTGTTCGGGTGTTGTACCTCCTCGATACTCTTGAGTGCGGCATCCACTGCGCTCATGTTCATTTCGACGACATTTTTCCCCTTCTTTCCGTAGGTTTTAACGATTGCGTCCTTGATGAGCTTGACTGACTCGTTCTTCGGAAGCACACCGGAAATAACGAAGAATGCGGTCTGCATAATCGTGTTTATACGCGCCCCGAGGCCAAGCTCATGTGCTATACGCATCGCATTTATTATGTAAAACTTCACCTTTTTCTGTATAATCTGCTCCTGCACCTCCGCAGGCATGTTGTCCCACACCTCGTCTCCGGAAAACGGTGAATTGAGCAGAAAGACGCCGCCATCCTCCAGTTTGGAGAGCATATCGTACTTTTCGAGAAATGAAAACTTATGGCAGGCAAGAAAGTTAGCCCTGGATATGAGATAGGTGCTCTGTATCCTGTCTTTTCCGAACCGCAGATGGCTTACCGTAACCGCTCCCGCTTTCTTTGAATCATAGACAAAATAACCCTGGGAGTAGTTTTCTGTTGCTTCTGCTATGATTTTTATGGAGTTTTTATTCGCTCCGACCGTGCCGTCAGACCCGAGTCCATAAAACAACGCCCTGTGCACTCCCTCCGGTTCTGATGCGAACTCCGTTTCAAAGGACAGGCTGGTAAAATTCTTGTCATCATATATACCGGCTGTGAAGTGATTCTTCGGTTTCTTTTCCTCTAAATTATCAAGTACCGACTTTGCGATGCCGGCGTTGAATTCAGCGGACCCGAGACCGTACCTCCCGCCGACGATAACCGGATACTCTTTGAAGGGAGCGTTGCTCATTGCTTCCCCGATTGCGGTTCTTACATCCTCGTAGAGCGGTTCGCCAATAGAGCCCGGTTCCTTTGTCCTGTCCAGAACTGCAACGGCCCTGACGGTCGGAGGCAGCGCAGACACAAAGTGCTGCACACTGAACGGCCTGAAAAGCCGTACCTTTACGACTCCGACTTTTTCACCCTTTCCCATGAGATGCCGAACGACCTCATCCATTGTTTCAGCGCCCGACCCCATGAGCACGACAACCCTCTCGGCATCCTGAGCGCCGATATAATCGAAAAGATGGTACTTTCTTCCCGTTATTCCTGCAAACCGGTCCATATACTCCTGAACGATACCCGGGGTTTTTTGATAAAAGGCGTTAACGGTTTCACGGGCGGCAAAAAACACATCGGGATTCTGGGAAGTGCCGCGTATTACCGGTCTTTCCGGCGTGAGTCCGCGCATTCTGTGCGCAATTACATACTCGTTGTCGATCATCGCCCTGATATCATCATATTCGAGCTGCTCGATCTTCTGTATTTCATGCGACGTACGAAAACCGTCAAAAAAATGAACCATCGGGACCCTCGATTTCAATGTCGCAGCCTGCGCAATAAGTGCGAAATCCATCACCTCCTGTATCGATCCGGACGGCATCAATCCGAATCCCGAGCCTCGAACCGCCATAACATCGGAATGGTCTCCGAATATGGAAAGTGCCTGGCATGCGAGCGAACGAGCGCTTACATGAAATACAGTGGAGGTAAGCTCCCCGGCGATTTTATACATATTTGGAATCATAAGGAGCAGGCCCTGCGATGCAGTAAAGGTCGTTGTCAGCGCACCGGTGGTAAGCGCTCCATGAACAGCTCCCGAAGCGCCGCCTTCCGACTGCATCTCTGTTACCGACGGCACCGTGCCCCAGATATTCTTTCTTCCATGAGCACTCCACGTATCTGCGAACTCGCCCATTGGAGACGATGGAGTAATAGGATAAATTGCGATTACCTCATTCGTGGCATGGGCAACATACGCCGCTGCCGTATTCCCGTCCATTGGCACCATTTTTCTTTCCATTCTCACACCTCTTTCACCTGATTAATAGATATTGCCGCCGTAACTGTCTCGAAACAGCAGAAATTATTAAACAATGTCCTTTAATGGTTTAGGCAATTTTGTCCATTTTCCTCAAGTGTAATAAGAAATTTATTCAATATCAAGTGATTTACAGATCGGCTTTCCGGTGAGTGTGCTAAACTACAGGAACGGGAGGGCGAGCACCTTTACAAGTGTAAGTCTGTTGATCCTGTTATCGACATACTCATAGTGTATCTCATCCATCATTTCCTTCATAATAAAGATGCCAAGACCCCGCTCCTTCGACTCCGAGAAGTGGTCATTGACATCGACATCTTCCTGCTCTATCGGGTTGAATATGCCGCTTTCATGCTCATATATCACATAAAACTTATTGTTTTCAGATCTGCATTCAATACTGAAACTCTTCCCGGTATCACTACCCAGGGAGTGTTCGATAATATTTGCACTCCATTCGTCACAGGATATCTCTATCTTGGTAATGTCCGAATCCTCAGCACCGGCTTCTCTTGCCTTTCGCGATATGAACTCCCTCGCTTTTGCAAGATTTACGAGATCCGACCCAAGTTGTATTTTCTCACCGGTCATACCGTCTCCCCGTTACTATTCGCTGATATCACCCTGTTCATTTACCGTAATGACTCCCTTGCACCCGGAACACCTGAACTTTCCCGGTTTCGATGTTTTAAGCTTCTTGCCGCAGTGGGGACACTCGAAAACGAGTGGAAAGATACCCTCCTGAGCACTCTGTAGTTCCTGTGGCTGTTCGTTCGACTCTCCCCCCTGAAGCATTCTGAGGGCGTCATCGAGATCAGCCGCTATCTTGAAAAATTTAGTAAATCCGAGAAGCTGAAAAACCTCCACCACCTTCTTCTGCAAACCGTACAGCACCATGTCACCCTTCTTCTGCCTCAACAGTTTGAGAAAAGAGGTAAAGGCGCCGATCCCGGTACTGCTGATGTAATTGAGCCCGTTGCAGTTGAAAATAATGGTTTGAATGCCCGAATTGATGAGCCCGTTTATGTGGCTCTGAAACTCAGGTGAATTATAGGTATCAAGATACCCAACGAGTATAAGCTGTACCGAATTACTGTCTCCCCCGACCTGCATCGGTGTTATTTTTAAAGAATCCTTGATTGTAATTTCTTCCATATTCCTGCGTCCCCTCGTTTTCGATACCCACCCTCAAGTATATACGTAATTGCACGTGAATAACAACTCTATTTTCTCCTGAAATTACTTCAATTTCATAACAAGAAGGGTCATATCATCGTACTGTTCGGTATCACCCACAAATCCGGAAACATCCTCGATGATGCGATTCGCTATCTCCTTTGCATGATTTTCCGCAAATCCCGGTATAATGTCGGCCATCCGTTTCATCCCGTATTCCCGCCCGCTCGAGTTTCTTGCCTCGTGGATACCGTCTGTAAACAGAATCAGCGCATCACCGCGTTCGAGCTTTATCTGATTTTCCTCACTGTACCGAATATCCGGCATTACACCAATGGGCACCGAATTACCGGTCGGGCTTACGAGAAAACATCCGTTTTTTTGCGCCTTGTATACCATAAGAGGGCCGTATCCGGCATTGGTGTATCTGAAAATCATATCGGCGGTATTCACGACACCAAACAGCAGGGTTGCAAACCGGTCACTTGATATTTCCGACGCGAGTGTGCTGTTCATCAATGTAACCATTCGTGCAGGATTACTGATACCGGATTTTATGAGAGATTTGAAAACAGTCCTGATCATGATCATCATCAGGGATGCCGGTACACCCTTGCCCGCAACATCACTCATGATAAGTCCGTACTGTCCGCTCCCCATCTCGATAAAATCGTAATAGTCGCCGCCCACACCGGCCGCAGCCTTGTAAAACCCCTCTATCCAGAGCGCATCCGTATCGATCCCCGTCTGCGGAATCAAGTCCTGCTGAATTCTTCTCGCAATGTCGAGCTGCTCATCGATCTTTGCCTTTTCCTCCATTTCCTTCTGGTACACGAGAAGGCGCGCCGTCATACGGTTGAATTCATCCGCAAGCAATCCGATCTCATCCCTCGCCTTCAGTTTTATTTCATGGTGGAGATCTCCTCCGCCCACAATATTGGCACCCTTTGCGAGAATCTTGATGGGCTTAATTGTGATGGAGGCCATGACTATTGCACCTGCTATACCGATGAGGATGGTCGCCGCGGTGATGAGTATGGTATTTATTAAATTCTTCCGACGCGCCGCATCGATTGTTTCGAATATACTCTGTGTTGAATATCCGAGCCTCACTGTGCCGATCCTTTTGCCAGCGAAAAACACAGGAGATGCTATATCATAGATCGGCGCAAGGCTATCTGGTGAAAAACCGGGTGAAACGAGCCTTTCTTTCGCCTGCGATGCGGCCAAAGAAAATGAATCGGTGAGTATTTTTCCCTGCTCATTGATATCGGAATGAGCAATCACCTTGCGGGAGGTATCAAAGATTATACTGTAATTGATATCCCGGTTCTCCATCGTTTTGGAAATAACGGACAGTAGAAGAAGTTGGTCGTTATTAAGAATGCCCTCGCGCGCGACATTGGTCATATTTTCAACAGAGAGTGAGGCCTTATCCATCATCTGATGTGCAAGAGCACGTCGCTCCTGGGCGATATTGACGATGCTCATAACAAGACTTATACCAACGGTTAAAAGTAAAACGAGCACACCGATGAGAATGCTGAATTTGAACCTGAGGCCGAGCCTCTTGCTTCTAATTGGTAGACCAGCTTCATCTTTTTTCATTGCCGCTTCCTCTCTGAATGGAAAATACCGCCGCAGTATCTCAGCCGTTATATAGAACACGACAAATCCGAGACCGCACAGCACTATATACAGCATAATGTTCAAGACCGGTTGTACGATAGTTCTGTACTGCGTCACCGCCCACGGCGGTTGAATTACCGGTCCTTTTTGCCTCTCTACTTCCTTTGCGAGCGGTTTCAGCCGGAAGGTCACATGGGCGGTCCGGCTCATGTTTCCGGCCCTGTCAACAGCTGCGATATTGAAATACCAGGTGCCTCCCTCCAGCTGCCTGAAACGCAGGGTCTTTTTTTCCGTACGTATAACCGGGTCGTGCAGGTTAACCCTGTTTTTAGATAGTTTATAGGTGTATCCCGCTATATCTGCACCCACTGCTGACCAGGACAGCACAGGCGAGTTGTCCGAATAATAGCCGTCTTTATCCTGTTTAAGAGGCCGAATCTCAGGCGCGGGAGGAGGTGTCAGATCCACGACAAACCCAACTGTCACTGTGTCCGATACGTTGCCTGCGCCGTCCTCTGCAATTATATGAAAATAGTAATTCCCCTCTTCACCGGACTGAAGCAGGATACTTGTTATGTGCGGGGAGAGATTTATAAATTCCGGCACGTCTTTTTTGTTCCTGTTGAAAAGGTATCCATATCCCTTAATGCCTGAAGGGTCAGACAACGGCTTCCACACAATGGGAAGCCCGGCAACTCCTATATATGAACGTGCCGGAGATTCAATGCGTACAGGAAGCACTGATAAATCCGGCCCGTTGTACGCGATTCCCTGTCCATCATTCCAGAACGCGTAGAGAGAATCATCCGTGGTTACCGGGATTTGTTCAATGATATCCGCTCCGTCGTCGATCGGGCCGAATTCCTTAAAATCGCCGTCACGTCTCTTTGCGTAATACAATCTGTTTCTGCCGTCCCTGTCGTCGATATAGAATACATACAGTGAGCCTTCAGCTGAAAGCAGCTTCGCCCCGCGCGCATTTGCGAGAGTTTTATTGATTTTCACCGCGTCTGATACGGGGTTCCCGGATTTATCAAACTCTCTCCAGTACACACTCCATATTCCCCCGGCGTCACTCTCCCATATGAGCGTAAAACCCTTTTTCCCGATCAGCACATGCGGATTTTCATCCTCAGCAAGGGGGTTATCCGTCAGGTTGACCGGGTTCGACCAGGGACCCTGAAGATCGGCGGCATTCGAAATGTATATGTCAAATACCGGTGTCCGTTCGGTTTCGAGTGAGCGTGACTGCCAGATAAGGCGGTAGCGGTGATCAAATTTCAGTAAGATGGGGAAAAAAGAGCCGGCAAAGCCCGATATAGGCTGGAACGGCCCCTCCCATGTGATTCCGTTATCCGTTGAAAACAAGTAAAAAAAATCGATGCGTCTGCCCTCGCCCTCCGTATGGTAGAACAGGCAGAGTGTGTCATCGACAGCAAAGAGGCTGGGTCTGAAATTGAAGGTTTTCGGATCTATTACCGTTACGGCTTTATTCCAGCTTTTACCGCCGTCCGTACTCCTTTTCAGGTCTATACTTCCCTTTAGCGTATTCCATGCTACCAGGAGGGCGTTTTTTTCTGCCAGCACCGAATACTGCGGGAAAAAGCCCTCCTCTACCCTGACCCGCTCCACAGCCGAAAAAGGCCCCAAGAATGTTTTAAAATCATCGGTCGTGTAAAACTGCAGAGATGCCTGTTTCTTTTCACGGACGACAAGAAAGATAAAGAAATTACCATCAAACCGTACAATCTTCACATCCGAATAGCGGGTAAACCGGCTCTGACGCAACAGGTAATGCGGTGCATCCCAAAAATATTCCGCAAACGCCGGATATACGGCAGGTATAGTAAGCAGGAATAACAGCATCAATAGTACTGTTACTTTCTTTTTCATGAACTGCTCTGATTTTTTTCGTACTTCAAACGTTCCTTCGCCCGTTCGATGTTAGTATGCACATTTTTATAGCCCGGGTCTATCTTCATTACCTCTTCCCATTCTGAAATCGCTTCCCGGTACAGACCGTCGAGAAAAAAATTGATACCGTCCATATAGTGCCGTTTGAGCTTGATTTTCATCTCGCTGTTTTTAATAGCCGATTCCCTGTTCGCTTGAGTTTCAAGCCGCGCGAGATTGTGCAGTTTTGTTTCAATACTGGCAAGAAAAATACGCGCATCGATGAATTCCGGATCCAGCTTCACAGCCTTTCTGCATTCATCAAGTGCTTCGGGAAGTTTCTCCTGTCTGTAATAGTCGAGCCCCTTTTTATACAGCTCAACGGCATGCGCTCTGTCTTCACGGGTAACAACAACTTCTTTCTCCTTTTGCTCTTTTTCAAGCCTTTTCAGAATATCACCGGCATCCCTGAAACCGGGATTAACCTCCAGTATAAGCTTTAACTTCGAGGCGGCTTCGCGCTTTTTATCCCTTTTTATCAATCCCTGCACATCCCTGTACAGTCCGGCGAGAATTTCATCGGCCAGGCTCGGATCGGTTCTCGCAAGTGTCCGTGTAAGCTGTCTTCTGGCATCTTCGTTGAACGGAAAAATAAGCAGTATTTCCTCCCACCGTTTTACCGACTCCTTATAATCTCCCCGGGCAAAGGCCTCGAGCCCGAGACGCCGCAGGTCCTGCACAAGTGGATAGAACGGAGAATTAACGGAAACGGTTTTCTCCTCCTCTTTACGAAGTGCGATTGTGTCTCTGAGTATGTATTCCCTGATTTGTGTATTCTCGGGATCGATTGATAGCCCATTGTTGAGCGCCTGCAGAGACTGCCTGTATTTTCCGAGATTATAAAACTTTATTCCCTCACGAAGATACCCCAGCACCCGTTTCATATTCCGTTCATTTTCTGCCTTTCGTGCAGCTTCAATGGCATCGAGCGCCTTTGTTATCATCTCTTTCGACTGCTCAATTCTGTAATCCAATGCAACTGCATTTTCAAACTGGTCGATGGCATCCTCGAATTCGCCGCCTTTAAAGAGATGCATGCCTGCATTGAAATAGCTTTTGGCAAGGCTAAGCAGTTTCTGCCGTTCCCTCTCCTTATAGGATATCTTGGAAATGTAGAGCAGGGCATCGGTGTCACCCGGAACATATACGAGAACTTCATTCCACAGTATTTTCGACTCCTCATAACTGCCCTGTTCAAAAAGGTCCGACGCTTCCTCACGAAGCCTCGCCACCATTTTCCGGGTTTCCTCTTCTTTCCGCATTTTTGAGAGCGTCGCAAGCCGCTGCGATACAAGCGGGTTTCCGGGGCTGAATTTTCGGGCAAAATTATACAGGTTTTCAGCGGCCTCAAAACTGGCTTTATCCAGAAATGTATCACCCGTCGCGATAATTTTTTGAAATCGTATTTTGTTCTTCTGCTCTTCGGTTGCCCTGATCCCCCTTACAATCAGGTCGTACAGAGCTTCATTTTGGTTACTGCTGTGTTCCCGTGCATATAAAAACGCAGTAGATGCGCCATGGACATCTCCGGCCTCAAGAAGGTCATACGCATTCTCAACTTTTTTCGAAAGCTCCTCATACCGTTTCAGCGCCCTTTCAATAAGAGATTTGATTTCATCGTTCCAGGGGGTTATAGCCAGAGCCGCCGTCCACTTTTCAATCGCACCCATGTAGTAGTTTTCATCAAAGAGCTCCTTCCCCTCCGAAACATATCGATCGAGTGTTTCGAGCTCATCCTTTTCCTTTGCGTACGCAGGGAACAGCACCGATATATAAACAAGCACATACGCAAAGAGCAATACCTTCAGTGCCGATTTTTTCATGTGGTCTTCGACTTTCAACGATATTCTTCCAGAGCACTTCTCTCATATATCGACCGATTTAGCCTTAAATCAGCTTGCAATCGGCCGCTCGCCTCTATGAAAATCCGTCTCTTTCTAATTTATCGGTAATCAAGGAGTTAAAACCTGTAAAACTGTATTATAAAATCTTCACAGGCTAATTACAATTTTTATTGAAACAGGAAATCCTATTTGCAAGTGTCTTTTTATTTCCATCATAAAAGCCAAACTAGTACATTAGGAACCATGATACATCCTGAAAGGATACATCCTGCAAGGATACATCCTGAAAGGATACATCCTGAAAGGACTATGGGGGAATAGAGCATCACCCTGCAATTGAAAACAATGAATAATTCACGGACAAAACAGTACAAACTTCTGGCACTCGACCTGGACGGAACACTTTTAAACAGCGATGAAGAGATAAGCGATCGAAACCTCCGTTCTCTTCACCAGGCAAGTGAAAACGGCACGAAGGTGGTGATCACAACCGGGAGGAGCACTCCGTCTGCGGCGCGGTTTATCGAATGGGTGGATATACCTGATCCCCATATCACCTATAACGGCGCAATCATCCGGAATGCACAAAGGGTCTTTCGATCGATTACCCTTGATGAGGATAGTGTACGGGAAACCGTTTTACTACTGAAAAAAGCGGGGTATACCCCTGTTTTATACAGTGCGGACGATATGCGTTACCTCGAAGGCATCGAAAGACACCGGGACGGATTTTACAGCCTCTCAAAGGGGATAGAGGACAGGGTCGTAGAAGTTTCAGATTTTATGGAGCACAGATGGGGCGAAATCATCAGAATCAGTGTCTTTTGCGATGAAGAGGACATTGCACGATTAAACAGCGCACTTGAAGGACTCGGGAATCGTGGTATACGCACAACAGAGACTTTTTTTCCTGACTTAAATTTCTGGATTTATGAAATTCTTGATAACCGGTGCTCGAAATCAAATGCTCTGGAATACCTCTGTACCGAATTCGGTATTGAACGGAAAAATGTCATCGCAGTCGGAGACAATAGAAATGATCTGGATATGATTGAATGGGCCGGACTCGGCATTGCGATGAGAAACAGTCTTCCGGACGTGATGACACGCGCCGACTACATTACCGTTAAGGACAACGACGAAGATGGCGTATCTGAAGTGATTAATCGTTTTATTCTTTCATAAATGCCCTGTAGAGCTTTTCGAGAACATCGAGTCTGCTCTGCGCATATTCGATAAGCGCACTATCAGGATAAGATCGTATAAATAATTCGAAACTGTCCAGACAATCACCGAGCATAGACCGTTCGCTCTCTTCACCTGCACTCTCATCGGTAAAAAAAGCACCTATAAACCTGTCTGAATCATACACTGCCTTCTCGAACATGTGGTAGGCCCCGGCGCGTTTTTCATGGCCTGTTTTTTTGCCGCTGTTCATCTCGCTGATGAAAGCACTGAGAAATTTATACGCCTGATACGCCTTTCTCCGGTAAAAACGCGATCCGGATTTCCGAACAAATTCAGCACATATCTTCATGGTCCGGTTATAATTTTCCTCGAACTTTCGCAGAATATCCGATGAGCCAGGTCTCGACTGCACTACCTTACTGTACAGTAAATGTTCATAAAAAAATGAAAATAGTATCGATACGTTCTCGAGTATAACCGCGTATCTGTCGCCCTCCTCCTTCTCACGCCTGTGCTGGGCTGCCATCTTTTCGAGGTATTCGTAAAAGGCTTCCCGCTCACGGTGTTCTCGGTCTGCTTTTTCCGTTTTGAGGTTCGTAGCTCTTGCCGTCCGGGTGCTCGATCGCTTCTGAGCGGGGTTGCCGGAGGCCTTCCCGGTAAACTTTTTCACCGGTTCTTCCTTACAGTGCTTTTTTATGATTTCGTAGGCCTCGTTAATCTTCATCATCATCTTGAGCGCATTATCAGTATTTTTGGGGTTTGAATCGGGGTGGTATTTTTTCGCCATTCTCCTGTATGCATTGCTCACTTCTTTCACCGTTGCATATTCCGTAATACCGAGAACCCTGTATGCATTTCCAAGCTCATCCATGATTTTTACCATACTGAAAAGAAGTTATGCACTGTATTTTTCGCTAATAGTAAAATTCTGCCTGATGTCACTGCGAGGAACGTAGAGAAGAAGCAGTCCATCAACAATAATTAGTACGTCTCCATAATTACATTGGTTTCATAAAATAAGTATTATGTCTCATTAATTCTCGGCATAGGCATAGAGGTCTCCGAACGCGTAAAACAGTTCACCACTGAGCTTCGGTACGGAAGCTGTGCCTGACCCCGATTTCCTCAGAAAATCATTGATGACCTGCCCGTCTCTTCCCTTATACGCGTGAGGATGGCTGAGGTTCATGCGTATCTCACCGACTCCTTTTGAACTGTAATGAATAATCACAACCGTCCCGTCTTTCAACAGGTCGGTCACCATACCCATGTGTGATATACGGTTTTCACTCCCCCTGAAAGTCCCCTTGAAGAAAACAACATCCCCCTTCCGAGGTTCTTCATATGTGTAGGTATACCCCCTTGATCGAAGGGTCCTGTACAAGAGTTCAGTAGTCCGCCAGTTTCCCCTCCGGTCCTCGGGCTGAACATTATACCCGAGACTCCTGTACACGCCTAATACAAACCCCGAACAATCATTTCGATAGTTCCCGTTTGCTTTGGTTAGATCTCGGTACCCGATCAAACCCTCTGCATAGGTCACGATCTCTTCTCTACGCTCCCGCTGTACCGAAACGGATTTCCCGATTCTCACCGGCGGAGCAGCACACGAGCTCAGCAACACGAGCAAACCGAGACCCGGCAGCAACACACGGATAAAAATCACTTTCCAAAGGTTTTTGATTTTATGCTGTGGTTTTACCATGTTGATTCTCACCTGCTTCGGGACAGGTGCCGGCTGAAAAGCTGCCGAGTTATCCTCCCGGTAAAACTGTAGTCGCTGTACGTATAGTATACTTCAAACGTCGGTTGTTTTCGAATATTTTTTAAAAGGCTCGGATCAGTCGATAACACTCACATCATACCCGATTCCGCGCAGGGCGTCCGCTGCTTTTTGCGCATCGGAATTGCCTGTAAAGCCGAGTCTCAGCACACCACCCTCACCCTCCCGTATATTTACAATCTCGATGTCCTTTATATTCACATCGTGAAAATACACAGTGGAGGTTATTTTGGCAAGCTCACCGGGACGGTCCTTCACCGATATCCGCACATCCACGAGCGGTTTTAGAAAACCCTTACTGTATCTTGGAATAATCTGCCGCTCTTTACGCGCTCTGGTAAACAGCTTTTCGAGATAACTGTCATCATCAATATGCTGCAACGTCCCTTTCAGGATATCGCAGTAAGCCGAAAGCGCCCCTCGGATCTCGTCCCTGTTCGTTGTGATGATATCTCTGAACCCGCCGGCAGCAAGGTTTCTGAACAGATCGTTTTTTTGATCGGCCAGGTGATTGGCAAGTGAGACGGCGAGAATCTGGGGAAGATGGCTTACACTGGCTGCGATTTTGTCATGCAGTTCCGGTGAGATCACCATCACCTTCGCACCGAGACCTGAAATCATCGACGAGAGGTGTTCTACCGCCTCTTTCGATGTATTCTCAGGCGGAGTCAGAACATATACCGCATCATAGAAGAGGAAGGGGTTGCTATTTTCAACCCCCCGCTTTTCACTTCCTGTCATGGGGTGGCCGCCGATGAACCAGACATCATCTTTCAGATACCGCCCGGCAACACCGGCTATTACGGATTTGGTGCTTCCCACATCGCTTACTATCGAGCCTGCTTCAGCATATTGAAAAACTTCAGCAAGCCGCTTGCTTATGTCCCCGAGAGGGGTACAGATAAAAACGTAATCGCTCCCGTAAAGCGCACTCTTTATTTCTGAATAATCAAACCCCCTGTCGATGACCTTCATTTCAGATGCCTTTGCAAGAGTCGTCGGACGGCTCACTCCAGTTGTATAATAGCCCGCATTTTTCAATGCGGAGCAGAGAGACCCCCCAATCAGGCCGACACCGATAACGGTTACCGCACTCTTCCCTTCAATCATTATTACACTCCTTCTAAGTCACTTTGAGTAAGTTACGTTTTGATACTCGGCTGCGAAGTGGCATGGGCCACTTCAAATTGTTCTCCCGACCGCCCGCGCTATTATACGAAGCTCTTTCATCAATTCTTCGAGCTGATAGGGAAAGATACTCTGCGCTCCGTCGGATTTCGCATGATCCGGATCATGGTGCACTTCAACAATAATTCCGTCGGCACCTGCAGCAACACTCGCCCTCGCCATTGGTATAACCTTGTTTCTGATTCCCGTTCCATGCGAAGGATCGGTAAAGACAGGCAGGTGGCTCAGCTTTTTTATAATGGGTACTGCGCTGATATCCAGTGTATTTCGTGTATAATTCTCGAAGGTTCGTATACCGCGCTCACAGAGAATAACCTGATCATTGCCTCCGGTCAAAATGTACTCACTTGCCATCAGCCATTCTTCGATTGTAGCTGACATTCCCCGTTTCAACAGAACCGGTTTCTGTACCTTGCCCAGCTCCCTGAGAAGCATGAAGTTCTGCATGTTCCTCGCGCCGACCTGCAGCACATCCGCATACCGCAGCACCAGCGGCACATGCCCCACATCGACTACCTCTGTAACTGCGAACAGGCCGAATTTATCGGCGGCTTTCCGCAGATACTTCAACCCCGCTTCCCCGAGACCCTGGAATGAATAGGGGGAAGTACGCGGTTTGAACGCTCCTCCTCTGAGGAGTTTTGCCCCGAGTTTCTTGACCGTTTCGGCGATAATCATAATCTGTTCCTCGGATTCGACCGCACACGGGCCTGCTGCGACCGTCACTTCATCCCCTCCGATAGACACATCCCCCAGCCGAATAACGGTATTTTCTCTCTTGAACGAACGCGACGCGAGCTTGTAAGGCTCTGAAATACGGATAACCTCATGAACACCCTCCAGAACCTCTAACTGTCGGATATCTATACCTGTCTTGTCACCGACC
>Ga0307424_1000207_pt1 | contig 30637 bp, 23 predicted proteins | sample SalMarWE160320MG_FD_202157 | JGI IMG/M metagenome (GOLD analysis project Ga0307424, IMG submission 202157) | Salt marsh sediment microbial communities from the Plum Island Ecosystem LTER, Massachusetts, United States - WE1603-20 | ecosystem: Environmental > Aquatic > Marine > Intertidal zone >... | reverse complement strand
AGACGCGGCTCCCCCCGGGGAGCGCGTCCAGGAGCCCCTGCAGGGAGAGGTCCCCTCCGGCCATGGCCACCGTCCCCCGCACCCGGAAATTGGCCCCGGTGGCCGGCGGGGTCTCCCCGGGCGCCGGAGGGGGGACCCGGGTCACGGTGAACAGGTCCGAGTACTCCAGATCGTTGGCCAGGACGTCCAGGACGAGCTTGGTGTCCTCCGGGGTGGCACCGCTCCCGGGCTGGAACTCCTCCAGGAGGAGCGGGATCTTGGGGACGCTGGGCCCCTTGCTGATGTTGATCTCGCGCTCCTGGGAGGTACCGGCATCCTCCTGGGCCCCGGCCGGGACGACCCCGGCCACGGCCCATACGGCGGCGAGGCAGGGTATCCATCGGGTCATGAATCGAAGCAAGACGCCCTCCTGATCCGGCGGCGGTGGGCTAGTTCACGGGCTCGCCGAGCATGCGTTGGAAATTGACGGTCAAGCCGAGTTGCTCGCCCGCATAGGCCTCGGGAAGCGGCGGCAGCCGCTTCACCGAGAGCACCGCCCCCATGGCGGACCGGTCGTAGAGGCTCCAGCCCGAGGCGGACGTGATCTCCGGGCTCACGATGGTCCCGTCCCGCAGGATGACGAAGTGGAGACTGGTCTTCATCAAGCCCTCCCCCTGGTTGGGAGGGTTCCAGGCCCGGGCCAGGATCCCCCGGAGCAGCTCCAGGTAGTAGTCGTGCTTGAAGTCCTTCTGGTCCACGGTGCCCAGGGAGACCGGCTGGTCCACGGTCTCCTCCGGCGCCGCCCTGGTCTCGGCGGGGGGCGGCGACTCCTTGGGCTTCGGGGTCTCCGTCGGTTTGGGCTTGGGTTTGTCCTTCTCGGGCACGACCACCGCCTTCTCCGGAGGCGCGGGCTTGGGCTTGGGTTTGGGCTTGGGCGGGGTGGGGGTCGGCTTCCGGGCCGGCACCGGCGGGTTGTAGTTGGGCTCCGGCCACTGGACCAGGGCCACGTTGTAGATCGGTTCCACCGGCATGGGGCGGGGAGGCCGGACCAGGGGAAAGGAGATGAGGGAAAAGGCGAGCGCGTGGACCCCGGCGCTGAACAGGGTATAGCGGCGCATGTGGGTGCTCTCGGCCTCCGGCGGGCGCGCCTCCATACGCCGGTTGGGGGCCTCGGGTCGGTTCATGGCTGTCCTGGATCTATCCGGCCGATCACACCCTCCATACCGCGGAACCGCCTCCGGAGTTCCCCCGGGGCGTTCCGGCTAGATCACGTATCCCCGGCGAGCGGCGATCTCCTCCTTGTGGCGGTCGAGGAGAATCGTCCACTCGCTGCTCCCCTGGGGCACCTTGCGGGAGTAGGTCTCCATCCGGGCCAGTGCCTCCTGGGAGATCTCGTCCTCGATCCGGAGGTCGGCCCGGATGAAGCGGGCCACCTCGCGCCGGAGCCTGGGCGGGGCGACGTCCAGCCGGACCAGGTCCGGCCGGTCCTCCAGGAGATCCACGATCTCCCCGGCCAGGGTGTCGATCTTTTCGTCGCTCAAGCGCATGTTGCGTCCCTCAGAGAACGAGGCCGCGTTCCCTGGCCAGCTGCTTCCGGATCTTCTGGCGGAGGAGTTCCACGTCGAGATTCTGGGAGTCGATCTGCTTCCGGTACTGGAGCAGGGTCTTTTCGACATCCCGGTCCAGTTCCTCCTCCCGCAGGAACTCCCGCCGCATCACCGCGGCCAGCTCCCGGGCCAGGACGTCCCCACCGGCCACGGTCTCCACCCCGGAATCCTCCTGGAGCCAGGCCGCCAGCTTCCCGGCGAGATACTGGATCTTCCGCTCCGACAGTCTCATGATGCCTCGCCGGGAACGGGGCGCCCGCCCGTCCCGAAGCTGGACATTTTGGGTCCGCTGGCCGGGGGTGTCAAGGCGACCGCTCCCGGCGGGCACGGTGCCCGCCCGCGCGGCGCCGGGCGGCCATACCGGGAGTCGCGGTCCCGGTTTGCCCGCCGTGCCGACCGGAGCGCGGGGCCGCGCGGCTCCGGCCCCGGAGACCGGGTGCCCTCCGGCGGTCCCGGAATCCGGGTGGAATACCTTCGGTTTGTCGCTTCAATTCGCTCCATTGTTTTTCGTCTTCCCAGCGTGTCCTTCCTATGGAACAATACCGGGTGTGGACCGGTAGATACGTTGCGGGCGCGGCTCCATTTTTGAGGGTCACGTTCGAATATTCTGACCCGTAGCTATTGGTCAGAGCCCCGGAGGGGGTCGGAACCTCCGAGGCGGCGGAGACGGGGATGCACCTCGAACTCCTTTGCTTTCCCCCGGAAAGGAGAGACCATGCCGACACGTACCATGAACCGCAGGGGTCGTCCCCCCAGCCTCACCGTGGCCGCTCGACGGACGAGCAAGCTCCAGAAGGACCTGAAAGGCGTCCTCAGCGACTTGGAGGATCTGGAGCATCGGTTGCTTCGCCTGGAGTCGCTCCTGACCGCCAGTCGCAAGGCGGCCCGGGAACGGTCCCGGCAGACCGGCCGGAGCCGGAACAGCATCCGGGGCCGGGGTCCCAACGTCCGGGACGTGGCCTTCCAGCTCCTGTCCAGAAGGCGTAAACCTTTGGGGATACAGGAAATATCGGAACACGTCCTGAAGGTAAAGAAGGGAAACCCCGGGGACAACTTCGCCCAGAACCTCGGGGCGGCCCTGTCCCGGGACCCTCGTTTCCAGCGGGTGGGGCGCGGGCTCTATACCGTCAAGCGCCGCTGATCCGGCCGCACCGTAGGCTCCGGTCCCTCAGCCCGGAGCTTCCGGGGCGGTTCCTGCCCAGTTCGTCCTTGACACCGCAGTTTGAATTATCCAGAATTTTGCTCAGCGAAGCGGAGACCCTGTCCTTGTCGCCATTCGCCACACGCCGGCAAGAACCTTAGCTAACCCATCGCAAGTGGCAGCGCTTGTCGTCGATGTTGCAGGCGGGAAGGTACGGGGTCCGCTTCCCTTTCTTTCTCTCCCCTGCCCATGCTCCTGCCCCCTCCCCGGTCCGGGCTAGCGCCGCCGGAAGACGGTATACGCACTCCGCGTGGAGGGCGGGGTGTTCGGGTCCACCGTGTAGAGATGATCGAATTCCGGCCGGGCCAGCAGGGCCTCCCGGAAACCCAGGCTGTCCGGGTCCCCCCCGTATCCCCGATATTTGCGCAGGCGGTGCTGGTTCACCCTCACCCCGAGATCCCACACGATCCAGGTCGGGCGGACGGCCAGGAGCGCGTCCAGATCGTAGCGGTGGTGGCCCGGCATCCAGGCTCCGGTGTGCCGGGGGGTCCGCCCCGCCACCGCCCGGTCGTTGATCCCCAGCACGTCGTAGGCCGGCAACCCCGAGTAGTAGGGGATCGCCCCCGCCGCCGTCACCGCCACCGTATCGTCCGGGGCCGCCGTCCCCCGGAGCCATTCCCCGATCTGTTTCCCCACCCGGGTGTAGTCGGGGATCCGGTCCCGGACTCCCCAGCCCACGGCCAGGTGCAACCCGAGCAGGACCGCCACCGCGCCCCGCCGCTCGACCCGGAGCCCCCGGGCCGGGCGCCACCCCTCGGCCAGGAGCAGGTAGAGGGCGGGAAGGACCGGGGCCAGGTACCGGGTCCGGCCCATCCAGTCCCCTCCCGCCACCAGGACGAACCCGGTCTCCAGCAGAAGCCACCCGGCCGGGAGGATCAGCCACCGGCCGGTCTCCGGCGGCGCCTCGTCCTCCGGCCCCCGGCCCCCCCTCCGCCTCCGTCTCCGGATCACGAGGGCCAGGGTGGCGGCCAGGAGCACCCCATGAGCCAGGAGCCAGCCCCCCAGATCGGAGAGGGCGTGCCCCAGGCCCAGCATGTCCGGCTCCAGCTTCGCGTAGAAGGTATTGGGGAGCAGGCGCCCGTAGGTGAGGATCCGGAAGAGCAGGTAACCTCCGGCGGGGAGCATCCCCAGTACCCAGCCCCAGAGCACCGGCCCCGGGGCCCAAGCCCCCCAGATGAGCCAGATCCAGCCCCAGAGGGCCCACATTCCGCCCTCCGGCCGGGAGAGGGCCAGTAGGGCGCCCACCAGGCCCAAGGCCACCCCCTCCCGGAGCCCGGGGCGGCCCGCAGCCAGGCCCGCAGCCAGAACGAGCCACCAGGCGACCAGGAGGGCGGCCGAGGCGGTCTCCAGGCCGGATCCGGCCCAGACCACCAATCCCACGTCCAGGCCGGCTCCCCCGGCCAGGACGGCCAGGGCCGCCGGCGGCAGGCGGCGCCTGCGGCCCAGGGCGAGAAGCACGGCGGGCAGGGCCAGGAAGGCCAGCCCCCCGAGCCAGGGGGCGGCCAGATCCGGAGGGATACCCAGGCGGGCCAGCCCCCCCAGGAGCAGGGTCCACAGCGGATTCGAGAACCCCTCCACCGCGGGGCCGTTGTTCCAGGTCAAGCCGTGCCCAGCCGCCCACCGGGCGGCGTAGCGGAAGGAGATGTAGGCATCGTCCAGGAGCGCCCCACCCCGGGCGTGGAGCAGGGCGGCCACCAGCCCGGCCTGGATTCCGGCCAGAGGGAGCAGCCAGAACCGGGACGGGAAGCGTCCCGGACGCGGGATCCCGATCACCATCGGCCTCCGGTCGCACCGGGCCCGGACGCGTCGGCAACGGCGGCGGCGGGCCCCGGCTCGGTCATGGATCGGGCCCGGAGGCTCGCGCCCCCGGGCCCGGTCTGCGTCCTGGTGCGGAAGAGGGGACTTGAACCCCTACAGGATTGCTCCCACAAGGCCCTCAACCTTGCGCGTCTGCCAGTTCCGCCACTTCCGCACGAAAGGGTCAGTTCCCGCCGGCGTCGTCCGTGGACTGCGGGGCGGGCTTCTGGTCGGCCGGAGCCTCCTGGGGGGCGGGAGCCGTCTGATCGCCGGCCTCCGAGCCCTGGGGCGACCCCTCGACCGGCGGGAGGTTCAGGTTCTCCGATCCGGGAATCTGAAGCGGCTGCGAGTTCACCGGCGGCGCGGTGCCCGGGGCCACCGGCTGCCCGGACCGGATCACGCTCGTGGGGGCGCTGCTCCCGGCCAGGAGAGCCAGGATCAGGGAACTGGTCATGAACGCCACCCCGAGCACGGTGGTGGCCTTGCTCAGGAAAGTGGCCGCTCCCCGTCCCCCGAACAGGGACTGTCCGGCCCCGCCCATGCCCCCGAAGGCGCCGGCCAAGCCGCCCCCCTTCCCGGATTGGAGGAGAACCACCAGGATCATCACCACGCAGATCACCACATGAAGTCCGGTCAGGAAGGCGTAAATCACGAACAGCTCCTCGGGACAAGAAAGACCGCCTGGAAAGGACCAGGCATTCTAGCAACCGCCTATCCGAGCGTCAACCGGCCCGGGAGGCGGGGACGGCGCGGAGGATGCCCAGAAAGCTCCCGGCGTCCAGGGAGGCCCCTCCCACCAGGGCGCCGTCGAGGTCCGGGCGGCCCAGGAGATCCGCGGCGTTGTCCGGCTTCACGCTCCCCCCGTAGAGGATGCGCAGGGCCTCTGCCACCGGCCCCCCCAGGACCGCGGCCGCCTGGCGGCGGAGATGGGCGTGGGCGTCCTGGGCCTCGGCGGGGGTGGCCGTCTTCCCGGTGCCGATGGCCCACACCGGTTCGTACGCCACCACCAGGGCGCCGCCGTCGCGGACCGGCAGGCCCTCCAGGGAACCGCGGATCTGGCGCGAGAGCACCGCCTCGGTCTCCCCGCGCTCGCGCTCGGCCCCGGTCTCCCCCACGCACACGATCGGCACCAGCCCGGCCTCCAGGGCCGCCGCCGCTTTGGCCCGGACCCGGGTGTCCGTCTCCCCGAACAGGGCGCGCCGTTCGGAGTGGCCGACGATGACCAGGCGGCAGCCGGCCTCCACCAGCATGGCCGCGGAGACCTCGCCGGTGAACGCTCCGGAGGCCCGCTCGTGGAGGTTCTGGGCCCCGAGCAGGATCCCGGTCCCCTCCACCGCGGACCGGCCCGCCGGGAGAAGCGGGAAAGGAGGACAATAGGCCACGTCGCAGGCCGGGGGCGTGCGCGCGAGATCCCCGGCCACCGCGGCCAGGAGTGCGGTGAGACGCGCGCGGTCGAGGTTCATCTTGGCGTTGCCCGCCACCAGGGACCGTCTCATGAGCCCTTCCGGTCGGCGAGGGCGGCCACTCCGGGGAGTTCCTTCCCCTCCAGGAACTCCAGGAACGCGCCTCCCCCGGTGGAGACGTGGGAGAAGTCCTCGTTCTCCAGTCCCAGCCGGTGGATGGCCGCCACCGAATCGCCGCCGCCCACGATGGTGGTGGTCCCCCGGCCGGTCATCCCGGCGATCTCCCGGGCCACCGCCTCGGTCCCCCGGGAGAAGGCCGGCACCTCGAAGATGCCCAGCGGGCCGTTCCAGACCACGGTGCGGGCCCCGGCCAGCCGGGCCTTCATCCGGTCCACGCTCCGCGGGCCCAGATCCACGCCCATCATGCCGGCGGGAATGGCCTCCCCCGCCGTCACCTCCGCGGGCTCCGAGCCGTCGGCGGCTCCCGAGACCACCGAATCCACCGGGAGGACGAGCTTGGACCCCGTCTTCTCCGACTCGGCCAGCAGGTCCGCGGCCATCTGTTCCCGATCGGACTCGACCAGGGAATCGCCGATATCGATTCCCCGGGCCTTGTAGAAGGTGTAGATCATGCCCCCGCCGATCAGGATGGAATCCACCAGCGGCATGAGGTTCTGGAGCACGTCGATCTTCCCCGACACCTTGGCCCCCCCGAGCACCACCACGTAGGGGTGCTCCGGGTTCTCCACCGCCCGGGTCAGATAGCGCAGTTCCCGTTCCAGGAGCGGACCGGCCGCGGCCCGGGGAAAGAAGCGGGTGACGCCGGCGGTGGAGGCGTGGTCGCGATGCGCGGCGCCGAAGGCGTCGTTCAGGTAGAGGTCGCCGAGCTGGGCCAGCTGCTTGGAGAAGGCCGGATCCGAGGCTTCCTCCTCGGGGTGGAACCGCAGGTTCTCCAGGAGCAGGACCTGGCCCGCCTCCAGCTTCTCGCTGGCCTCCAGGGGACCGCGGCCCACGCAGTCGTCGGCGAAGTGGACCTCCTGGCCCAGGAGCTTGGCCAGGCGTTGGGCCACCGGGGCCAGGCTGTAGGCGGGGTCCGGCTGGCCCTTGGGCCGGCCCAGGTGGGACATGAGCACCACCTTCGCCCCCGCCTCCACCAGGCGGCGAACGGTGGGGATCGACGCGACCAGCCGCGAGTCGTCGGTGATCTCCCCGTCCCGCATGGGCAGGTTGTAATCGACCCGGACGAGGACGCGTTTTCCCGCCGGCTCCAGATCGTCCAGCGTGAGCTTGTTCATGCCGCTACCCGCGGCCGTCCATCAACCGGAGGAGATCCAGGACCCGGTTGGAGAAGCCCCACTCGTTGTCGTACCAGGAGAGCACCTTGACCAGGTTCCCCCCCATCACCGCGCTCATCCCCGAATCGTAGATGCTGGAGTGCGGATTGTGGACGATGTCGCTGGATACCAGGGGCTCCTCGCTGTACTCCAGGATGCCCTTCTGCGGGCCCTCGGCCTCCTTGCGGAAGGCCGTGTTCATCTCCTCCCGGGTCACGTTCTTCTCCAGTTCGGCCACCAGATCCACCAGCGAGCCGTCGGGAACCGGAACCCGGACGGCGATGCCGTCCAGCTTGCCCGCCAGTTCCGGAATGACCAGCCCGATGGCCTTGGCCGCCCCGGTGGAGGTGGGAATCTGGTTCAGGGCCGCGGCCCGGGCCCGGCGCAGGTCCTTGTGGGGAAGATCCAGGATCCGCTGGTCGTTGGTATAGGCATGGATGGTGGTCATCCAACCCCGTTTCATCGTCCAGTTCTCGTGGAGGACCTTGACCACCGGGGCCAGACAGTTGGTGGTGCAGGAGGCGTTGGAGACCACGAAGTGCTTGGCCGGATCGTAGGTCCGGTGATTGACCCCCATGACCAGGGTGGCGTCGGCCTCCTTGCAGGGGGCGCTCACGATCACCCGCTTGGCTCCGGCGTCCAGATGGGCCGCCGCCTTGTCCCGGCTGGCGAACCGGCCGGTGGACTCCAGGACGTAATCCGCCTCCATCTCCTTCCAGGGGAGCTTGGCCGGGTCCGTCTCCGAGAGCACCCGGAGCACGGCGTCGCCGCAACGGATGGAGTTCCCTTCCACCGTGACCGGAGCCGGCAGTTTGCCGTGCACCGAGTCGTAGCGGAGCAGGTGGGCCAGGGTCGGGGCATCGGTCAGGTCGTTGACCGCGATGAACTCGAAGTCCGGGTCGTTCATGGCGGCCCGGAACACCAACCGCCCGATCCGTCCGAATCCGTTGATGGCTACTCGCATCGGAAGTCCCCCTCCGTCCACCCCGTCCCGGACCGATCTCGGGGATCCCGCGGGGGGCGTCCCGAACGCTCCGGAGATCCGGGGGCGGCCGGGGGCCGGGGTGGTACGGCTTGATCAGGAGTTCTCAGGAAATCAAGACGACAAGAACACTTCGGTTCCGCGGGCGGAACCGAGTGGGTGAGCATAGCATGCGGGGGAAGCGTGTCAACCGCTCCCCGCGGGTCAGTACCCGATGAAGTCCGACGAATAGCGGAGCACGTAGTGCCCGGTGCCGGTCTCGTCGATGAAGACGAAACGCAACCCGGTGACGCTGGTCGTCCTCTCCCGTTCGGGAAAGAGCGGCTCCCCCTGCTGGGTGTAGTTCCAGATCTCGTAGGGGCGTGTATCCACGACGTCCTTGCTGGTGAGCATGCTTCCGGAGATGTTCTCCTCGGTCAGGTCCCGGACCCGGCCGCCGAGCTGGGACTCCGCCTGGGTGGGCAGGACCTCGCGCTGGACCTCGTCCGGTTCCCCGAACCGGATGTAGATCCGGCCCCGGTCGGTAAGCATGCCCTTCTTCTGGTCCGAGAAATAGCGGTTGGCGTAGGCCACCCGTCTCAGGAACTCCTCGCGGAGTTCGTTGCGGGCGGAAATGGGCGTGGGGTCCTGGTCGGCCCAGAACTGGTCCACGTACTGGGCCCGATCCCCCGCGGTCATGTTCCTGAACCGCTCGTACTCGTCCTCGCGGAAGAGGACCCTGGCCTCGTCGAGCAGGTCCTGCTCCGTCATCTCCCAGAACTCGTTCTTCCACAGCACCGAGAACGCGCGCTCGGAAACCGCGGAATCGCCGGTGGCCGGATGGACCACCACCGCCCTCAGGACGTGCTTGCCGGTGGCCAGCTTGGAGAGATCGAAGGTCGTCACCTTGACCCACTCGCCCCCGCTGGTGGTCACCGTATCCGGCGAGGCCGTCACCCTGTCGCCCGACGGCCCCACCAGCTCTTGGTGCACCACGTAGGTGTGGTCGGCGGGTTCCGGGGTCCGGTGGTCGTACACCTCGTAGTAGGCGGTAAGCCGGGGCTGCAGCAGACCGTAGCTCCGGGAGGGGTTGGGGATCACGTTCAGGCCCTGCTTCTCGAAGTTCCCCCCCTCCTCCTTCCGCACCTCCCAGGCGAACTGGATGTCGCTGATCCCGAAGTCGTGGCCCAGGAAGGGAGGCGGGGTGAGAGCCGCATAGGCCTCGCCGTTCTTGCGCTTCCCGGTGAACATGTAGAGGAGGCCGCGCTTCCGGGCGTTCAGGTCCTCGACCGTCACTTCCACGAAGCGGGTCCGGGGGTCCAGGGGCTCCCGGAAGACCAGGAGTTGCGCGTAATCCGAGGAGGCCGCGATCTCCGGGCCGGGGACCCGGAACCCGAATCGCCGCCCGGCTTCCCCCAGGTCGTTCTCGTCGGCGTCCCGGAACCGGAGACTGACGAAGACCTGCCCGCTCAGGCTGTCGCCCTCGGACCCGGACTCGAACTCGAGTTGGTCGTTGGTGATCCGGACGTAGTACTCCTCGACCGCCTGGTCCCCGTCGCCCAGGAACCCGGCCTGGTCCACCTGGAACCAGATGTCGCCGGTGGCCGCGGCCGGAAAAGGCGTGGCCGCCCGGCCGGCCGGGGCCGCGGCCGCCACCGCAAGCAGGACGAGCAGGGGGATGACGCGCCGGCCGGACCTGGAGGAAGGGATCATGCTCGGTGGACCTTTCCCGTTACGAAAAAACGGGCGGCGCGGCCCACGCCGCGCAGCCCGTCCCGAATGAGCCGGAAGCCTCGCCGCTCCGGGCTCCCTAGAAATGGATCTCCAGGGAGAACCGGTGCGCGCCGGAGAGGTCGGACATGTCCGTGTAGGAGTAGTCGAACCGGGTCTCCGACGAGAGGGACGACGGGAACTTGACCCCGATGCCGCCGCTCAGCTTCTCCGCATCGTAGCCGAAATTGTACCCGCCCCGGACGAAGAAGAAGTCCTTGAAGGAGTACTCCCCGCCCGCGTTCATCCGCTCGCTGTTGTCGGGCGGATGGCTGAATTCACCCGTGGCCAGGACCTTGTGATCCAGGCTGTTCACGACGTTGATGGCCGCTCCGACCCGGAACATGATCGGGAGCCTCTGGTTCTCCGATCCGGCCAGGTACGAGAGTTCCGAGCCCATGTTGGCGATCTCCATCCCGATCTTGAGCGACCGGAAACCGGTGTCGTACAGGGTCCCCACGTCGAAGGCGAAGGCGTTCGAGGAGAGATCGTCCAGTCCGGCATGGATCAGGCTCCCGGTCAGGCCCACCGAGAACTTGTCGGTGAGGGACCGGGCATAGGTCAGGCCGAAGGACGAGTATCCCGCGTCGAAATAGGTTCCGTCGCCGTTCGGGTTGTAGACGGTCGTTCTCTCCATGTCGTCCATGTAGAGGGACCGTGCGTTGAAGGCCAGCATCCCGGGCAGGAACCCCAGGCTGAACACGTACGTTCCCTGGGTCATGTTGATGTCCGCCACCCAGTTCAGGTGATGAACGGCCAGGATGTTGCCGGAGAGCCGGGCGATCCCCGCGGGGTTCCAGAAGACCGCAGAGGCGTCGTCGGCCACCGCCACGAACGATCCGCCCATGGCCGTAGCCCGCGCTCCGATGGGGATCTTCATGAACTGTCCGTCGAAGGTCCCCACCTTTTCGAAGAACTTCGCCCCTTCCGCTCTTCCAGGCACCAGCCCCGCTGGAGCCAGGCACAGAAGCGTCAGCGCCACGACCAGTCGTCTCACCGTTCTTCCTCCTATTGCCCTCATCCCCCGGCAGGGCCCTTACCGGATGATTACGAATCTCCCGCGGCACGTGCCACCCGGGTACTGAACCGAGTAGAGATACACGCCGCTCACGATGTTCTGCCCGTTCCTGGTGATCATGTTCCAGAAGTAGGTGCCGTTCCCGTCCCTGCCATCGTGCGTGATTTCCTGGACCAGGTCTCCGGCCAGGGTGTAGACGCGGATCGTGGATTCGGCCTTGGGCAGGTTCCGGAACGCGATCTTGGTTCCGGTCGGATCCCGCTCGCTGGGCACCAGATCCCAATCGGCCCCGCCGCGGTAGGGATTCGGCACCACCTTGACCGCATCGCATCCGTCCACCGCATCCCATCGCGGCACCACCGCCTCGGCCTCGACCGCGGACGGCAGGCCGGAGAGTTCCACCTCCTCAGACTTCTGGGTGATGGGATTGACCACGTTCTGCACCGCGAACGCGGTCACCGCATAGAAGTACAGCTTCCCGTTCAGGATGCCCAGGCTGTCAGCGTACCGGTAGCGCCCCACCGGATAGACCGGCTTCCCCTCGTCCGTGTATTCGATGGCATCCACCGTCCGCACCGTCGGACCCTCGGGGTAGGGAAGAAGCAGGTTGACGGCGCCTTGCTCGTTGGCCTGGTCAGGGTTCTTGCGGAACTCGGCGATCTTCATCCACTCGTTCTGGGCCGGGCCGATCGAACCTTCCGGGCGCTGCCAGTTGTCCACGCGCCAGATCCGGTACCCCTGGAAGAAGTTGTCCGCCTCACCGGGCTTGGCGAAGGGGTTCTTGACCAGCTCCGAGGCGTTGTCCCACTCGATGATCACCCGCCGGTCCCCGGCGGGATCCGAGAACACCCGGAGCCCGGGCACCGCGAGCAGGTCCGGGTTGGTGTTGGTCAGGGGCGGGGGCGGGGCGGTCGTCCCGACCCAGTTCACCAGGGTCTCCTCGCCGTTCACCCCGGTGCACACGTTGCAGTCGTCGTCCACGTAGATGGCCACGTCGCTATTGCAGGGCGGAGTAGCCCGGTACGAGACGGTCGTCTCCAACGTGTCGCAGGGATCGTTCCACTCGATCTGGGTTCCGACCTCCAGGATCTGCAGGCATTTCTCCTTGCCGTCCACCCCGGTGTTCGGGTTGTTGTCGGCGTCCACGTAGCGCCCGTCGAACACCCGCTGGGCATTCACCCCGTTGGTCCAGAAGGAGTTGGCGACCTCCTGTAGGCTGGTCCGTCCGCCGGCGTCGGCGATCACGTAGGCCGTCTGGAAGGACAGGGATTCGCCGGGGTTGAGCTGCCCGAAGGGGCCGGCGGCGATGATGTACCGGTAGTCGTCCGGCTTGGCCGCGGCCCGGTTCGGCTTGTTTCCCGAGGAGATGAGCTGGTAGCGCTCGTCGTCGTTCTGGGGGTCGGAGTTCTGGCCGGAGGAGCTGAACCACGCCACCGTGGCCAGACCGACCCGGGTCGGGGCCCGGATCCCCGTGTCGTCGGTGGTATGTCCCAGGAACAGGCTTCCGAAAACCCCGGTCACGTCGCCCCCGGTCACCGAGGTCCCGTTGTCCGGCACGTCCCACATGAACGCGGCGTCCATGTTGAGTTCGGTGGCGCTGCAGGCCCCTCCCGGGTTGTTCACGTCGGTCACCGAGGTGTCGATGTGCGCCCACCCCACCAAGTCGTCCGTCCAGTAGCGGGGCGCGGTCTTGGGCCCGCAGTCGGAGTCGGAGAAGAAGGCCAGCCACACGTCCTTGAGCCGCTGTTCCCCGGTATTGATGATCTTGAAGTCGAAGCCCACGAACTCGTTCAGACTCGGGGTCGACCACTCGAAGGAGCGCTGCTGCACGAGCAGGTTGAGCGGGAAGTGGTCGGAAACCTGGGCGATCGCCTCCGGGGTATCGTCCCGGTACATGCAAGAGAACATCTGCTGGCCGATGGCCGCGTAGTCCTCGTCGACCTGGCCGTCGCCGTCGTCGTCCAGCCCGTTCTGGAAGTCCTCGTCGATCAGGCCGTCGCCGTCGTCGTCGGCGGCCGCCGGACCCCGGGGCCCCAGGCGCTGGCCGTTCTTGATCCCCTCGAAGGACTCGTAGATGGTCCAGCGGGCGTCCAGATCCGGCCGCAGCTCGACCGGGGCCGCGGTGGACACGTGCGGCTCGGAGTCGGAACCGAGAGCCCCGATCCACAGCCCGGAGTAGTACAGGTATTCCCCGCCCCGCCAGCCCGCGGAGAAGTCGTCGATGTACGGGTTGCCGATGAGCCCCACGTTGGTGATCTGGAGGGTCAGGAGACCCACGTTATGCGTGAAGATGTTCGGGTCCCGGAGAGCGTACAGGTTGTCGGGGCCGCGGCCGAAGGTCGACGGCATGTCGATCGGCGACCGAGCCTCCGCCCCCGGCGGCGAACCGGCCAACAGGGACGCCGAGACGACCAGGGCGGCGAGTCCCGGTAGCATTACGGAGCTGCCCCGTTTCATGAGCCTAAGCCTCCTTCCGATCGGTCCCCAAATCACAGATTGCACAGCCATGATCAGAACTTCACCCCCACCCCGAACCGGATGTTGCGGCCTTCGGAGAACACGCGCGGATCATTGAGCGGCACCCAGTCCTGGATGCCGTCCTCGTTCAGATCCTCACCCAGATAGGCCCCGCCGGCTCGCCCCGTCTCCGTATAGAAGATCTGGTAGTCGAACTGCCCGGTCTGGGGCGGCACGGGGAAATCGCTCGGGGAAAGAACCGCGATGTTATTGGTGTCCAGCACGTTGTTCCCCCGGACGAAGAACTTCACCTCCTGCCCCCAGATCTTGTAGTGCTTCTCCGCCTGGATGGTCAGGTTGGAGTTGCTGGGGAGACGCAGGGAGTTGGTCTTGAGCGGGTCCGCCTTGCGCTCGTTCCGGTCCCGCGGCGTATAGGGGAACCCGGTGCCGAAGGTCCAGACCATGTTCGCCGACCAGTCGCCCGGCTGGGCGATGGTGGCATTGGCGGAGATGGTGTGGCGCTGGTCCCAGTTCAGCGGCTGCTCCGAGATCGGTAGGTACAGGAACTGCACCTGCTGCTGGACGTTGGGATCCGAGGCCACCCCGGTGGCGATCCCGTAGGTGTAGGAGAGTTCGCCCGAGAAGTTCCGGGTGAAGCGCTTGGTCAGGCTCAGCTCGAACCCCCGGGACGACGCGTAGTCCTTGTTGGTCCACTGGTTGACCAGGGCCGGGCTGTCCCCGGACCGGACCTGCTCCACGGACAGGTAGCCGAAGATGTCCTTGAAGTAGACGTCGAACGTGCCGAAGACGTCGTCGGTGAACATGTGCTGCAGCGCCGCCTGGTAGGACACCGAGGTCTGGTTCTCCAGGTTGGGGTTGCCCCGCACCGCCACCGCGGCCCCGCGGTCCTCGAAGATGTACTGGCGGTTCGGGATCTGGGAGAACCGGCCGTAGTGGAACGAGAAGACGTCGCGGTCGGAGACCGGATAGGCGATCCCGATCCGGGGGCTCCACTGGTCGCGGAGCCGGGTCTCCACCTCGGAGGCGTCCAGCTGGTTGCCCACCGAGAAGACGTCGTAGCGGAGCCCGCCGTTCACCACCATCCCCTCGTGCTCCCAGCGGTCCTGGATGTAGAAGGAGCCCTCGGGGTTGAAGTAGTGGAAGTCGCTCCGGAAGAGCCCGATCTCCCCTTCCGCGTTGATCCGGTTGGGGAAGTTCACCTCGAACAGCCTGAGGTCGTTGTACTTCACCTCCAGCCCGGTCTTCATCTTGTGGGCGCCGATCTGGCTGGTCCAGTCGGTCTTGAACGTCCACACCTTGGTGTCCCGCTGGGTGTAGGTGGGCACGTCCCCGTTGGTGGCGAAGTAGGGATGAGTCCGGTAGTGGATCCGGTCCCGCCACTGGTCCGGGTAGTTCCCCACGTACTCCCAGGGGAACTTATCCTGCACCGCGGACTTGAAGCTTGTGCTCCCCTCGCTCAGCTTCAGGGAGTAGAAGGTGCCCTGGCTCAGGGTGTGGTTCCAGACCAGCTTGTAGAGCCGGTAGTCGTTGGTGTAGTTCGGGGTATGCTCGGGGGCGTTGAAGTAGACCCAGTTCGGGCCTTCCTGGCGCTCGCTGAAGTTCCCGTAGCGGGTCGCGATCTCGCCGGTGTCGGGGATGGTGTCGATCCGGGTCTCCACGAACCCGGCCTGGCTCCAGGGGTGCTCGTAGTTGTCCCAGTCGGACCGGTTGTCCAGGACCTCCATGGTCAGCTTGTAGTTGACACCCGGCTTCCAGGAGAGCTTCGACTGGAGCTGATACTCGTTGTTCTGCCGCGGGCCGACCCGGATGAAGTCCAGAATCTGGTGGCGGTCGCGGATCTCCCGCGTCTTCAGGTAGGTGTCCGTCCAGGTGCCCTGGAGCGAGATGTAGTAGTTGAGGTTCTTGACCGGGGTGGGGCCGCCCATCCCCAGGGAGAGCCGGTCGTAGTTGTTGTAGGTCTTGTCCGGCGCCCCGTAGTCGTCGGTCATGTAGGTGACCTCGCCGGAGAAGGTGTCCCCCCCCTCCTGGGTCACGATGTTGATGACCCCGCTCTGCGCGTTCCCGTACTCCGCATCCATTCCCCCCAGGAGCACGTCGGAACTCTGGACGGAGACCGTGGCCACGTCCACCCCGCCGCCGCCCATGGGATCGTTCACCGGGATGCCGTCGATCTGGTACTGCACCTCGCCGCCCCGGCCGCCGCGGAAGTGGAGTTCTCCCTGCTGCTGGATCACCCCCGGTTTCAGGGCCACCGCCTCGGCGAAGGTGTCCACCGGAAGCCGCTCCAGTTCCTCTTCCCCGAGACTATGGCGCGTGGAGGATTGGTCGCGGCGGATGAAGTTCTGGCTGGCTTCGATGACGACCTTGTCCATGGTCGCCACCACCGCCTCCGCCAGCTGGAAGCTCAGGGTCACCGTCTGCCCGGCGTTGATCTGGAAGGTACGCTCCTGGGGCTCGTATCCCAGGTACGACACCTTGACCGTGTGCTGGCCCACGGGGAGGTTCTTGACCGTGTACGACCCGTCGGCCCCGGTCATGCTACCCATGTTGGTGCCGAGGATGACCACGTTGGCGAAGGCCAGCGGACTCTTGTCCTTCTCGCTGGCGATCGTGCCGGTCAAGGTCCCTGTGGTTTGCGCCATGACGGCGGCACTCCAGAGGCACAGGGCCGAAGCTGCCGCCAAGATGCTCAGGAGGTTCGGACGGATCCGCAGTGCCACACCGACTCCTCTCATGGGGATGTCCCCCTTACAAAGCCCCGAAGCCCGGATTGCAGGCAACTATAAGGGCCACCGTAGCTTGAGTCAACGGGAAGACCCGGCTCCCGGACCTTCCATCGAGGAGGGCCGCCGTTTTCCACCGGATCGGAGCACGATCAGAAAACCCGTGTCCCATGCCATGTTACTCGATTCCGGCAGGAACCCGACCGCTCCGGCCGGACACACGGTGACTCCTCGGCAAGCCCGGGAAAACAGCGAGATTTCGTGAGGCAGGGCCGCCAGCACCAAAGGCGACCTGGGGGGGGAAGGATGGCCTCGCCATCCGTCTTTCAATGTAGTTATCGGCCAAGACGATGTCAACCTTTATTCAAGCCCCTGCCGGATCAGAACAGGTAGCGGATCCCGGCGGCAAATCGGTCCCGATTCGTCCCCAAGCCCGAGTCCACGATTGCCTGGTAGGCCAGGTCGAGTTGGAAGATCGCCCCCCGGGGCACCACTCCCAGCCCCACCGAGAACACCGACGTCCCGTAGGTCTCGTCCAGAACCTGGCTCGTGACACCGGTTTCCGGATCCGTCTCGTCCCGCTTGAGAGTCTCCCGGGTATGGGAGAAACCCACCCGCCCGACCAGGGACTCGGCCAGCAGGTACTCGACCCCGCCGCGTCCGGTGAAGGCGTCCCGGCTGGTCTTGTACCGGGGTTCGGGCTGGAGGCTCTCCAGATCCGAGGTCTCGACCCCCACCTCCGCGGCCAGGAGCAGGCGCTGTCCCAGGCCGGTCCAGGAGGCGCCCCCGGTCACCGTCTTTCCCGACGTCTCGACCTCGCTGGTGCTCAGCGACCCGATGGCGTTGGGATTGACGGCCACCACGGAGTTTCCGCTGCCGCTGGTGGCCGCCGCGGACACCGCGAGCCGGCCCGGCACCACGCTCAGCATCCAGCGGGTCCGGAACAGCTTGTCGGTGCGGTCCTCGGAGAAGGTCTCGGTGTGATCGGTGTAGGCCTCGGGGGTGGGGTTGTAGATGAACCGTTGCGACCAGCTCAGATCGACCGTCTCGTCGCCTTCCCGGTGATTGCGGGTGTAGTCGACCGCTCCCTGGAGACGCCCCCGGTCCACGAAGCCGTGGACCGACCACAGGGCCCCCGGACGGCTCCAGGTGAACCCGTCGGTGTGGACCGAACTGCGGCTCTCCCCGTCCAGGCTGGCCTTCGAAGCCTCGACCCGCCCGCCCACCATCACCCCCCGGACCAGCCGGAACCCGGCCCCCACCGTGCCTCGGGTCACGTTGCCGGTGTGGGAGATCTTGTAGATGTCGCGGGAGAGCGTGTTCTCGTCCTCCCCGGAGCGGCTGATCCGGACCCCCAGGCTGAGCCGGGGGAAGACGTACTTGTTGGCGGTGAGACCGAATCCGGTGACCCGGTAGTCCCGGCGAACCCGGGTGGCGTCCCGGGTCAGGGCCTCCGAGTAGTCGAGCTGCCCGCCGACCCCGAGCCGGCCGGGGCGGTGGAAACCCATGAGGAAGGCGCCGTCGTTCGTCTTGATGTCGTTGCCGGACGTGATCGGGCTCGTTTCCAGGTACTCGTCGTGGGTGTACCGCAGATCGACCGACCAGGAGTCCCTGTCGTCCGAGTACCCGGCCGGGTTGGCCGAGAAGTCGTGCAGGTTGAGTTCGTTGTTCTCGTCCGGGACGGCGATCTGGAAGCCGCCCATGCCGTCCAGCCGGACCGTCCCCTCCCCCAGGTTCACCTTGGGAGGGATCAGGGCCAACCGGTCCTGCAGCAACTGTCCCCGCGCCGGACCCCCCAGGACCACGAGGGACCCGAGAACCCCCAGGAAGATCCCGGAAAACCGTGCCGCCGTGTGCGTGTCGTGCCTCAGCATCGTCCCACCACCCCCTGACTCGGTTTGGGCGCCTCGAACTTCAGGCGGATCTCCGTGGACCCGCTGCCCACCTTACCCGAGGCGTCCAGGACCCCGATGACCATGCGGATTTCCGCGGTGGTCTCGTCGGGCCGGATCACCACGTCGTCCGGATAGCCGGTGTCCAGGTCGCGCATGAACTCGATCGACCACACCGAGAACCCCTTCTCCTGGGTGGCCTCGAAGGCCCCCTTGGCCCGGACGTCCCCCGAGCTCGTGCGATGGTTGGCCTGGTAGTCGTAGGGAGCCTGCAGGCACCAACCCTGGATCTTGTCGTACTCCCCGGAAAGCAGGCCGGTGCTCCACTTGCGCGGGCTGCTGATCCGCGAGCAGGCCAGGGTGTCGCTGTCCCGGAAGTTCTTGCCGCTGGGCCACCAGAGGCCCAGGTCCTTGGGAATCCCCCCGTTCAGGGCGGCCAGGTCGCTCTCGCCGCCCTTCCCCGCGATCGGGCACTGGGTGAGACGGATGGGTACGTTGGGCAGCGGCTGGCCGCTCCCCACGTCGACGCGTCCGAAGTTCTTGACGAAAGGCAGGGGACCGAGATCGTCCTTCACGAGCCCGCTCCCGTCGATCCAGAGATCCTCGGCGTAGCCGCAGGTGTTGGTGAACTTCCCGTACTGGGAAACGGGAAGGGTGGGGTCCGCCGTTTCGTCGGTACTCTTGTCGTAATTCGGGTACGGGAACTGCGCCACCGGGTGGAGGTTGGTCCGACCGGCCCGCCAGATCCAGACGTCGGTGTTCGACGCCTCGGGGATGGTCAGGTCGGCCGGGGTCTCCGGCCCCACCGCTCCCAGCAGTTTCCGGTCCGTCTCGATGAGATGGCTGGCGGCCTCCGCGTTCGGCTCCTGACGGAAGACCAGCATGACCTGGTCCTCCTTTCCCCCGGGGTTGAGCCGGCTCCAGGAGGAGGGAGTCAGGATGACCGGATCCAGGCGCGGGGTCCGGGTCGGATCGTAGATGGGAGGCGGGCTCGCACAGTAGCGGACCCCGTTCTGCACGACCTCCTGGTCGCAGATCTCCCCGGGATCGGCCGGCCGCATGTAGGCCAGCTCGTCCGGCTGCGCGTTCATGTCGTTGTCCGCGTAGCGGACCAGGAAGTAGATCCGGTTCTTCCCCCCCAGTTTGCCCTCGTCCGTCCAGACCGCGCGGACTTCCAGGAAGTAGTCGGCTCCCCCGTTCCCGTTGGTCCCGGTCATCCGCACGAAGAGCGGCTTGGCCAGGTTCCACTCCCGGTCCTCGGGCACGCCGTCGATCTGGGGGAGGACGTCGTCGCAGGGTCCGGCGTTGGGGCCCGGATTCCCGTAGGCGACGGTCAAGGTCTCGAATCGCTGGCCCGGGTCGGTAATCTGGTCACTGGTGGTGCACCCCCCGGCCACCCACAGCTCCGCGGCAAGGATGCCGGACAGCACAAGGATGCGACGAATGTTCATGAGTGGTTCCTCACAGATCGGCGGCATGGCCTATGTCGTAGGGGGGGTATCGCGCCAAGGTCGTCCGATTCAGACGGGTGAAGAAGGTACCCCCCAGTATAGCAGGGTGTCAACCCGACGGGGAGCGGGAACGGGCCCCCGGAGCGCCGGCCCGCCGCCCGGGACTGACGTAGGGGTCCCCCTTCCGGTAGAAACGCCACAAGCGGTCGGCCCCGGCCCGGATCCCGATCCGAGGGCCGCGCCCGACCTCCCCGCCCCCGCCCCCGTCGGCGCAGACCACCAGGTCCGGACCGGACAGGGGGACGTCGTTCAGGCGCAGGTCGATGGCCAGGGCCTGGCAAAGGCGGGAGGGGCCGGAGGTGAGGGCCCCGAGTTCCCGGGTCCCCCGCCGCCGGGCCATCCTCCGGACTCCCGCTTCCGGACGCAGCGCCCGGACCAGAACCGCGGCGGGAAACCCTTCCCGTTCGGTCACGAAGTTCACCAGGTGGTGCATGCCGTAGGTGAAGTAGACGTAGGCCCGTCCGGGCCGGCCGTAGAGGACCCGGGTGCGCGGGGTCCTCCCCGACCTGGCGTGGCAGGCCGGGTCCTCCTCCCCGACGTAGGCCTCGGTCTCCACGATCCGGCCGTAGGAATAGGTGCCGTCCCGCTCCCGCCGGCACAGGAGGGCACCCAGGATCTCCTCGGCCACGGCGAGGGTGTTGCGGGCGAAGAACCGGGCCGCGATCCTCCGGCCGGGAAGCCGGAGCGGGCCCACCGGCCGGGGTTCACGGTCAACCGCCACCGCCGGCCCCCCCCACCCCCAGGCCGGCCAGGACCTCGGCCAGCTCCCCGCGGATGGCATCCCGGTCCTCGGGGGTCTTCCCTTCCGCCCGCACCACGAGAACGGGCTGGGTGTTCGAGGCCCGGACCAGGCCCCAGCCCCGGTCGAAGACGATCCGGGCTCCGTCCACGTCCACCACCTCGTGGGTCCGGCGGTACCGTTGCCGCACCACGTCCACCACCTCGAACTTCCGCTCGTCGGGACAGTCGAGGCGGATCTCCGGGGTGGCGTAGTACCGGGGCAGGTCGGCCACCCGGGCGCTGAGCGGCTCCGGGCCCCCGGCCAGGAGCTGGACCAGCCGGCCGGAGGCGTAGATCGCGTCGTCGAAGCCGTACCAGGAGTCGGCGAAGAAGAGGTGCCCCGACATCTCGCCGGCCAGGGGCGCCCCCAGTTCCCGCATCCGCTCCTTGATGAGGGAGTGCCCAGTGCGGGTCATGACCGGGATCCCGCCGTGGGCCCGGATGTCCTCCACCAGCCCCTCGGAGCATTTCACCTCGAAGAGGATGTGGGCCCCGGGCGTGCGCTCCAGCACCTGGCGGGCGAAGAGCCCGAGGAGCTGGTCCCCCCACACCACGGCCCCGGTCTCGTCCACCGCCCCCAGCCGGTCGGCGTCCCCGTCGTAGGCCAGCCCGAGGTCGGCGCCGAGGGAACACACCCGCTCGCGCAGGGTCTCCAGGGTCTCGGGGAGGGTGGGGTCCGGGATGTGGTTGGGGAAGGTCCCGTCCGGCTCGCAGAAGAGCGGGGTCACCGTGCACCCGAGTTCGCGGAAGAGGGCGGGGGCCAGCTCCCAGGCGCACCCGTTCCCCGCGTCCAGGACCACGTGCAGGGGCCGGGCCGGGGCGAGGCGGGACACCAGGTCCCGGAGGTAGTCGGGGCGGCGGTCCCGGTCCTCCATCCGGCCCTGCCCGGTGCGGAGATCGCCGGAGAGGATCCGCTCCCGCATCTCCCGGATGGCCGGGCCGGCCAGGCTCCGCTTTCCCCGCATCATCTTGAACCCGTTGTACTCGACCGGATTGTGGCTGCCGGTGACCTGCACTCCGCCGTCCAGGTCCAGGGTGTGCACGGTGTGGTAGAGAAGCGGGGTCGGCACCACCCCCAGCCGGAGGACGTCAAGCCCGGCTCCGGTGATGCCGCCGGCCAGGGCCTGGGCCAACCCCGGGGACGTCTCGCGGACGTCCATGCCCAGGGCAACCCGCCTCCCCCCCGCCTCGGCCACCAGGGTGGCGAAGGCGCGGCCCAGGTCCCGCACCACTTCCGGGGTCAGGTCCCGGTCCACGATCCCCCGGATGTCGTACTCCCGGAAGATGTGGGGGTTCACCGGGTCTTCTCCCGGGCCGGGGCCGGGCCGCCCGGCTTCGCGGGGCCGGCCCGGAGGAAGGCGTCCACGAACCCGTCGATCCGGCCGTCCATCACGGCGTGCACGTCCGTCTCCTCGTGGTTGGTCCGGTGGTCCTTGACCATGGTGTAGGGCTGGAACACGTAGGAGCGGATCTGGCTCCCCCAGGCGATCTCCTTCTGCTGGTCGTAGAGGGCGTCCAGCTTCTTCTGTTCCTCCTCCAGCCGGTTCATGTAGAGACGGGCCCGGAGGATCTTCATGGCGTTGTCCCGGTTCCGGTGCTGGCTGCGCTCGCTCTGGCTGGTGGCCACGATGCCGGTGGGCAGGTGGGTGATGCGGACCGCGGAGTCGGTCTTGTTGACGTGCTGCCCCCCGGCCCCGGAGGCCCGGAAGGTGTCGACCCGGAGATCCCCGTCCTGCACCTCCACCTCGATGGTCTCGTCCACCTGGGGATAGACGAAGACCGAGGCGAAGGAGGTGTGCCGCCGACCGCTGGCGTCGAAGGGGGAGATGCGCACCAGGCGGTGGACCCCGGACTCCGACTTGAGGTAGCCGAAGGCGTAGTCCCCGTTGACCTCGAAGGTGGCGTCCTTGATGCCGGCCTCGTCCCCGGCCTGGTAGTCGAGGAGCCGGGTCTCGTAGTCTCTCCGCTCCGCCCAGCGCAAGTACATGCGCTCCAGCATCTCGGCCCAGTCCTGGCTCTCCGTCCCCCCGGCCCCGGGGTGGATGGAAACCACCGCGCCCAGACGGTCCTCGGTGGAGGAGAGGAAGGACTGGAGTTCCAGACGGTCCAGGACCTCCTCCAGGCCGGCCATCTGCCCGCCCACCTCGTCCCGGGTGGCCTCGTCCTCCTCTTCCAGGGCGAGTTCGAACAGTTCCGCCGCGTCCGCCACCCGCTGCCGCACCCGGGCGAAGTCGTCCACCACCGCCTTGGTCGACTTCAGTTCCCGCACGATCTCCTGGGCCCGGGTCTGGTCGTCCCAGAAGCCGGGGGCGGTCATCTCCCGGTTCAGCGCCTCGATGCGCGTCCGCCGTCCCTCGACGTCAAAGATACCCCCGGAGGATCTCCACCCGTTCGGTCATGCCCTCCAGCGCCCGTCGAATCTCCTGGGTCTCCAAACCTACCTCCGTTCCGATCCGGTCCCGCCGGCCCCCCGGGCCCGCTGCCGGATCGCGGTTACCAGTTCCGTCACCCTCCGCCGGAGGGTCTCGAGATCGCCGTCGTTGCCCAGGAACCGGTCCACCGCCGGGTGGGAGGCCGGAATCCCGGCCACGGAATCCAGGCGCCGGTCCGCATCCCCCTCGGTGAGGCCCGCGGTCCGGAGCCGGCGGCGGCGCACCTCCCGCGGGGCGGTCACGCAGATCACGAAGTCGATGAAGTCCGGCGGGCCCCATTGTAGCAAGAGGGCGGCTTCCAGGACGGCCGCCGCCTCCCCGCGCGCCTCCAGGGCGTCCAGCCGGGACCGGAGTTCGGCCAACAGGGGCGGATGGACGATCCCGTTCAGCACGCGCAGGGCGTCGGGGTTCCCGAAGACGCGGGCGCCCAGCGCCCGGCGGTCGACGCCCCCCGCCGGGTCCCGGACCGCCTCCCCGAAGGCGCGCACCAGGTCCCGGACCAGGGACGAGCCCGGCCGGTAGAGGTCGTGGGCCGCCCGGTCGGCGTCGATCACCGGAAAGCCCGCTCCGGCCAGCAGCCCGGCCACCGTGCTCTTCCCCGCCCCCGGGCCCCCGGTGAGTCCCACCCGGAGCATCAGTGGATCTCCTCCCAGTTGCGCCCGATCCCCACGTTCACCCGGATGGGAACGTCCAGGGAGAGCGCCCCGGCCATGGTGTCGTGCACCAGGGCGGCGGTCGCCCGGACCTCCGACTCCGGGCACTCCAGGACCAGTTCGTCGTGGACCTGAAGCAGGAGCCGGGACGCGCTCCCGGAGGTGGTCAGGCGGCGGTCCAGATCCACCATGGCCACCTTGATCAGGTCGGCGGCCGAGCCCTGGATCGGGGTGTTGATGGCCAGCCGCTCGGCCGCGGCCCGCGCCCCCCCGCTCCTGGATCGCAGCCCGGGAAGGTACCGCCGCCGCTGGAGCAGCGTGGTCACGTAGCCCTTCCGCTTCGCCTCGACCAGGGTGCGGTCCAGGTACTCCATGACCCCGGCGTACTGCTCCTTGTAGTGGCGGATGAACTCCCCCGCCTCGCCGGTGGAGATGCCCAGGGTGCGGGCCAGGCCGTAGGGACCCTGGCCGTAGAGGATGCCGAAGTTCACCGTCTTGGCCTGTCCGCGCTGGAGCGGGGTGACCGCGTCCGGTGGCACCCCGAACAGGCGCGAGGCGGTGTCGGTGTGCACGTCCAGGTCGCGGGCGAAGGCATCGCGCAGGGCGGGGTCCCGGCTCAGGTGGGCCATGATGCGGAGTTCGATCTGGGAGTAGTCGGCGGAGACCAGGCTCCAGCCCGGCTCCCCGGGCACGAAGGCCTTCCGCACCCGGCGCCCCAGCGGGGTGCGGATAGGGATGTTCTGCAGGTTGGGCTCCGAGGAGGAGAGCCGCCCGGTGGCGGCCACGGTCTGGTTGAAGGACGCATGCACCCGGCCGGTCCCGGGATGGATCATGCGGGGGAGGGTGTCCACGTAGGTGGACTTGAGCTTGGCCACCTGCCGGTAGTCCAGCACCGCCGCCGGCAGCTCGTGCAGGTGACGGAGCCCCTCCAGCACGTCGCTGTCGGTGGAGTAGCCGGTCTTGGTGCGCTTCCCCCGGGGAAGCGCGAGCTTCTCGAACAGCACCGCGGCCAGCTGCTGCGGCGAGTTCACGTTGAAGGCCTCCCCCGCCGCGGCGTGGCAGCGGGCTTCCAGCTGCTGCAACTCCCGCTCCAGCGTCCCGCTCATCTCCCGGAGGAAAGGCACGTCCAGGGCCATCCCCGTCCGCTCCATCTTCCGGAGCACGTGCATGAGCGGGATCTCCACCTCGCGGAAGAGGGCGTCCAGGCCCAGGTCCCGGAGCCGGGGCGCGAACCGCGCCTCCAGGCGCAGGGTCATGTCCGCGTCCTCGGCCGCGTAGCGGGCAGCGGTGGGCGCGTCCACCTCGGTCATCGACTTCTGCCTGGCCCCCTTGCCGATGAGGTCGGTGATCGGGATCATCGTCTCCCCCAGGTGGGCCAGGGCCAGCGCATCCAGCTTGTGGGATTCCTCGGGGTCGATGAGATACGAAGCGATCATGGTGTCGAAGACGAACCCGCCCACCGTGTACCCCGCACGTTCCAGGACCAGGAGATCGTACTTGGCGTGGTGGGCGATCTTGGGCCGGGCGGGATCGGCCAGGAGCGGCCCCAGGATCCCGCGCACCGCCTCCGCCGGGAGGGGGACGGCCCCGCCGGCGTGTCCGAGGTTCACGTAGTACCCCTCGCCGGGGACGGGGGCCAGGGCGATGCCCACGAGTTCCGCCCGCATGGGATCGACCGAGGTGGTCTCGGTGTCCACCGCGAAGGCACCCTCGGACCGGGCCAGCCGCTCGGCCAGTTCGGCCAGGGAGGCCGGGTCCGACACCAGGCGGTAGCTGTCCTTGCGCTCGAAGAGGGCGGGCGCGCCGGGGGCGGCCGGCACGGCCAGTCCCAGGTCCCGGCGCAACTTCTGGAAGTTCATGCGGTCCAGGAACGCGGCCAGGGCGTCCCCCCCCGGGGGCACGGCGCGGAGCGCGTCCACCGGCAGCGGCAGTTCCAGGTCGGTCTGGATGGTCACCAGATCCCGGGAGAGGAAGAGCTGCTCCCGGTGCGCCTCCAGCTTCTCGCGCTGGGCCGGACGCAGCCGGTCCAGGTGTTCGAGGATCCCCTCCAGGCTCCCGTACTCGGCCACCAGCTTCCCCGCGGTCTTGGGGCCGATGCCGGGCACGCCGGGCACGTTGTCGCTGGTGTCCCCCATCAGGGCCAGGACGTCGATCACCTGGCCGGGCTCGGCGACCCCGAACTTGGCCTCCAGGTCGTCGGGGCCGACCAGCCTGGCCTCCACCGCCGAGGCGCCGCCCCGGCCCGGGTTCAGGATCCGCACGTGACGGCCCAGGAGCTGGTAGAAGTCTTTGTCGCCGGTCACCGCCACCACGTCGAGTTCCGGCCCCGCCACCTGGGCCGCGTAGGCCCCGATCACGTCGTCGGCCTCCACCTCCGGCACCTCGATGAGGGGGCAGGGCCACGCGGCCACCAGTTCCTTGACCCACGGGATCTGGAGCCGCAGCTCGTCGGGCATGGCCGCCCGGTTGGCCTTGTACTCGGCATAGGCCTCATGGCGGAAGGTCTTCCCCGGGGCGTCGAACACCACGGCCAGGTAGTCGGGGCGCTCCGAGGCCACCAGCATCTGCAGGGTGTTGGCGAAGCCGAAGACGGCGCCGGTCGGCTCCCCCCGTGCGTTGGTGAGGCCGGTCCGCTGCAGGGCGAAGAACGCCCGGTAGACCAGGGCGGAACCGTCCAGGAGATAGAGTGTCTGGCTCATGGTGATCGGTCCCGGTGCGCCGCCGGCCCGGTCACCGGGCGGCGTCGCGATAGAGGCCGTGGTCGAGTATGTAGGCCTCCACCCCGGCTGTCACCAGGTGCCGGAGCGGCAGTCCCGCCGCGGCCCGGCGCCGGACGTCGGTGGAGGAGACGGCGAAGGGGTTGCCGGTCACCAGCCGCACCCGGCCCTCCCAGGGCGAGGGGATCTCCGGGACCGGCATCCCGGGACGATCCACCGCGATCAGCTCGGCCCCGGCCAGGATCCGGCCCGGCTCGCGCCAACCGGGAAGGTCCCTCAGGCTGTCCATGCCCAGAATGAAGGCCAGGGCGGCTCCGGGATACACGTCGCGCAGGGCGGCCAGGGTATCCACGGTGTAGCGCGGGCCACCGGGGGCGAGTTCGACCTCCGAGACCCCGGACTCCGGCTCCGCGTCCAGGGCGGCCCGGAGCATGGCCAAGCGGTCCGCCCCCGGGGCCAGGGCGGCGCCCGCCTTGTGCGGGGGCCGGGCCGCGGGCACGAAGACCACCCGGTCCAGCCCCGCCGCTTCCCGGGCCAGGAGCGCCACGTAGAGATGGCCGCGGTGGACCGGGTCGAAAGAGCCCCCGAACACCCCGATGCGGGTCATCTCACGGGGACCCGGAGGGAGCCGCTCCCCCGCTCAGGGGGGGCGACTCGGGGGTGACCCCCTGGGCCGCCGCCTTCTTCAGGATCTCCCGGGCCTCCCCGGCCTCGTCGCTGGCCGGGGCGCGATCCAGGACCCGCTGGGCCCAGTCCGCCGCCTCCTTCCAGGTCCCGGTCTCCTCATAGCTCTTGGCCAGGCCCAGCATGGCCGGCACCGCCCACGGGGTGTCGTCGTAGGACGCGAGCACCTTTTCCTTGAAGTAGATCCGCGCCGCCTTCTGGTACCCCCGGTGCAGGTAGAACTTGGCGTTCAGGTACTCCTTTTTGGCCAGCTTGTTGCGAATCTCCTCCACGTGGGTCCGGGCGCGGTCGGCGAGCTCGTGGTCGGGATACTGGTTCAGAAAGCTCCGGAACTGGGTGAGCGCCTGCCGGGTCTCCGTCTGGTCGAGCTGGGCCTGCCGGGACTGGGAGAGCAGGGTCAGGGCCAGGTAGTAGGTGGCCTCGGGAGCGAACTCCCCGCCCGGGAAGTTGCGCAGGAGGCTGCGGAACTGATCCTCGGCCTCGATGTCCATGCCCCGTTCGTACAGGGCCCGCCCCTTCATGTAGGTGGCCTCCTCCACGTAGCGGGTTCCCGGACGCTCGGAGAGGAAGGCGTCCACCAGGAGCACCACGTCGGCGTAGCGTTCCTGGTCGAACTCCTGGTGGATCTGCTGCATCTTCCCGGCGTCGTCCGGCGGCGGCACCGGGCGCGCCCCGGCGCACCCGGCCAGGGCCAAGATCAGGGGGAGCAGCCAACGGGTTCGGGCTCGGCGAGCCCCCGGTTCGTACTGGGTGTTCACGTTCAAGCGAGTTTCAGTTCTGGTTGGTGTAGAAGAGATAGATTAGCCCCGCCACGATCCCGGTGACCAGGGCCGGCTCGACCAGCGAGCCGATCTTCCGGGTCTCCAGCGCGGGCTGGGTGAAGGGGAAGTTGGTCCCTTCCAGGAGGGGGAGCTTGCCGGCCGGCACCACGTCCAGGCGTTCCACGTCCCCGTTCCCCACCCAGACCACGTCCTCCCGCGCCCCCCGGAGCAGCTGGGCCAGCAGGCTCACCGAGGCCCGCCGCTGCACGCGCCGGGACCCGAGGGGGCTCTTGCGGTAGTTGTGGGGGTAGGTGATCTCGAAGTCCACCACCCGGTAGCGGAGCACGAGGCCGGCGTGGGGCGCCTCGGCGGCGTCGCCGGAGGGAGCCGCCGCCGCCGGGGGCGGGGACGCCCCCGCGGCCGCGCCCAAGGAATCGGCGGGGATCCCGGCCGTGTCCGCCTCGCCTCCGGGAAGCGGCGCCGCCCGCAGGTAGGCGTGGTAGCCGGCCTGCGAGAGGTAGGCCAGGAGCTGGTTCTCCACGAACCAGTTGGCCTCGTGCTTCCGCCCCGGCTCGACCAGGATGGTAGCCCCGGTCTCCTGGTGGAAGCCCAGGAACATCTCGTTGACCGCGCTCCGGGTGGCCTCGGTGAGCATGGTGAGGTTGGTGGGATAGGACTCCCGCACCGCCATCTCCAGGTCCTGGGCCCGGACCGCCGGCCCAGCCGACAAGAGGGCGATCCCGGTGATGAGGAGAACCCGGAACGGTCCCGGGCGGACGTGACCTCTCAAAAACGACCTCCAGAGTGTGTTGGAAAGCAAGCCGCGAGCCCGGACGGACCCCACCGGGTTCTACGCCGGCCGCCCGGGAAGGTTCCAGCTTCCGGGGCCGTCCGGTCCGGCCTAGCCGTCCATGCCGGCCAGCACGTGCTCCAGGCGAACCTCGTCCACCAGGACCTCCCGGGCCTTGCTGCCGTCCTGGGGCGAGACCACCCCGGCCGCTTCCAGCATGTCCACCAGTCGAGCGGCCCGAGCATAGCCCACCTTGAGGCGCCGCTGCAGCATCGAGGCCGAGGCCTGCCCGGAAACCACCACCAGCCGCGCCGCCTCCTCGAAGAGGGCGTCCTCGCCGAGCCCCCCCACCGCCGCCTCCGGCTCGGCCAGGACCTCCTCCAGCCCGGGACAGGCCTCCGGTTCGGCCTGGTCGCGCCAGGCCTTGGCCAGGCGCTGGGTCTCCTCCTCGGAGACGAAGGCCCCGTGCACCCGCAACGGCGCCGCCTGGCCCGGGGGCAGGAACAGCATGTCCCCCTTGCCGAGCAGGGACTCGGCCCCGTTCTGATCCAGGATGGTGCGGCTGTCGGTCTTGGACGCGACCTGGAAGGCGATCCGGCAGGGGAAGTTGGCCTTGATCACCCCGGTGATCACGTCCACCGAGGGGCGCTGGGTGGCCACGATCAGGTGGATGCCCACGGCCCGCGCTAGCTGGGCCAGGCGGGCGATCGGCTCCTCCACCTCCCGCCCCCCGGTCATCATCAGGTCGGCCAGCTCGTCGATGAAGATGACGATGTAGGGGAGCTTCTCCTCCCCTTCCTTCTGCGGGCCCTCGGCGTCCATCTTGGCGTTGTAGGAGGCCAGGTTCCGGCACCCCCGCCCGGCCAGGGCGCGGTAGCGCTGCTCCATCTCCAGGAGCGCCCAGCGCAGGCTCCGCACCGCCACCTTGGGGTCGGTCACCACCTTGGTCAACAGGTGCGGGATGCCGTCGTACATCGGCAACTCCAGCATCTTGGGATCGACCATGAGCATACGGAGTTCGGACGGGGTGCGCTTCATGAGCAGGCTGGTGATGAGCGCGTTCATGCACACGCTCTTGCCGGACCCGGTGGTGCCGGCGATCAGGAGATGGGGCATGCGGGAGAGTTCGGTCATGACCGCGGCCCCGCCGATGTCCTTGCCCAGGGCCAGGGGGAGCGGGCCCCCCGCCGACTGGAAGGCCCGGGTCTCGAGCAGGCGGCGCAGGAAGATCGGGGCGGGCTTGCGGTTCGGCACCTCGATCCCCACCGCCGCCTTCCCGGGAATGGGGGCCAGGATGCGGATCCGGCTGGCCCGGAGCTTGAGCGCCAGGTCGTCCTGGCGGTTCAGGATCGAGGACACCCGGACCCCGGGCCCGGGGATGTACTCGTAGCGGGTGATGACGGGGCCAGGATGGACCTCGCCCACCTTGCCGGTAACCCCGAAGTCGATAAGGGTTTGGGTCAGAATCTTCGAGTTCTCGGTGAGCTCGCTCTCGGCCACCGGCGGGCCGGTCTCGGGCACGTCGTCCAGGATGTCCAGGGTGGGGAGGGTGACCGGGCCCCGCCGCCGCCGCGAGGATGACTCCACCCGGCCCGGCCGGGCCAGGAGCCGCGCCTCCATGACCGCGTCCTCCACGTCGTGGAACCGGGGATCGGCGGGGGTGGCGATCCGCCGCACCACCGGTCCCGGGGTGGACGCCGCTCCCGTCGCCGCCGTCGCCGCACCGGGACCCGGGGCCGAAGCGGCCCCCGGAGCCACGAAGTGGGCGCCCCGGGCGGAGGCCGCCACCGGGACCGGCGGGGCCACGGGACCCGGGGAAGGCGCCGCCGCCTCCCGGGGCGCGGGCCCGGGGCCCGCCGCAGCCGGCGCCGGTTCCGGACGCGCCCGGTCCTCGGCCTCGGCGTTCACGATCCGGGGCGGCGTCCAGTCCGCCTCCACCGGGGGCCGGCCCGGGACGCGCCGGCCCCCGGCCCCCGGCTCCTCGTCCGCCGGCTCCACGGAGTCCAGCGACACCCCGCCCTCCCAGGGACGGGTACGCACCCAGGAGAGAACCGCCCACGCCGCCTGCCGCAGCGCCCGCAGCCCGAAGAGGATTCCGCGACCGGCCAGGGCCAGCCCCTGACCGCACCGGGCCAGGACGGCCCGG
>Ga0307424_1000206_pt1 | contig 30638 bp, 32 predicted proteins | sample SalMarWE160320MG_FD_202157 | JGI IMG/M metagenome (GOLD analysis project Ga0307424, IMG submission 202157) | Salt marsh sediment microbial communities from the Plum Island Ecosystem LTER, Massachusetts, United States - WE1603-20 | ecosystem: Environmental > Aquatic > Marine > Intertidal zone >... | reverse complement strand
CGATCAACAGCACGCCACCGACCAGCTGAATCAGATTGCTATAGGTGACCATCACATCGGAGATCGCCGCGACGCTGAACGCGCCAATGGCGGCGAGAAGGCCGTCGCCAAGCACCGCGCCGAGGCCGGCGGCAAGCCCGCCCCAGAATCCACGAGAGACCGCCCGCTGGATCACGAGCACGTTGACGGGGCCGATAGGTGCGGCCATCAACACGCCAATGCCCAGCCCGGCAAGCACGAGCTGGATGCCGGAGAGCACAATTTGCGCGCCTGCCTGCAATGCCTCTTGCCTACTTCCCGGTCACAAGATTGGTGGGAACGCCGCCGCGCGTCCGCCTCGGCGAGACCTGGACTTGCGCTTGTTCGCCGTTCTGCGAGATTGATTGAGCACTCATGGAGTGATGCATGAATCGCCGAAAAAACGTGGTCATGATTGCCCTGGTCGCATTGGTAGCGGGCGCTGCCGTCCTTGTCTACGTTCAGGACGGCGGGAAGGCGGGGGCAGCACCCAAGGAGTCGGCCGAGGCGCCTGCGAGCGGCGACCTACCCGACCAGAAGCCGCCCTCTGCGGCCAAGGCGAAAGCGGCTAGCCCGCAAACCCGCAAAGGGCCCAAGGTGCTCTACGACCTCGGCGCGCTTCCAGACCCGGTGCAGCGCATGCTGACCGAGATCGTCTTCGCGGCCGAGACCGGCGATCTGGAAGCGATGCGGCCCGTGCTCGAATCGCGCGAGTTCAGGCCCATGGTGGCCGCAGCCTTTGTGGCCGATCCAATTGCATATTGGAAAAAGCAATCGGTAGACAGCACGGGGCGCGACGTGCTGGCCGCCATGCTGAACATACTCGCATCAGGCTTCGTGCGCACCGGAGAAGGGCGTGATGAGATGTATGTCTGGCCCTATTTCGCCGAAGTCGATCTTGCGGCGCTGACGCCAGCCCAAGAAGTGGAGTTCTACCGGGCGGTGCCGCCGGAACAAGCGGCGTCCATGATGAAAAACGGCAAGTACAGCTACTACCGGCTCGGTATCTCGCCGAAGGGTGTCTGGCACTATTTCATGCGATAGGCGCTAGTCGAGCGCTTGCGGCAGTGCCTCGCCGAAACGCACCGGAGCGCCGCCCGCTTGCCCAAGCTCGCCATCCCACATGGCGAGCCGTCCGCGCACCACGGTGCCCACCGGCCAGCCTTTGACTTTGCGGCCGGCGAACGGCGTCCAGCCGCACTTGCTGCCAATCCACGAATCCTCGATGACGCGCTCCCTCTTAAGGTCGACGATGGTGAGGTCCGCGTCGTAGCCAACGGCGATGCGGCCCTTGCCGGCGATGCCGAACAGGCGTTGGGGGCCCGCGCTGGTAAGGTCGACGAAACGGGCGAGGGTCAGACGCCCTGCATTGACGTGATCGAGCATCACCGGCACCAGCGTCTGCACGCCCGGCATGCCGGAGGGCGTGGCCGGATAGGTACCGCTCTTCTCTTCCAGCACGTGCGGCGCGTGATCAGAGCCGAGCACGTCGACCACGCCTTGGGCCAAGCCCCACCAAAGAAGCTCTTGATGCGTACGGTCGCGAAGCGGCGGGTTCATCTGCGCCCGCGCGCCGAGCCTGTCGTAGACCTCAGGTGCAGTTAGGGTCAGGTGCTGCGGCGTCACCTCGGCGCTCGCGACGTCCTTGTGGAGCGAAAGGAGCTCCATCTCGGGCCCGGTCGTGACGTGAAGGATATGGATGCGTTTCCCTGCTTCGGTGGCGAGCCGTATCAGGCGCTCAGTCGAGGTGAGGGCGGCGATCGGATCGCGCCACTCGCTGTGGCTCGCCGGGTCGCCTTCGCGCTGCAGGCCGAGCCGCTCTTTGAGCCGTGCCTCATCCTCGGAGTGGAAGGCGGCGCGCCGGTTGATGGTGGCCAGGAGGCGGGCAAGCGTTTCCTCGTCGTCGACGAGCAGGTCGCCGGTGGAGGAGCCGGCGAACACCTTGACGCCGGCGGCGCCAGGCAGGCGCTCCAGCTTGGCCAGCTCATCGATGTTGTCGTGCGTCGCGCCGATATAGAAGGCGAAGTCGCAATACATGCGGCCCGTGGCGGCCGCGACCTTGGCCGCTAAAGTCTCGGCGCTCGTCGTCGGCGGCTTTGTGTTCGGCATTTCGAACACCGCGGTGACACCGCCGAGCACCGCCGAACAGCTACCGGACTCCAGATCTTCCTTGTACTCCAGGCCCGGCTCCCGGAAATGCACGTGGCTATCGATGATCCCGGGCAGAATATGAAGCCCATGAGCGTTGACGGTCTCGCCGGCAAGCCCCTCGCCGATCTGGCCGATGGCGCGGATCTGACCATCCCGAATCCCTATGTCCGCCACACCCTCGCCCGCATGATTGACGACGGTTCCGCCCTTGAACACAATGTCAAACGTCTCGGCCATGGGTGCGGCTAGGTCCTCGCGGGCCATACCCCGCGCTCACTTTTGATTCGCTCGTTTTGGTAGCAGAAGGGCGCCCCATGAGCCATTGCCAAGCAACAATTCTTCACGATCGTGCTGTCCTACGCGTCACGGGCGCGGAGGCGCACAAGCTCCTGCAAGGAGTGATCACCAATAGTCTCGATAAGGCCAAAGACGGGGCTGCGATCCATGCCGGCCTGCTGACCCCACAAGGCAAGATCCTCTTTGACTTCTTCGTCGTCGCGGACGGCGGCGGGTTCCTGATCGAGGTGGCGAAGGACAATGTGGCCGAGCTTGCGAAGCGGCTCGGCTTCTACAAGCTGCGCGCCCAGGTAGAGATCGCCGAGGCGCCGGAGTTCATCGTGGCCGCTCAGTGGGGCGACACCCCCAACATCCCCGGAGGCGCGATCGCCTTCACCGACCCGCGGCTGCCTGAGATGGGGATGCGCATCCTGCTTCAGGCCGGCGCCGATGTCGCGGCTCTCGGCTGCGCTGAGGCGCAAGAGGCGGACTATCATGCCATGCGCATCAGGATCGGCGTGCCTGAGGGCGGCCGAGATTACGCACTTGGGGATACCTTTCCGCACGAAGCCCTGTTCGACCAATTGAACGGCGTGGACTTCAAGAAGGGCTGCTTCGTCGGCCAAGAGGTCGTGGCGCGCATGCAGCATCGCGGCACGACGCGGAAACGTGTCGTTCCCGTCGAAGGCGATGCACCGCTCGAGACCGGCGTCGAGATCGAGGCGGGGGGCCTACCCATCGGCCCGATCGGCTCCGTCGACGGCACTTTCGGCCTCGCGCTTCTTCGGCTCGACCGCGCCGAGGACGCAGCCGCACAGGGCAAGCCACTGACGGCGGGCGACGTGACGATCACGCTTCACCGCCCGGCCTTTGCCCAGTTCGACGTGCCGGCGGCCGTGCCCGTATGAGCGGGCAGGAGCCTAAGCGCTGCCCGTGGCCCGGTAGCGATCCGCTTTACATCGCCTATCACGACGAGGAATGGGGCGTGCCCGAGCGCGACGACCGGGCACTCTACGAGAAGCTCGTGCTCGACGGCTTCCAGGCCGGGCTTTCCTGGATCACGATCCTGCGCAAGCGGGAGGCCTTCCGCAGCGCCTTCGACAGCTTTCAGCCGGAGAAGATCGCCCGCTATCCGCAGAAGAAGGTCGCGGCCCTGATGCAAGACCAAGGCATCGTGCGCAACCGCATGAAGATCGAAGGGGCGATTTCATCGGCGCAGGCCTGGCTCGACATCATGGAGACCGGACCGGGCTTCTCGACGTTCTTGTGGGACTTCGTCGAGGGCAAGCCGATCGTCAACCGCTACAAATCCATCGGCCAAGTGCCCGCAGAGACGGCGCTGTCGCGCGCCATCTCCAAGGAGCTCAAGTCCCGCGGCTTCAAGTTTTGCGGGCCGACGATCGTCTATGCCTTCATGCAGGCGACCGGCATGGTCAACGATCACCTGACCACATGCCACCGACACGCAGCCTGCGCCGAACTGGGAAAGTCGTGATGTCAGCCGCGGCCACGGGGATCCATGCTGCGCGGATAGGTGCGCTCTTCCTGGATCTTGCCGTCACGCTTCCTGATGCGCACGGAACCCATCTTCTTGACGGCTCTCTCCAGCACGCCGCCCTTGGTAGCGGCCGCCTTGGTCTTGAACCGTTTGATGACCTCTCCTGATCCCTCACGCTTCAATTCCCATTTCTTGTTCTTATCATTGTGGGTGAGGGAATATCTGGGCAGTTTCGCCATTGTGCGTTCTCCCGACTCTCTAATTGAGCTTGCCTCACTCTCAAACGAGACAAATATGAATGGCATCCATGGCGCTGAACGTCCACGGTTTTTCTTGGGTCGGAGCATTTGACATTTCCGTGCGTAAGCGATCAGTGTCCCGCCATCGCGCGCTGAGGACGAGACGATTATGAGCGTCGCCAACAATACCGCGCCGCGCGCATGGCAGCGCATGTTGAGCGGGCGCCGGCTCGACCTGCTGAACCCCTCGCCGCTCGACATCGAGATCGAGGATATCGCCCATGGGCTCGCACGCGTCGCACGCTGGAACGGCCAGACGCGCGGCAATCACACATTCTCGGTGGCGGAGCACAGCCTCCTCGTCGAGGCTATCGTGGGCGACCTCGATTCCGCGTTGCCGCGCGAGTTCAGGCTCGCCGCGCTGCTGCATGATGCGCCGGAATATGTCATCGGCGACCTCATCAGCCCGTTCAAGGCGGCGCTGTCGCTGGATTACCGTGCCTTCGAGGCGAAACTGCTCGCGGCCATTCACCTTCGCTTCGGGCTATCTGCAGAACTGCCCGAAGGGATCGCTAAGCTCATCAAGCGCGCCGACAAGATCGCCGCCTATTACGAGGCGACCGGCCTTGCCGGGTTCACGCGCGAGGAGGCGCGGCGGTTTTTTGGCCAGCCCCGGGGCTTGAGCCCCGCTCTTGTCAACAGGCTGTCGCAGTTAAGCCCCCTTCCTGCAGCAGAGGGAGAGGTGAGGTTCTTGAAACGGTTTCATGAGCTTGCCAGATGAGTAGCGTAAAATGCTGACAGCGATTCGATAGGCCAAGCTTCCATGGACACGCTGATTTCTGAGAGGGAAGTGACTAAGGTGCCACCCACCATGTCACCGGAAACTATCCTCGTCTCCCCGCTCAGCCTGGTCGAGACCACCGTCGCCGACGCCCGCGTCAGCCATCTTGTGACGTTGATCAATGGCGATGCCCTAGTCGACACGCCCCCCGGTATTGGAGAGGGCCGGCATCTCAGGCTTTCCATGAACGACATTTCCGAGCCGCGGGATGGGCTGGTGGTTCCATGCGAGGACCACGTCGCCGAGCTGATCCAGTTCGCACTCGGCTGGGATCAGCAGGCGCCGCTCCTGATCCATTGCTGGGCCGGCATCAGTCGGTCCACCGCGGCGGCCTTCATCTCGCTGTGCGCGCTCAATCCTAACGCGGACGAGCATGCGCTCGCGAGGTCGCTCCGCCGCGCCTCGCCCACCGCCTATCCCAATCGCCGCCTCGTGGCGCTCGCCGACACCGTCTTGTCCCGCCAGGGGCGGATGACCGAAGCGGTCGAGCATATTGGCCGCGGCCAGCTCGCCGAGGAAGGGCAAGTCTTTTCGCTCCCCGCCCGGCACGCGGCTTAGGCCATGTCCGACGCTGGGCACAAGGGCGCGGCCGCCGCGCAACCGTTTACCAGCGACCCTCAGATCGAGCTTGGACTGAACGCCGCCATCGTCATGGTGCGCGATCAGCAGCCTCACATCCTCGTGGCGCGGCCCGGGACGGCGGGGCCCGGCACCTGGGACGCTCTGCCCTTTGGCCCATTTGCGCCGCGCGCGCATCGGACGCTCGAGATTGGCTTGCGCGAATGGGTGAAGCGGCAGACGGGCATCGAGCTCGGCTACGTGGAGCAGCTCTACACGTTTGGCGACCGTGGGCGGCATGCGGAACCGGGCGGGGCACATACCCTCTCGGTCGGATATCTAGCGCTGACCCGTGGCGGCGGCGAAGACATGATGGGAGCCCATTGGTCGCCCTGGTACGCCTATCTCCCGTGGGAGGACTGGCGGCACGGCAAGCCTGAGATCCTGACTGAGGAGATCGAGCCGCGGCTCAAGGCCTGGGCCGAAAAGGCGCCGTCACCGAACGAGCCGGTGCGCCCGTTGCGTAGGCCGGAGCGGCTTAAGATCGGCTTCGGCATCGGCGGCGGCTGGGACGAGGAGAAGGTGCTGGAGCGCTACGAGCTGCTTTACGAGGCGGGGCTTGTGGAGGAGGCGAAACGCGACGGCAGATCGGCCGCGAACCAATGGGGCGAACTGCCTGAGCTTGGGCGGCCCATGGCGCTGGATCACCGCCGCATTCTGGCAACCGCCATAGGGCGCTTGCGCGGCAAGCTGAAATACCGCCCCGTGGTATTTGAGCTGCTGCCGCCCGAGTTCACCCTCTACGACCTGCAAAAGACAGTTGAGGCCATCTCAGGCACGCTTCTGCACAAGCAGAACTTCCGACGCCTTGTGGAGAAGGGCGGGCTGGTCGAGCCCACGGGCAATGTCTCGACGGCAACAGGCGGCCGCCCTGCCCGGCTTTACCGCTTCCGCCGTGAGGTGGTGCTGGAGCGCCCTGCCCCGGGCTTGCGCGTCAAGGCAGGCCGCGGCTAGCGATTCTCTTACGCGTGCTCCAGCGCCTCGGCGGGGCTCGCCCTGGTCGCCACCCAAGCCGGGTAGAACGAGCCGAGGACGCCAAGCACCACCGCCGCAAGCGCCGTGACGGCGATAAGGGGAACCGTCGGTTCCACCGCCACGTAACGGCCGATGGAGGGGATCGAGCTCAAGAATTTCGAGCCGGCGATGCCAAGCACAATGCCCACCAGGCTGCCGAAGGCAGACAAAATGAAGCCCTCGATGATGAGCGCCAGCATGATGCGTTCCTTCGACCAGCCGATCGCCGACAGAATTCCGATCTCGCGCGTGCGCTCCAAGACTGCCATGAGCAGCGTGTTGAGCACCATAAGCACGCCCATGAACAGGGCTACCCAAGCCATTGCGCTCGACACTGCGGTCATGAGACCGAACAGGCTATCGTTGCGCAGCATACCCTCGCTTGGCGATACGGTGAACTTACCCATGGCTTCTATGGCCTGCGAAACCCGATCGGCCTCGGCCTGATCCCCCGGGTTATCGAGCTTGACGGCCAGGAATGTCACGGCGCCGGCGCGGAAGGTCAGCTCCTGCAGATCTGCGAGCCTCACGATCACCTGATTGCGATTGATGACCGAGTGGTAATCGGTGAGCCCAACGATCTTGAACTTGTCGCCGAGCAGCGTGATGTCGTCGCCCACCTTCTTGCCCAGGGCCTGCGCGATGTCGCTGCCGACTAGGGCAACTCTGTTCTCGCCGGGTCGTGGAATACGCCCGGCCTTCAGCGGCACGTGCTCCCAGTAAAAACTGTCGGGCGACCAGCCCGCTGCGAGCACATTGTCGCCCTTGTCCGTGGCGGCAAATGTTATGAGCTGACCCGCAACGTCTTTCACACCGGGAATCTTCTTGATCTCGGGGATGACCTCTTCGGGGACCGTGCCGCCGAACGGCTCGGCAATGCCACGGCGCTTGACGGTCAAGTCCGCGCCGTGCTCCTCGAAACTCCGCTCCACATTCTCATGCACGCTGCGCGACAAGCCGTAGAGCGTGATGAAGCTGCCCACGGCAAAGGCCACGCCGAGAATGGTGAGGATCGAGCGCGTGCGCCTGCGCTGGAGATTGCGGAAGGCGAGTTCGACGTGGTTCACAGGGCCTCCTCTCGCGCGCGCGTCACCTGCTCGTTGACGACCTCACCGTCCTTCATGTTGATCTGCCGCGCACAACGCTGCGCCTGCTCCGGCGCATGCGACACCATGATCAGGGTCGAGCCGCGCGCCTTCTGCAGATCGAACATAAGATCCAAGATCGCCGCCGCATTCTTGCTGTCGAGATTGCCAGTAGGCTCGTCAGCAAGAATGAGTTTCGGATCGTTGATGATACTGCGGGCAATGGCGACACGCTGGCGCTCGCCGCCGGACAACTCCTGCGGCAGGTGGGTGGCGCGGTCGGCCAGACCCACCGTGCCCAACGCCCTATCGACGCGGCGCTTCCTCTCGGCGGTGCTTGCAGTGGAACCGAACATCGCCACCTCGACATTCTCGGCAGCGGTAAGCGTCGAGAACAGGTTGAAGTCCTGAAACACGATGCCGATCTCGCTGCGCCGCAGATCCGTCCACTGCTTGAGCGTGGTGATGGGCTCGCCCCGCCAGCGTAGCATGCCACGCGTGGGCGTTCTGATACCGCACATCACCAGGATGAGCGTCGTCTTGCCGCTGCCGCTTGCTCCGAGAATGGCGACCGACTCGCCTTCCCCGAAGTCGAGGTTGATGTCCTTGAGCGCCACGATGCGTCCTTCGTCGAAGGCGTGGCCAACGTGCTCGAGTTGGAGGAGATGCCTTTTAGTCATTCGGGTTGGATCGGCCTTGCCGCGCGGGTGCGCATGAACTTGAGTACGGCGTCGACGCTGTCATGGTTGTCGATGAACACGGTGCCGTATTCCTGCCGCTGGGTCGAGAGTGCGCTGTGGCCGTCCACCGAGATGTCGGTGACGCGCCAGGAGTCGCCCTTGGGCCTCAGCCACCAAATCCAAATCTGGTCGGGCTTGCCCGGCACGGTGCGGCGGCTCGCCGCGAGGTGATCCTCACCCACCGGCTTGCGGAAGCCCACAAATTCGAGCTTCGTACCGGGGGCGCGCATACGCCTCAGATAGGCCGTGACGATCTCCTCCTTGAGAGCCTCCAAGAGCTCCTCGCGCTGTTTGGCGTCCGCTTTCTCCCAGGTCCGGGCTAGGGCGTACTTGGCCATGTCCTGAACGTCAAATTTGGCGGCGAGCAGCGCGCGAACGCGCTCGCGGGCATCCTCTTCAGTGCCGCCCGAATAGAAGTTCATCGCTGCCTCGTTGAGGCTCTCCACGAAGGCGCGGATCGAGGCCTTGGTGGCAGCGCTGTCCTCCGCCGCATGGACCGGCCCCAGAAACAGGGCAGCAATCGCGAATACCAGCACAAGCACTGCGCTTATGCGCCCATGGGCACGCCTTGAACTTGTGGAATTCATGACCGACATGATCCGCATTGTTTTGGAGTTAGTCTCGGGAAAACGGCGATTCGCGGGCTAGCCTCGATGATCCTACCCTTGGGGGATAACAAACATTCCTTTGTAATAATGCGTCACTAGCGAATGCAAATTTCCCACACGAGGTCGGAATTGTCGCAGATAATTAGGACGGACGGACCCTGCGAACAACCATGAGACACCTCAACCAAAGCCTCGGATCATTCTCTCCCTGCCGGCACCCTCTCTACACGCTGATCGCGGCCATGGCGCTCGCGTTCATCTCCGGGGCCTGCTCGGCCGACGATCGCGTGGTCGATACCGAGACCGGCAAGATCAAGGTCGAGACGCTGGCCAGCGGCCTCGACCACCCCTGGGGGATGGCCTTCCTGCCCGACGGACGCATGCTCGTGACCGAGCGGGCTGGGCGTCTGCGCATCATGGCCGCAGACGGCACGCTCTCCGCGCCGCTCGCCGGCGTGCCGAAGGTCTTCGCTCAAGGCCAAGGCGGCCTGCTCGACGTGGTGCTGGACCCCAACTTCAGCAAGAACAAGTTCGTCTATATCTCCTACGCAGAGCCGGGCAAGGACGGCGCCGGCACGGCCGTGGCGCGGGGGCGGCTCGGAGATGCCGGACTTGAGGACGTGCAAGTCATCTTCCGACAGACGCCCAAGGTCTCAGGCGGAAACCACTTCGGCGGCCGGCTCGCCTTCACCCCTGACGGCAAGCTGTTCATCACTCTGGGCGAGCGATTCAAGTTCGAGCCCGCCCAGGACCTCACCAACCATCTCGGCAAGATCGTGCGCATCAACCCCGACGGCTCGGTGCCGGAGGACAACCCCTTTATCGGACAGAAGGATGCACAGCCGGAGATCTGGTCTTATGGGCATCGCAATCCCCAAGGCGCGGCCATCAACCCGAAGACCGGCAAGCTGTGGGAGACCGAGTTCGGCCCCCGGGGTGGTGACGAGCTCAATATCCCCGCTTTCGGCGCCAATTACGGCTGGCCGGTCGTGAGCTGGGGCAAGCATTACGACGGCAGGGACATTCCGAACCCGCCGACGCACCCGGAGTTCAACGGCTCCATTCGTCAATGGACGCCAGTGATCTCGCCCTCGGGCATCGCGTTCTACACGGCCGACGCCATTCCGGCGTGGAAGGGCGACCTCCTGATCGCAAGCCTCTCGTCTCAAGCTATCGTGCGTCTCAGCCTCGACGGGGAGACGGTGACGGGCGAGGAACGCATCCCCATGGGCACGCGCATCCGCGACGTGGCGCAAGGACCCGATGGCGCTGTCTACGCGCTGACCGACGAGGATGACGGCGCTGTGTTGCGGCTCACGGCGGAAGACCCATGAGACCGGGGCTCTCGATCGGATTTTTTGGGCGGTTCGGTCGCTCGCCCGCGCTTCGCGAGTTCGACACGGCGCTGCGCTCGGTTGATCTCCACCCGAACCTCGTGCCCGAGGCGGTCAAGCTCACCGCGGTGCGAATGCTTCAGGATCACACCGGCCGGGACGATCCCGGCGTTTACGCGTTCCGTACAGCCGCCGAGATCATCGCCTATTGCATGATCGGGGCGGAGGCCTTCGCCGGCGCCAACGGTCCCCGACTTGCTACGAAGGTGGAAGGACGCATCGACACGGCGCTCGACCACGGAGCCAGCCTGGATGCAAAGCTCGTTCTGCTCACCCTTCACGCACGCGTAATTCAGCCGAGCGTTGTGGATCAATTTAGGTTAGAAGTCATTTCCGACTGATCACTACAAAAGCCCTATTGTTGCCGCAGTGGCCGCCGATTGAGGCGTCCTCTCCCCGACCACGACCCGCCCATGCCGCCAATCATCTCCGTCAAGACCCTGTCCAAGACCTACAGCACGGGCTTTCAGGCGCTCAAGACCATCGATCTCGACATCGAGAAGGGCGAGATATTCGCGCTGCTCGGGCCCAACGGTGCCGGCAAGACCACGCTGATCAGCATCATCTGCGGCATTGTCACACCCAGCTCGGGCTCGGTGACGGTGGACGGCCACGACATCATCAGGGACTACCGCGCGGCGCGCTCCATGATCGGGCTCGTGCCGCAAGAGCTGACCGCCGACATGTTCGAGACGGTATGGGGCACGGTGTCCTTCAGCCGCGGGTTATTCGGCCAATGGCCCAATCCCACCCATATCGAGAAGGTTCTGAAAGACCTTTCCCTATGGGACAAGAAGGACTCCAAGCTCATCACGCTGTCGGGCGGCATGAAGCGGCGCGTGCTCATCGCCAAGGCGCTCTCGCACGAACCCTCGGTCCTGTTCCTCGACGAGCCAACTGCTGGCGTCGATGTCGAGCTGCGCAAGGAGATGTGGCAGGTGGTCCGGAATCTGCGCGAGTCCGGTGTGACCATCATTCTCACCACCCACTACATCCACGAAGCCGAGGACATGGCCGATCGGATCGGCGTCATCAATCATGGCGAACTGATCCTGGTGGAGGACAAGCACGAGCTGATGCACAAGCTTGGGCAGAAGCAATTGACACTTCATCTCCATCACGCGCTCAAGGAGATTCCAGCCGAGCTCAACGCGCACCATCTGACACTGGCCAATGGCGGCAGCGAACTGGTCTACACCTATGACAGCCAAGGCCCGCGTACAGGCATCACCCACCTCCTGACGGATCTCGCGCAAGCCGACATCCGCTTCAAGGACCTCGAAACCACACAAAGCTCGCTCGAAGACATCTTCGTCGATCTGGTGAGGCGCGACCGATGAACCTGCCGGCGATCATCGCAATCTACAAATTCGAGATGGCACGGTGGGGACGCACGTTCCTGCAAAGCCTGGTCTCGCCGGTGATCGCCACCTCGCTCTATTTCGTGGTGTTCGGGGCGGCGATCGGCTCGCGCATCACTTCGATCGAGGGTGTGCCATACGGCGCCTTCATCGTGCCGGGGCTCATCATGCTGACGCTGCTAACCCAGAGCGTCGCCAACGCCTCGTTCGGCATCTATTTCCCGCGCTTCACCGGCACCATCTACGAGCATCTCTCGGCGCCGATTTCGCCGGTCGAGATCGTCGTCGGCTATGTGGGCGCGGCCGCCACCAAGTCGATCATCATAGGCTTGATCATTCTTGCCACGGCGACGCTGTTTGTGCCGCTTCACATCGACCATCCGCTGTGGATGGTGGGCTTTCTCGTGCTGACGGCGGTGACGTTCAGCCTGCTCGGCTTTGTCATCGGCATCTGGGCCGACGGGTTCGAGCAGCTTCAGCTCGTGCCGCTCCTCATCATCACCCCCCTCACCTTCCTCGGCGGCACGTTCTACTCGATCAATGTGCTGCCGCCGATCTGGCGGAAAATCTCGCTCATCAACCCCGTGGTCTATCTCGTCAGTGGCTTCCGTTGGAGCTTCTACGGCACCTCAGACGTGAGCGTGGGGGTGAGCCTCGCCATGGTCGCCCTGTTCCTCGCCATCTGCCTCGGCCTGGTGTGGTGGGTCTTCAAGACCGGCTACCGGCTCAAGAGCTAGCGGGCGGCGGCTCCCTGACCGCTCTAACTTCATGATCTAGGCCATTTCGGCGATTAATCGGAAGCCGGTATAGACCTTCAACTTAGCCGCCTGGCAACGGCCGGTGTTGGAATTTTGGCCGGTGCGACAAATTTCACATGGCAGGCTAGAAGGTTAAATCGCCGCCATGACTAGATTTTTTCCTGCGTAGACCCCATATATAGTCTGTGACTTCCGTAAGTCGCGGTCCAAAATTATTTTGGAATAGTTCGTTGTTTAGCTGTGAAGGTTAGAGTCCATGTCCTCAATTGATTTTAGCGCATCGGCAGAGTTGTTTCCGGCCCGGAGTTGGAAGGCCAGGTCGCGCGGCATCAGTTACAAGCGGTTTGACGACGCTGCCGAGGCGGTTCGTTTCGCCATCGAAGAGCTTCCGCCCGAGTGCCTGCTGGGCACGTATCTCGAGGTCGAAGAGGAGCGGTTCGACAGTCGCGGAATCCGGCGCCTGTATGATAGCGCGGACTTCCCGCGGAAGCGGGCGTCGCGCGCTGCCAAGCCCAAGCGCGCCAAACGCGCTTAGCGCAAGTCCGATTCCAAGCCCCGGTTCCCAAGAAGAAGTCCACATAGCGCCTTCGCGCGACGCATCGCTGTTCGCTCAGCGGCGGGAGGATGCTCCAATGAAGACCTATGTCGCCGAGATCGACGGGCGCGCCATCTTCGCGTTTCGCGCCGTTTCCGACGCCGCCGCGCAAGCCTGGCTGGACATCCATGCCGTCATGCGACATAGGCTCGAACAGGTTAGGAGTGGTGGGCGGCGCATATGGGATGGCCAGACTCATATTATCGCTCGTGAAGCGAGCGCAGCCGAAGCTACGGTTTGGAGCAGGCTGAGAGATGAGGCCGTCGCAGGGGCCGCGACCGAATACCCGGACAACATCACGGTGTGGCTGATCCCAACTTCTGACGAGAAGCGGACCGGTAGAGGCGCCCAAGACTAACAAGCCGCCCCCGAAGGGGCGGCTCTCATTTTGTCAAGGCTGCGGTCCGGTGAGGACTACGCGGCCTTAATATTGGCAACAGCTGTCTTACCGCTGCGGCTGTCGACCTCGGTGTCAAACGACACCTTCTGGCCCTCAGCCAAGCCAGACATGCCGGCCCGCTCAAGCGCAGTGGCGTGAACGAAAACGTCCTTGCCCCCGTCATCAGGCTCGATGAAGCCATAGCCTTTTTGCGCGTTGTAGAATTTCACAGTGCCCGTAGTCATCGGGTAGTCCTTTCGTCTAGTCGGTACAGTCGTGCTCAAGACCACGCGCTTGCGCGGTCAGAAGCGGGGTCGTCGATGTTTGGGAGGGTCTGATCGTGCGCCTCAGCGCGACGGCAACATAGTCCGGCCAAATGTCGATACAAGTCACATAAGCGCGAACGATGGCTTTTGCAAGGCCGATTGACTGGCGCCGTGGTAGGAGCAAGGCCAGACAAGCCAAAAAAGGGGGTGATATGGGGGATCAGACGAGCGCCAAACCAGGGACAAGAGCCAGCGAGCCGACGCTGCACCGCTCGATCGGACCGACGCAAATGGCTCTTTACGGGCTGGGCAGCATGCTCGGCGCCGGCATTTACGGCTTGATCGGCAAGGCCGCCGGACAGGTCGGCAACGCCGTATGGCTCGCCTTCATCGTCGCGCTGATCGCGGCGCTGCTCACGGCCCTGTCCTACGCATCGCTCAGCTCGCGTTATCCCCGCGCGGCCGGTGCCGCTTACGTGACGCAGCGGGCCTATGGCTTTCCGCTGTTAAGCTTCATGGTCGGGCTTGCGCTTGTGTGCTCGGGCCTCACCTCAATCGCCACCCAGAGCCGCGTGTTTGCCGCGAACCTCATGGCGCTTTTCGGTCTCGAAGGCGTGTCCATCGCCTGGGTCGCGCTCGGCTTTCTCTTGATCCTCACGGGGATCGTGTTCCGCGGCATACGCGAATCCATGTGGGTGAACGTGCTGTGCACGCTGGTCGAAGCGTCCGGCCTCATCCTGGTGGTCGCGGTCGGCATCTCCTATTGGGGATCGGTCGATTATCTGGAGATACCGACAGAGGCCGGCAACGACCACGCCATCCTGCTGGTCATGCAAGGCGCGGTGCTCGCCTTCTTCGCCTTTATCGGCTTCGAAGACATGTACAACGTGGCCGAGGAGGTCCGCGACCCGCAGCGCACCATTCCGCTTGGGCTGATTACCGCCATGGCGGCCGCCGCGGTTCTTTACATCGCGGTCGCGATTACCGCCGTCTCGGTGGTGTCCTGGCAGGAACTGGCCGTGGCCCCGGGCCCTATCACCGAAGTGGTGTCGCGGGCGGCTCCCCTCATTCCGCCGATCGTGTTCACCGGGATCACGCTGTTCGCGGTCGCCAATACGGGGCTCGTCAACTACGTGACGGCCTCACGCTTGATCTACGGCATGGCGCGTCAAGGCCTGCTGCCAAGTTGGCTGGGCAACGTCCATGCTGGCAGGCGCACGCCACATATCGCTATCGCCGCTCTGTTCTTGATCCTGGCGCCACTCGCCTTGACCGGCACAATTGCCGAGCTTGCCTCAGCGACCGTGCTACTCCTGCTCGCGGTGTTCACGGTGGTGAACGGGTCGTTGTTCGTCCTGAAACGGCGCAAAGGCGAGAAGCCTGGCCGGTTCGAGATCCCGCGTTTCGTCCCGGCGCTCGGGATGCTCGTGTGCCTCACCCTCATCGTGGTGCGCGTCGGCACCGGCGACTGGCGCGCACCGGCCATTGCCGGAGCGCTTCTGCTCGGCGCCTTCGCCATCCATCTGGCGATGCGTATGACGGCAATCGCGGCGGAACGCGAGCTGGAGCAAGACGACTGACTTAGCGGTTGTCGGCAAGCCGGTGGGGCGGATGGCGCTGATCGCCACGGCGATTGAGCCGGCGCACATACGTGATGACCGCTTCGGGTCGCTCGGCTTTGACCTTGAGCGCGGCGATTAGGGCGTCCTCGGCCCTGACAACCATCCGGTCGCCTTTGCCTTCCAAATTGATGCCGACGGTAAATTGTGACTGCATGGGCGGCCTTTCTGTTCGGCAGACAAGCCTAGCAGAGGAAGACCACTTTGCACCATTGTCCTGAGGCTGTGGTGGGCTCTAGGACCCGACCTTATCCATCCGGGGCTGACCGATCCACAGCCGATTGGCAACGCGCGTGAGGAAATCCGGCCCCTGCTTGCCGGATAGTCGCGCTTTGGCCTCCAAGTAAGGGCCGACGCAGCGAAGCCTGTCTGGCAAAATGGGATGAACCTGCCTGACCCAGGCAATCGCCGTGTCCGCCTGGCGCCTCTCCGTCTCGCCGTAGCGGAGCCCGAACGCCTCTTGCAGACGTGGCGGCAGTAACCGCGCCGTAATCGCACGATACCAGCCTGGCGCTTTGAGCCAGACCGCACCCCCCTCAAGTAGAGCCTCGGCGATGCTGCGGGCATCGGCCCCGACGGTAAGGGTATCGGAGTCCCACATCTTCGCGTTGTACTCGGCGAAGGACGCCCAGGTTCCCGGCAACCGCTCCTCGGGGATACCGAACAGCCGGGCAAGCAGCTTGCTCTCGCCGTAGTAGCGTTCCCGCTGAGGCTCGGTCAGCGCCGGATAGATGAGCTCGTAGGTGGCCAGCGTCGTGTCAACGAGCGTGGCGTGGACCCAACTCAGCGCGGCAGTCTCGTTGGCCCAGTAGGGGGAACCTTGCGGGAAGGGCCCTGCCTCCCTGGCGAGCTGTCCTGTCACCTGGGCATGGCGCTCGTGCAAACGTCTCGCAATGCCCAGCGCTTGATCAAGACTGCCGAACACCATGGTGAACATGACATTGAAGGTTCGGTGAAAGCGATCGATGGGATCGGTGAGCGTGCGGGAATGCTCAACTATTCCTGTCGAGACCCATGGATGAGCGAGCTGCAAGAGAAGCGCGCGGCCGGCGCCAACAAAGATCATCTGTTCGCGGGCGAGCCGCCACATCACCGAGTCGGGCCCGTAGAGACCTACCAAGGGGGCTTTGGTGACAGCACGAACGTGACTGAGCTGACGCTCGAGATCGGCCGCGGTAACGGTGTCCAAGGTCATTGCGCCGTGGCGGCGAGACTTCCGTTTATAGGCTTCCGGGACGGTATCGGCGCCGAACCGGCCACAGGCGGCGACGCGGCAGCGGCATCGTCGCGCTTATCGATGCTATCGAGCTTGTATACATCGCCGAAGGTCTTCACCTCGCCCTGCTCATCCACCACCGCCGTGAAATAGGTCGTGTGCACGGGAAGCGGCTTGTCGATCTTGACCTCGACGGTCTTTCCGCCGGCAATCAGCTTGTCGACCTTCGCCTTGTTCCACCCCTTATCGGCAAGGAGCAAGGCCGCAAGCTTGTCAGGGTTGGCGACACTCGGTTCCGGTTGTCCCGCCGCACGCACGGTGCGACCAAGCTGAGCCGGCAGGATGGTGTCGTGCATGTAGACGTCGCGCGGGTTCGGATAGAGGAACTGAACCTTGCCCAAGATGTTGGTGGGGCCCGGAGCCTGGACGAAGGTGAGGTTCGCGAGGTTGGTCTTTTCCCAATCGACCTTGTCTGGATCGATGGGCTTGCCCTTGTACTTGACCGTGAGCTGGTAGCGCTCCAGCACCGAGGTATCGCTTCCGCCGAACCAGCTCTTGCCTTTGCGCAGCGCCGGTAGAACGTCTTGGCGTATCACCGAAAGCGGCACGGTACGCTCAGGATTAAAGACGATCGATTTCATTTCGGCGGTGAGCACGGGCGTCGGGCTGCTCGGACTGCCGACCACAGACTTTTCGGTGTCGACCGTCTTACCGTCCTTGACGACGTAGACCATGAACTCCGGGATATTGAGCCACACATAGGATGTGCCGAGGTCCTCGGGCATCCAACGCCAGCGCTGCATGTTGACCACGAGCCGCTCAATGTCCTCCGGCTTGGCCCCCGAAGCTTGGGCTTTGAGCAGCGCCTGATGCAGGCGCTCGAACTGCTCATGCTTGGGATGCAGGTCCCTGAGATAGGCATCCGGCGTTGCTGATGCGACGATCTCGGTCAGCACGGTGGACGGGTCGCGGACGGGCGGCGTCTGCGCGAAGACCTTGCTCACCGCGCTCGGGTCGACGCCACCGCCGCGGGCGTCCCGCGCATATTTCAGAATGGCAAGATCAATCGCGACCTCGGTGGCGGCTTGGTCTTCCGCTCCCTGGGGATTGAAGTCCGCCGGCGGCACGACGAAGGTGCTTGCATCGAGCCCCCACTCGTTGGCCTTAGCGATCTCGCCGATGATGGCTTGGGCTTGCGGCGAGAGGCCCGTGCTCATCACCCACAGGGCGGGCCCGCTGTACTGGGCGTAGAAACTCTCGAGTGCCGCCAGATCATCGGCATGAGCGCCTTTGCGCAGCGTCGCGTCGTTCAGCTTGAGCCGAATCTCATCGGCGATCTGCAATTTCTCCGGCACGGCCGACTCTGGCGCCATGGCCTCTTCCGGCGGGGCTTCCGCCTCGGCAGGGACGCTCGGCAGAGGCACGACGTGCTCCGCCTCTTGCACTTTGGTTGCCGCAAGGGCGGCCGGATTGTCAGGAATAGCGACAACAGTGTCGGACTCGGCAGTCTCCGGCTGCTTGCCCCGGACAAACAGCACGGCAGCTACGGCAGCAACTAAGCAAATGCCCACCGCACCGAGGATCGCGACTGAAGACCGTCCACGCATCCCACTAGACCCCGCTCTTGCTCCCTAGGTTAGTCGCAAGCGGCCGGAACAGCTACCCAGAATTGCCTTATGGTTAGGCGGGGACGGCGAGTCTGCCGCTTGGAGCCGCAAACCCTAGCGACCCGGGGGTGGGCGAGGCCCTTGAAGCCAGTCCTTGATGGCCTATACTCTCTTTGAGGATAGGGGTGGGCCGGCCTTGTGCCGGACCTTTTTACACCCCATATATGCTCAGTATGAGCATTATGGCGAGAGGAGGCACTGGTTTTATGGCGACACCGCAAATCGGCACGCCGGAATGGGAGGCGAAGGTGAAGGCGCAAGCCGCCCTTCCCGAGGCACTCCTGCCCGATCTCGCCTATACGCCCGAAGTGGCTGCTGAGACCGCGCATCTTTACGAGCGCGTGGCCCGCGTGATCCCACCGATCGAGTGGCCTGTCTTCGCGCCCTACATCAAGGCCATCAACGATCTGAAGAAGGCGCGCAACGCGGTTGTGCTGGCGCACAACTACATGACGCCCGAGATCTTCAACTGCGTCGCCGACGTAACGGGCGACTCTCTCCAGCTTGCGCGCGAGGCATCCGAGGCCGACGCCGAAGTGATCGTGCAGTGCGGCGTCCATTTCATGGCCGAGACCTCGAAGCTCCTGAACCCGGACAAGACGGTGCTGATTCCCGACAGCCGCGCGGGCTGCTCACTCGCGGAGTCGATCACTGGCGCCGATGTGCGGGCGCTGCGCGAGGCCTATCCCGGTGTGCCGGTGGTCACTTATGTGAACACCTCGGCCGACGTGAAGGCAGAGTCCGACATCTGCTGCACCTCGTCCAACGCCGTGCGCGTGGTGGAGTCGCTCGGGGCTAAGCGCGTCATCATGATCCCCGACGAGTTTCTTGCCAAATGGGTGCAGAGCCAGACCGACGTCGAGATCATCACGTGGAAGGGCCATTGCGAGGTGCATGAGCGCTTCACGGCTGATGAGCTTCGCGCCTATCGCGAGGCAGATCCCGGCGTGAAGATCATCGCGCATCCCGAGTGTCCGCCCGAGGTGCTCGACGAGGCGGACTTCACGGGCTCGACCAGCAAGATGATCAAATGGGTCCTGGACAACCAGCCGTCGAAGGTGCTGCTGGTGACCGAGTGCTCTATGAGCGACAACGTCGCGGTCGAGGCGCCGAACGTGGAGTTCGTGCGGCCCTGCAATCTCTGCCCACATATGAAGCGCATCACCCTGCCGAAGATCCTGGATAGCCTCGTCTTCATGAAGGAAGAGGTGACCATCGATCCGGCAATCGCCGAGCGGGCCCGGGCCGCGGTCGAGCGGATGATCAACCTCAACCACTAGCGAGGGCGCGTCCTTTGAGGCGCGAGGCGCAATCGATGAGCTCCGGCACGCCGCAGATGCATGCCAATGCGACGGGCGACGGTATCGTCGTTGTGGGCGCCGGTCTTGCCGGCCTCTTCACTGCGCTCAAGCTGGCGCCGCTCCCGGTCACCGTGATCTCGCCGGCACGCTTCGGCGAAGGCGCCTCAAGCGTCTGGGCGCAGGCCGGTATCGCCGCCGCGGTCGCCGAAGGCGATACGGCCGAAGCGCATGCCGCCGATACCATCCGCGCTGGCGACGGCATCGTCGATGAAAAGATCGCTCACTTGCTCGCGAGCGAAGCGCGCGAGCGCATCGAGGACCTGCTGCGCTACGGCGTGCCTTTCGACAAGGATCTGGAAGGCCGCTTCAGCCTGAGCCGTGAGGCGGCGCACGGCCGGAACCGTATTCTCCACGTCAAGGGCGACACTGCGGGCCGCGCCATCATGGGGGCCATCACCGAGGCGGCGCGGGCGACCCCGTCGATTACCGTGCTCGAGGGCTTCACTGCCCGCGACCTCATCGTACGCTACGGCCGCGTTCAAGGCATTGCGCTGGCACCGGTGGATGGCGAACCCGGCGCCGAGGCTGTGGTGCTGCCGGCCCGTGCTGTCGTGCTCGCGACAGGCGGCGCCGGTCAGGTCTATGCCATCACGACCAACCCGAAAGAGGCCCGTGGCGAGGGCATCGCTATTGCCGCGCGTGCAGGCGCCGTGATCGCCGATGCTGAGTTCGTGCAGTTTCACCCCACCGCCATCGATATCGGCCGCGATCCCGCGCCGCTTGCCTCAGAAGCGCTGCGCGGCGAAGGCGCGCTGCTCATCAACGGGAAAGGCGAGCGCTTCATGCGCGGAGTCCACGCGGACGCCGAGCTGGGCCCGCGCGATGTGGTGGCGCGCGCCGTCTATCGCGAAGTGGTGGGCGGCCGTGGCGCATTCCTCGATTGCCGGCCGCTCGGGCCGGCGCTGGTCAACGATTTTCCGACGGTGGTCGCCGCCTGCCGATCGGCTGGCATCGATCCCACACGGGAGCCGATTCCAGTGGCGCCGGCAGCGCATTATCACATGGGCGGCATCCTCACCGACGCTCAAGGGCGCAGCACGGTCGACGGATTGTGGGCGTGCGGCGAGGTGACCTCGACCGGCGCGCACGGTGCCAACCGGCTCGCCTCAAATTCGCTGCTCGAGGCGGTCGTGTTCGGTGCACGCGTCGCCCGCGACATCGGCAGCATTCTGCCCCCCCTTCCCTCCAGACAGATCGCAGCCGAGGCGCCGTCCGAGGGCTCACAAGGCCACAACGAGGAAGCCGAGCGGACGCTCCGCCAGACCATGTCCACCGACGTCGGCGTGATCCGCGATGCCGAGTCGCTGACCAAAGCGCTCTCCACGATTGTTGCCCTTGAGCGGGAGAACGAAGGTGACCGGCAGCTCATCAACATGCTCACGACCGCCAAGCTGATCGCCACGGCGGCGCTTCTGCGCAAAGAGAGCCGCGGGGCGCATTTTCGCAGTGACTATCCAGCCCCGGACGAGGCCGAAGCAAAACGAAGCTTCCTCACGCTGGCCAAGGCGGACAAGGTCGCTCGCGAGGCGACCGGAATCTCGAGCCCGCCTCGTCTCCGCGTGGTCTCGCAAGGATGACGAACACGCGTCCTCCCCGCGTTGAGCTGCCCAAGCTGCTCGTGGAGCAGGCCGTCCGAGCCGCGCTCGCCGAGGACCTCGGGCTCGCCGGCGACATCACCACCGACCCCATCGTGCCTGCAGACGCTCGAGGCGAGGCGGCGATCGTGGCCCGCAAGCCAGGCGTGGTCGCAGGCCTCGATCTCGCCGAGGCCGCGTTCAGAACCCTCGATCCCGATATCCGCTTCACCCGCGTGATCGACGACAGCGGCAAGGTCGAGGGCGGTGACACCATTGCGAGGATCAAGGGCCGCACCCGGGCGTTGCTCACGGGCGAGCGGACGGCGCTCAACTTCTTCGGCCGACTGAGCGGCATCGCCACGCTCACGTCTGCCTATGTGGAGGCGGTCAAAGGCACGAAGGCGCGGATCGCCGATACGCGCAAGACGACGCCGGGCTTGCGCGCCTTCGAGAAATACGCCGTTCGCTGCGGTGGAGGCGTCAATCACCGCTTCGGGCTCTACGACGCGGTGCTGGTGAAGGACAATCATATCGCGGCGGCGGGCGGGCTCGAGGCCGCGCTCGAGCTGCTTCGCCCGCGCGCAGGCCACACGGTGAGGATCGAGGTCGAAGTCGACACGCTTCAGCAGCTCGAAGAGGCCTTGCAGTTCCCCATCGACGCCGTCTTGCTGGACAATATGGATGTGGCGACGCTCACGAATGCCGTGGCGCTGGTCAATGGCAAGGTTCTGACCGAGGCTTCGGGCGGTGTGACGTTAGAGACGGTGGGGAGAATCGCAGCGACAGGGGTCGACCTAATCTCGGTTGGCGCCCTTACTCATTCGCCGCGTAACCTAGACTCATCGCTTGAGTGGGGGGCTGGCTAGAACCGGCCACGGCGCTTACGGATCCTGTGATGGCGTTCACCGCGGACGCGAGAGACAACGTCGGCATCAAGTATCCAGCATCATCGGAATCGTCGTCCTTCGCCGCTGGCTCATCCGAAGCCTCAACCACGTAGGGCGTCTCGTTGCGCTTCTTGTAGAAGATGTGCCGACCAATTTTGTCGATCTTGTTCATGCTGCGGGCCCAGCGTGGGCTCACATAGTTCGCATGGTAATAGGTGGAATATCCGACCTCAGGCAGCCACTCCTCGCCTTCCATGATCTTCTTGGCGAGACCCTGGGCGAGAGACCATTGGGCATTGTCCTTCGGATTGTCGGTATGGCCGTCGCAGGTGAAGGAGAACTGGCAGCCCTTGTGCATCTGACCCTGATAGACGACGCCGCAAATGGTCTCGGGGAAGACCGGGCTGCGTACGCGGTTGAGGATCACTTGGCCTACGGCGATCTGGCCGCGCTTCGGCTCGCCGCGTGCTTCGAAATAGATGGCGGTCGCGAGACACCGGCGCTCACGCTCTTCGAACTCGGCTTGGGATTCGCCTTTGTAGCGGAAGCCAAGCGCTTCGGCGGTCGGCTGATAGGCGATGTCCTCGGGCGTCGGCCGGAAGGCATCCACCTGGAAGTCGGCGTTGAACGGCGAGGTATAGCTCGCGGGCATGAAGGGGTCGACGCGGTTCACGACAGGCGCCTTGAGCGCCACCTCGGAGCTCGTAGGGTTCAAGCGATCGGCTTTGGCGTGGCGCGTCGCGGAAGCGAGGCGCGGCAGACCAGGGCCGCCCGCGAGGCTTGCGGTGATAAGCTGCTTGCCGGCATCGGTGACGGGGTTGCCCGCGCTATAGAAGTCGGCACGCGGTCCTTTGCCGCCGGCGGCGAAGAGCTTATCGGCTTCGCGGGAAACATTGAGAGGCGCGGCGGAAGCGTCGGCGATCCGGGTTGCCGTGTACACAGCGCCAGGAGCGGAAACAGTTAGTTCCACCTCAGTGGCAAGCGGGCTGCCCGAAGCAACGACATAACCCACACCGATGAGGGGAAGCGGCACAAGCGCAGCCAGTGCGTGCCACATCCGACGAGACGAGCGTCGGCTCATTATCCCTCCAGGTCCCCGTTCGGGAGAGCCGCCGGTCACACCCGGAAGTCCCCCATCATTTACCCTACACGCGCGTCCTCATAGGTCCGCGCAATCCAGGGTGTCCCCATTGTAACCAGGCAAATTGGTGGAAAAAATCAGCGCATTAGCGCGGCAGTCCCCCACCGGAGCAAGCCCGGAATCCCGTCTGTTACCGTAAACGCTGCCCGATAATTTAGGGCAAATTGTGGTGAACGGCAACGGGCGCCTATTTCCGACGGGAACGGCTAATTATCCGTTAGCGCAGCATTTTTCAGCGTGGCTTGCGCAGCAGCGAGACGTGCGACCGGCACTCTATAGGGCGAGCACGACACGTAGTTCAGGGCGATTTTCTCGCAAAATCCAATCGTCTCGGGGTCGCCGCCATGCTCGCCGCAGAGACCGATCTTGAGATCAGGATGCGCAGCGCGGCCCCGTTCAGCGGCGATTTGCATGAGTTCGCCCACAGCATCGTCGAGCGTCATAAATGGATCATGGTGAATGATACCTTTCTCGGCGTACTCGCTGAGGAAGCGCCCGGCATCATCCCGGCTCAGTCCGAAGGTCGTCTGGGTCAGATCATTCGTGCCAAATGAGAAGAATTCGGCGCTCTGGCCGATCTCGCCGGCCATCAGGCAGGCGCGGGGGAGCTCCACCATGGTTCCCACCATATAGGCGACGCTCGTTTCGCGCTCCTTCTCCACGGTACGCGCGGTCGCCGCGATGCGTTCCTTGATGATGTCGAGCTCCGGCTTGGCGGCGACGAGGGGCACCATGATCTCGGGCGTGACCCGGTCGTGCAGTGCCTTGCCTGTCTCGATCGCCGCCTCGAAGATCGCGCGCGATTGCATCTCGACGATCTCCGGATAGCTGACGAGCAGGCGTGCGCCGCGCTGACCGAGCATGGGGTTGAACTCGCGCAAGAGCCCAATGCGGCGCTTCAGCAGCGTGACGCTCACGCCCATGGTGCCGGCAACATCGGCGATAGCCTCTTCGCCGTGGGGCAGGAACTCATGGAGGGGCGGATCGAGCAGGCGAATGGTGACGGGTAGACCGGCCATAATCTCGAACAGCTCGATGAAGTCCTGGCGCTGCGCCGGCAAGAGCTTGGCCAGCGCCTTGCGGCGGCTTTCTTGATTCTCGGCAAGGATCATCTCACGCATGGCAAGAATACGGCTTTCCTCGAAGAACATGTGCTCGGTGCGGCAGAGCCCGATGCCTTCAGCGCCAAAGGCGCGCGCCTGTCGCGCGTCGTCCGGCGTGTCGGCATTGGCGCGGACTTCCATGCGGCGGAAGCCGTCCGCCCAGGTCATCAGCGTGGTGAAATCGTCCGACAGATCGGGCTGGCGCATGGTTACGCGGCCTTTGATGATCTGGCCGGTCGATCCATCGATGGTGACGATGTCGCCTTTATGCAGAAGCACACCGGCTGCCTCCAACGTCTCGCGCTCGAGGTCGATATGCACGGCGGCGGCGCCAACCACGCAAGGGCGCCCCATGCCCCGCGCGACCACGGCCGCGTGGCTCGTCATGCCGCCGCGCGTGGTGAGGACGCCGACGGCGGCATGCATGCCTTGCACGTCCTCCGGTGACGTTTCGACGCGCGCCAGGATCACAGTGTGACCTTGCGCCTTGAGGTGCACGGCCTCGTCGGCGTCGAACACGATCTCGCCTGAGGCAGCGCCCGGCGATGCGGGCAGGCCCTTGGCAAGCACGATCATCTCCGCCCCGGGATCGAGGGTCGGGTGAAGCAACTGATCGAGTTGGTTCGCATTGAGGCTCAGTACCGCCTCCTCGCGGGTGATCAGCCCCTCCTCCGCCATGTTCACGGCGATCCTCAGCGCGGCTTGGGTGGAGCGCTTGCCCGAGCGGGTTTGCAGCATGAAAAGCTGGCCTTCCTGCACGGTGAACTCGATGTCCTGGATGTCGCGGAAGCGCCTCTCCAGAGCGTCGCAAGACGCCTTCAGATCGGCGAAGGCTTCGGGCATGAGTGCTTCCAGCGAAGCCTTGCCGTTGCCGGATGTGCTGCGCTCCGCCTCGGTCAACGGCTGGGGCGTGCGCAAGCCTGCCACCACGTCCTCGCCTTGCGCGTTCAGCAGGAACTCGCCGAAAAGCTCCTTGGCGCCGGTCGACGGGTTGCGGGTGAAGACCACGCCGGTCGCGCTGTTATTCCCTCTGTTGCCGAACACCATGGCCTGGATGGTGACCGCGGTGCCCCAATCGTCGGGAATGTCGTGGAGGCGCCGGTAAGCGATGGCGCGTGCATTCTGCCAGGAGCCGAACACGGCGGCGACGGCGCCCCAAAGCTGCTCATGCAAATCCTGTGGGAACGGCCGCTCCAGCTCCGTCTCGACCAACGCCTTGAAACGCGTGACGATTTCCGCCCAATCGTCAGCCCCCAAATCGGGGTCGAGCTCGAAGCCTTTCAGGTTCTTGTAGTTCTCGAGAATCTCCTCGAACAGCCCGTGATCGATGCCGAGCACCACGTCGGCATACATCTGGATGAAGCGGCGATAGGTATCGTAGGCGAAGCGGCGATCTCCGGTGAGCTTGGCCAGGCCGTCCACGGTCTGATCGTTGAGACCAAGATTAAGCACCGTATCCATCATGCCCGGCATCGACGCGCGCGAGCCCGAGCGCACCGACACGAGCAGCGGATGATCGACGTCGCCGAAGCGGGAGCCGGTGATCTCGCCCACTTTTTCGAGGGCTGCGTCCACCATGGGCTTCAGCTCATCGGGAAGCTTGCGGCCGAGCTCGTAATAGACGGCGCAGACCTCGGCCGAGATGGTGAAGCCGGGCGGCACGGGCAGACCGAGCCGCGACATTTCGGCAAGGTAAGCGCCCTTTCCGCCGAGGATGTCCTTGTCCTCGGCGGAACCGTCGGCGCGCCCGTCGCCGAAGGTGAAAACCCATTTGGGTGTCGCCTTGGCCTCCCCGACTTCGCTCATCGATCGTTCCATGGTTCTCACAGCTCAAGCCCGCCCTTTTAGCCCGTTCAGCGGGCATCGCACAAACGGGCGCAAAGAGAAGGCTTAAGGACGAACGGGCCGAGGTGTCTTGGCGTTCCGGTGAGCGATAAAGTCGCCGCTGTGAATGAGCCGGGCGTTCGGCGCCTTTTTCACACCATAGGCCCACGCGGTGACCGTGCCGCCATCGAAGAGCGTCACCTCCAGTGGGGCGCGCGTGTAGTTCGGGTCGCCGGCTTCATAGGCGTCGAGCTCGGCCAGCAGCCGGCTGCCGGGCTTCAGCGCGAAAACGTCGCCCACGATCTGACGCTTCTCGCTGTCGTCGAACATCGCCGCCGGGTACCAGCCGCAATCGTAGAGGCGCCCAGGAACCGCGCCCTTGCCGACGAAGCGCGCTCGCGAACAAAGCCGCTGGGCCATGGGATGATCGCTGTCGGCGCGCAGCGTGCCGTAGACGAAGATATGACTAGGCTCGCTCATGCCAGCGCGAGGTTAGCCCGCAATCTTGGATAAGTCGGCCACTTCCATCGTCGCCGCACGGATTTGGTTCAGGAGCCGCAAGCGGTTCTCGCGGAGCTTCGGATCGTCGGCGTTGACCGTGACGTTATCGAAGAAGGCATCGACCGGCGCGCGTAGCTTCGCCATGGCGGCCATGGCCGCCTCGAAGTCTTCGTTGGCGATGGCCTTCGCCGCCGCCTTCTCCACCTCGGCCACGGCTTTTGCGAGGGCCTTCTCCTCCGGCTGTTGGAGCAATGCGGGATCGGGCGCCTGATCGTAGCTGCGGCCGTCCTTCTTCTCTTCGATGCGCAGGATGTTGATGGCCCGCTTGGTACCGGTGAGCAGATGCTCGCCATCCTCGGTATCGAGAAAGCGGCCGAGCGCCTCGACGCGGCGCACGATCATCAGGAGGTCGTCTTGTCCCGGCAGCGCAAACACGGCGTCGATGAGGTCGTATCGCGCGCCCTGATCGCGGAGATAGACTTTCAGCCGGTCGGCGAAGAAGTCGAGGAGATCCACATTTCTTTGTTCAACCTGGCGTCCGGCCCAATTCACGTCGCCGCGCCCAATAGCGTAAGTTCCACCACGCTTCTTCGCCCCACGTGTCAGTGAGTCCAGAACCTCCCTCAACTGCACTTCGAAGAGCCCCATCAATGGCAAGCGCAGGCCATTCTCAAGTATGATGCGGATGACGCCCAGCGCGGCGCGGCGCAAGGCAAACGGGTCCTTGGAGCCGGTCGGCTTCTCGTCCACGGCCCAGAAGCCGATCAGCGTGTCGAGCTTGTCGGCGAGCGCCACGGCGATGGCGACGGGATCGCGAGGCACCTCGTCGGTCGGGCCGACCGGCTTGTAGTGCGCGGCGATGGCGTCGGCGACGGACGGAGTCTCTCCCTGGTCCAGCGCGTAATAGCGCCCCATGACGCCTTGCAGCTCCGGGAACTCGCCAACCATGTCGCTGACGAGGTCCGCCTTGGCGAGGATAGCGGCGCGTTCGGCGAGATCGGGATCGGCGCCGACAAGCGGCGCGATCTCCCGCGCCAAATGAAAGAGGCGTTGCACCCGGTCGTACTGAGTGCCGAGCTTCTCGTGGAAGGTGATCTCCTTCAACTTCGGGACCCAGTCTTCAAGCGAGTCCTTGCGGTCCTGGTCGAAGAAGAACTTGGCGTCGGCGAGCCGGGCGCGGATGACGCGCTCGTTGCCGGCGGTGATGGCCTTGCCGCCGTCCTCCGCTTTCAAGTTGGCAACCACGATGAATCTGTTGGCGAGCTTGTCGCCCTTTTTGAGCGAGAAGGCTTTCTGATGCGCCTTCATGGCGGTAGCCAGCACCTCCGGCGGCACACTCAAGAAATCATCGTCGAACGTGCCCATGAGGACCACGGGCCATTCGGTAAGACCGGCATTCTCGGCAAGCAGGCCCTCATCCTCAACAAGCGTCAGGCCATCTTTCTCGGCGAGCTTGTGCGCAGTCTTCGAGATCAGCGCGGCGCGGTCGCCGCCATCGAGGTTGACGAAGGCGTCTTTCAGTTTCTCCGCGTAGTCCTTGAAGTTCTTCACCGTGAAGGATTTGGGCGCCATGAACCGATGCCCACGCGTCTCCTTGCCGCTTTTGACGCCGTCGATCTCGAAGTCCACGACCTTGCCGTCGAACAAGCAGAGGACCGAGTGGAGCGGCCGCACCCAGCGAAGCTTGCCGGCCCCCCAGCGCATGGATTTCGGCCAAGGGAAGGTCTTGACGATCTCAGGCACGATCTCTGCCACGACATCGGATGTCGCACGGCCCGGCTTCTCAAGCATGGCGACGTAGAAGCTGCCCTTCTTGTCCTCGCGGACCTGCGCTTGATCGACGGACGAGAGCCCGGCCGCCTTGAGGAAACCGTTGATCGCTTGCTCCGGCGCATCGACGCGGGGGCCTTTGCGCTCCTCACAGACATCAGGTGACTGCTTCGGCAGACCGTCAACGACCACAGTCAGGCGGCGCGGCGTGGCGAAGGTTTTGACACGTTCGAAGTCGAGGCCGGCGGCTTTCAGCTTGTCGCCGAGCAAGCGTGCCAAGTCCTCGCGTGCGCGGTTTTGCATCCGCGCCGGAATTTCCTCGGAGAACAGTTCAAGAAGAAGTTCCGCCATGTCCTAGCCGATGCGGTTGTGGAAGCCGAGATCGTAATCGGCGATCGCGAAGATCAGCCGATCTTTCTCAAGGCTGTAAGGGACGAGACTCATGACGAGGTCCGACTGAGCCCCCGCCTGTGGCAACAGCGTAACCAGCACATGCGCGGGGACCGTCTCCAGGAAATCGTAGAAACGCATGAAGGTGTGCCTGCCATGCTCGACATAGAAGGCGCCAACTGCCCAGGGGAGCGGTAGATGGTTCTCGTCGGTGTAATCGAGATAGAGCGAGAAGCTTGCAAGTTCCGCAGCGAAGGGAGAAAGCAACGCGCGTAGATCATTGTCCTCCACCTCGGAAAGACTGACGCTCGCGTCGAGCTTAAGCATGAGCATGAAACTCTCAGGCGCGGAGCGCCATACGCGGCCGGTCCACGACCTGAGTTTGGGCTTTAGCACCGGCGTCCGAGCTTGTGGCGGCGCCTCTGCTTCGCGATAGACTTCAATCATTGCCCGCACCGCCCGCCTCGGTCTTGAGCCATGCGGCGCAACACGCCTTGGTGAGGTCGCGCACACGCAAGATGTAAGACTGGCGCTCGGGCACGGAGATCACGCCGCGCGCATCGAGCAGATTGAAAATATGTGAGGCCTTGATGGCTTGGTCGTAGGCTGGGAGCACCATGAGATGGCGCTCGGGCCCCTCGCCTTTGGCGAGCAGCGCCTTGCACTCGGCCTCGGCGTCGCGGAAATGCTCGAACAGCTTCGCGGTGTCGGCTGCCTCGAAATTGTAGCGGGAAAATTCCTGCTCGCTTTGCAGGAACACGTCGCCATAGGTGACCTTGTCCTTGCCTTCGCCGCCGTTGAAGTTGAGGTCGTAGACGTTGTCGACGCCCTGCACGTACATGGCGAGGCGTTCCAGCCCATAGGTGAGCTCGCCGGAGACGGGATCGCAGTCGAAGCCGCCCACCTGCTGGAAGTAGGTGAACTGGGACACCTCCATGCCGTCGCACCACACCTCCCAGCCGAGCCCCCAGGCGCCGAGCGTCGGGCTCTCCCAGTCGTCCTCGACGAAGCGGATGTCGTGGTTCTTGGGGTCGATGCCGATGGCGTAGAGGCTCTCCAGGTAGAGTTCCTGGATGTTGAGCGGCGACGGCTTCAGGATCACTTGGAACTGGTAATAGTGCTGGAGGCGGTTGGGGTTCTCGCCGTAGCGGCCGTCCTTCGGGCGCCGGGAGGGCTGGACGTAGGCCGCGCGCCACGGCTTCGGGCCGAGCGAGCGCAAGGTGGTGGCGGGATGAAATGTGCCCGCGCCGATCTCCATGTCGTAAGGCTGGAGGATGACGCAGCCCTGATCGGCCCAGAATCGCTCAAGCTTGAGGATCAGGTCCTGGAAGGAGGGCGCGGGCCTTCGCCCCTCGGATTTCGCCTGCTTGGACATGTCGACTCGGGCGGTGACGGGATTTGCGCGCGAAGCTAGTCACTTGGACGCGACAAGGGAAGCCATAGCTTCATGCGGGGATAACAATGGCCGGGCCGTTAAGGACGGTCGATTCTGCCGCGCTCAATGCATCTGCTTCGGGCGGTAGACGCCGGTCGCCGGGTCCTTCTCGAGCGGAATGGCGTGATCGGCGTTCTGCCGCTCCATGGCCTCTCTCGCCGCGCGAAGCTCGGCGGCGGTGCGGCCCTGCTCTTTGCGCAGGAAGCGCCTGGCGAGGAAGAGGCCGGCGCCTGCGGCGATGATCAGAAGCACCTGCGGCATGGCTTACAGTCCGAACCGCGACCAAAGCGCGCGCGCCTCGATCGC
>Ga0307424_1000205_pt1 | contig 30657 bp, 26 predicted proteins | sample SalMarWE160320MG_FD_202157 | JGI IMG/M metagenome (GOLD analysis project Ga0307424, IMG submission 202157) | Salt marsh sediment microbial communities from the Plum Island Ecosystem LTER, Massachusetts, United States - WE1603-20 | ecosystem: Environmental > Aquatic > Marine > Intertidal zone >... | reverse complement strand
CTGTCCAGCAACGTGCCGTCCGCGGCGAAGTGATACACCGGCGCGGAGTCGCGCACGACGTCGTCGATCTCGCCCGGAATGAAGGCGAAGTTCCTCGTGGTGAGGAAGGTACCGTCCGCGAACTCCCCCTCGAGCTGCGGGAACCCTTGCGCGAAGGCGAGGCTGAACGACCGGACGAACACGCCGTCGGGCGTGAACAGCGAAACCCGTTTCAGGTTCCCGTCATAGGCCAGCAGCGTGTCGCCCGCGCCCACGATCACCGGGCCCAATCCGGCGAACTCTCCAGGCCCCTCGCCCTTCCGACCCATGGTGACGAGGTGGCGTCCCGTCTTGTCATAGACCCGAAGCTCGTTCGTTCCCGTATTGGCGACGACAATGCGCCCGTCGGACAGGCGGCGTACGGAGGACACGCTGCTCAGTTGGTAGGCCTCGTCACCTTCGACCGCGCCGATCTCGACCACGGGTTGCGACGGGATCGTCCACGGCAGCGTGTCGGAGGTCCGCTTCGCGTATTCGACGATGGTTACGCCGGCGGAATCGCGGGTGATGGGGGCATTGCCTCCCGCCTCCCGCCCACACCCGGCGGTCAGGGCGGTCAGGGCGGTCAAGGCGGACAAGGCGGTCCGGGCGGTCGCACGACCTTCTCTCTGCCCCTCTGCCCCTCTGCTCCACGAAGGGAGGCTGACAGTTCGAGCGGCCGACGCAAACGGTTGCCCCTCTGCCCCTCTGCTCGCTGCCCTTCTCACTTCGCCTCCCGGACCGGCCGCAAGCCTTCGATCAAGCTATACGCCACAGGCACCACGATCAGCGTGAGCACCGTGGCGCTCGTCAAGCCGCCAATCACGACGAGCGCGAGCGGTTGTCGCAGGTCGGCGCCACGCCCGAATCCCAGCGCCATCGGCAGCAGTCCGAGCACGGTCGTCACCGTCGTCATCAGAATGGGCCGGAGGCGTTTGCGTCCCGCCTCGAGAATGGCCTCGCGCAGCGCCATACCCTGCGCGCGGAGTTGATTGATGAACTCCACCTTCACGATCGCGTCGTTCACGACGATCCCGACGAGGATCACCGCCCCGATCAGGCTCATCGTGTTGAGCCCGGCTCCGGCCAAATACAGCGTGACCGCCGCACCCACCGTCGCGAGCGGAACGGCGAGCAGGATCGTGAATGGATGCACGAACGACTCGAACTGCGCCGCCAGGATCATGTACACCAGGAGCAGCGCCATGCCGAACGCGAAGGCGAGGTCCCGGAAGCTGCGGGCCCGTTCCTCGTTGGCGCCGCCGATCTCGAAGCGGACGCCTCTGGGCGGCGGGCTCTCCGCCAAGGCCTGCCGGGTCACCGTGACCGCGTCGTCCAGTCCGCCGCTCGCGACGTCGGCGTAGACCTCGACGACCCGTCCTTGATCCCGGCGTCGCACCTCTCCCGGCCCCGTCTCCTCGCGCGTGGTCACCAGCTCGCGAAGCGGAATGCCGTCGATGGTGAGCGTCTGCAGCGTCTCCAGCGACCGGCGCTGCGCCTCCGGCAGCCGCACGAGGATCGGCACCTTCTCATCGAAGTCCACGTACTCGGTGGCGACCGTGCCGCGCATGTACTGCTCGACCGTCTGCGCGATGCGCCGCGGGTCGATGCCGAACGCGGCCGCGCGTTCCCGCGCGATCTCGATCCGCACCTCGGGCTGTCCTTCCTCCGACCGGAGCCGGACGTTGGTCAGCGCCGCGACCCGTTGGAGCCGCCGAACCACCGACGCCGCGTACGGCCGCAGCTGATCGAGGTCATCTCCGCGGACCCGCACGACGAGATCGGCGTCCTCGCCGCCGAGCAGGCGTCCGAGCGCGGTGGCCGTGCCGGTCTCGATGGTCAGCGCGTCCACGGGAAAACCCACCAGGCTGGCGCGCAGCCGTTCCACCACCGTCGGGGTGGAGGCCGACTCGCGCAGTCGCACCTCGACGTCGGCCGTATTGAGACCGCTCTCCTCGTCCTCCACACCCGCCACCGCCGCCTGGCGCCCGACGCGGGAGAAGACGGTCTGGACATCGGGATCCGCTTGCGCCGCGGCCTCGACTCGGCCTGCGGTCGCCTCCGTCTCTTCCAGGGGCGTGCCGCGGGGCAACGTGATGCGCACCGTGAACTCGCCTTGCTCCACGTTGGGGAGCACCGACCGGTCGAGCGAGGCCGCGATCGCGAGGCCGGCCACCAACGCGGCGACGGCCCCGCCCATGACGGCGCCCCGGCGATCGAGCGCCCCTTCCAGCATCCGGTGGTACCACACCGCGAATCGGTCGAACCGCTTGTCAAACGCGACGAAGATCGGCTGCGTGGCGGCCCGCCCCACGCGGCCCAGGGCCCTGAACGGCGGCCGCACCAGCCGCACCAACAGTGACGGCCGCCCCACGGGCTCCGCGCCCCAGCGCGCCGCCATCGTGGGCAGCAACGTCAGCGCGACGACCAGGCTCGCCAACAGCGCGGACGCGACCGCGATGGAGAGGTCGCCGAACAGCTCACCGGCTACGCCCTGCACGTACACGATGGGAGCGAAAACGGCGATCGTGGTGAGCGTCGAGGCGATCACCGCGGTTTGCACCTCTTCCGCGCCGATCGCCGCCGCCTCGCGCGGCGGGACGCCCATCTCGCGATGCCGGAAGATGTTTTCGAGCACCACGATCGAGTTGTCCACCAGCATGCCGACCCCGAGCGCCAGCCCGCCCAAGCTCATGATGTTGAGCGAGATCCCGGTCAGGTCCAACAGCGCGAACGTCGCGACCACCGAAATCGGGATCGCCAGCGAGATCGCGACCGGATAGCGCGGATCGTGCAGGAACAGGAACAGGACGAGGAAGGCGAGGATGCCCCCGTAGACCAACGTCTGGACCACGTTGCTGATGGCGTCCGTGATGAAGCCCGCCTGGGCGGTCGCCACCGCGATCTCGAGGTCGGAATACTGGATCCGGAGCTGCGCCAGCACGCGCTCCACCTGCTGCGTCACCCGAACCGTGTTGGCGCCCGCTTCCTTGAACAGCAGCAGGCCGACCGCTTCGTGGCCGTCGTAGCGCGCGATCGACTCCCGGTCCTTGAAGCCGTCTTCGACCTTGGCGACATCGCGGAGCAGCACCTGGCCGCCCCCGGACGCCCGGGCCCCGATCGGCACCTGTCCGATCTCGTCCACCGTCTGGAACTCACCGAGCGTCCGCAGCGCGTAGCGATAGCGCCCGCGCCGGATCGTGCCGCCGGGAGCGTTCTGGTTGGCCGCGTCGAGCGCGCTCGATACCTGTTCGACGGTGAGGTTGAACGTCTCGAGCAACCGCGGATCCACCTCGACGTGGATCTCGCGCTCGAGGCCGCCGGTGAGGGCCGCTTCGGCGATCCCGTCGATCTGCTCCAGCCGTCGCTTGAAGACCGATTCCGACAGGTCCTTCATCGCCGCGAGGTCGCCCCCCGACACGGACACCGCCATGATGGGCTCGGCGTTCGGATCGGTGCGCAGCACGGCGGGCCGGGTTGCCAGCTCGGGGAGGCCGTCGCGGATGTTGTCGAGCTGCTCCCGCACGTTGAGTGCCGCGAAGTCCATGTCCGTGCCCCACGAGAACCGCAGGGTGACCAGGGACATGCCCTCGCGGGACACACTCTCCACGCGCTCCACACCCGGCACCCGCCCGACGGCCTGCTCGATCGGCTCGCTGACGAACCGTTCGACCTCCGTGGGGCCGACGTCGGGATACCGCGTGTAGATGACGAGCCGCGGATACGCGATCGACGGGAGCAGGTCGATCGGCAACCGCACGAACGAGATGGCGCCCAGGAACACGACCGCGAGCGTGAGCATCGCGACCGCCACCGGGCGCTGGACGGAGAGGCGGGGGAGACTCACGGCCTGAGCGAGCGGCCGACCCGCTCCTCGAGCGCCGCGACGGCCGCGGCGTAGCTGTAGCGGGCGTTGATCAGCTGCCGCTCTTCCTGCGACGCGCGGTCGATGAGCAGCTGCAGCTCCGGGAAGCTGATCGCTCCCGTCGCGTACCGCTCGCGCGAGAGGCGCAGGCGTTCATTGCTCAAGTCCGTCGAGCGCTGCGCCAGGGCGGCGGCGCGAAAGGCGTTCTGCAGGTCGATCGCGGCCGAGCGCACGTCCCGCTCGCGCACCAGACTGCCGGCGCGCAGCGCTTCTTCCGCGTTGCGGGCGTCCGCTACGGCCCCAGCCACCTGCGCCTGCGTCTGGAACCCGGTGAACACGGGGATGGTCAGGCTCACCCCGAAGTTCAGCGCACGGTTCTGCGGGTTCAGGTTGAACAGCGCGGAGTAGCTCCGCAGGCTCATCGAACGTCCGATGCCGGCGTTGAGGCGAAGCGTGGGCCAGTAGCCGCCCCGCGTGGACGCCGCGCGCAACTCGGCCGCGTTCGCCTGGGACGCCAGGCGCGCCATGTCGGGGTGATCGCGCAGGGCCTCGGCAACCAGCTCATCGGCGTTGAGACTTGACGGATCCCACGCGGCCGGCAGCTCTCCCGCCACCTCGAAGTCGATCGGCTCGGTGATGCCCAGGTACTGGCGAAGCGACAGCACGGCCTTGTCGGCGTCGCCCTGGGCCCGGGCCAGCTGCAGCTCCTGGTTCGCGACGTCCGCCTCGGCGCCAAGCACGTCCTCCTGCGTCGCGCCGGCGGTTCGGAACCGGCGATCCATGTTGTCCCGCTGCTCCCGGGAGGACGCCAGCAGCCGCTCCTCCAGCGTAATCAGCTGCCGGGCGCGCACGGCGTCGTAGAACAAGCGCTTGGTATCGGCCTCGATCCGCGCCTCCGTGGTTGCCAGTGCAGCATTCGCCGCGGCCGCGGATGCGCGGGCCGATCGCAGCGAGTTCAAGTTCCGAAAGCCATCGAACACCGTGAGGCTCGTCTGCAAGCTCTGGCTCGACGAGCTTCCCTGGTAGCTGACGGCGCTGTCGAGCCGCACCGGTTGTCCGTAGAAGTCCTCGCCGGTGACCACGCGAGAATCGGATCCTGAAAACGACAGGCTCCCATTGATGGTCGGCAGGAACGCCCCCCACCCGGCGCGTACCTGCGCTCCTTGGGCATGGGCGGTGTTCCGGGCCTGCGCGGCGTCCGGGTTCCGTTCCCGCGCAATCGCGAGCGCGTCCTCGAGCGTGAGCTTCGCCGGAACGGAGGTCGTCGGTTGCTGCCCCAAGAGCCCTCCCGGGGTAACCGCCAGGACCGCCAGGACCGCCCCGACCGCCTTGACCGCCTTGATCATTGTGGCCGCCCCCCAGCTTCCCGGACGTTGGGCACGATCCGAACGTGGGCGTCGTGGATCAGCGTGTAGTGCCCGTCCACGAGAACTCGCTCCCCCGGCTCGACCATTTCGGTCTGGGGGTTCGGCACGATCTCCACCATCGAGTCATTCGCGAGCCCCGTCGTCACGTAGCGCCATTTGGCGAGCCCGGTCGATCCTTCGCCCTCGAACACGAAGAGCATGGTTCGGCGATCGCGCTCCAGTACCGCCGCCCGCGGGACGAGAATACGGTCGGGGAACTTGCGGGCTTCCAGCGAGACTTTGGCGTACATCCCGGGCAGGATCCGGCCGCCCGGATTGGGGATGTTGACGGTGACCTTGGCCGTCCGGGTGTCTTTGTCCACCATCGGGTTGATGGTCGCGATCCGGCCGGTGAACTCCTCGCCCGGAAAAGCGGCAAAGGACGCGACCGCTCGGCGCCCCGCATCGAGCAGACCGACCTCGCTCTCCAGCACCTGCACTTCCACCCGGATCGGATCGAGATCGACCACGGACGCCAACTCGTCTCCCACCCGCACGGTCTGCCCGGGGACGACGCGGAGCGACGCGACCCGACCGGCAAAGGGCGCCGCCACCTGGGTTCGCTTGAGATTGAACTCGGCCTCCTTGACCGACACCTCGGCTGTAGCGAGCCCGCTCCTCGCCCGGGCGCCGCGCTGTCGCTCGGCCCGCACGGCCTCGTCGGTGATCTGATCGTCGAACAGGACCATGTCGTTATACGAGGCCTGCGCGCGGGCGAGGTCGGCCTGGGCCTTCGCCAGCGACATCGCGTATTCCGTGGTGTCGATCTCGATCAGGAGCCGACCACCGCCGACGGGGTCGTTCTCGCGCACGTGCACCGCGACGATCCGCCCCGCCACCTGCGCGAGCAGCTTGGCCTCGCGCTCGGCCGCCGCCTGGGCGGCCGCCGACACCGAGATGATCAGCGTGTCGCGCACCACCGGCGCGGCTTCGACCGGAATCGCGATATCCGTCGAAAACGTTTCAGATGCGGACGAATTCGGCGTCGAATCCGACGTCTTCGTGCTGTCTCCCTCCCCTTTCGACGAGCCTTTGAATACCGAGCAGGCGGCCAGCACCAACACACAAACGGCCGCCGCGGCCAGAGCAGGAGGAGAACGTCGGGAGGAGATCATGGATCGGGACGGTTAGGGTCGAGTTTGGAGTCGGAATACCCACAAGTATGCAATATTCCCGATTGGGGGAGCAGGCGCCAACCCGGACCCCGGGGCTTAGATGCGGGACCCACCCCGTTCGTTGCAGGCCTGATCCTGGGCTCAGTCCTCCGGGCGGAGGACGTACGTGCTCACCTCGTCGCCCAGCAGCTGGTAGAACACGCCGCGGTGAATCACGCCGGTCCCGCCACCACGGCCCGGCATCCGCTCCCAGACATCCTGACTCCAGCGGATCACCGTGGCCTCCCGAGAGTCCGGGTCGATCAGCAGGCCGATCGTGCGGTCCACCGGGGGGAATAGCAGCAGAAGGCGGCCGTCGTCCGTCATCGTGAGATCCGTTGCGCCCGCGACCGCGTCGTCAGCTGAGCCTCCGAAATCACTTCTCATGAGCGCATCCTGCGCACGCAGCCCATCGCGCACCGCCCTGGGTAGAAAGGCGACCGCCGTCCGGTTCCCGCTCGAATCGAAGACAAGCAACGCGCCGATCAGCTGGTCGTAGACGTAGATGTTGCCCTTCGCATCGACAACGACCTGCACAGGTCCCGTGGTCCGTGGCCGGGGGCGCTCCAGCTCCGTTTGCGGGTACAAGTCCCACGCACGTTCCGCGATGGGCCTCTTCAACCCCACGGAGTCGACCGCCAGCAGATACACATGTGTGTCCGTCGCGTTCACGTACAGAGTGCCGTCGGGCCCAAAGGCGATCTCCCCGAACCCGGACGGGACCGGCAGTGACTTGAGGAAAGAACCATCCGGCCGGAACAACGACACGCGCACATTGTTGATCTCGCTGGCCGCCACCAGTCCATGCCAGACGTCGAGATATACCGCTCCGGCGAGTTCCCCGGGCCCAGACCCTTCCCGCCCGATCGTGCGGGCCGGGCGCAGGTCGGGACCGAAAACGACGATACGCCCGTTTCCGTTCTCCAAGACGAACAAACTGTCGTTCCAGAACCGCAGGTCCTGCGCTCCCGCGAACCCGTAGGCATCCCCTTCCGGCGAGATCACCCGAGTGAGCGTCGTATCCACGGCGACGAAGCCATGGGGATCCACCCGGAGATCATTTGCGCCGGGCTTGGCTTCCGGAGAACAGGCGGACGTCAACAGACCCACCACCGCGACCATCCGCAGGACTCCATTGATTGAGTGCATCCATGCCTCGAGAGTGAGGTGACTGGGGGGGAAAGGGGCCCGCCGCCTCCGCGGCGAGCCCCGATGGGAGTCACAGCCAGCCAAGGACCTGCCCGGTCGAGCAGTTCACGATCGCGGTCTTCCCGGTCGAGCCGTTCCTGTAGTAGCCCACGTTGTATGTCTCCGAAGTGGTTTGGGTCGCACTAGCCGAAACCCCACACACGCCGGCCTGCAACTCGACGGTTGTGGTGACCGTGCGGCTCGACGTCCCGGTCAGGGTGTATGAGTTTCCCGTCTGCGCCCCAGTTGCGTGGTCTGCGCACTCCGTCGGCGAGGCCAGCAGGGGAGCAGCCATGAGTTGCAGCATGATGGCCACCGCGCATGCGCGGATCAGGCGTCCATACTTCACGAACATCGTCTATTCTCCTCGCGCCAACGGCGCGATTGATCAGTGAGTCCGACCGCCGCGACACCGGCGACCGGGCTCCGACTATGCACCAATCCCCATCCGCGTGCATCGCCGGATTTCCGCAGCCCGGTGCATTCTGACGCGCCCCCGCAACTCCCCGTGGCTCTCGCGCATCTTTTCCGCGAATCCTCACCCACGAAACGAGCCATGACTCCCCATCCAGCCTATCGGCAAGTGCTTGCCCTCGTCGGACTTATCGCCGCGACCACCCCCGCGGCGGGCCAGGGCGTCCCGAAGAAGACACTCGACCGCCCGGACGCCACCTTTCCTGAGCCGCTCAGCTCCGTGGTCGGCTTCCGGACGTTCGGTGCCGACCGGATCGTGGTCGCGGACAATCTCGAGCAGTCGGTGGCCCTGCTGAATCTCGCTACCGGGACGAGCACGCCCATCGGCCGGCTCGGCGACGGGCCGGGCGAGTACGGGATGCCGGGGCCGCTGTTCCCCGGCCCGGCCGACTCCACCTTCATGCTGGACATGGGGAACCGCCGTCTGCTCGTCATCACGCCGGACGGCCGAATCTCGGACGCCACGGTTCCCCTATCACAATCCTCCGGCATCCCGATCATCCCGCGCGGCGTGGACGCCAGAGGTCGTATCTACTTCGACCTTGCGGGCATCGCGATGCCGGGACTCGAAGAGAGCGCGCGCACCGGCACCGCCCCCCTCATCCGCTGGGACCGCGCCAGCGACCGCTTCGACACGCTCGCCGTGGTGCACTTCCCACCGATGCAGCCGGTGGGACGGGGAGAGATCCGCATCTCGCTGGGCGGCGGAGCCTACCAGCCGCGCGACGACTGGGCCGTCCTGCCCGATGGTCGTGTGGGCTTGGCGCGCGCCACCGACTATCACGTCGAGTGGCTCGGCGCAGCGCAGCCCGTGATCGGGCCGGCGGTGACGTTCGAGCCGGTGAAAGTGGGCACCGACGAGAAGAACGCGTGGGCCGACCAGATGGCATCCCGGGGGCTGATGGTCAGCGTCGAGAACGGCCGCCGGCGCACGAGTCGGCCGCCCCGGCCGGACATCTCGAAGATGGAATGGCCAGAGGTAATGCCGCCGTTCACGGGGAGCCGGTCGGTGCTCGCCGCGCCAAACGGCGAGTTATGGGTGCACCGCGCGCAGCCCAGCAAGGCGAAGGACGTCCTCTACGACATCTTCGATGCCCGGGGACGTCGCGTTCGGCAGGTCGTCCTGCCCGGCGACCGCTCGGTGCTCGGCTTCGGACCCGGTGTCGTGTTCGTCTCGCGAACGGATGACGACGACTTGCAGTGGATCGAACGGTTCAGGATGTGAGCGGACGGCCGAGAGCCGATGGCCGATTGCTGATTGCCGAGGTGCCGACAGCCGATTGCCGACTTGCCGCAAAGCCGTTCCGGGTGGCACTTCTGGCTCGGCTATAGCCCATCGGCCATCGGCCATCGGCTATCGGCTAACAGTCAGAAGCCCCACGCCCCCGAGAGCGTGACGTACCGGTAGCGGTACCTGCCCCCGCCTTCGGCAAACAGCGAGAGCCCGAGCGTCGAGTATCCGCCGGAGAACGCGATCTCGCGCCCCGGCGCGACGGTGTACCGCAGCTCCCCGGCGAGGCGGATAGCCGCGGACAGCGATGTCCCGGCAATCTTCTGGAATCCCGGTGCCACCTCCGCGCTCGGCGTCCAGCGACCGAACGCCTGCTCCACCCGGACCGGGAGCTCTCCCAACAGGTAGAAGCTGGGATCGAAGTAGCCGTCCTGGAGATCCTTCGAGAACCCGTAGGCGCGCCCATTCGCTCCAATGGTGAGCGGGCGTACCACGCGCCGGGACACGCCCAGCGCGCCCGCGGTGCGGACGTTCGTGGCGGAGCCCGTGAACCGCGCGACCGAGAAGGCGCCCGTCGCCACCCATCCCGCGCCCGGCGTCGCACGCAGGTCGAGGTTGCCCTGGGACACCGCGACCCCGTTCTGCACGAGCTGGACGGTCGCGTCGAGCGGCTCGCGCTTCGCGGTGATGGTGGCGATCACGGGTGCCCAACTCGGCGTCGACGCCCACGCGCCCCAGCGCACTTGCGTGCCGACGGTGTCCGCGTCCGATCCGCTCGCGCCGAGCGAGCCGGCCACGACCCATCCCGGCTCGATCTGTAGCCACGCTTCGACCGCGCCTCCCCACGCCTGGCGGCTGAGCGACGTGCCGCCCGCCGAGAAGTCCAGCCACCGCACGTACGCGTACGGACGCAGGTCCAGCCGGGGCAACACGCGCACGCCGCCGCGACCGTACGCCGTGAGGATCCCGCTGCCGTCGGAATCCGATTCGTACGTGACCGTGGTCCGGGCGCGGGGCTGGAGCGCTACGTCCACCCAGCGGCGCTGCGTGCGCACGTCGCCGTTCGTCGGCGCAATGGCCTCGGCCCGCGCCAGGGCGTCCGCGGCGGCGGCGTCCCTTCCCTCCCAGCGAAGCGTCTGCGCCAAACCAACCAGCGCGACCACATGGCTGGAATCCGTGCGCAGCGCCCGGCGCCACGTGGATTCGGCCTCGCGCAGGTGACCGGCCCAGCTCTGCGTCTGCGCGATTCCGGCCCACGCATCGACGTCGGTCGAATCCTGCGCGAGCATGCCTCGATAGACGGCGGCGGCGGAGTCCACCTCCCCCGCCCAACCGAGCACGCGACCGAGGCCGAGACGCGCCTCGCGGTCGGTCGGATCGGTGCGCACCAGACTGTCGTACAGCGCGACGGACTCGTCGAGGCGTGACGCCCAGGACAGTGTGCGCGCCCGCGCGTTGCGCACGGATCGGTTCTCCGGCAGAATCTGGGCGAGCTGCTCGTACGACGAGACCGCCCGCTCCGTCTCGCCGGCCATCGCGAAGAACTCGGCGCGGGTCTGCATTGCGGGGATGTACCCCGGCGTGCGCTGGAGTAGCGTGTCGAGCAGCGCGATGGCGCCCTTCGGGTCGCCCTGCCACGCCACCACGCGGGCACGGTCCACTTCGGCCTCGAGGTTGGGGCCGAGCGCGAGCAGCGTCGCGAACAGCTTGAGACTCTGAGCGTAGTGCCCGTCCCACGCTTCCATCAGCGCCATCCGATGGAGCGCGCGACTGTCGGTGGAATCGGCGGCGAGCCGTTCCGTGTAGAGGCGGCGGGCGGTGACGAGGTCTCCGTTCCGCCAGGCCTGGTCGGCCCGGTCCTGACCGCGCGCGACGGCGGGCCAGGCGAGGATCAGCATCACGACCAACGCCACTCGTTGGATCAGTGTGGCTCCCGCGTGAGGTGGCGCTCGAGGTCGCGCCACGTGGCCTGCAACGAATCGAACACCGGCCGGCGGCGCGCGCGCCACCGCGGCGCGTCCCACGTCGGCCAGGTGAATCGGCTCACCGGGACGATACTCCCCCCCGCCGACCACCGCTCGCCGTACCGAAAAGTTACCGCGATGCCGATACTCTGGACCTGGGTGGCCGAGAGATCACTCGACTCCGTGGCACCCGCCGGATCGAAGAGCACGTGACGGCTGCTCGGATCGGTGACGTTCAGCAGGAGCCAGGGGATGCGCAGCTCCACCGAGCCGTCGGGCAGCCGCTGCCAGTCGCCATCCGGCGGCTCGCCGGGAAGAAGCACTCCGCGATCGTAGCCCGCTCCGGCGTACTCCGTACCATCCCGCCCCCACCGTACCCGGTTCGTCACCACGAGCGCCGGCTCGTATACACCCTTTGCGCGCGGCACCGGATGCACCGGGCGGTTGTACTCCAACGCCCATCGCCCGACGAACGTGTCCGGAGGCGGCGCCAGGAACGTCGGTCGTTGGAGGTGCTCTTCCGTGAACTGCCGGCGAAACCGAAACACCTTGAACGGCTGAAACGCCGGATCCAGAACGACGCGTGCGGTGTCTCCGCGAACCACGACCACGGCTTCGAGCCCCGCGGACGTGTGGGGTGCGGCGTCGCCGGCCAGGGCGAACGCGCCGGCGGTGGAGTCCACCATGTCGAAGCCGATCTGCAATTCGTCCGGCGGCGGTCCCACCGGCTCGTAGCGCAGCCATAGGGCCGCGGCGTCCGCGGCTGCTCGGAGTGTCCCGTGCGCATCGACCCGCAGGGGTTGCACGTCCCGCCACGCGCGCGCGCGGTCGCCCGCCGTTTCCCCGGCGACGGCGGGCTCGGGCTCCATCGCGTACACCCCGTACATCTGCTCGGGGTCCATTCGATTGAGCCACAGCCGGTTCCGCTCAGCGGGCAGCTCGAAGTCGATCACCAGCCAGTTCTTCTTGAACCACTCGTCCATCCACGCGAACAGGATCCCGCCCGCCAGCCCCGCTTCGGCGATCTCTCGCGTGAGGCGCGCGTCGATGGCGGCCATGTCCGCTTCGGAATGCCCCCCGTGATGCCAGCCTTGCGGCTGGAGGTGCGCGATGCCGCGGCTGGCGGGCACGCCGTACTCCGCGATGATCAGCGGCATGCCGGGATGATGCGCCTTGAGATCCTTGAGATAGCCGAAGTAGTTGGACGGACCTTCGCTGGACGCCGCGCGACCATAGCCCGGGTCGAGCACCATGAAGTCCGGATAGTAGGGATACGCGTGAAACGAGGCGAACACGCCGGCGGGAAACGCCAGGGTCGGGTGGAGCCGCGTGGCGTCGAGCCCCACCGAGTCGTTGTCGAGCTCGCGCACGCGACGCGGCAGCCGCTCGCCCTGCGCCTCCCGGATGGCGACCTCTTCGCCGGCGGTGGACTCCGTCGGGTGACGCATCGGATCGAGCGTGGGCCAGTTCGTATAGCCCACCGGACGCTGGGCCCGATAGGTCGCCGTCTCGTACGCGACGAGCGTGTCCAGCGCGCGACCGAGCCACGCGTCCATGGGAGTGCCCCCGCTCACGCGCACGAACCGCCCCGACCAGGTCGTGTCACTCGCGCGGAGCGTGTTGAAGTCGGCAACCGAGTACGGCTCCCATTCCCGCCCGATTAGGTACGCCAGCACCCAGGGAGACACGTCCGCGACGTAATGCCCACTCGCGTGACCGGGCCGCGGCGCGAGGTCGGCGCGACCGTGGAGGAGATCGACGACGCGTCGCATCTCGGCAAAGAACTCGCCTTCCCAGACGGAATCGAGGTAGTCGCCCTCTGGAGGAAGCTCCGCCCAGACGCCGTGCAGGATCCAGAGCGGGCGCGCGGGGTGCGCCACGTTGTAGCTGTAGATGGCGTCGTACAGGCCCGGGGGATTGATCGTGTAGAGCCGAATGGTGTTCGCGCCCATCTCGGTGATCTGGGCGATCCATTTCGTGTAGACCGCCGTGTCCGGGAATTCGCTGGGGAACTTCCCCGGCAGCGCCGCGCCCAGGTTGATGCCGTTGATGTAGAAGGGACGCCACGCGCCATCCACCAGGATCTCGAACCGATCCCCATGGGCCCGCGCCGGCATGATCACCGTGTCCGGCAGCTGGAGTGGAGGGCGCGGAGGGGGCGGCACAACCACCAGCCGATGGAGGTAGTCGCGTGCCGTGGAGTTGTCGGGCTCGATGGCGCGCACGGCCTCGAAGCGTCGAACGGCGGCGGCGCTGTCCCCGCGGCGCGCCGCGATCAGGCCCAGGCCGATGAGCGCGTCGATGTCGCCGGGGTGGCGCGCGACCACGCCCTCGAGATACGTGGACGCTGAGTCGAGCCAGCCTTCACGGAGGGCGACGTACCCGATGCCGACGCGCGCGGGATCCGAAGTGGGACACGCGCGGAGCGCCGCTCGGAAGAGCGAGTCGGCCTGCATGATGGCACCCGCCCGGTAGCTCGCCCAGCCCGCCGCGACCGTCGCTTCATGTCCGGGGCAGGTTCCCTGCGACCACGCTGATGCGGGGAGCGTGAGACACGTGCCCAGCAGGATCGCGGCGCACCGCCCACCCAGGCGCCTCATACGATCTCGACGACCGCTTTCCCCATCTGGTCCCCGGCGGTGAGGCGCTCGAAGGCGCCGCGCGCCTCCGTCAGCGGAAACACGGAATCCACGAGCGGCCGCAGGTGACCAAGCCCGAGCAGCCGGACGATTTCCCGGTACTCCTCGGCGTTCCCCATCGTGGACCCCAGGATATCCCACTGGTACCAGAAGAGACGGCGGACGTCCACGTTGAGCTTGGGTCCCGTGGTTCCCCCGCACGTGACGATGCGGGCGCCGCGACCGAGCATTCGCAACGACTGGTCCCAGGTCGCCTCGCCGACGCTGTCCACCACCACATCGACGCCGCGCTTTTGGGTGAGGGCGCGGACCTCGCGCGCGACATCCACCTGCGCGTGGTTGAACGTGACGTCCGCGCCCAAGTCCCGCGCCCGCGCGAGCTTGGCATCGCTCGACGACGTCACGATGACGTGGGCGCCCATCAGCTTCGCCACGCGGAGGGCGGTGCTGCCGACCCCGCCCCCCACTCCCCAGATGAGCACCGTCTCGCCGGCGCGAAGCTTGGCGCGGGTGGCCAGCATCCGCCACGCGGTGAGCGTCGCGAGCGAGTACGCCGCCGCTTCCGGGAAGGAGATGGGGGCATGCGGCGCTGGCGGGACCGGAATCGGGAACACATTCGGCTCCGGGACGACCAGCAACTCCGCGAGCGTCCCCGGCACGTGCTCGCCGAGCAGCTTGTACTCGACGCACAACGAGTGCTCGCCCGCGTGGCACCACTCGCAGCGGTAGCAGGAAATCCCCGGATTGAACAGCACCGCATCGCCGGGACGGACGCGGGTAACCTCCGGTCCCACCGATTCCACGACGCCGGCGCCGTCACCGCCGAGGATATGCGGGAAGTCGAGCTCGAGTCCCGGAAGCCCGCGCACCGTCCACAGGTCGAGATGGTTGAGCGCGGCCGCGCGGAGCGCGATGCGCACGTCGTTGGGCCGCCGCAGGACCGGTGCCGGGACGTCCGCGAGCGCGAGCCGGGACAAGTCGCCGTGCCCCTGCAAGACGAACGCGCGCATCGTCAGCGCTTCGGGGGTACGCGCAGCGCCGGGCCGGACATCTGCTCGTCGCCTTCGCGAGGGAGATCCACGGGGGCGGTCCCGGTGCGGAGCAGCATGAGACGGCGATCCGACCGGCCGGCGGCGGTCGCCATCGTCACCTCGAGCGCCAGCACGTCGCCGGCTCCGGAGACGGCAAAGTCGGTCACCGGCAGCTCGGGCGGCGTGAGCGACTGCGGCGGTCCACCTCCGGCCATCGCAAGTCGGACGACCGTGGACACGATCTGTCCCCGATCGGTGCGCTCCTGGAGCACGCCGAGGTCGCCATTGGGAAACCACGCCGGCTTGGTCTCCTTGAGCGGCGACACCAGGGCCGGCCGCTGGTTGGAGCCATCGAGATCCATCACGTACGTCTCGTAGTTGCCGTCCCGGGTGGACGTGAACGCAAGGAGCCGACCATCGGGCGAGACCGCCGGATCCAGGTTGGCGCCCTGCGCGTCGGTCGTGAGGGCGCGACCGTCGGATCCGTCCAGGTTGACGCTCCGGATCTGCGTGCGACCGCCTCCCGCCTGCACGGCGTAGACGATCCGCTGCCCGTCGGCGGTCCACACCGGCGTCAGCTCGGCGAGGTCTGGGCTGGTCGTCAGCCGGCGCGGGTTGTTCCCGTCCGCGTCCGCGACGTACAGCTCGTAATTCCCGTCGCGGTCGCTCACGAACGCGATCTGTGAGCCATCCGGCGACCACGCTCCCATCGCGTCGTTCGACGGCGCGTTCGTCACCTGGTGCGCCGCGCGCGTCGGGGCGTTGGGATCGAGCGTGAACAAATCGGCCGACCCCGTGCGCGTCGTGGTGAACAGCAAGGGACCCGATACGAAAACCTCGGCGGTATCAGCGCTGCCCCACGCGGTCGCACCGATGACCCGGGCATGCCCGTCGTCGACCCCCCGCAGGCGGCCGTCCCCATCCACCGCGACCACGTTGGCATCCCCGGTCGTCCACTGCACGCCGGACGCCGGACCGAGCGGCGCGCCGTCCGTCGTCGTGAAGCTGGCCGCGAGCGAGAGCGTGTCGCCGACGTTCATCCCCACCCGACCTGGCGCGACGAGCACGCCGCCGGCGATGACGTCGATCTGCCACACGAAGTTCAGCCCCGGCGCGGCTGCTTTCCCGGAGAGGGTGGTCTGGCCGATCTTCCGGCCGGTGAGCTGTCCGGTGCCCAGGTCGAACGTGGCCACCGTCGTGTCGGCGACGGTCCACCCCACGGGCGCCTCCGGCACCTCCGTTCCATCCGCCGCCAGGGACGTCAGCCTGAACGACCGCGAGCCATTGAGCGGTACCTGAATCGGTCCGTGATCGGTCGGCGGAACGACCACAGCCTCGGCCACGGGGCGATGGACGGTCACCGGCAACTCGCGCACCTGCCCGTAGCCTTCCACCGCGATGGACGAGTGACCCGCCCCGACGCCTTGGGCAATGCCAAGCGGAGTGACCCGCACGACCTGCTCATTGGTCGACCGCCACGTCAGCCCACCGCTCCCCAACGGCCGGTTCCGCTGACTCGGCACGACGACGCGAATCGTGTCCACCGCCCCGGGCGAGAGCCCGAGCACCGGGACGGTAAACGCGAACCGCGCGTCCGCGACCTCCACGATCGCGACCTTGGTCAAACCACCGGCCCCCGCCTGAATCGCTCCCTGTCCGGCGGAGATCCCTACCACCACACCATTCGACGCGTCCACGCTCGCTACTGAGGGGCTGAGCGACGTCCACGTGACCGACGCACTCGCGGCGGGTTCACCGTCGGCGCGCAGGAAGACCGGCATGAGCGTCCGTGTTTCGCCGCGGAGGAGCTGGATCGTGGGAGGATCGATGTTCAGGACCGCTGCGGGCCCGCTGCCCCCACCGCCCCCACCGGTCACCGTCACGTCGATCGTCTCGACCCGCCCGCCCGCCCGCACCTCGATGCGCGCGCTCCCGGGACCGACGCCAACGACGTCCGCGAAGTCCGACTCGTCTTCCGTCACTTCCACGGTTGCCACCGCGCGGTCGGTGGACGACCAGCGGAACCGCGTGCTCACGGGTGAGCCCGCGCTGGTGTACGCCGTGGCGAAGACGGTCTGCCGGGCGCCTGGCGTGAGGGCGAGTGCCTTGTGGGACAGCTGGATCGAGGCCACTTGCTGGGCCGCCGCGGGCCCGGCGGCGACCAGAGAAGCGAGCAGCAGGAAGCGCGTCCCGATCATGGCTCCGCTCGGCGAGAAAACTCGTAAGTTTAAATCAGACCACAAGATACGCCGTCAACCTAGCGTTTCCTCTCTAGAGCGTCAAGCACGCGAAGGCCTATTCCTTAGTGCTCTCGACCCGGGGTGCACTTGCGGACGCCCAGCGACGCGCCAAACTATGTTCCGGTAGTGCAGGTACTGACGCGGATTCGGGAGGAGACTTATGGACGCCAGCGATTTCACCTACGACGGGATCGGTGGCCCGGGAATGTGGGATCCGATGCCCATTCCGGCACCGGTCAAACCCGAGCCGACCGAACCCATTTGGTCCTCGACGCCGCCGTCGACTCCGCCCGCGGCTCCCGCTGAGCCACCGACCCCGAAGCCGGCTCGGCGAGCTGCACCGGCCCGCAAACCGGCGGCCAAGGCCGCCAAGAAGCCGGTGGCGAAGACAGCGGCCCGAAAGCCGGTGAAGAAGGCGACGCGGAAGCCGGTGAAGAAAGCGGCGCCGAAGAAACGCACCGCGGCCAGAGGCCGACCGGCAAAGAAGGCGGCACGCCGGCGCTAGCCGCGCTTGGTAACGCGCGTTATCGTGGGGGCGGCCGCCCGGGGGGGCGGCCGCCCCTTCGTTCCCCCACGCGGGTCGTGGATGATGCGCCGACGAAACCTCCTCTTGCTCTTTCTGCCGGTGCTGGCCGCGTGCCCGAGGCCTGGCTCCGGGAAGACTGCGTGGACCGGTGCTACGCTGATTACGGAAACCGGTCCGGTGATTCCCGACGGTGTCGTGATCGTCGCGGATGGCCGCATCGAGGCCATCGGCTCGGCGGAGGAGGTCGCCATCCCGCGTGGCGCCGAGGTGATCGATGCGAGCGGGCGGTGGATCATCCCCGGCCTCGTCGACAGCCACGTCCACGCCGAGCGGTGGACCCTGCGCGGTTACCTGGCCTACGGCGTCACGAGCGCCCGCGACATGGGCGGGATTCAGGACTCGGTGATCTTCCTGCGCGACGACGTGGCCTCGGGCACGGTGGATGGGCCGCGCCTGTTCATCGCCGGCGCCATGATCGACGGCGTGCCGGCGGTGTGGCCGGGCGCGACGGCCGTGCGGACACCGAACGATGCGCGGCGCGCCGTGGGAAATCGAGTGCTGATCGGGGCGTCGCACGTCAACATCTACACGAAAATCGATCGGCGGCTGCTCGCGCCGTTGATGGACGAAGCCAAGGCGCTCGAGATGCCGGTCGCGGCACACCTGGGAATGGTGGACGCGGTGACCGCCGCGCGCCTCGGCGTGCGCTCTCTGGAACAGATGAGCGGCGTCGTCCAGGCGACCGTATCGAATCCCGCGGCGCTGTACGCCGCGCACCGTGATTTCTTCCGTGGCTGGAACGCGGAGGAGCGTGGTTGGGCACAGTTGGACTCGGCGAAGCTCGACCGCGTCGCGCACGCGATCGTGGCCGCCGGCACGGCCATCGTCCCCACGCTCGTCCTCCACGAGGCCTGGGCGCATCTCAATGACCGGGCTTTCATCGACTCGGTCGACGTCTCCGCCATGCCCCAGGGTGCGGTGAAGGCCTGGAACATCCCCGATCTCATCCGGCGAGCGGGGCTCACCGCGTCGGATTTCGCCGCGTTCCGGCGGTCCCGCGCGAACGAAGACCTTTTCGTTCGACTCTTTCAGCGGGCCGGCGGTCGGCTCGCCGCGGGGAGTGATAGCCCCAATCAGCTCTTGCCGCCGGGCGCCTCGTTGCATCGGGAGCTCCGACTCCTGGTGGCGGCCGGTCTGACGCCGGCGCAGGCCCTCGCGGCCGCGACACGTGATGCCGGGCGCCTGATCGGCAGCGACGACGTGGGGATCCTGCGGGTCGGTGCGCCGGCCGACTTCGTGGTCCTTCGGGCCGACCCGCTGCAAGACATCGCGAACATCGGGTCGATCGAGTACGTCGTCGCGGCCGGGTTCACGCACGATCCCGCCGATCTCCGGTCGCGCTGACCATGGCCACGATCACGGCACCGTTCGCGGCCGAGCTGGCTCGGGCAGCGGAATTCTTCGCGCACCGGCCCACGGTGGCGGGGGTCGTCGCCAGGCGCGTACTGGGCCAACCGGCCCCGGACGACGCCGACCTGACCGACCACCTCATTCGTGAGCGGCGACGGCGCAGTCGGATGGACGGGAGTATCGGCGGCTCCTTCCTGTTGACGGCGGCGGCCTTGTGGGACCTGCTCGAGCTCGGCGTAGAACGGGACCACGCCGGCGTGGTACGGCTCACCGGCTACCTCTTGATGCAGCAGGACCGACCGGGGCGGTGGAGTGAGGACGGCCGCGCCGGGAACGGGTTCTTCTCTCCGGGACCGCGCGATCAGCCGGTGGCACCGCTCCAACTGCCGTCCGGAACGGTATTCGAGCGCGAGGATGATGCGCGCTTCGTGGCGAGCTGCATCGCGTTGCGGGCCGTGCTGCGCGCCGGACACGACGATCGCCGGCCGGTGATCGCGCATCTCGAGGGCCTCCTCCGATTGCGTGTGCTCGAGCCGCATTTGGGCTTCGTGGTGATCGGCGCCCTGGGCACGGCGCCCCCGCAGTACCGCACCCGCATCGACGCCCTCGTCGAAGAGGCCGGCCGTCACCAGCACGACGACGGGTCCTGGCCGGACGTCACGGTGTTCCACGCGGTGGACCTGCTGATGACCGTCGCGACGCCCGCCGGGCGCGCGCTCGTCCGCAAGGCCGCGCCCTACATCGCCGCCCGGCAGACCGCGTCGGGCGCGTTCGACCCCGACGACAACGAGCTCGTCGCGCTGATCGGCCTACGCGCGCTGCATCACGCGCGGCGGAGTGACTAGGCGGTCAAGGCGGTCGGGGCGGTCAGAGTCACGTGAGGACGTGAGGACGGGAGAACGTGACTCGTCCGCCTCGTCCGCCCTGCCCGCCTGGACCGCCTCGTCCGCCTCGTCCGCCGAGTCGAGTACCGATCACGTACCCCCCTACGTATCGTACGCTCAGTTCACAACCGTCGGTTGAGCGCGACGCGGACGTCTGTCCGCCTGACCGCCTAGCCGCCTCACCGCTCCAGGAGAGCAATGCCCGATCAGCAGAGCCGCATCCGCTTGACGGCCTTGTCGCACGGCGCGGGTTGAGCCTGCAAGCTCGGTAGTGCCGAGTTGGCGCAGGTGCTGCGCCACGTGCCCGCCGTGTCGGACCCACGGGTCCTGGTCGACGCCGCCACGCGCGACGATGCCGCCGTATTCCAGGTGGCAGCCGATCGCGCACTCGTGGCGACGGTGGATTTCTTCACGCCCATCGTGGACGATCCGTACACGTTCGGACGCATCGCGGTCGCGAACGCGCTGTCCGACCTCTACGCGATGGGCGCGCGACCGCTGTTCGGGCTCAATCTGGTAGCGTGGCCGCGAAAACCCGAGGTGCTTGCCCTGCTGGGTGACACGCTGCGGGGCGGCGCGGACATCGCGCGCGAGGCGGGACTCCTGATTCTGGGTGGGCACTCCATCGACGACGAAGAGCCGAAGTACGGGCTCGTCGCCATTGGGGAGGCGCACCCGGATCGGCTGATGACCAATCGCGGCGCAGCGCCGGGAGACCGACTCGTTCTCACCAAGCCGATCGGCACGGGTATCCTGAGCACAGCGTTGAAGCGGGACCTGATTGGCGAGACCGAGATGGCCGACGCTATCCGGTCGATGACCACACTGAACGCGGCTGGTATGGAAGCGATGCTCGCACTCGGGCCAGCTGTGCATGCGGGCACGGACGTCACGGGATTCGGGCTCATCGGCCACCTGCGCAACCTGCTCGAAGGCGCCGACCTCTCCGCCCGCATCGACTCGACCCGCGTCCCGATGTTCGCGGGCGCCGAGTCACTCGCGGCGAAGCGCGCGATCCCCGGTGGCACCGCACGGAACCGCGAGGCCGCCGACACGTTCACGACCTGGGCATCGACCGTGGCGGACGCGACCCGCACGTTGCTCTGCGACGCGCAGACCTCCGGCGGCCTGTTGATCGCCGTCGCCCAAGATGCCGCCGACCGTTTGGTGAAGGAACTCGAATCACGTGGCGTCTCCGGCGCCGTCATCGGCCACGTGACCGCCGGGCCCGCCGGGTCCATCGAGGTAGCATGACCGCCTGGTCCGCCTCGACCGCCTCGACCGCCCTGTCCGTCGGGACCGCCGGGACCATCGGGACCGCCGGGACCGTCGAGACCGCCGGGACCGTCGAGACCGCCGGGACCGCCGGGACCGCCGGGACCGCCGGGACCGCCGACCCATGACCCAAACCACCGTCATCCACGCCGACGAAAGCTGCCTTGGCAACGGCCAGGAAGGCCTCACACCGGGCGGCGCCGGGGTGCTGATCGAAATCCGCGTGAAGGATCGGGTCAAGCGGCACGACTTGTACCTGCACGCACCGGACACGACGAACAATCGAATGGCGTTGAACGGCGCGATCGCCGCCTTTGCCCTCCTGTCCACGAAGGGCCGCCGGCTCAAGGCGGTTTACGTTTCCGATTCGGAGTACCTGGTGAAGGGGATGAACGAGTGGGTGGCTGGCTGGCAGGCGCGCGGATGGCGGCGCAAGGGCGGGGTCATCGAGAACCTCGCGCTGTGGCAGGCGCTCGTGCAGGTGAGCGGCGATCATCGCGTAACCTGGCGCTGGGTGCGGGGCCACGCCGGCGACCCGAAGAACGAATACGCCGACTTTCTCGCCGTCCGCGCCGCGACCGAGCAACGCACCTCCGAAGGCGCGGTCCCCTCCGAGTTCGATACCTGGCTGGCTGAGAAGCGCGGCCAGGGACGCTTTTCCGTCTACGACCCTGACGCCGAGTTTGCGGCGCTCTCCGAGCTATGACGTCCTACTATTTCAAAGATCGCGTTGTCGAGAACACTCACCCGCTCAACGTGTGCTTCGACGACCCCGGCGACCCGGACCGCATCCCTCTCTACGAGGTCTACATGCGCATGGCCGAGGAGCTGGCCAAGCGATCCACGTGCTCCCGGCTCCAGGTCGGTACCGTCGTGACCGACGCCCGGCTGGAGAACGTGCTGGCCATCGGCTACAACGGGAACGCGCACGGATTGCCGAATCGGTGCGACTCCACCGTCCCGGGGCAGTGCGGGTGCATCCACTCCGAGGTGAACGCGTTGATCAAGGCGCCGGGCGCGGTGAAGGACAAGGTCGTATTCGTTACCAATAGCCCGTGCGTCATGTGCGCCAAGCTGATCATCAACTCGGGCGTGACGCATGTGTTCTACCGCCGCGCGTATCGCGATCCGAGCGGCGCCGAGTTGCTCCAGTCGGCCGGCGTGACGGCGGTCCAGTACCATCGGTGGGAGCGCGAGTGGCGCTGATCGACGAAGACGACGTCGACCGACTCTTCCGAGGCTTGGTCGCCGTCCTTGCGGAGCGGGATCCCGGACGGCTCGAGCGGGGGTTCGAGGTCGCCGAGCTATACCAGGACCTGGTGCCCTACCGCACGCACAAGCACCAACTCGGCTTCGCGACCAATCAGGACTACGAAGGCGCGGTGCTCGGGCTGCTCGCGGGGTTGGGCGGGTTCGCGACGATGGATCCGGTGGAGGCGCAGGAGACGCTCGCGTCGGAGGCGGCGAGCCCGAACCCCGACCCGACCCTGTTCCGTGAGTTCGCGGCCGCGCGCGTTCGGCTGAACCGCGAACGCGTGCGCTCGTTCCTCGCGGGCGACGCGGCGTACGCGCCCCCGACACCGGAACCCGAAGCGGCACCAGCGCCGGCGTTCGCCCCTCCGCCGCCCGAACCCGAGCCGCCCGCGCCGGTCTTCGAGCTCGCCGCCGAAGAGCCGTCCCCCCCCGCGGGAGCGCGCGCCGCTGCCACCGGTGATCGCTGTGCCGCCTGCGACGCCGCGCTTCCCACTGATCGGCCGGTGGTGTTCTGCCCGTTCTGCGGCCGAGCGGTCGGTCGCGCAACCTGCGCCCGGTGCGGCGACGACCTCGCGCCCGCGTGGCGATTCTGCCCGCGTTGTGGCGCAGCGCGCTAACATGGGCCGGACTCTCCGGATTGCCACAATCGGCGGTGACGGTATCGGACCGGAAGTGCTCGAGGCGGCACGTCCGGCGCTGGAGCGCGCCGCGCGCATCGAGGACGCGGCGGTCGCCTGGGAACACCTCCCCCTCGGCGCGAGTCACTACCTGGCGACCGGCGAGACCCTGCCGCAGTCCGCGTTCGAGCACCTGCGGGACGACGTGGACGGGATCCTCGTGGGCGCGCTCGGGGATCCGCGCGTTCCCGGCAACGAGCACGCGCGCGACATTCTGCTGGGGCTGCGGTTCCGGCTCGATCTCTACATCAACTTCAGGCCGGTGCGGTTGTACCACCCCGACCTCACCCCGCTCCAGGCGGGCGGGCCTGCCGGCAACGTGATCAGCGACCCGTCGGCCCGCCGGCCCGCCCGTCCGCCGATTGACTTCGTCATCTTCCGCGAGAACACCGAAGGCTCGTACCTGGCCCAGGGCACATCGAAGGACGTCGGGACGGACCACGAAGAACAGATCTCTCACGAGATCCACACGGCTCCCAAGGTCGCCCGCATCCTGCGCGCCGCCTTCGAGTGGGCGACCGCCCACGGCAAGACTCGCGTGACGATGGCGGACAAGTCGAACGCGATCCCGGTGCACGGGCTCTGGCAGCGGTTGTTTCGCGAGATCGGCGACGGGTATCCCGGCATCGAGCGGGAGCACCGCTTCATCGACGCCATCGCTATGGAGTTCGTCCGCGACCCCGGCCGGTACCAGGTGGTGGTCACCAACAACCTCTACGGCGACATCCTGTCCGACCTTGGCGCGGGCCTCGTTGGAGGACTCGGCCTCGCGGCCAGCGCCAACCTGCATCCCGGTCGCCCCGGGTTGTTCGAGCCGGTGCATGGATCGGCGCCGGCCATCGCCGGCAGAGGCATCGCGAACCCGATGGCGGCGTGTCTCACCGGTGCCTTGATGTTCGACCAGCTCGGCCTGCCCCGTGCCGCGGCAGCGCTCGAACGGGCGGTGATCCAGACGCTCGCCGCCGGCGTCCGCACGCCGGACCTGGGCGGAACGGCGAGCACGTCGGACGTCGCCGAGGCCGTGATGGAGGCGGTCGGGTAGAACGTTCAATCACCAACAAGGAATGACGAATCACGACGGGACCTTCGACATTCCGTGTTCCTTGTTGGTCATTGGATGTTCGGTGGGCATTCGCTCCGCCATTCTGCGATATTCCCTATCCGGCAACCGGGAATGCCATGAAGACCCAGGGCAAGCATCAGGACATCGTTTTCCTCTCCGGCGTCCGCACCGGGTTCGGCAAGTTCGGTGGCAGCCTCAAGGACCTCTCCGCCACGCAGCTTGGCGCGATCGCGGCCCGGCACGCCCTCGAGCGATCGGGGATCGAGGCCGCGGACATCGATCACGTCGTGTTCGGGAATGCACTTCAGACTTCCGCCGACGCCATCTACCTCGCCCGCCACGTGGGCCTCCAGGCGGGCGTGGCAGTCGAGGTGCCCGCCCTGACGGTCAACCGCCTCTGCGGTTCCGGATTCGACGCCGTCATCCAGGGCGCCCAGCAGATCCTGCTCGACGAATCCCAGGCGGTGTTGTGCGGTGGTACGGAGTCCATGAGCCAGGCGCCGCACGTGATCCGCGGAGCGCGCTGGGGTCTCCGTTTCGGGCCCGCGGCGTCCCTCGAAGACGCGTTGTGGGAATCCCTGAGCGATCCGCAGTGCGGGCTGTCGATGGCAGAGACGGCAGAGAATCTCGCGGACAAATACAAACTGACTCGACGCGAGGTGGATGAGTACGCGCTGCTGTCGCAGCAGCGGGCAAAGCGGGCCTGGGACGAAGGCGTGTTCGCGCCCGAGGTAATCCCGGTCCCTGTGAAGAACCCGAAGACCCGGCAGGTCGAAGACTGGGCGGCCGACGAACACATGCGGCCGGAGACGACGATCGAGGGGCTCACGAAGCTGCCGCCCTACTTCAAGAAGGACGGGTTCGTGACGGCCGGGAACGCGTCCGGCATTTGTGATGGGGCCGCCGCCGCGGTGGTGGCCGGCGAGGCGTTCGCGGCGCACCGCAACCTCGCACCGCTGGGCCGCTTGGTGGCCTGGGCGGTGGCGGGGGTCGAGCCCAAGTACATGGGCATCGGCCCCGCGCCGGCCGCCCGAAAGGCGCTTGCCAAGGCCGGCATGAAACTCGACGCCATGGACCTCGTCGAGGTGAACGAGGCCTTCAGCCCGCAGTACGTGGCGGTCGAGAAGGACTTGGCCCTGGACCGGGCGCGCACCAACGTCCATGGTGGCGCCATCGCCATCGGGCATCCGCTGGCGGCGAGCGGCGCACGCATCACGATCCACCTGCTGCACGCGCTGAAGCGGATGGGAAGGAAGTACGGGTTGGGATCCGCGTGCATCGGGGGAGGACAGGGTGCGGCGGTGATTGTGGAGGTCTTCTGAGGTCTTCTAGGAAGGCGGTATGGGCGGTATGGAAATCCTGGTAGCGGTTCTGGCCGGCGCGGTCGCGTACACGTTCGCGAGCCTTCGCATTCTCAAGCAGTACGAGCGCGGCGTCTCGTTCCTGCTGGGGAAATACTGGGGCACGAAAGGCCCCGGCTTGGTGTTCGTGCCCGCGGGCTTCGCGCACTTGAAGCGGGTCTCCCTGCGGATCGTCGCGATGGACGTGCCCCCACAGGACGTGATCACCCGGGACAACGTCTCGATCAAGGTGAACGCCGTGCTCTACATGCGGGTCAAGAACCCGGAAATGGCCATCATCGAGATCGAAGACTACCTCTACGCCACGAGCCAGCTGGCCCAAACGACGCTCCGGAGCGTGCTCGGCGAGGCCGAGCTGGATGAGCTGCTGGCGGATCGCGAGAAGATCAACGCCATCCTCCAGAAGATCGTCGAGGAGCGCACCGACAGGTGGGGCGTGGAGGTGTCCGCGGTCGAGGTGAAGGACGTGGACCTGCCGGTGGAAATGAAACGCGCGATGGCCCGGCAGGCGGAAGCCGAGCGCGAGCGGCGCGCCAAGGTGATCGCCGCGGAAGGCGAGTACCAGGCAGCGGGCAAGCTCTCGATGGCGGCCGCCGTGATTTCGGAGCATCCCGGGGCCCTGCAGCTCCGCTACCTCCAGACGCTGGTCGAGATCGCCTCCGAGAACAACTCGACGACGGTGTTCCCCATCCCAATCGACTTGCTGACGCCGTTCATGGAGGCGGCGAGGCGCGGGTCGGCGGCGGCCCCGGCGATCCCGGACACGGCGGGCGCGGCGGGCGTGAAGGGTCTACCGGAGCGGACCGGCGCTCCGCTTCCCGATCCGGCGCGCGAGCGAGAGCGCTCCTGATCTTCCCATGAGTGACACCGTCCCCGCCGGCCAGCGGATCGAGCGCGCCGCGCTGGAACGCGTGATTCTCCGCGCGGCCCAGCTCCAGGCCGGGTCGCGTGACCTCGACGAAGGCCTGACCGAAGCCGACCTGCTCCAGCTCGGCGCCGAGGTGGGGATTCCCGCGCCGTACCTCCGGCAGGCGCTGATGGAAGAGCGGATGCGCGCCACCCTGCCGACGGAGCGCTCGGTGGCGGCGTGGCTCGGCGGTCCGCGGTTCGCCGCCGCGGACCGCACAGTGCCGGGAGCGGCGGATGACGTCGGCGAGGCCCTCGAGTACTGGATGGCCGAAGGCGAGCTTCTCATCGTGAAGCGCCGGTTTGCGGACCAGACCACGTGGGAACCGCGTCGGGGAACGATGGCGACCCTGAAACGCTCGTTCCGCATGGGCGGGCGCGACTACGTCCTCGCCCGGGCGCGGGAGGTGGCGGCGCAGGTGTCAGCCATCTCCGAGAACCGCGTCTATGTCCGCCTCGCGGCCGACGTGGGGAACTCCCGGCGGGAGCGGTTGGGGGGCGCCACCGCACTGGTGGCGCTGGGCGGGGCCAGCACCGGCGTGATGTTCCTGCTGGGGTTCGCGCTCCCAGTCGCGGCCCTGGCCGTGCCGGTGGCCGGGATCGGCGCCGTCATGGTGGCGCGGGGCCACCTCCGCGAGGTGGAACGCGTACAGGTGGCGCTCGAACAGATCCTGGATCGTCTGGAACACGGCGAGATCAAAGTGCCAACCCCCAAGGCCCGCGGGAGCGGGCTCCCGGCCCTCGATCGGATTGCGGACGAAATCCGCCGCTCCCTTCGCCCCTGACCCGCGCAACCGCGAACTCCGTATTGGATACGAGTGCCATGACTGAAATCGAAACTGTCGGCGTTCTGGGCTGCGGACTCATGGGCAGCGGCATCGCCCAGGTCAGCGCGGCCGCCGGCTACCGCACGATCGTGCGCGAGGTATCGGACGCCCTGCTCGCCAACGGGCGCAAGAAGATCGACGGCTCGCTCGGGAAGGCGGTGGACCGAGGCAAGCTCACGCCGGAGGATCGCCATGCCACGCTCGGACGGCTCACGTTCACGACCAGGCTGGCGGACGTCGCGGGCTGCGACATCGTGATCGAAGCGGTGACGGAAGACCTCGACGTGAAGAACGACCTGTGGCGGGAGCTGGACGGCTCGTGCGCCCCGCACGCCATCTTTGCCTCGAACACGTCCAGCCTCACCATTGCCGAAATGGCGGCCGCCACCGAACGGGCGGACCGGTTCGTCGGGTTGCATTTCTTCAATCCGGTCCCGATCATGAAACTCGTCGAGGTCGTGCGAACGGTGACGACGTCCCGCGCGACGTTCGAGCGGGCCATGGCGTTCGCGCGGCGTCTCGGCAAGGACCCGATTGCGGCCAAAGACAACTCCGGCTTCATCGTCAATCTGTTGCTCGTCCCCTATCTGCTGGACGCCGTCCGGGCGCTCGAGCACGGGGTCGGGTCCGTGGCGGACATCGACAAGGGGATGGTGCTGGGAACGGGTTACCCGATGGGGCCGTTCACCCTGCTCGATTTCGTGGGTCTCGATACCACCTACAAGATCGCCGAGATCATGTTTGGAGAGTATCGTGAAGCTCGGTACGCCCCTCCCCCGCTCCTCAAGCGCATGGTGCTGGCGGGGATGCTGGGGAAGAAATCGGGCAAGGGGTTTTACGATTATGCTTCGACGCCCCTGGCCGTGACGGACCTCGGCTTGTAGGGGCATAGGTTGACGCGGGCCCCTCCGGCCCACAGCGTTCTTGGGAGTTGGGTATTCCAGTGGACTCGCCGTTCCCCATTGACTGGAGGTTTTCAGATATGCGCAGTGCAACGCTTGCCGCCGTGGCCGGTGCCGCCCTCTTGGTGGGTGCCTGCGCCGCCGGTGGCATTCGGCCATCCTACGCGCCGCTCCCCGACGCTCGGGTGGACACGATCAATGCCGCGCCGGCCGCCGTGATCCAGGAACTGGTCACGCAGCTCAACTCCGAGCAGATGCGCCCGCAGTGGAGCAGCCCGACCGAGGGCTACCTCGAAACGCAGTGGTTCAACATCATGACCCAGGAGAGCGGGAAGATGGATCGCGCGAACGCGGACCGGATAGTCCGCCTCCGTTTCTGGGCCGACCCCGTCGGGGAGGGCAAGACCCAGCTCACGTCCGAGGCGGTCTTCCTGGCGGATCCGGATGTCTCGCATGCGGAGCGCGACCGTGAGGCCCAGGTTCCCCCCGCACACGCGGGTGACCGGCTACGGATACGTGCCATCGACGCTCTTGTCGAGAGATTCGGGAAGTGAAGCTGCTCGTCGTCGGGGCGGCGGTCGTGCTCGCCGCGTGCGTCCGATCGTCCGCCCCCAAGGCGCTCCCGCCCTCCATCGAGCAAACGGTCGAAGGCTCGCCGGCCGCCACGTTCCAGGCGGCCGTGTCGGCCGTGAGCGCGCAAGGCCTTCCCCTCCGCGAGGCGGACCCCGTCACCCGCGTCATCCAAACCCAGTTCGTGGATATGACGGAGTACGACCGGCAGGATGCGGCACAGTACCCCGCTTCGGAACGTACCGTCCGGTTCAAGATCCTGATCGCGCCGAACCCCAACGGTCGGGGCTCGGCGGTCGCCATCTTCGGACTCTACGCCCCATTCCGCTCCGGCTACGTCACCTCCGAGCGGAACGAACGCACCATCCCCAGAGACCACCCGGCCATGACGATCGTCAAGCGTCTCCGGGACGACATCGTGAAAGCCGTCGGCGGGGGGTGACGTGATGGGAGGACCGGGTCCGGCGGATCGCGAGTTCTGCCGAGCGATCCTCCCCAAGGTTTCGCGGACATTTGCGCTGGGCATCCGGATGCTGCCCGCGCGGCTTGGCGACGCCGTTCGCACCTCGTACCTCCTGTGCCGCATCGCGGACACGATCGAGGACGCGTCCGGCATGTCGCCGGACCGGAAAGGGGACCTGCTCGCACACTTCGCGGGATGCTTGAACGCTCACGCGCCCGACTGCGAGACCCTCGCGACGGCGTTCGCCCATCCCCGCACGGACGAAGAGCGTCTGGTGCGCGAGAGTATTCGCGTCTTGCGGGTGTTCGGCAGCCTCCGCCCCGAGGTGCGCGACACGGTCCGGCCCTGGGTACAGGAGATGACGCGCGGCATGGCGGAGTTCGCGGCGCAGCGGGGCCCGCGTGACGGGCTGGCCGCGCTCGCGACGGTGGCGGACCTCGAGCGCTACTGCTACTACGTGGCGGGCACGGTGGGTCATCTCCTGACCGGTTTGTTCCGCATCCACCACCGGCGTATGGCCGCCGCACGGGTCGCCCGCCTCGAGGCCCTCGCCACGTCGTTCGGACTCGGCCTGCAGCTCACGAACATCATCAAGGACGTCGCCGACGACCGGCGGCGCGGGTGGAGCTTCGTCCCCAGCGAGCTGTGCGAGTTATCGGGGCTCCGGCCGGACGATCTTCAGGATCCGTCGCATGGCGCGCAGGCGGACGAGGTCATGCAGGCGCTCATCGCCAAGGCGAAGGCGCACCTACGGGACGCGCTCACCTACTGCACGACCCTGCCCGCGGCCGCGTACCGGATCCGGATCTTCTGTTTGACCTCCCTGTACTTCGCAGTCCGGACGCTGCGGCTCGCCGAACGCGACCCGCGGCTGTTGGACCCCGCGCACAAGGTGAAGATCACGCGCGGCGAGGTGTATCGGACCGTCCTCGCCACCCACGTGATCGCGCCGTTTGACGCGTTGGTGCGGGGATACTACCTGCATCTCGCCGGTGAGGGCTGAGTGGGAGCACTCCGTCCCCCGGACGGGTTCGGCGGCGCGTTTCGGTCGGATCCGACGGCGCGCGCGCTGTACAGCGAAGGGGCTGGACCGTTCCGGATTCTCCCCGCCGCCGTCGCCTTCCCGCGCGACCGCGCCGACATCGTCGCCCTCGTGCGGCACGCGGCCGACACCGGTCTGTCGCTCACGCCGCGCGCTGGGGGAACGGGCATGCCCGGCCACAACGTGGGTCGGGGCATCGTCGTGGACCTCGCAGCCTTGGACCGTCCGGCACGTGTGGCGCTCGCCGGTTCGGCCAATCTGGGTGCGGCAGTCAGATGCGGGGTGCT
>Ga0307424_1000204_pt1 | contig 30682 bp, 27 predicted proteins | sample SalMarWE160320MG_FD_202157 | JGI IMG/M metagenome (GOLD analysis project Ga0307424, IMG submission 202157) | Salt marsh sediment microbial communities from the Plum Island Ecosystem LTER, Massachusetts, United States - WE1603-20 | ecosystem: Environmental > Aquatic > Marine > Intertidal zone >... | reverse complement strand
AAGGGGGGATTCCTTCTGGAAAATGCTTTTCAAAACTTCCGGTGTAGGTGCGGATTCAAGCTTTTGCCCCGCAGTCGTATACTCTTGGACCCTCTCAGCCCGTTCAATAATAATGAGGGCGCCTGTTTTCTGCTCGGCAAGAGCAAAAACCCCCTTTGCCAATCCTACAACCCATTCCTCGGATTTGTTCTGTCTCCGGAACCACAATCTCTTGAGCGGATTCACCTTTTCCAACACCTGCCGGATTTCCGTTTGAAAAAGGACCACTAACAGGATAACCAGGATCTGCCACAGAAATTGAAACACCAAAGTGGTCAGGAACAGGCCCCATGCCCTTGCGATTGTAAACACGGCCCCTAAGACCAGGAGGCCGATAAGGGCCTTGAATGCTTTGGTTCCCTGGAACCAGATGAAGAGATGGTAGGCCACTACCGTAAGAAACAGGATGTCAAGAAGATCCTGAAACTTGAAATTGGCAATTATGGCCAAAATGTTCATGGTGCACCTTCCAACCTCAAAGAAAAGGAGTATCGGCAAGTTTCCATGTTCCGGCAAAAGGTCTCAAATGATATCGCAGCGCCAAGAAAATAGAGCCTTCAGATCTTTTACCGGTACAGGGCTTTGCCCAGACGCTGGGGATTGTAACACTTAACCGTGGATTAGGAAGTATTTCCTTCACTGTGACTATCTGCCTGTTTCCTTCTTTTCTGAGAATGCCGCGGGCGTCCACCTCCTGTCGGATAAACCGCATGATCAACTCTGCTCCTTTTTCGTTCCTGTCAACAAGGTATTCATCCTCGTTGAATGTAGATATAGCCACGCTTACCACATTCCCTTTTTTATCCCAGTCTGTTGGGATAACAATCCCTTTGATTGAGGTCAGATTGGTGCCCGCTTTTCCTTTTTTGTCGCCCACTTCCACAGTACCTTTATGATGATTGGAGTTCATGTTGTCTGTTAACAGCAATGGATGTGCCACAGTAATAACCTATTGTTTTGCCATGATTTATTAGTTTGTTTAGTCCGAACGTGATCGGAATTAAGGGTTCCGATTCGGAAAAATGATGGTACTATCTTCTGCAAGCAGGCTGACAAGGCAAGTTAATGATTTGAAATAATAAAGAAAATCGAAAAAAGAACTCCATCTTCCGATATCTTACAAAGATCGGAATTCCAAGTTCCGATAATCATATGGCCCTGAAAATATACTACATTCGTCTCTCAATCAGTTGGGGCTGTGACAAACCGCAATTCCCTTTAACAGGCGGAAATGATGGAGTAAAGTCCACCATATCTTTTGCTCCGATCTCTTGACAAGCGCCTTTACGCAAAAATGGCATGTCTCTTGCTTTATTTCCTGCTTTATGGCCTAACTGTTGATAGTACGCAGCACGCCTGCTATCCTGTCCACCAAATTTGAACGGGATTTGAGGAGACTTCAATTTCTCAGTTACCCGACCTGTCTGTGCATGGCGGACAGACATGACAGATCGGGTTTCTGACCATATTCCAAAGGAGGATTTATGCAGAATGAACAGAACGATGGATGGATACGGCCCCCATTTGATGCTGGATCTGGGTGAGTGCAACCCAGCGATCCTGAATGATCTCAATGCCTGCTTCAACCTGTTGAATGAACTGCCCGAGAGGATCGGTATGACAAAAATAACCCAGCCATACGTGTTCAGGTACAACGCGCAGATACCTGAAGATGACGGGATTACCGGCGTCACCATTATCGCCGAGAGCCATATTTCCCTACATACCTATCCCGCGAAAAACTTCGTATTTGTGGATCTGTTCTCGTGCAAGCCATTTGACGTGGAAGGAGCCAGGGACCATATTATCCAATTCTTCCAATCCAAATCCCCTTCTGTTCATATGTGTGAACGGGGGGTACACTTTCCCAAAACATACAACCTGGCAGCCTAATAATTTCCCATGAAACCAGAAATACACCCGGGGGCCTTTGGCGCCCTAAAGGATGATTTTTGTCGTTATGAAACGGCATCCATTGCGATATTGCCCATCCCCTATGATGGCACATCAACATGGATGAAGGGCGCCAGCCAGGGACCGGAGGCCCTGTTTCAGGCCTCTTCCCATATGGAACTGTACGATATTGAGGCGGATTCCGAGGTGTATAGACGCGGGATTGTGACCATGGGGCCTGTCCACTGTCCGGATGACCCGGGACAGATGGTCACCGCTGTCTATGAAAGAACCAGATCGCTTGTTGAGGATAAAAAATTCATCGTTGGCGTGGGCGGTGAGCATTCGGTTTCCGTGGGGCTGGTTCGTGCAATGGTAGAAAGATTCCCGGATCTTTCTGTTTTGCAATTGGATGCACATTCCGATACAAGGGACGCGTATGAGGGGAGCCCGTATAATCACGCCTGTGTTATGTCCAGGATCGGTGAACTCTGCCCCTATGTTCAGGCAGGTATCCGGAGCATGGACGTGTCTGAAATGAAAAGACTGAAACCGGGCCGCACATTTTTTGCCCATGAGATTGTTAAGGGTTCAAATGTGGTTCCAAAAATAGTGAAGGCCCTGACACAGGATGTTTACATCACCATTGACTTAGACATTTTGGACCCCTCGGTTATGCCATCCACAGGGACACCGGAACCAGGAGGACTTGGTTGGTACCATCTGTTCGGTCTTTTAGAGCCCGTAATAATGGCAAAAAATGTGGTTGGAATAGATGTGACCGAGCTGTTGCCCAATCCGGTCAACAAGGCCCCTGATTTCTTGGCCGCAAAGCTGATTTATCGTATCCTGAGTATGGTCTTCACAGAAAAGAGAGGAAAATGAATTATGACCAAGGATGATATGTTGAAAATCCCTGTAGAGCATATTGACATCAAGGGATTTGATGCAAGGCCAGTCATGGACGCCTACGGCAGGATGGCCTTCCAGGCGAGAAATCTTGCCACCGCAGCAGATATATACAACCGGATGCTGTCAGACCATGACTGCACGATTATTCTCACGCTTGCAGGGTCTCTATTCAGCGCCTGTCTAAAGCATGTGGTCGTTGAAATGATCGAAAACAACATGGTGGATGCCATCGTCTCCACAGGGGCCATCGTAGTGGATCAGGACTTTTTTGAGGCACTCGGTTTTAAACACTACAGGGGGAGTGCCTTTGTGAATGACATGGAGTTGAGTGAACTTGCCATTGACCGGATATACGATACCTATATAGACGAAGATCAGTTGCGGGTCTGCGATATGACCATTGCCAAAATCGCCGATGCCCTCGCTCCCAAACCTCATTCCTCCAGGGAATTCATCCATGCCATGGGCGCCTATCTGGACGGGGAAGGCCTAAATGCTGAGAAGTCCGTGGTCCTGTCCGCTTATAAAAATGGGGTCCCGATTTTTCTCCCCGCGTTTTCGGATTCTTCTGCCGGGTTTGGCCTGGTCTACCATCAGTGGCACAGGAAAGAGAAACACCTTTCAATTGATTCTGTTCAGGATTTCCGCGAACTTACAGAGATGAAACTTGCTGTCAAAGACACAGGTATTATAATGGTAGGTGGCGGTGTCCCCAAAAACTTCACACAGGATGTTGTTGTGGCAACCGACATATTGGGAGAGCAAAAACCGGTTCATAAATATGCGATCCAGCTCACGGTGGCGGACGAACGGGACGGCGGTCTCTCCGGTTCCACACTGAAGGAGGCATGCTCCTGGGGGAAGGTGGACCTGAAATATGAGCAAATGGTATTTGGCGAAGCCACTATTACGTTTCCTTTGATCATCAGCGATGCCTACCATCGCGGCGCCTGGAAAGAGAGAAAACCGGCAAGGCTTTCTAATCTTTATTTTAACAAATTCTGATCCGCCTTCCCGGTAATGTAAGAATTATAAGACGGTTATCAAAAAAGACCCAATTTCAGCGAGGGCTATGAGATGGATTTTATGAAACCCCACGAACTTTGGACAAGAGGAAAGCAGAGGTTTCCCATAAAGGGCGCTGCGGATTTGATTGAGGCCAAAGACCGCCTCCGAAAGGGAGTATCCGTTGTCAAACGGATCCCCGTAATCCTGCTGTTTCTTGTTGTGATTCAGGGCACTGCTATACAGGCCGATGCAGCCAAACAGATAGCGGAAGAAGCGGGCCGGGAAAAGGGATTGCAAAAGACAGACCCGTTTCCCTTACAGGATAAACTGAATGCGATTCAAAAAAGATTGAAGGCCACCATCGAAGCAGGGGGAAAAAAGGCGTTTGATCAAATGGGCATCACCAAAGACCAACTGGGAGATCGAATTGCAAGACTCAGGGCTCTGGAAGCCGTTTACCAGGAGCAGTTGAGTGCTATAAAAAAGCAGGTATCCATGAAAGAGGAAAAGGCTGCCCTGGAAGTGGGACAAAAAGATCAAAAGTTGATGGATCTTCTCCCGCCGCCCCCCTATTCCTTGAGCCTGTACGACAAGTTCCTCGACCAATTAGCCGCTGCTGATCGAGGGATGGAAACAGGGGGCATGGATATAAAGCTGACAAAAAAATCAATTGAGGATGCTTCATCCAGGCTTGAAATGGCAAAACAAAAACTTCGGGGTATCAGGGAAAAACTGGATACAAAGAAAAGTCCTGAACTAAACTGGCAGTTTGAACAGACACGGATAGAAATGGAATTGGCCCAGGCTGTCTTCGATCTTCAAAAAATCAAACGTGAAAACGCAACCATGGGGCTTAGCCTGGCAGAATTTAAAAGGAGCATTGCCCAAAAACATCTTAACTGGATCAAGGCCCATCTATCTTTTAATGATGATGAGCTGAGGTACCATCTCCGCTCATTGGAAGAACGTAGGACAGGTCTTGCATTACGAATAAGAACGCTGATAAATGAGCAACAGGAGGTTGAAACCGCCTGGAAAAAGGCCCGGGAAAGCGCTGAGGCTGCTCAGGGAACTGACGAACTGACCGCGGCTAAAGCTGGCGCCCTTTTCAAAGCACGCGAGGCATGGCGCGAGACCTACCAGGAGGTTTTAGAGCAAAGTCAAAACATGCTGCAAATGTTAAATCAGGAACAACAGGTCTGGCAACGCCGCTATGCCCTATTGAAGGAAGATCTGAAATATGAACAATTGCCTATATGGGAGAAAGAGGCCGAGGACAATATCAAAAACATCAGTCGTCTCATCCATATCCAGCAGAATTCCCGTGCCGGGCTGCAATCACAGATCGCTGCAATCGAAAAACAGCTATCGGGAGAGAAGTTAGATCCTACCATAAGAGATCATACCGAGAATCAACTAAAGGCCCTGCGAAAGCTCCTTGATCAAACCGCTGTTGCGGCAGCCGGGAAAATTCTTTACTTCCTCATTCTCCTTCTGACCGTTCTTTTTGCCCTGAATGTTGTTAATATACCCCTGACAGCCTTTACCTTTCTTGGCGGTGCCATCGCCATTGGAGTGGGTTTTGGCGCGCAGAACCTGATCAATAATTTTATCAGCGGCTTTATTATCCTGGCTGAACGGCCGATAAAAATAAATGACATGATCGAAGTGGAGGGTAATTTTGCCACAGTGGAAGATGTGGGTGCGCGTTGCACCCGTATTCGCACTGCCGGTAACGTGCATATACTTGTACCCAACAGTAGCTTTCTGGAAAAGAGCATTACAAACTGGACTCTCTCAGACAAGGAGGTCCGCGCTAAAGTGACGGTGGGAGTCGCCTATGGAACAGATACGCGTGAAGCCGCAAGATTAATGCTCAAAGCGGCTCGTGATCACGAAAAGATATTGAAAGCCCGAGAGCCTTTCGTCCTCTTCACAGACTTCGGGAACAATTCCCTGATATTTGAAGTCTACTTCTGGTTAAGCATGGGACGACTCATGGAACGTAGAAGGATTGAAAGTGATATGCGCTTTCGCATTGATGACCTTTTCCGGGAGGCGGGTATTGTTATTGCATTCCCCCAGCAAGATGTGCATCTCGATACCTCCAAACCGCTTGATCTGCGGATCATGGAGCCAGGAGGTCAGACAGGAGGCCATTTAAGAATAAAGGATGCCTGACAGGATTGTCCTTTTCATGGCCCGGCCGCTTGAGCGAATTTCTCATCCCAGACCTGAATGAGGTAGTCCTTTTGTTCCTCAAATTTCAGGGCCTGTTCTTCCACTAAATCCTCCGCCTCCTGAGACGACATCTCCCAGCTCTGTCGCACAAATGAGGCGACTCTTGCGTAATAGAGGGGAGTCATCAGATCAACGAGCTTGTAGCGATTGACGCTCCAGGAGTGAAAGGTGGCCGCTAATTCATAGAGAATCCGGACCCATGCATCGGTGGGAAGGGTGAACTGGCTTGAATCCATATGGGCGGCATTCTCGATCGCATCCATACAAGTCTGAGAAAAAATGTCCGTCCAGAGTGCAGAAAATTGCTGGAAGCCGGTTTTAAAATGGTCGATCATTCCCTCCAAGTTTACTATTACCGGTTCTGGCTCCACAGATCCCTCGTACCCGAAGACTTCCACCGGTTGGCTATCCTTGATCCCTTTCCAGCAACTCTCATGTCGCTCCATAAGAGAAAAGATGGTCCAGAGTACCTGCCGAAACATGGGACCAAGGTGCTGGCCGGGGTCCTTGGCATCATGAATCTTGACCCCTAAATTGGACTGGCAGATACGAAAGCCCTGGGTGATGGCATTGGTGGTCATCCATATATCGATCCCGTACCGGGCAACGTCCGTATCCCATACATCCTGCGCTATATAGAATTTCGCCACGTCCCTTGAGATGGCAAAGTCCCCGCCTATGGGCTGGCGGATCCGTTTGCCGTAAAGGGCCCGGGTGAGGTTATACACGATGTTGTTTGTAATGGTCCCATCGTTTTTGTGTCGGAGATAGACCGGAGCCACAAACTGGTAATCTTTGGTAAGCACGGGATCAAGCAGATATTTCACCCAGTCAGGGGTAATACTGTGGAGATCTGAATCCACTACCGCACACGCACGTACTTTAAGGCGTACGGCTGCCTCAAATACAGACCTGAGCGCGGTTCCCTTCCCCCCCGGTCCCCTGTAGATAGTGACCACCTTTTCCTGCCACGGCTTGATCTCAAACTCCTTTGCCACCTCTCTGGTGTCATCCGTAGATCCGCCATCGGCAATGAGTATCACGCACCTTTTCTCTTTGTAGTGTTCGGCAAGACCGTGGGTTACCATCCGGACCACATGGGCAATGGTCTGTTCATTATTGAAACAAGGGATGCCCATAATGATATCCGCGGACTCGATCTCCTCAATTCGTTTGGACGCATAGGCCCTCACTGCTGTGTCATAATGCATGTTTCCCCTCCAAAACCGATCAAATGGGTTCCCGTCTGGTATGAGCAATAATATCACTGATGTGCTATTGAAAACAAATAAAAAATACTCTAAAAAGTAAAAGCAGGCACAGGACATTGTTTTCATATGGCACTCCCTGTATCTCAACGTGCCATCAGGCTATGGCCCATTATTGACAAATTGTCTGGCAAAGGGCTATAAGGTTTTGAAATGTATAGAAGGAAAACCTGGAATCAACTGTGAAATCCCCTAAAGTCATAATAATTGCCCAGAACCAGCCATTGGACAATGATGCCTATTTAGGGCGGAAGTTGGCTGATGCCGAAGAGAGGGCCGAGAGGCAGTCGGCCCGGTTTCCCGACCTGGATCTCTTGGCCATTCAAAAGGGCGTGCACCGGAATATCCGGGATTCCCTGCTCTTCATGAATGACCGGTATATGGATCTGCTCGATCTCATGAATTTTGTAAAGGGGGGGCGTCGCATTCCGGAGATTACGCCGAAGAATGTGACTGAGCACTATTCTTTGGCCAATACGGTCACCCTGAATGGCATATATTTGTATCAATACCTGCTTGAATATGGATATGACCCGATCATTGTACAAAATTACGCTACGGGCAACCTGCCCGATCTCCTCGGGGAAAACCCCCTGGCAGTCTGTATTTCCTCTAATTTCATCTTTATGAATGACATCAAGGAGATGGCCAGGCAGATCAAGCAGCATGCTCCCCACGTCCCTATAATAGCCGGGGGCATGTTAGTTAAGAAGGTCTTGAATGCAGGGGAGGGATTCTCAAAAAGGACCCTTCGATTCCTGTCCGGTTTTGACGGTAAAGTGGATGCCTTTGTGGTGGAGGCCAAGGGAGAGCAGACCCTGGTGAAGCTGCTCGAGGCCCTGAAGCGGGGAAGGGTTCTGAGTTCAGTCCCTAACCTGGCCTATTTTGACGAACGGGGAAACATGGCCTTTACCCCCCGGCAAGAGGAAGAAATCCGGATGGACCAGATGGCTATCTCATGGGACAGAATTCCACGGGAATATCTGCGCAATACACTCCCTGTGAACAGCAGCCGGGGCTGTTTCTACAGATGTCGGTTCTGCACCTATCACTGGCTGTTTCCGGAGGTCCACTACAAATCCATTGACGTGTTCAAACAGGAGTTGAAGAAGATTGAGACCTTAGGCTTTATAAAGCACGTGCGATTTACCGACGATAACTTCACGGCAAATAAGACCAGGATCAAGGCAGTACTGGAAATGATGATACGGGAGAAGTTTGGTTTTACCTGGTCGTCCTTTGCCCGTGCAAGCGCCTTGAGCCCTGATCTGGTTGAACTGATGAAGAGATCAGGGTGTGAGTTTTTAGATCTCGGGCTCGAGTCCGGGAGCCAGACTATTTTGGATAATATGGACAAGAGGCTAAAAAAGGAACAGTCCTTTGAAGCGATCAGGATGCTCAACGATTACGGCATTATAAGCAGGGGGAGTTTTATTATCGGCTACCCGGGAGAGACCTCTGATACATTTGCCGAAACCATTGATTTTATTAATGAGAGCGGTTTGCCCTACTATCATCCATACCTCTTTTATTATACCGGCAATACCCTGGTACACCAGGAGAGAGAAGCCTTAGGCCTGAAGGGTCTTGGCCTGGCATGGCGTCACGATACCATGGATTCGGTGGAGGCATCCCGGCTGATGTCTCATATGTTGAAAAGGATCGACAGGAGCTTTACCGATGGCCAGGCCTATGTTGAGGAGATCTATAAACTGCTCAGGGGAGAAGGGTACTCCCCCAAGGAGATAAAGGAACTTTTTAGGTTGAAGAGGGACCTTCGATTGGCTATAAAGAGAGGCTCTGCCAACAGACAATCTTCTAATGAAATCGAACGTATCCTGTCGGATCTGCAGGTCGTGGTTAGATGATCTGTGGGTTGGGTACTGGGTATTTGTTAGGTTGCGGGTTGCGAGTTCCGGGTGTGGGTATTTTTTGTTGAATTAACCTCTCACCGAGCGGGTTTCCAGCAAGATTCTTCACTTTAGGCATTTTAGTCACTTTAGCTCACTTTAGGCACTTTCCTATGGATATCGGAATTCTCAGTGTAAGAGACAAGGGATACCACCCCAATCAAAGGTTGATCGAGGCAGCATCCCAATCAGGACACGGGGTCAGACTCATACACACAAGAGACTGCCTCTCTGAGATCGATCATAACCTGCCGGCGCTCAAAATTCAGGGGAGTGATAGACCGGACATCCTTTTGCCCAGGATAGGGGCTACAATCAATGATTATGCCTTAGGTGTCGTCCGTCATTTTGAGCTTTCAGGCGTCCCGGTGGTGAATGGCTTTCACGCGATCCTTTTAGCGAGAAATAAATTCTTGACTCTCCAGACCTTGGCGAGTAATGGCATTAGTGTGCCTGGCACCTATCTTGTGGTCAATTTCCCGGGTTTCGAAGAGGCTGTGGAAGGGCTTGGAGGCTACCCTGTGGTGGCAAAGATGCCGAGCAGCAGGCAGGGAAGCGGAGTGGCCTTGGTGGACTCACCGGTTACTGCGGAATTTGTCATGCATAATCTGCAGGATAACTCAAGGGGGCTTCTGGTCCAGGAGTATATTGCGCCCCGCAGGCGAAGGGAAATTCGTGCCTTTGTCATAGGCGACAGGGTAACCGGGGCCATGGAGCTAATACCAAACCCCAATGATTTCAGGTCAAATATTCACCTTGCGGGGCAGGGGAAGGGGGTGACCTTGGACCCAAAACTGTCGGATTTGGCTGTCCGCTCGGCTAAAGTCTTAGGGCTTGAGATCGCCGGAACAGATATCATTGTGGGTGAAGATGGCGCTCCAAGGGTTATTGAAGTGAATTATTCTCCAGGTTTCAGGGGGCTTGAAAAGGCCACGGAGCTTGACATTGCCTCCGAGATTATTCGATATGTGGAAGATAAGTTTAGAGGAACATCATGAACATAGCCTTTTTAATGGATAGGCTGGAATCGATCGAGCCTGAAAATGAAACGACCAGTTGCCTGATGTATGAGTGCAACCAGAGAGGGCATAGCGTCTATTTTCTCGAACCCCACGATATTTATATACGCAAGAACGAGGTGGTGGCCAGGATGCGCAATATCTCGGTGAAGCCCGATCTCTCCATGAGGAAATACTGGCGCTCCCTTATCAACTGCCTTAAAAGGGATGAACTCATATTCGAGACCGTCACAGATCTTGACGCCCTTTTTTTGAGGAAGAATCCTCCCCTGGTCTACCAGACCATGGAGTTCTTATCGTCGGTGAGCGACAAGGTCTTTATGATCAACAGTGCATCCGGTCAGATCATAGCCAACAGCAAGCTCTATATCCTCAACTTTCCGGATATCATTCCGGAAACCCACGTATCGAGAGATCCTGTGCGACTCAGAAAAATCATTAATGATTTCGGGGGCGCTATGGTGGTAAAGCCGCTTCAGAGATATGGTGGAGAAGGGGTGATCAAGGTGAGTATAAAGGACCAGGAGAACCTGCATTCACTGATCAACTACTATGTCAGGGCATACCGTTCTTACCCGGAGAGGGAGCCTATCATGGTTCAGGAATATTTAGATGTGGTGAAGAGGGGGGGCGATGTGCGGATACTCCTGTTGAATGGGGAGGTCTTAGGCGCCATGAGAAGAAAGCCTCTCAAAGGGGAATTCCGGACCAATATCCACGCGGGGGCAAAGGCATATAGGCACGATTTGACCGATAAGGAACTGGAAATCTGTCATGCGATTAAGGGTGACCTGATAAAAGACGGTCTGTTCTTTGTAGGTGTTGACGTGGTAGGCGATAAGATGGTAGAAATTAATTGCGTCAGCCCGGGAGGCATTCCTCGAATAAACCGGTTAAAAAAGGCAAGGCTTGAAACCAAGGTAATCGATTTTATTGAACAGAAGGTCGCTGAAATGTAATCCGGGGGCAGGCCAGTGAGCGCCGGGGTATATAACTTGTAAAATTAATTATCTGAAAACCTTTAGACTTTTCAGGAGCGTTGATTAACTCCCTCTCGAAATACGTAAACAAAATAACCCTAACATAAAGAAAGGAAAAGCTATGCCCCGTATGAATGTAAAACAAAAAATGTCTTCCTGTCGTTGGGTTCTGATTATTGCCTGTGCCGCCATGTTGCTTACCGGCAGTCGTCTTGCTTCAACCGCCTCTGCCGCGAACATGCTCAAGGTGGGCCTCTTGCAGGAGCCAAAGACCCTCAATGTCTGGCGGGCCAGCGACACATGGTCCCGGAAGGTATTGGGACTGCTTTATCAACCCCTTTATGTGCGTGATCCCGGGACCCTGGAACTCATCCCATGGTTAGCCGCAGAGCCGCCCCTGTTTGATGAAAAAGCCCTTTGCTACACGGTCAAAATCAGGCCTGCCAAGTGGTCTGACGGCACGGAATTGACTTCAGAGGATGTGGCATTTACAGGGAATTTTATAAATGAGTTCAAGGTCCCGCGGTACTATTCCAAATGGAAATTTATCAGCAAGATTGAGACACCGGACAAACACACCGTAAAGTTTTTTCTCAAAGAGCCAAAGGCCATATTTGTCTCTCGAACCCTTACCACGCCGATTGTCCAGAAAAAGGAGTGGACGGACATAATCGCTGCGGCAAGGAAGACCAAAAAGCCTTTAGGAACGCTTCTTAACGAGAAGATAAAAAACCCCATCAGCAGCGGCCCCTTTGTGCTGAAGGAGTGGCGGGATGGGACTTATCTATACCTGCAAAAGAATAAGCATTTTTTTGGAACCGGGCAAAAGATACAGGGCCGGCTCCTCGGGCCCTATATAGATGGGATCATTTTTAAGATCTTCGGGACTTCTGATGCATCGATTCTTGCCTTAAAGAAGGGGAGCATTGATATGTTCTGGTGGGGCATCCAACCGGGGTATCTTGAGGACCTCCGTGGAAATCGCGATATCGAGTTATTTCAAAACGAGAAGAGCGCCCTTTACTATATGGGTTTCAACGTCAGAAAAGCGCCATTTAATGATGCTAACCTGAGACGGGCCATTGCTATCCTGGTTGACGATGATTTTATTATCAAACGGATACTGCAGGGATACGGGATAAGGATGTATTCCATCATCCCTCCGGGAAATGCATTCTGGTACTGCCCGGACGTCCCCCGATACGGGGAAGGGCTTGACAGGGAAGCCCGTATCAAGAAGGCCTTCGGGATCCTTCGTGATGCAGGTTACACCTGGGAAGTCCCGCCTGTTAACGGTGCGGGAAAGGTGGTCAACGGGGAGGGAATCAAGCTCCCTGGCGGGCAGACCATGGAGAAATTTACCATATTGACACCCCCGGCAGATTATGATCCGCACCGTGCCATGTGCGGTATGATGATGCAGGAGTGGCTCAGGATGTTGGGCATTCCCGCCTATTCCAAGCCGATGGCCTTTGGGGCCTTGCTCCAGCAGGTCAAGGTGAAACATGACTTTGATTCGTTCGTCTTAGGTTATGGAAATCTCTCTCTTGACCCCGATTATTTGAGGAATTTTTTCATCTCAACCAATGACAAAAAGCGGGGGTGGAACATGAGCGGCTATAATAACCCTCACTTTGACAAGATCGCCAATGAATCTGCAAGCGCCATGAACCGTGACAAGCGGAGGAGTCTGATATGGGAGATGCAGAAGATCATCATCGGGGATGTGCCTTATATCCCGCTTTACGATCCAAAACTGATTGAGGCAGTCCGCAAGGGCCGGTTTACAGGCTGGGTCCAGATGTTAGGGGGCGTCGGAAATATGTGGTCTTTTTGCCAGTTGAAACCGATGTGATATAGGATTGAGGGATTGCCATTTCAAATGTGAGTTAGAACAGGTACTATGGAACTGAGAAAATACATCATCCGGAGGATGATTCAGATCATAATCATCTTTTTTGTGATCCTTACGGTGCTCTTTTTGCTTTTCCGCTTGGCCCCGGGGGATCCTGTTTCCATGATGGTCGATCCGGATATGACTCAGGAGGATGCAGAAATCCTGATCGTCCAATTGGGCCTTGATCAACCGTTAGGGATTCAGTATCTCATATATCTCAAGAATTTCTTCACGGGTCATTTCGGGTTTTCCTTCCATTATGGGGAACCGGTCGTGGATATCATATGGAACCGCCTCCCTAACACCGTTCTGCTCTTCACTACATCGATTATCCTCTCGGCGCTCGTGGGCGTATTCTTGGGCAAAATAGCCTCATGGCACAAGGGTAAAAAAATAGACTCGCTGATGACCATCGGGGCCCTGGTTACCCATACCCTTTTTCTCCCCTGGCTCGCCTTGATTCTGATCTGGATATTTGCCTACAAGTTTGGATGGTTTCCCATTAACGGCATGATTTCGGAAGAGGTATGGCTTGATCCGGAAGCCGGTTTTATAGCGAGGGCCTTAGATGTCATGTATCATATGGTCCTCCCCTTATCCACCCTCTTTTTGATACATTTCGGGGCCTACCTCCTAATCATGCGGAGTAGCATGTTGGAGACCCTGAAAGAGGATTATATCTTGACTGCAAGGGCCAAGGGCCTTGAGGAAAAGGTGATCCGAGACCATCATGCGGCCCCAAACGCAGCCCTTCCCGTGGTCACAAGCGTGGGGCTCAGCCTGGCATTTTCCATTAACGGGGGCGCCCTGACGGAAACGGTTTTCACCTGGCCAGGCATAGGGAGGGAATTGGTCTCTTCAGTCAGTCAGAATGATTATCCGTTGGCACAGGCCTGTTTCTTGATGATTGCCGGGGTTGTTCTGGTTTCCAACCTGGTGGTCGATGTACTCTATGCATATCTGGACCCGAGGATCAGGTATTAGGCCCTGAGTAAATCCGGGTTCAAAACGCGCAGAAAATTGTTCACCACGAAGAGCACGAAGGCATAATAAAACTGCTAAGAAACTGGCTTTTCGTGTCCTTCGCGTGCGTCGTGGTAAAATCTCTTTTTGGTCCCTGCTTATCCGGATTAGGGGGTCAGTGAGTTGCGTAAGAAATGGCATTTAAGCAAAACAATAACATGACAACCAGAGAAAGATATCCCTTGCTCAACTCCTTTCTGGAGGGGTGGTCTATTTTCAAACAGAATCTCTTAGGGAAGATAGGCCTTACCCTCCTGATTATTTTTGCCTTGATGGCCCTGTGCAGCTACATCCCTCCATGGATAAGCCCCATGTACAACCCGATGACAGGAGTCGATCCGGAAATTACATCCTGCTCCGCTCCATGCCTGAGACATTGGTTGGGAACGGATTTCATGGGCCGGGATATCCTGAGCCAGCTCCTGGCAGGCGCCAGGATCGCCTTTATGGTGGGAATCTCGGCCGCAGTAATGAGTATTGTCCTGGGTGTATCCATCGGCATGACGGCCGGATATATGGGGAAATTTATAGACACCCTTCTGATGAGATTGGCAGACATGATCATGGTCATGCCAACACTACTTGTGGTACTGCTCCTCGCCGCGGTCTTTGGACAGCTCAACATCTGGACCATTGTCCTGATTATCGCCCTGTTCAGGTGGCCGGGGGTATCCCGGATAATCAGGGGGCAGACCCTTTCCCTGAAGCAGAGGCCTTTTATAGAGGCCGCCAAGGTGGCGGGGGCCTCCCATTTCCGGATCATATTTATGCATATCATGCCTAATGTGCTACCTCTCGCCTTTCTGTTTATGACATTTCGGGTCACCTCCGCAATTATTACCGAAGCCGCCCTCGCTTTCTTGGGATTCGGTGATCCCGGCACTGTAAGCTGGGGCATGATGCTCCAGTGGGTCTGGAAGACCGGCAACATGTTTCAGGCCCCATACTGGCTCCTTCCCCCGGGGATCTGCATCTCATTGATCACGCTTTCCTTTTACATGTTAGGGAGGGCTATGGATGAAGTGCTCGACCCGAGGCTGAGAAAGGAGGACCAGACGGATTAAATGACCCTCTTAGAAGTGGAAAACGTGAGCATCGGTTATAATACCAAGAAAGGCTATGTCAAGGCGGTTGAAGGGGTCTCTTTTAGCTTGGAGGAGGGAGGGTCCTTAGGCTTTGTGGGAGAGTCAGGTTGTGGAAAGACCACCATCGGCATGGCCTTGATGGGGTTACTCCCCCCGAACGGTTCGGTCAGCGAGGGGCGGATTCTCTTTGATGGAGAAGATACCTTAAAGATGTCTGACGAGGAGATAAGAAAGATCAGATGGCGAGAGATGGCCATGATCTTTCAGGCGGCCATGAATGCCCTGAACCCTGTACAGCGGGTGGGAAATCAGATCGCAGAGGCAATATTGGTTCACGACCCTTCCATTGGAAAGGAAGAGGCGATGGGGCAGGTTGAGGCCCTTTTTGACCTTGTCGGGATACCACGGGACCGCCTGAGAGATTATCCGCACCAGTACAGTGGCGGGATGAAACAGAGGGCTATCATTGCCATGGCATTGGCCTGTCACCCAAAGTTGATTATTGCCGATGAGCCCACCACGGCGTTAGATGTCATTGTTCAGGATCAGATCTTAGGAGAGATAAAGGATTTGCAAAAGGAGTTTAATCTCAGCATCATATTCATTTCCCACGACATCTCCATTGTAGCGGATATGTGTAAGGATATCGGTGTAATGTATGCAGGCCAGTTGGTGGAGTTCGGGCCGAGGGAAGAGGTCTTTGAATCCCCTGCCCATCCCTACACAAAGGCGCTTCTTTCATCTTTTCCCACGGTGACAGGCAAGAAGAGTGATTTGATCCCTATTCCGGGTGAAACACCGAATCTGGTGATCCCGCCGGCAGGATGTCGTTTCTGTGATCGTTGTTCTGGGCCAGGGCCCTCCTGCAAGACAGAAACGCCTGAATGGGTTGAGACAGGTCCGGGACACAAGACCCTCTGTTGCAGGTGCTGAATGGATAAGCGAGATGAATCTGTCCTCGAAATAAGAGACGTAACCAAGATATATAAGACCAAAGGGGCTTTTTTTGGCAGCTCGGGCAAGGATGTCACTGCGCTGAATCTGATCTCCTTCGATATATTTAAGGGAGAGATATTTGGCTTGGTGGGGGAAAGCGGCAGTGGCAAGACAACGGTGGGTCGTTTGATTGTCGGTCTTGAAAATGTGAGTTCGGGGAAAATATTCCTGGAAGGCCGCGAAATTATTGGGTTGAGGGGACGCGCGCGAAAAGAGTTCCGGCGCGAAGTCCAGATGATTTTTCAGGATCCTTATCAATCCCTTAATCCCCAGCGTTCCATCTATGATACGGTGTCGGAGCCCCTTAAAATCCATGGAATGGGGAATGCCTCCACCAGAAAGGACTTGGCCAGAGAGACCCTGCACGCAGTCGGCCTTTCGCCGCCCGATGACTTCCTTTTTCGGTATCCTCATCGCCTGAGTGGGGGCCAGAGACAGAGGGTTGCCATTGCCCGGGCCATGATCTTGAACCCCGAATTCGTTATCGCTGACGAACCGACCTCCATGCTCGATGCCTCCATTTCAGCACAAATATTTAATATTTTATTAGAGATGAGGAGTAGACTTGGGGTAACACAGATGTTTATCACCCATAGCCTCGCTGCGGCGCGGTACCTTTGCGACAGGGTCGCTGTGATCTATCGGGGGAACCTGGTGGAGTTGGGCCCGGCAGAAGAAGTGATCCGGAATCCGAAGCACCCTTATACCCAGGCCCTCCTCGATGCCGTGCCCAAGTTCGGACATGACCGGGATGCGAGGCGTTATGGCAGCCTTCTCACCAAGGCCCGTGATGCGGAGGAAGATGTGGGGTGTGTTTTCTTTCCAAGGTGCGCGGCAGCAGATGAAGATAGATGCGGCCGGAAGCACCCTAATTTAAGCCCGTTTGGTGATGGACATCTTGTGGCCTGCTTTCGTCTGGAAGCGATGCATGAGGCGTGATCTATGGGAGAGACTGAAATTAAAGATGGTATCTGACTTTGCAGCCCAATTCCTGTTTTCCCATCAACCCACCCCGCCATTGCTCCGTGAATGGTTGCAGATCAGGTTTCTTGAGTAGAATGAATGTTCTTGCGGGAATTAGACCACGTTAGAGACCTGTTTGAATCTATGAACGGTACTTTTGTCGGCGTGGGCATGACGGCCTTTCCCAGGATCATACCCACCTATTTTCTTGATTCCTACCGCATTATAAGCTTGAGAAAAACCGGTGACTTATCCCTGCTAAGGAAAAAAACGGAAATCTTTTGTCTTGAAGAAGAAACAGGCGGTTCTCTCCCGGAAAACGGCCGCGATTCCGCCCGTCTACTCGCCCATCAGTTTGTAAAGGGGTATCTAAACAAACTTCCCGACCCGAAACACCTTTTATTGTATCAGAATTATCCTGAGTTGGAGAAATTGGCCAAGAAAGAGGACTGGGTTCTTTTGGCCAATTCCGCAGGCCTTCGCCTCAGGCTCAGGGAAAGGGCTTTTTTTCAACAGATGGGAGCAGGGCTTGGTCTTCGCCGGGTACCGGGGGCGATCTGGCCGATCGAGGTAATCCGTGAGCGTGGGTATGAAGAGTGGGCCTCCATGTTAGGTCCGGAGTTAGTGATCCAGCTTCCGGATATCGGCCAGGGTGGCGGTCGGGGGACATTCTTTGTCCGTTCAGCCGAGGCGTATGATCTACTTGTGAAGAGGTTGAGAGGGGATTTTTGGCGGGGGGTTCGGCTGAAATCTGTCTCCATTCGCAGGTTTATAGAGGGGCTTCCGGTAAGTGTGGCCATCTGCATTACAAGACACGGGAACCTGATATCAGGGCTCCAGAAACAGCTTGTTGATCTCCCCTATTGCAACGATTTTTTAGAGGACGGTATATTTTGCGGCCACGTATGGGATGAGACACTCTGGTCTTCGGTCATTCGAGAGGATGCCCTGAAGCAGGCCAACAGGATTGGAGAATATGTTGCTTCCCTTGGGTATAGAGGGATCTTAGGGATTGATTTCATTATTGATGAGGGGGACCGGGGAATCTGCCCGATTGAGATCAATCCCCGTTTTACCGGGGCCTTTCCCATGCTATCGCTCCTGCATCTTCAGAATGGGATCATCCCGTTGGATATATTTCACATGCTCGAGTTTCTGGATCTCCCATACCAACTCGACGTTGAAGAGCTGAACAAACAATATGCCAGACCGATGAAGGGCAGCCATCTCCTACTCTTTCTCACTGAAGGGGGGCAGAAAATCCGGTTTGACCAGTTACTGCCCGGGCTTTACGAATATGAACCCGATGAAAAGAGATTCTTTTTCATAAGAGATTCACTGGAATACAGGGATATCCAAAATGAGAACCAGTTTGTATTGGTTGACGGGCCTCCTGATGTTGGCGGGAACGGGGCAGTTTTTACCGATCCTCTCGGCAGGTTATGCCATCTCCTCTTTTCCTATCCTATTTCGGATAACAACGGGAGATTGTCGCAGCATGCCCGCACTGTCTTGGAGTGGGTCTATGGGATGGACGCCCCGGTTAAATGAACGCCAAAACGGATTTAACGGAGTAAAATTGATGATTGCGCATTGGCGACTGAAAACAGATGGAAAGGCTGAAGACCCTACATCTGGGCGTGAGACGCAAGGCGCAAGGAGCAAGAACTTTACGTGCATCGAGCATCCCTGCTCAAAAACGGGATTTTCGGCCGGTACCCACCGAGGTGAAGCGTTGTGAAACTTCCATTTATCATATCCATACCCCACTGTTCGGAGCGGATACCTGAGCGGATAAGGGCGGACCTTGCTCTCAGCAATAATGAAATCTCAGACTCAATAGATTTGGGGACGAGAGAGATCTTTGGCTCTTTAGAGGCAGGAGACATTTTGTGCTCAGAATGGAGCAGACTGGTGGTGGATTTGAACAGAGACCCCGAGCGCCGGGATCATAAGGGTGTGATTGCGCGGATAGATTATTTTGGGCGCTCCATCTATCATGCGGATGCGGTCCCGGATGAAAAAGAGATCTCAGACCGTCTCCTGGAATATTACTGGCCTTACCACAATCGACTTAAAGAGGCGTTAGCACGGCCGCATATCAAAGGTGTGATTGACTGTCATTCCCTCAGCGGTATCGGTCCTCCCGAGGCCCCGGATGCGGGCAAGAAAAGGAAGGATATTATCCTGAGTAACAATGGCGATCATATGGGGAAGATGGCCCCGGCTTTGGGCGATACTACCTGCCCTTCAGGGTTGTTGAATTTTATGAAACAGGCCTTTTTGAGGGCTGGATTTTCTGTTTCTATAAATAGCCCCTACACAGCGGGTTTTATTTCGACTCATTATGCCGGAGCATTTGCTGACAGGGGGAAGTTCGCTGTTCAGATTGAGATCAATCAGGATCTTTACGCCGGACCGGGACCGGGGAAAATTGCACCGGGCAGATTAGCCGCTGTCAGATCAAAGGTTTGCGGATGCCTTGATGAAATCGCGGAAATGATATAGGCGGCTGGCCATTAGTATTTTTCCCTTTCCCTTGTATGGGTTTTTTGATATCTTGATTCACCTTGGGTTTTCTGATCCTTCACTCTCAATGACAATATAGGAGGCGCTGACACCAATGGTTAATATATTAAGATATTCAATTAGGTTATTTATCCTGATTTTTGCAGCCTTAATATTTAACTCTCTTTTTCCTCTTCCCGTGGAGGCCTTGGAAAAGACCATAACAATTTCCATTGGTATGGAGTTTGTGTTGATACCAGGTGGGACCTTCAAAATGGGCAGCCCTCAGGATGAACCAAATCGGAGAGAAATGGAGATAGAACATCAGGTAACCATCAGCAAGCCTTTTTACATGCAGACAACGGAAGTGACCCTGCAACAGTGGCGGGCCATAATGGGAGAGCGATTTTTTTTCAAAAAAAAAGGGACAGACCATATGCCGGTGGTAAAGATCTCCTGGCAGGACTGCATCGATTTTATCGAAAAACTGAATGCCCTCAATGAGGGAGTCTATCGGCTCCCTACAGAGGCGGAATGGGAATACGCCTGTAGGGCGGGGACTTCCTCAGCCTATGCCTGGGGCGAGACCATCGATTGCAAGGATGCCATGTATGGCAATAACACGTTGAAAATGGACGTTTGTGAGGACTATGTTAAATCGAAGGGTTTGCAGGTGGATCAACCTGCCTCTGTTAAGAGCTACAAGCCGAATGCTTGGGGACTTTATGACATGGAAGGAAATGTCTGGGAGTGGTGCCAGGATTGGTATGGATCATATGGCGAGGATGCAGTTGTAGACCCGCGAGGACCCGCCTCAGGGACTGACAAGGTTCGCAGGGGAGGAAGCTGGTACGGGCCAGGGGAAAGATGTCGATGCGCCAACAGGAATTTAAGTAACCCCGCCAACAAGTATCAGACCACCGGTTTCAGGCTTGTCAGAGTGGCCGAATAACAAATAAAGAATACCGAGGAGGAAGTTTGCTATATGGAATATTCCGTTAGCCCGGATGGGGAGAGATTTGCTCTCCCTACGGAGGACGATAATTTAGAGGAATACGACCGATTAAAAGAGCTAATAGAGGCACGGCGTGAAGAGGGGTTCGAGATAGTAGTGGTCATGGGCCTCGGATTTGTGGGGGCTGTTATGGCCGGTGTGGTGGCCGACTCCGTGGATAAAAAAACGGGGAAACCCAACAAGTTCGTCATCGGTATGCAGAGGCCGAGTCCCCGGAGCTTTTGGAAGATCCCCCTTTTTAATCGAGGTATATCCCCGGTCAAGGCCGAGGATCCGGAGGTGGCCCCCCTGATAGAGCGGTGCGTAAACGGGAAGAAGACCCTTACTGCGACCTTCACCTACGATGCACTCAAATTGGCAGACGTTTTGGTCGTTGATGTTCAATGCGATTTTCTCAAGGAGGAATTGGGCAATCTCAGGAAAGGTTTTGCAGAAATTGGGGCATTGGAAGAGAGTTTCAAGATAATTGGGACAAAGATACCTGCCAGTTGCATGGTCTTGATAGAAACCACTGTGCCCCCGGGGACTACCGAATATATAGCCTATCCCCTCATAAAAAAGGGCTTTAAGGCCCGAGGGATTGATGATGAACCGCTGTTGGCCCACAGCTTCGAGAGGGTAATGCCCGGGAAGGCGTATGTGAGATCGGTCAGGGATTTCTGGCGCGTATGCAGCGGGATAAACCCGGAAAGCAGGGAAAAGGCTACCCGGTTTTTGTCAGATGTCCTCAATGTGGAAGAGTATCCCCTGACAGTGCTTGACAGACCGATCGAGAGCGAGACCTGCAAGATCGTGGAAAACAGCTACAGGGCGACCATACTGGCCTTTCTCAATGAATGGAGCCTCTTTGCCGAAACCAACGGGGTTGACATCATAAAGGTTATTAACGCCATCAAGGTACGTCCCACGCATAGCAATATAATGTTTCCAGGACCCGGAATAGGCGGTTATTGTCTTCCCAAAGATGGTGGATTAGGTCTCTGGGCATACAAGCATCTCATGGGGTTTGAGAATGAAATATTCAAAATTACCCCCGAGGCAATAAACATAAATGATACAAGGGGGTTACATGCGGCCCAGTTGGTTCGTGACGCCCTGAGAAATATGGGACGTATTGTTGCCGCTTCGCAGATCACTTTGTTAGGGGTCTCTTACCGGGAGGATGTTGGGGATACACGCTACAGCGGATCAGAAATCATTGTTCGAAAACTGACTGAAATGGGGGCCGAGATCAAGGCCCATGATGCCTACGTGCAACACTGGTGGGAACTTGAAAAGCAGGAGTCCTATCCGGCGGTGGGAGCCAGCTGGTCGCGGTTTTTCCGCAACCAGGAACACCTATCCGAATTTTCTATGACCCCGGACTTGGAAAAGGCATTGGAGGGATCAGATGCCGTCATCTTTGCCGTTCGTCACAAACCCTACTTAGAACTGGATCCGAAAGAGGTGGTCAGAATGGCCGGTGGGCCATTGGCGGTGGTGGACTGCTTCGGGATCTTGGATGATCGGAAGATCGAAGCCTATTTTGAGTTGGGTTGTGAGGTCAAGGGGATGGGGCGTGGCCATATAAACAGGATAAAGGATAGGGTCCGCAAGAGAAAGGCGTAGAGATTGCGGTGAATCGCAGAGCGGAAAGCGCAAAGTGGAAACCATTTAGCATGCCCTATGCGCCATGCGCTAAGCGCGTATGGGTTGCGGGTTAGGCGTTACGGGTTTTTCAATCATCAATCCTGAAGGAGGATGCCATGAGAAAATTAGGCTGTTTTTTGTTTGCCTGGATTCTGCTGACTGGAGCCACATGGGCAGATTCTATCAAAATCCCTATCGCCGCTCCATTTACGGGCCCATTGGCGTCGTTTGGTGAAGGGATGAAGAACGGAGCGTTATTGAAGGGAGAAGAAATCAATGCTGCTGGCGGTATCAACGGTAAGAATGTGGACATTGTCTTGGAGGACGAGCTTTGTGATCCTAAGGAGGCGGCCACGGTCGCCACCAAACTTGCCAATGACCCCAAGGTCTCGGTGGTGGTGGGGCACCTTTGCAGCTCTTCTACCCTTGCGGCCCTCCCTATTTACAGGGGAGCAAAACTCCCTGCCATCTCTCCTGCTTCAACCAATGTCAGTATCGGAAAGATGAGCCCTTATTATTTTCGAAATGTCTACAGAGATGACTTTCAGGGTCTCTTCTTGGCAAAATACGTCAAGATCGTCAAAGGCTACAAAAAGGTGGCGATATTTTATGAGGTCAATGACTACTCAATGGGTTTGATGTTGGCCTTTATGAAAGAGGCAAAAAAGTTGGGCATCAAAGTCTTGGGTACAGAGGCATATACCGCTGATACCACCGATTTCAAACCGCAACTGACCAAATTTAAGATGATGAAACCGGATGCCATATTTATACCCGGGTACGCGCCCCAGGGGACGCTCATTATCTCCCAGGCAAGGAGCCTCGGCATGAAGAATGTCGCCTTCTTCGGGGCTGACGGGCTCGATGACGACCTTATGGTAAAGAACCCTGATACAGAAGGTCTTTTTGTTACAACGCCATTTCTCCCGGACAAGGCCGGTCCCCAGGCTGCAGGCTTTGTTAAGGCCTACAGGAAAAAGTTCGGAAAGGATCCCAACTGGTTTGCCGCAAATACCTACGATGCCGTGGGGATTGGTGCTCAGGCAATAAAGGCGGTGGGCCGGAACAGGGAGAAGATCCGCGACTATCTGGCCTCCATTAATTCAAAGGACAGAGCCTATGACGGAGTAGCCGGAAAGACCTATTTTGATAAAAACGGAGACTGTCTGAAAGAAGCCTATGTCAAGAAGATCAAAAACGGCAAGTGGGTGAGCGCTGAGAAACAATTGCAGTGATCAGTGAAAAGTGGAAAACCTCCTCGATCAGTCTAGTCTTTTTCTCCAGCAGTTAGTGAATGGTATCACATTAGGTGGGGTTTATGCCCTTATAGCCGTGGGTTACACCATGGTCTACGGGGTCATACAGTTGATAAATTTTGCCCATGGCGAGATCTACATGTTGGGCGCCTTTCTTGCCTATACCATGGTAACGGTCCTGGGAATCCCTTTTTTTGCTGCGTTTATCCTTACTATTTTAGTCTGCGCCTGTTTCGGGATTATTTTAGATTTTGTTGCGTATCGCCCCTTGCGAAATGCCCCCCGGTTAGCCGCCCTCATCACTGCCATCGGGATGTCCATATTCCTTCAGAATCTGGCCATGATGATCTGGGGCTCGCAGATCAAGTCATATCCCCGGGACATGTTTCCCGCCATCTTTCTAAAACCGGCATTGAGCATAGGCGAGGTATCAATGACCTGGATTCAGGTCTTTATCCTTTCTATTACCGTTGTTTGCATGATCATCCTTCATCTGATCATCCACAAGACTAAGATCGGCACGGCAATGCGGGCCATATCCCAGGACAAGACGACTTCTGCCCTAATGGGGATCGGGGTCAACCGGGTGATCTCCTTTACCTTTGCCATAGGTTCTGCAATGGGTGGGATGGCCGGTGTTCTGGTTGGGCTCTATTATAATGCCATCTTTCCCACCATGGGATACATCGCGGGCATCAAGGCCTTTGCCGCTGCCGTACTTGGAGGGATAGGGAGTGTTCCGGGCGCCATGTTAGGGGGTGGGGTGTTGGGCATAGCCGAGGTTATGGGGGCAGGATATATTTCGTCAGAGTACAGGGACGGCATCTCTTACGCAGTCATGATAGCAGTAATACTATTCAAGCCTTCAGGCCTTATCGGTAGACAGATCGGGGAGAAGGTCTAATGCGGTGGCAATTATACAAAAAGGATCCCCGCTTTGTTTTTCTGAGCCTGATTTTCTTGGCCGTTCTCTTGCCCTGGCTCCCCTTAGGCGCTTCAACCAACTACGTCCTCAGGATAATGACCACGGCGGTCCTCTATATGATTCTGGCCTTAGGATTGAATATTGTGCCCGGTTTCACAGGTCTTTTAGATTTAGGATACGTTGGCTTCTACGGGATCGGGGCATACACTTCAGGTCTCTTGTCCATCCATTACGATCTAAGTCTCTGGGTCATCCTCCCTCTGGCCGCGCTCAACGGCGCCCTCTGGGGAACCATCCTGGGCGCCCCTACGCTGCGTCTTACCGGTGATTACTTTGCCATCGTCACATTTGGATTTTCCGAACTTGTGGTATTGGTTCTCAGAAACGAACTCTGGCTTACCCGGGGCCCCATGGGTCTTCCCGGCATCTCTCCCCCCTCCATCTTTGGCCACCCCCTTGCCAGTGACTGGGAGTTTTTCTATCTAATACTTCTCCTTCTAATGATAGTCCTTCTTGTGGTTACACGTCTGCAGAATTCTCGTTTGGGGCGGGCATGGTTTGCCATACGAGAGGACGAAATTGCGGCCCAGTGCTGCGGTGTCAATTTAATCCGGTACAAGGTCACGGCCTTTGCCATCAGTGCTTCCATAGGCGCCATGGGGGGGGCCTTTTATGCAAAATGGTTCAAGTTTATTCACCCGGATATGTTTAAGTTCTGGGAATCGATATTAATCCTTTGTCTCATAGTCTTTGGGGGAATGGGGAGCATTGCGGGCACCATGTTGGGGGCCTTGATCCTTATCCCTCTGTCCGAAGTCCTGCGGGCAGTGTTGCCCCAGGGCCTGTTCAATGCCCGTTATCTGATCTATGGGCTCGTCCTTGTGCTTATGATGCGTTGGCGGCCTGAAGGCCTTGTCCCTTTTAAACGGGCACAGGCTAAAAAGGCCAAGCTTGCCCAGGAACGGCTTGAAATATGAATACTATCCTCAAGATCATTAAGCTTTCTAAGTCTTTCGGGGGACTGTCAGCCTTGAGGGAGATAACTCTCGAGGCAAAGCAGGGTCAGATCGTCGGCATCATCGGTCCTAACGGCGCTGGAAAAACCACCCTCTTTAACTGCCTCACGAGCCTCTATTATTCCACCGGCGGTCAGATCGAGTTCCAGGAAAGGCCGATTGTCCCGGAGGTTGCAGAGACAAAGAGAAGGCTTATCAAAAGTTGTGCCATGCTCTTTTTTGTCTTAGGGCTGATCTGGGTACCACTGTTCTGGTCTTCCATTGTACCGCACACTTTTTTCAAGGTGGAGGTGGTTCTGTTAGGCATCTTTATCCTGAGCATACGTTTTTTCTTAGTTCGAGGTCTTATGAGATTTCAGATATGGGCATGGGGCCTCATTTTTGTTTTTCTCATATCAGACCTCTGGTTTTCAATCTGGTGGTTGACCCATCTGCTCTCCCTTGGCCCAATGATAGGGACCGGTATCCCCCTTTACTATTTCACCGTTCCGTGGGGCATTATCGCAGGGCCGTTCAGTATATATCTAATATCGCAGTTAGTCTTACGTAAGGTACGCCAGCTCTACGGATTCAGATTGGGGCCTGACGCCATCTGTCGCTTGGGGGTGGCCAGAACGTTTCAGAACATCCGTCTCTTTTTCAATTTGAGTGTCTTAGACAATGTTAAGATCGGTTTTCACGTTCAGATGCGCTCCGGGGTTTTAGGCATCCTTCTCAAAACCCGATCGCAACGGGATGAAGAGGGTTTGACCGAGAAAGAGGCCTTTAAATGCCTTCGCTTTGTTGGACTTGACGGCCGAGCCTTCGATCTTGCCGGCGCTTTGGCCTATGGTGAGCAACGCCGCCTGGAAATCGCCCGTGCTCTTGCATCCAACCCCCAACTGCTCCTCCTTGACGAGCCGGCAGCGGGGATGAACGCGCAGGAATCATCCGAGTTGATTCGTCTTATCCTCAAGATCCGCGAAAAAGGAATTACCGTGCTGATTATCGAACATGATATGAAGGTAATGATGAATTTGGCTGATAATATCTATGTCCTTGACTACGGCGTGCTCATTGCCGATGGAACGGCCGATGAAATCAGAACCAATCCAAGAGTCATAGAGGCCTATTTAGGCGGGGGCACGGCGCATGCTGCGACTTGAAGCCGTTGACAGTCACTACAGGAAGATACATGCCCTCAAAGGGGTCTCCCTAAGGGTTCGAGAGAGGAGCATATGTTGTCTTATAGGGGCGAACGGGGCCGGCAAGTCAACCACGCTGATGGCTATCAGCGGGATTCAGCCGATCTCCTCCGGTATTATCAGGTTTGGAGGAGACCCTGTTCAGAAGTTGGCTCCGGAAGAGATCGTACGGCGAGGGGTAGTCCAGGTACCCGAGGGCCGCCGGATCTTCCCTGATCTGACCGTGAAAGAGAATCTGGTGTTGGGGGCCTATTTGAGGAAGGATAAGAGGAAAGTTGCCGAATCAATGGAGAATTCCTTTGAGCTCTTTCCGATTCTAAAAGAGAGACGCGAGCAGATGGGCGGGACACTCTCCGGGGGTGAGCAGCAGATGCTTGCAATTGCGAGGGCATTGATGGGAACACCCCGGCTCCTTCTGTTGGATGAACCCTCCTTAGGTCTGGCCCCCCTTGTGGTAGAGCAGATTATGGGGATTATCAGGAGAATCAGGGATGACGGGTTGACCATACTCCTTGTAGAACAGAATGCCCAGGCCGCCTTGGAGTTGGGGGATTATGGCTATGTTATTGAGACGGGACAGGTTGTTCTTGAGGATAAAGCGAGGGCCCTGCTCGAAAATCCAAGGGTGAAGGAGGCCTATCTGGGTTAAGGCGCATGGCGCATTGCGCAAGATGCGGAAAGGGGAGAAAATCTGATGAATGAGAAGAAAAACACGAAAAACGAGCCGATACCCGGGAGGATGGAGGTATTGAGGGAGTTGCCGGCTGACATCATGAGAAGACTTTCAAAAGATGAAGTCAGGGCCTTTTTGTTTGAGGAGGTATGGCCCGATTCTCTCCGTGAAAAATTAAAGGAATATTTGGAGTGAGAATGGGCAATGTTCTTATTGACTTTGGGACCAGGATAGTTATAGTGCATGGCTACCGAGACCTCTGAAAAACGCCCGCTTTCGAAGTCTGCGCTTATCTGCTCGATTTTTAAAGGCATCCACTAATTATCCAAAAAGATACAAACCATGGAAGACATCCAGAATCACAAAGATTACAGAAATATAGACATTGATCAGGTTGGCGTAAAAGGGATCAGATATCCTATTACCGTCCTTGATAAAGACCAGGGAGAGCAGCAGACCGTTGCCGAGATCAACATGTACGTTGATCTCCCCCGTTATTATAAAGGGACCCATATGAGCCGCTTTGTCGAGATTCTCAATGAGCACAGCCGGCGTATATCCCTCCAGGGCTTTTCAGAGATACTTGAGGAGATGAAAACGAGGCTGGACGCGGAAAGCGCGCACATGGAAATTACTTTCCCCTACTTTATCAACAAGTATGCCCCGGTGACAGGGGCCGAGGGCCTTATGGAGTACAAGTGCACCATGAAGGGGTCTGTAAACAGGCAAAGCGATCTGGTTATAGGGATTCATGTCCCCATTACAACCCTATGCCCATGCTCCAAAGAAATCAGCGATTTCGGCGCCCATAACCAGCGGGGCGAGGTCCGGCTACGGGTAAGGTTCAAGAAATTCGTATGGATAGAGGACCTGATCAAATTAGTGGAGGCGTCTGCATCGAGCGACGTGTTTTCTGTCCTTAAGAGGGAAGATGAAAAATATGTGACCGAGAAGGCCTACCAGAATCCGATGTTTGTAGAGGATATTGTGAGGGAGATTGCGGTTAAATTGGGCAATGACCCGAATATAACCTGGTTTTCTGTTGAATCTGAAAATTTTGAATCCATACACAACCATAATGCCTATGCGTATATTGAAAGGCACACGGCCCAGGGCGAAAGGCTCAAGAAGCAGAGTGCAGGATGAGGAGAAAAACATGACTGATCTAAAGAAGATGTACCGGACCGTTATGGATGACCATTTCCCTCCGGAGATAACCATCTCCTTTGGCGATCAGGTATTGGCCTACCGGAAGAGATCCTGGAGAATTCCTGACGAGAAGAGTGGGGTAATCATTGAAAAGGGCCTGCGCTACGGTGAAAATCCCGGCCAGGAGGCGGCGCTCTACGAACTTGTCAACGGGAATCTTGTATTAGGCGAGTGCCAGTTCATAGAAACGGGGTCCGGACTGGTTTCCGCCATTACAGAAGGAGATATGCTCCAGAGCGGAAAACATCCGGGCAAGATCAATCTCACCGATGTGGACAATGCCCTGAACATCATGAAATATCTTGACAGAGGTCCTGCAGTAGTGATTGTCAAACACAACAATCCCTGCGGCGTTGCCTACGGCTCTGCTTTAGTTGAAGCGTACGAAAAGGCGGATATGGCTGACCGTATTGCGGCCTTCGGGGGTTGTGCCCTGTTTAACCGACCGGTTGATTCAGCGACTGCCGAGCGGGTGTCGGAGAACTACTTGGAAGTGGTGGCAGCCCCTGATTTTGAGGAGGGGAGCGTTGAAATCCTGTCAAAAAGGGGCAATCTACGGATCATTCGTATCCCTAAGATGGACAGGCTTTCCGAATACGCCCACAGGAGGTTTGTGGACTTCAAGAGTCTGATTGATGGCGGGATCATCCTCCAGCAGTCCCCAATGAATCGAATAGTATCCTCCGAAGACTTTACCCTTGCTAACAGTGAGTATCAGGGGAGGACCTATACCATTGAGAGAAAGCCAAGCGATGAAGAGTATGAAGACATGTTATTCGGGTGGCAGGTGGAGCAGGGCGTTACCTCCAACTCTGTCATTTATGTGAAAGACGGCGTGACTGTTGGAATCGGAACAGGGGAACAGGACAGGGTGGGTGTGGCTGAGATCGGCATATTTAAGGCATACACCAAGTGTGCCGACGCGATCTGTTTCAGCAAACATCACCTTTCCTACAATGAATTAAAGTTGATGGTTGAAAAAGGTGAAAAAGAGAAGACTCTTATAGAAGAAGTCGATCAGGAAACCAGGAGGGTAAAAGGGGGTCTCCTCGGCGCCAGTATGGTCTCTGATGCCTTTTTCCCCTTCAGGGATGGGGTGGATGTGGGTATCAGGCAAGGGGTCAGGGCAATAGTCCACCCAGGCGGATCCATGAGAGATTTCGAGGTGATTGAGGCCTGTAATGAGGCTGATCCTAAGGTGACCATGGTTTTTACCGGGCAGAGGGCGTTTAAGCATTAGAGGTTGGTTCAAAACGCCCCCTTTCGAAGTCTGCGCTTATCTGCCCAATCTCTGTGTCAGACTCAAATTTTAATCCTCGAAATATTCCACATATTCCTGTGGTTAAAATTTTCGGCTTCCTTGATCTTGGACAAAATTGGGCATTTTGAACCAGCCTCTAACCAGAGCAAAACACTGAAGATAATTTTGCATTAAAGACTGGAGAAACAGATAATGTATAGCGCAAGTGATTTGAAGAAGGGCTTGAAGATACAGATCGATAATGAGCCGTATGTGGTAACGGAGTTTCAATTCTCCAAACCCGGGAAGGGCCAGGCCCTTTACCGCTGTAAATTGAAGAACATGATCACGGGGGTCATAATCGATCCAACCTATCGATCCGGTGACACCTTTCAATCTGCCGATTTAGACGAGCGAAAGATGCAGTATCTATACAACCAGGAAGATGAATATTGGTTTATGGATGTCGAAAACTATGAACAGTCCGACCTCTCGGCCGAGCAGGTTGGCGATGCCAAAAACTACCTGACAGACAACTTAGAGGTGGATATCCTCTTTTTTGGGGAAAGGCCGATCGGGATCACCCTGCCAAATTTTGTCGATCTGACGGTTACAAAGGCTGATCCCTGGGTGAAGGGGGATTCTGTTGCCGGGGATACCAAGCCTGTGACATTGGAAACGGGCTATGTACTTCGAGTCCCGCCTTTTGTTGAGGAGGGAGGTAAGGTAACCATTGATACCCGGACCGGAGAATATGTTACCCGAGTCAAGGGATGAGATCTTTGAAAAACGC
>Ga0307424_1000202_pt1 | contig 30767 bp, 32 predicted proteins | sample SalMarWE160320MG_FD_202157 | JGI IMG/M metagenome (GOLD analysis project Ga0307424, IMG submission 202157) | Salt marsh sediment microbial communities from the Plum Island Ecosystem LTER, Massachusetts, United States - WE1603-20 | ecosystem: Environmental > Aquatic > Marine > Intertidal zone >... | reverse complement strand
GGATATCGTCGGATTCATATCCTTCCACACCCAACTGGGCCATTCGTATCAATCGCCGAATGTTAAAAGGGCCATCTACAATGCGCCAGGGACACGATCCCGCACACATACCGCACTGCATGCAGAGGTTCAGCTTTTCAGCGCCCATGGCAACAAGGGCTTCATTTACTTCATAAAATGGTGTTAATGCTTCCATCAGAGGAACTCCTTTCGATTATGAATAATATATGCTAAGGTTTCTGCTGTCATACCTGCTATTGTGAATACCTCTTTTCTTAGACTCCACCTGAGGTTGTTGAAAATCTACGGGTACGCCAGCCAGATCGCCTGATTTTTTTTAACAAATGCTCAGATTGATGTCAACAAGGGAAATGGACAACAGGCTCCCCCACGAAAACCTTGCCATCCTCACTGAGCAGGAAGTGGCTGTCTACGCAGAGGATGAGGCGGGATTGAGGTAGCAGGATGATCATCGGAAATTAGCCCTATGGCTCTTGACTTCACCCATCCCCTCTTCTTGTCAGGCAGACGAACCAGGCTCCATCCATCCTCTGATCTCTCCTGATACACCACGGTCCCCTCATGAAGCTTGAAAAGCACGGTGTCATTCCCCTCCGGGCCGGCCAAGATATTCACCTCTTTTTGGAGAATCACGGCACGGTCATCGCTCCTGATCCAATAATATTTGATGCCGAAAGAGAGACCTGCAACGAACCAGGAGGAGAGAATCAGGAGGAGTAGGTAATAAAGCCATTCTGATCTGTGAAAGAGCCGTATTATCAGGATTGTCCATAACAGGAGATTCAAGAGGGCGAAGGACCAGAACAGTTCATTCAGATTGAAAGACTTTACCCAGAAAAAGGCCGTCTCAATAAACCCGCGGGATTCCTCGATGGCATCCAGGGTCTGGTCGCGGGCATGGGACAGGTTGAAATTAAGATCGGCATCCCTCGGCATCAAGAGCTGTGCCCGCTCGTATTCTAATATGGCCCGGCCAAGCTGCCCAGCCCTGAAATAGGCGTTGCCAAGGTTGTAGTAGACCTGACCTCCCCCGTGCCCGGTCCGGATTAACCGGAGATACCCCTCTATAGCCTCCTGGAAATTGCCCACCTTGTAGGCCTGGTTCGCCTTGAAGAAACCCTCTTCCCATTCATCGGCCCTCGCCCCGTAGTTGGACGTTAGGGAGAGCACCGCCAAAAGGATGGTTATGGTTAGCCGGATCCCTTTCCTCACCGGATCTCCCTTTCGATTTCTTTGATGAGCCTTGGGATTTCATCATTCATCCTGCCCGCCCCCCGGGTCTGACCCGTATAAACAGTGTTTTCAAGCTCTATCAAGATCGCCCGGAGCTTTTGGGCAGCACCAGAACCCACCCCTTTTGATGCCAATATGTCAGCGGCATCCTCAGGGGTAAGAGAAGCGAGGGTCAGACCAAAGCGGTCATTGAAATAATCCCTTATGCAAAGGCTCAGACAATTCGCATCCCCCCTACCCTGCCGGCATTGCCGGATAAGGTCTTTGGCCGCCCTTTTTGCCCTGTGGACAGGCATTGCCCGAACGGACCTCCTCTTGAGCCGCAACCCCAGAAACGTTGACAAATAGAGGACAAAGGGGAGGAGGAGGGTCAGCCAGAGAAACAGACCGCCGGACGCAATAGAGGCCCGGGCTTCAAGGTTTCTGACAGATGTGTGAAGGGGAAGGATATCGTGCCCTAACTCTTTAACCCCCTGCTTCGCTGACTTGTTAGCTCCATTTTGCTTGCCCGGCCCTGCCTCCACCATAATCATTTTCCCTTTTCCGGGGACAACTATTAAGGGTTGCTTCGCGGTCTGAATAGTGCGGTACGCATCGGTATCCGGATTAAAAAAGCTTAAAGAGAAGGGAGGGATTTCATAATCGCCCTGTTGTTCGGGCACTATGGCCCACTTCATTGTCTTGAAGCCGGCTAACCCTTTGAAATCGGGACGTGCCTCAAAAACCGGTTCATCTGCATAGACCTTTATGTGGTCCAGACCAGGCATTTTCAGGTCCGGGATACGGTTTACGTTTCCCCTGCCGCTCACGCGGACTGTTAGGGTAGCAGATTCTCCCACCTTTATTTTGGATGGCGTAAGCGTGGCCTCAATCTTGAAGCTACCGACAAGGCCACTGAAGCCTTTCGGTTTTCCTTTGTCAGGGAGGGGAGCAACCTTCAGCTCAAGCGCTTGGCTGGCGATGGTCACAGGCCTGCCCGCTCTAAAAAAAGGGTCGTCAAAAAAGCCCCTCCGGGATCTTCTCGAATCATAAGCGGTCATACTCATTCGAGAGGGCTTAATGCCATAATTTCCCGCCTTGAGCGCCATCAGGCCATATGGGACTTCTATGATCCGGTACGTACTCCCATCGTAAACGCCCTGGTATTCCCTTGGCTTCTCCAATTGCTTGAAGGCAAGGTGATCGAGTTCCGGGAGTTGAAGAGAAATATCTGACGCACTGATTTTCAAATAAAGCTTCAGCGTATATAAGACCTGCTCTTCAACATATGCCTTTTTTGATGAGAGGGCGGCCGTAAGAAATATCGGGCCCTTAGCAGGAGATTCAGGAGATGCGGCCTTAAGGATCGTCAGGGTAGAGATGTTGCTTTGAAATATCTTTCCGTTGACCTTGACCTCAGCGGGCCCTAACTGAAAGGTCCCGGCCCTTGATGGCTGGATGTAGTATGTATAGTCGACGCTTGAGCTGAACGTGCCGTTTACTATTTCAACCCGGCTTGAACTTCCACCAGGGGATACCTGAAACGAATCCAATCCCTTTATGACAGGTGATGAATCGCAGCTTCTGGCGCCCGATACCTTGATGACCATTCTTATGGAATCAGAGGGCGTTGCCTCCTGTCTGTCCAATGAGAGAGTAACCAAGACCTCGGCATGAGTCTGGCAGGGAACTAAAATAAAGATAGAAAATACCAACAGCAGAATAATCTTCTTCATCCTACCAATCCTTTCCCGATAAAACCCCGCGTCGCTTCTCTTTTGGGGCTTGAAATTCCAAGTATTTTGAACGATCCTCCTTGACGTTGTCTAACAGGGCCTCGGCCTTTTTCCTGTCCATCAGGGAGATGGCCTGGCCGGAACCCTCATCCTTTTCCTTTTGTGGCAAGGCCTCCCGCGGCTGGAGATCCCCTGAGAGGTCTTTGGGAGGCCCCTGTTCCTCATCCTGTCTTTTGTTCTGCCCCGGATTTTTATCTTTCTTTTTGTCCTGCTGATCCTTGTTTTGAGGGTCTTTTTTCTCAGCCGATTTATCGGGAGAAGACTTCTCCTCGACTTTCCCCTCTTTGCCGTCTTTGGACTGATCCTTTTTATTCTCTTCTTTTCCGGAACACTTCTCACCCTCTTTTTGTTCTTTTTTCTGCTTTTCTAATCTTCTGAGGGCAATTTCCAGATTATATCTTGCATTTTCGCTTTCAGGGTCGATCAAAATGGCCTTCTTGTAATGGGCCGCTGCCGAGGCAAAATCGCCCTGTTTAAAGGCGGTATTGCCCAGGTTGTAGGCCGCCTTTACCCGGATTTTCGAGTCTTTCGCCCTTCTCAGCACGCTGGAAAATGCGGCCATGGCCCCCTTATAATCGGCACCCTGGTAATTGGCACACCCCCGATTATAACGATATCGCAAATCCTTGGGATTATCCATGTCTGAGCCAGCATAGATCTTTTCAGCCTCGGCAAACCGGCCCAGTTTGTACAGCTCATCGGGATTCTCACCACCAACGGCCAGTGAGGATAAGAGGCTCAGTTGAAAAAATAAGACGATGGTGAGGAGAAGCTTTCCTCCTTCTGAAATCCCTCCAGGGCGTAGACCCCTGCAATCCGCAATCCACATTCAGTTTCTCTCCTTTCCAACTTCACCAATCAGCCCCTCAAGGAGCAAAAAAAGAAAGGCAGCAATGACAAATATGGCAAAGCGCTCGTCATAGACCTTTATCTTACCGCTTTTCAGGGTGGTAGCCTCTGTCCTGGATCTGATTCCCTCAAAATACAGGAGGTCCAGGTCGAGATCTCCGGCCACTGAACGAATATAGCTTCCTCCGGTTATGGAGGCGATTTCGCTGAGTCCCTCCTCGTTCAGCTTGGACAGGATAAGGTTGCCGTCTTTATCCTTTTTAAAACCGCCCTTCCCCTCCCCGGCAGGGACAGGGCCCCCGGAAAGGTCCCCTATTCCAAACACAAAGATCTTGATCCCGTCCCTTGCCGCTTCGCGGGCCGCCTGAAGTCCTCTATTCTCATTGTCTTCGCCATCGGTTATAAGGAGAATTACCTTGTCGGTCTCCGATTGCGTTTCAAATGAAGAGATCGCTCTCTCTATAGCCGCTCCCAGGTCGGTGCCCGGCACGGGGATAAGATCGGGGCGCAGCGCATTCAGAAACATACTTAAGGCGCCATAGTCTAAAGTCAAAGGGCATTGCGTAAAGGCAGCTCCTGAAAAGGCCACCAGACCCACCCTATCCCCCTGGACCACCTGAATGAAGTCTGAGATCTCCCGCCTGGCCCTCTCGAGCCTGTCCGGCTTGACATCCGACACCAACATGCTGGAAGAGACATCGAGAACAATCATGATGTCAACACCCTTTTGACTCACCTCCTGGTAATGGCTTCCCCACCGCGGCCCGGCTAAGGCCAAAAGCATCAATCCCAATGCGGCCAACAAAAAGGCGGATCTTATGATTCGTCCTCCCCTCCGAATGTCCCCGGTCAGACGATCTAAGAGCTCTGGTTCGGCAAACCGTTCCATTGCCCTTGTCCGTTGACGGTTGTAGACCATGAAGAGAAGGGCCGTTACTGGCACAAGCCATAAAAAATGGAGTATCCAGGTGTGTGAAAAATTCATGGAATAACCCTCAAAATCCACGTTTTGAGCAGGATCTCCAACCCGAATAATATAAGCGCCGGAACAAGAAAGTAGTAGTAAAGTTCTTTAAAATGAAAAAATTCCTTGACCTTTACCTCGGTCTTTTCCGCCTGGTCAATAAGATCGTATATCTCTGACAACTCCCGGCTGTCAGAAGCGCGGAAATATTTCCCTCCTCCGGTTTCAGCCACCTTTTTTAGGGTTTTTTCATCCAAGTCAACCTGCTGATGCACAAGGCGGGTTCCCAAAAAGGTCTTCACCCTGAAGGGCGCAGGCCCTGTGCCTCCAACCCCGATGGTATAGATCTTAACGCCTAATGCCCGGACCGCCTCGGCAGCCGCTAAGGGGGTTATTTCACCTGCGTTGTTTCTGCCATCAGTAAGGAGGATCAGGATCTTTGATTTGGCCTTCAGATCTTTCAGTCTTTTTCCTCCGACGGCAATGGCAGAACCGACGGCAGTGCGGTCTCCGGCCATGCCGATCTTCATCTTATCCACTAACCCCAATAGGAGACCCTTATCAACGGTCAGGGGCGACTGGGTAAATGCCTCTTCGCCAAAGACCACAAGACCGATCCGGTCCGTTTCTCTTTTTTTTATAAAATCGTTGACCACTTTTTTGACAGCGGTCAGACGCGATACAGGTTCATTGTCCAATTTGAAATCTAACGCCTGCATCGATCCTGAAGTATCAAGGCAGAGAATGATATCCACACCGGGGGATCGCACATCCCGAGACACGTTGTATAACTGGGGACGGGCCGCTGCCAGGACCAAAAGGACAAGGATGCATCCTCTCAGGATCAGGGGAAGCCTCGCCAGGACCTGGTTCCCACCCCCGGCAAGGCCGGCCATCTTTGAAGTCATGGAATAGGTAATGCCGGAAGGTTTCCTCCATAGGGCAAAGAGAAGCCATCCCGCCACAACAAGGAGAAGCAGGAGCACGACCGGGTAGGCGAATCTGAACATCATCGGCCCGCCTCCTCTAACTTTTTAACCCTGAACCGGCCTGATCTGAGATCCTTGGCTGGCACACCCTGTGCTGGGAGGTCCCGGTCAAGCTCTGCGCCGGTTTCCCTGATATAGGAGAGGGCCTTTACTATCTCATCATCTTTCTTGGCCGGTGTGGGCGATAGATCCGCAAATTTGACAAGGTCCGCCTGCTGCAGCAGGGGAAGGAGCTGTCTGTCATCCTGATTGTCGATAGAGAGGGCAATTTCTTGTGTGGTGTACTCTGCAGCGGGAAATCCCCTGAGCGATTCCAAATAACGTCTCATGATTTCAGAAAACCGGAAGTAAAACTCCTTGACATGACCCTTTTCAAAGAGCCTCTGAGATTCCAGTTCGTCAATCTCCTTTTTGGCCAAGGTATGAGGAGGATCTTGGGATATACCGAAAGCCCTCCTGTTTCGACGTCTTTTAATCCACAGGAAAAGGCCGACACCTGCTGCGCAGGCCATCAGGGCAATGATCACCCACGGCAGGTATTCTATTAGCCTGGAGCCCGTTGGGATAATCCCGTAGATCGGTTTTAATTGTGCCTCTTCAGGCTTTTTGCCAAGGTTAGACAGGACCGTCAGCTCAACAGGGTCTGCTTTGAGAAATCCCTCTTTTCCCTCCTTGTCAAAATAGGTCAGGGAGAGCGGGCCGGATTTGAATTGGCCGATACGATCCACTAAGAGGATGACCCTGATCTGTCCCGGCCCTGCTTGACGGCCCACAATGGTAAAGCCCTCAAGACCTTTGATCTGAACATCCGGAGATAGGCGTGCGCCTTCAGGCAGGTGGTAGCTAAGCGTAAGGAGAACGGTTCTTCCCACTTTGGCCGCAGGGGGATTCAGCGTGGCCACTAACCCGAAAGAGGAGTTGTCTGCACTGATTGTTGTCCTAACCGCTGCAAAGCAGAGGAAAATGCAGAAAAAAACCGGCCACCTCCTTCTCATTGCCTTCTCCTTCTCATCTCAAAAAGCCTGGTCAGCGGTTCAACCACCGGTCCATTTGTGGCCAATTCCACGTGATCGATCCCAGCCCTTCTGAAGAGATCTGTCAAATAGTCTCTCTGTTCCTTTCGATAGGCGCGCCACCTCTCCCTGAGGCGTTTGCTATTGCTGTTGATCAGTGCTGTCTCTCCGGTCTCAGGGTCTTTAAGGGCGATCATGCCCACCTCGGGGAGGGCCTCTTCGGCCGGGTCAGTCACCCGGATGACCGTTAGGTCGTGTTTCTTAGCGGTGAGCCTCAACGATTTTTCAAACCCGGTGTCCATGCAGTCTGATATCAAAAAAAGAATCGTGTGGCGCTTCGCCACCCGGTTCAGGTAGGTAAGGACCACATCGATGTTGGTGCTCAGGTCCTGGGGTTCATAGGTGAAAATCTCTTTGATAAGTCGCCACACATGAGAGGCCCCCTTCTTTGGGGGAATATACTTTTCGACCCCGGAGCTGAACAGGATAGCCCCCACCTTGTCGTTGGTGCGGATGGCCAAGAAAGCGAGCATGCCTGCCACTTCAGCCATTAATTCCCGTTTAAATTTCCCTTTTGTTCCGAACAGATGGGAACCGGAGAGGTCTAAGATAAGGATAACGGTCAGCTCTCTCTCCTCATGAAATACCTTGACAAACGGGCGGCCAAAGCGGGCAGAGACATTCCAGTCGATCGTCCTGATATCGTCACCGACCTGGTACTCCCTGACCTCAGCGAACTCCATTCCCCTTCCCTTGAAGGCACTTTCATACTGGCCCGCAAAAAGGTCATTGGCCAGGCGCTTCGTGGTAAAGTGAAACCTCTGGATCTTCTTGAACAACGCCTCCGAGAGCATCTCAAGGCACCTCAATCCGTTCTAATAATCTCTTTATAAGATCATCGGTGCTCATCTCTTCAGCCTCTGCCTCGTAGCTCAGAATAATCCGGTGGCGCAATACATCAGGGGCCATTGATTTCACATCCTGCGGCGTCACATACCCACGGCCGCTTAAAAAGGCGTGGGCGCGTGAGGCCAGACCAAGCCAGATAGAAGCCCTGGGCGAGGCCCCATAGCTGATCATGGGAGCAATATCGAGATCAAATTCCTTTGGGTTTCGGGTGGCCATCGTCAGCCTCACAATGTAATCCATGATCCGCTCCTCCATATGGATCGCGTTCATAGTCACGCTGGCGGATCGGATTTCAGCAACATCCGCGACACCTTCGATATCCCCCACCACCCCGCCATAGACCCTCCCCATGATCTCCTTTTCTTCTTCTGCCGAAGGATAATCGACCTTGATCTTGAGCATAAAACGGTCGATCTGGGCCTCTGGAAGGGGATAGGTCCCCTCCTGTTCAATCGGATTCTGGGTAGCAAGTACCAAGAAAGGTCTGGCCAAGGGGAAGGTGGTTTCACCGATGGTGATCTGATGTTCCTGCATGGCCTCTAACAGGGCGCTCTGGACCTTTGCCGGTGCCCGGTTAATTTCGTCCGCCAAGATGATGTTGTGGAAGATCGGGCCCTTTTTGATTTCAAATGTGGCAGTGTCAGGCCGGTAGAACTGTGTCCCTAATATATCCGCAGGGAGGAGGTCCGGGGTAAACTGTATCCTCTGAAAAGTCGTATTAATGGTGGCGGCCAAGGTCTTGACTGCCGTGGTCTTTGCCAGGCCGGGAAGACCTTCCAATAATAGATGGCCATCGCACAGAAGCCCGATCAGCATCCTCTCTATGAGGTTCCTCTGGCCCACAATGACCTTTTCTATGCCTGCCATAATCTGCCTGAGAACCAGGCTCTCTTTCTCAACCCTCCGGGTGATTTCCTGTATATCCATCAATCATTTTCCTCCTGATTTCACCGAGACCTCTCCCTGTCTCTCTTAATTCTCGTTTAATTCAATCGCTTTTCATAGTTATTCACAGAACTCCTGAACCGTTTAAATGGTAAATCGTCACGAAGATTTCCCTATCAAAGATAGCAAAGATGTCGCTTTTGTCAAATCCAAGACGTCTTTACCTGAATCAGTTGACTTTTAAAAGCTATTTCTGTTAACAAGCCCTAATCAAATATTGAATAGAAGGAATCGAGATGTTCAACTCAATTGAAGAAAGCCCGTTGTATCAGATAGCCAACCCCAGGAGCATTGTTTTTTTTGGGGCGTCAAATAGCATCAGTGCCATGGGAACCAACCTTCTTATGTCTTTGCAGTCAGCAGGCTTTGAAGGTGCTATTTACCCGGTTCACCTCAAAGAAAAAAAGGTGCTGGATCTCAAGGCATACCGGAGTGTCCTGGATTTGCCGGAGGTCCCGGATCTGGCAGTGATTGTACTCCCCACTAAGATCGTCAACCAGACACTTGAGGAGTGCGGCAGGAAAGGCATCAGGAAGGCCGCTATCGTTTCCGGTGGTTTTAGGGAGGTCGGAGGCGGAGGGGTTGCCCTTGAAGAGGAGTTAAAGGAGATTGCCGGAAGATACGGGATACGCGTTCTCGGACCGAATTGTCTTGGAGTCGCCAACCTTCACCACAAGCTGAATACCACCTTCATCCCCTATGAAGGGGAGCCCGGGTTTATCGGTCTGGCATCCCAGAGCGGGAGCTTTGTTACCCAGATCTTTGACTACCTCTCTAAGTTAGGGCTTGGATTCAGTACGGCCTTCAGTGTCGGTAACGAGGTGGATATTGATCTAATTGACTCCATGGAATATTTAGCTGCCTGCCCCAATACCCGGGTCATAGCCCTCTACATCGAAGGGATCAAGAGGGGGAGGGTGTTTATGGAAACCGCTAAATTGATTGTGCCTCACAAGCCGATCGTGGGCCTATATGTGGGCGGTTCCGAAACGGGAAAACGCGCAGGCTTTTCCCATACCGGTGCTCTGGCAGGTCCGGATGATCTGTACAGTGGTATGTTCAGGCAGAGCGGGGTTATCAGGGCCCAATCTGTCACCGAGCTGTTCGATTTCTGCTGGGTCCTGGGCAGTATGCCCAAACCTAAAGGACCCAGGGTAGTCATTCAGACCCATTCCGGTGGGCCAGGGGCCGCAGCCGCGGATTCCTGCGGGAGGGCGGGTCTCGAACTGCCTGACCTGTCAGATGATACGGTAGAGAAGCTGGCGCCGTTCGTCCCTCATACCGGCAGCGTCAACAACCCGGTTGATCTCACCTTTTCCAAGAATCCAGATGATTTCTTCTCCAACATACCACAGGTCCTCATCAAGGAAAAAAGGGCCGATATGCTGTTGATCTACTTTTTTACCCCGTCTCAGGTCGTTAAGAGAGCGCTTAAGCAGATGGGTTTGTCTGAGGAGGAGGTTATGGATCAGGCCCTGAAATTTACGGATCATCAGTGTAGCTCTATTGCCCGCCTGCTCGAAACAAATGACAAACCGATTATCGGTTATACCTTTCGCAGTCTCGAAGAGCCATCTATTCGTGGGCTTATAGACCGTGGCATACCCGTGTTCCCGGGACCTGAGCGCGCTGCACGCGCCATTGCTGCCTTAGTGAAATACGCGAGATTTGACACCCGAAAGCCGGGTTGGTGAAAACCAAACCACTCATTGACATGACATGGCGTTCCTGGTAAATTTGTAACCGTTCACAGGTTCAGGGTTCAGGGTTAATGAGTAGGAGAACACTCACTGACAATCTACGGGCATGAGACGGAAAGCGAAAACCAAGAGGAAACCGACCCACCCGGTCCTGCTCAACCAGGAGCAGGAAGCCCTCATTACCACCTTACTCCAAGAAATTGGCAGCACCGACCCTGCTGAGATTCTCATCAGGGTTCCTGATTCACGTTGTGCACAAGCCCTTATCGATCGCCTCCCATTAAACGATGACTCCCATATCGCCCTCTTGTTGGCACTGAGATCTGGCTTTAAAGATAAAGGCGTCGGCAAGACAATTAAGCGTGCCTTATTCAAGCTCAAGAGAAGCGGCGTCGCTACAGAAGCGTTCCACACCAAAGAGGATGATTCTTCAACTGTCTTGAAACCTTCTAAGAAAGAGCCGCCTCGCTGTTATGTGGGCTCTATTGACGGAGCAGGACTCAGGGCCGTTGTGATCACCGTACACCGTGGAGGCAAGGGCCTTGATGTAGGTCTTGGCATTGTCTCTGACGAGCAGGGAATCAAGGAATTCTTTTACCGCAACCTCAGCAAGAGGAGCGAAAAGGAGATAAGAGAGAACTTCTCGCGGGAGACTGGGCCGTTGGTTGAAACCTCCCTGTCACACGCTGCAACTATTCTTGAAGAGTCCTACCAGAGGCATCTGACGCTAAAATCAGATGTGCCCGCTGATTATCTTGAATTGAGACCGTGGTTACTGGAAAATGCCCCTCTCCTTGCGCGGCCAGTCGTCTATGATTGCATTCCCGAAACGCCCGCTTCGGACATGATCCTCACCGATTCCCAGCTCATGGAGTTCTTTGATCACGAGTTGATGGAGTTTTGGTTGATTGAGTTTGAAGCCTTGAGGCCTTTTATGGAAGATATGTTCAAGGTAGAGGAGAGCCCGATCGTCCTTACCGAGATCCAGAAGTCTGACCGGATTAGAGAGATTAAGGAAAAGTGCATGGGCGAGATCTTTCCCCCTGAGAAACGTAAGCTGCTGAAGCGCCGGTTAGAGGAGATGGGATATGTGTTTTTCAAGTTAGGGCAAGAAGAGACAGCCGGTCTGGCCCTTGCGGCGGCACATGCCGCAGGTAAGGAGAGTACGATTTTAAAAGCCAATTCGGTGATTGAAACCCTTTTGGAACGTAGCCTGGCTTTTTACACGGAGGCCATGGAAGAAAGTGAGCTTGAGCAAAGCCAGGAGAGAGGCGAATCTTCTCCCATCATACTCCCCTGAGATAGGGAATTTGAGCACCTGAAGTGCCTAACGTTTGAAGTGCCTAACGTTAATGAATTTTATCAATTTTAAGAGAAAAGACCGAGCAAAGCGATACCTGAAATCTTCAATATTCAATTTTGATGGACTCGTAAAAAGTATGTTTTCTCGCAAAGACGCCAAGAACGCCAAGAATATATATTTTAATATTAAATAGTTAACTTCGCGAGCTTTGCGCCTTTGCGCGAGGCCTGTTTGGTTCCGGCTTGTCCGGGTTAGGAGGCAAAAATGCCCGCAACAATTAATGTAAAAACCGGCTCAAGAATAGATATGGTGGATATCACTTCACTGGTGAGCGGAGAGGTTTCAAAGGCCGGTGTGACCGACGGGATCTGCGTGGTTTATGTCCCTCATACCACGGCCGGTGTCACCATCAATGAGGGCGCTGATCCGGCGGTCTGTACGGATATTATTCGCAAACTGAATGAGCTGGTTCCCCCGAATGACCGGTATCGTCACATGGAAGGGAACTCCGACAGCCATATCAAGACGTCGATCATCGGCAGCTCGGTTACAGTGATTGTTGAAAACGGCCGTCTGGTCTTAGGGACCTGGCAAAAAATCTTTTTCTGCGAGTTTGATGGCCCGAGATCACGGAAGGTGTACGTCAAGACAGCGTAGAAGCAAAAACGAATCCTTGCCGGCGGGCCCCCCTCTCTTCCGGCACGACTTCCCACCAGGCCTATCAGGCTTCCTTCATAAGGCGGATTATTTTTTCATCCAGGCATGACCGCATGAATTCATTCATATCAGCTTCATCCCCGAACTCGTAAAAGGCCAACATTTTCTCATTAAACTCCAACTGCCTTTTTGCAGGTAAATTGATCGCTGGATATCCATGGTTCAATAAGTGACCATTCATCATGAACCGCCCCATACGTTTATTAACATCATAAAAAAATTGACAGCGGGCCATAATCAGAAAAAGATGAATGGCCTGATCGTAAATATCATCTATATTTTCCAGATCATCCACCATGTCCTGAAAACGCCGGCCAAGTTCCTCGTGACCGGGAGGCACATAGGTTGTACCGGCGATATAAACTCTCCCGGACCTGAATTCCCCCCATTCAAGCGATTCTTCTCTTGCAGCTATAGCGTGCAGTTCGCAAGCAAGTTGCCTGGTTATCTCAAAATGATCCCCTGACACAAGCTCGAAAATTCTTATCCAGGCATCTCTCTGGTTCAGCGCGATACCCTGATCCGACAGTTTATGACCGCCCACGGTAACGCCGTCAAGCAGCGTCTGGATTTCGGGTAGAGTAAAATTAATCCCCTCAAGGTTCACCGCGTCAAAAACCAGTTCGACCAATTGCCGCTTGGCAATCATGACAGCCCTGGGTCTGTCCGGTTTCATTCCCCAACAAGTATCTTCCATTTTCTTAGTCACCCCGGCCTACCAGACACCTCACCTGAAATACATCAACGGTAACAAAATCATTCAGCCTTCTGATGGATACAGCGATACCGGAAATCAGAACAGCCAAGTTGTAGAGCGGTGAGGTGGTCATAAAACTCGCTTTTTTGCGAGAGGAGTATAGTGGAAAAGGCCTTGTGGGTCAAGCCCTGCCCGCCATTGCCGAAACCAACCCATTTTTTTAACGGTCCGCGAAATCCTTTGGCGTGCGGCCGTATATACCAGGCACCGAGATTTCAGGCGAGGCAAGCGGGAAAATCCGACCGTCCCGCCGTCCACTGTCCACTTGCAAGACGTCGATTATCGGCAGTTCGGTTACCGTGATTATTGGAAACGGCCGTCTGGTCTTAGGGACCTGACAAATCCGTGCGAAACCCACAATGACCATCCGGTCGGCGCCGCTTTGAATATTGACCTGCCGGCCCGAAAAGGGTAATCTCTAAGAAAAAGCGGTGAAAGAACATGCATTACAGACAAGCCAGTCAGGTTAAGATCAAGAGGATCGGGAACAGCACCGCCCTGTATGTGGGCAGGCAGAAGGGCATCCATGTGCTCAATGACCCCGCCCTTTTCATCTGGGAGGCCCTTGAAGAGCCCTTCACCGCCGATGAATTGCTCTATATGCTCACCGAGGTCTTTGACGGCGATCCAGCAACCATGGAAGCAGACCTGCGCGAGACCCTCGATCTGTTTCTGAAGCATGATATGATCCGGACAGAGGCATGAAGACCTTTTTTTTCTCTTTCCCCAGGCTGCCTGTCTCATTGACTATCCCTGACGAGATGGTTCCTGATATCCGGGCCTCATTCCGCGCTAATTGCTGTCTCCCTTCAGAGAGAACTTGCCCGCACCTGTGGTGGCGGCATAGGCATCCCCGGCGCCGAAAAAGCTTTTGATCTCCGGCTTTTTGTAGGCAGCTACGCCGGCGGCCGCTGCGGCCGCAGCCAGGGTGGTTCGTTTGACAGCCTTCCTGCAGAATTCCCGGCGAGTCACCGAAACGGTCTCTGATTTTTTTGATTCATTCATCTTGCTTTCCCCTCCATATTCATCCCGGCATTCCAGCATCCAGTATCCATCATCCAGTATCCAGCATCCAGCATCCAGCATCCAGTTTGCATCAGTTCTATTCCACAATGCTGACATTAGGCCCTGCATGCTCGAAATAATAGGTGCCTGGACTCCCCGAGACCCCCATGAGCCGAAACCGGTTACTGATGGTAAACCTCAGGGTGGGCTGGTAGTCTGTCTTATCAGAAACCGTTATGGGTGTAATATCAAATTCCCGGACAACGTTCGCATTGAGCGCCCCCCACCCCGCCATCCTGAAGGTGTAGGCGGCCATGCTTCCCGAGACGGTCGTGGGCGTGCTGGCCAGGTTTGTCTGCCCCCCGAACGTGGCGGCAGTGGTGTAATAGGCGGTCCCGCCATAGCTCAGGGTCCCGGTTGCCGGAAACGAATTTTTGAAGGTGACCCGGATCTTGGTGTAGGTCCCCTGTCCAAGGGCGAGACCGGTGACGCCCGGAAAGATGCCCCCGGTCACAATGTCGAGCTGGGCCGCCCCTGAGAAGAGGGAAACCCACGTGCTTCCATTGAACATCTCTATCCCGGTCACGGTCACCTTAAAAGAGGCGGCCTTGCCGGTGGCCAGGGAGAAGTTGGCGGTAACGGTCTTGTTCCCGTCCATGGTGATGGTGGCCGGGTTGGCCGTGCCGCTCAGACGCTCGTAAACTCGATGGGCGGCACGCTCTCTTCCTTGGGATAGTAGTTTTGCGTTTCGTCGATCGCGCCTGCCAGGGCCGTGGCAAACCGGATCTCCGATCCGTCTTCGGAGAGCCAGGCGCTGGTGCGGAGATCGATCATGGCCGAAGACGATATCTGTACGCCGGAGGCCAGGCGCATGGCCCCGAAGACAGCCGCTTCCCTCGATGCGGCGATGGTCAGGGGGCCGGTGGTCGCGATGGCCACGTCGTCGGGGATGTAAAAGCAGGTAAACTGAAAATCGCCTGTAAAGGACGTGCCCTCGGGAAGCTCCCGGGACCCGTTGCCGTTATAGTCCCGCACCTCCGGGTCCCCCTCGCACCGGCCGTCCCCGTTGGTGTCCGCCTCCAGGATGCCGTCGCCGTCGCAGTCGCGGAGAAACGGGCCCACGGGGAGGCAGCGGCTCTGATCGTGCGTCTCTTTGGGGCCGTCAATGGAGATCTGACACCCCACCTTCTGTTTCATCAAAAAATCGATCACCCGCTTGTCCCGAAGCAGCAAGGCGTTGGTGGAAAGGGAGAGGTCGGCCTTTTTGCCGGTCTCCGCCTCCTTTTCACGGACATGGGCGGCCACCTTCTTCATCAGGGGAAGTTCCAGGAGGGGTTCACCGCCGAAGAAGATCACGCTCAGGTCCGTCAACCTGCCGGAGGCCTCAAAGAGGTAGTCCACGCCTTTTATGGCGGTCTCCAGGGACATGCCGCTGTCGTTGGCCCCATACAGGTGCGGGGCCTCCTGCCAGCCGTCCGCGGAAAGGGAGCCGTAGCAGTAGCGGCAGCGCATGTTGCAGGCATGGGTGACCATCAGTTCCAGGTGCCGGATGCCGCTTCGCTTGATGAGCCTGGGGCGATTTTTGGCGGGGACGGCCCGGCCCTCCCGGAGAAATCCCTCCTGCATCAGATAGACCACGGCCTCTTTGATTTCTGCTTCAGGATACCTGGTTTTCAGGGAGGTTACCGGATCCGGGTGGCCGGGGTCGGAGAGGAGGTCCGCGATGTCGTAAACGACCGGCGACACCTCGTAAAACAACATGGTTTCCACGTTGAAGAGGATATTCTTGTCGAACATCCTGAAGAGATGAAACTCCGATGCATGATAATCGTCCGCCATCTTCTTCATCCCGGATCGGTTTTTGGGTTCTTGCGGATTTTGCGTACTTAGGGCCTCGGCAAGGAATAATTGGGTGATGGTGGCAAGAACTTCCTTTTTTAGACTTGCGCTATAGGGGATTTGCCCTTTTTTGTCAGGGACAAAATGGCCAAAACATCTGTGGGGTAAGGCAGGATTGGGGATGAGAGGTTTTTTTAGATCCTTTGGGCGTTCTTGAAGAAATCATCCCCGCCAGAAACGGGATCTTCGAGAAAGGAATGGGGAAAAGGGGTACCAGGCAAATTATATGTGCCAGGGGGATTGAATCCAAGGAAGTCATCCCGCTTGTAGCGCGATATGGCGATGATCCCGCTCCAGCGGGACACAACCGCTATTTGAATGCAGGCAGGCCAGTTTGGAGGAGCCAGGTTTTTTTCATGTCATCGTATTTCCACAATTGTTCATACCGCGTCGTTCGCACGACCAGACTATCAATCCGGTAGTATTTCACCTCGGTGGTCTGATTGACTTCAGTTTTGTCGTCGGACATCAATACTCTTTTCACCTCGTATTCAATGATCTTTAAACCCTTGTACGCCGCGAAGTTCGGCCTCTCACGAACGGCCTTGGGGTCTCTGAATCCATGGGCGCTTTCGAAGTCTGAATCGAGCATGACCAGCTTGTAGGCCTCTGATACTTTCTCAAAGCTCGCCATACTGATTTTTTCCTTGATCGTCGCACATCCGACTGTGAATAAAACAACCGCTGCCATGAGAAAACTGAATCGGCTCATTGAGTTCACCTGAAATCTCGGTTTATCTGAAAAGCTATTGTCAAAACTGGTTTTCAAAATCTATATCCTGTTTTACGCATATACCCCCGAAACACACCACACGTGGACACTGACGTTGCCCTTGGGAAGGCTGTTCACGCTGCCAAGGTGAAGTTCACGTGCCACGTTGCCAATCGTCAAATAAGCTTTACTGATTCCGGGTCCAATCCAACTTCTTCCAGCCAATCCTGAATCGCCTTGTAAAGGAGGCGATAATAATTTTCAGTCCCACCTAATCCCCTTCTGCCAAAGTAATAGTTGATTTCCAAAAAAAGGGGCTTAGGGTCTTTGTCTGTGACAGAGAATACAAAATCGACGGCTGCCAGATTGATTCCGGTTTTATCGGAAAGGTGGAGGGCCTGAACCTTTCCCTTTTCTTGAAGATCAGGCTGCCAGTCATGATCGATAATTGCACCCCGGCTGATGGTGGTGATCTCCTGCCCCGGTTTGTTTAATCGTTTCCAGTAAGTGATGATCCGCTTTCCGATAATGACTGCCCTGAGCACATTCCCGTCACAGGGGACATACGCTTGGGTAACAAATCCCTTCAGACCGGATCTTTCCCGAAGGGCAAGGTTATCCAGGGCTTCTTTGAGGGCCTTCTTGTCTTCAACGAGAAATACACCCTCTGCCTCGTGGCTCATGTCCTCTTTGATGAAGAAAGGTAGGTCATGGGGAAGGGTCTTAGGCTCATAATGGGTTTTTTTGAACTCTCCGACTGTTGCCCAGGAAAAGGTTTTCGGGTGGGGTAGCCCGAAATCTCCAAACAAGAGGCTCTGACCGATCTTCCCTGGATATTTGATGCGCGCTTCATAGTTGGGAAATAGCGTCGCATCGGATGTAGCGCAGAGTTGGTAAAGATCTTGGGTGCATGCCTGGGGAAGAATAATAGCAGTCGCCTTATGGATAGATCCCCGGATGGTTGAATCAATCCTCCGGTCTCCGAGAATAATCTGGATATCCGTATCAAAGCATGGATGAAATGAGAGGATCATGGTTTGACTTTGTCCTGTAGGGTGACTATAATTTTGCAACATACCTTATATAATAGGAGTAAGACAATGCCCATTTTTGAATTCAGGTGTGCCGCCTGCGGTGAGGTGTTTGAAAGGCTTTTCATGAACCCGGATGAACAGGTGGATATGACCTGTCCCCAATGCAACGCCGGATCGATTGAACGGGTCGTCAGCAGGACCAACTATGCTATCGGTGTAGGTCCCGGCGGCAACCAGCCCAAGATCACCGCAAAATCATGCGGAGATTCCAATCAATGTATGACCCTTGACCTGCCAGGGCCGGCTAAATGAGCAAAAAAGAGCTGGATGATAATGACAAAGCTCATATCGCCGAGGTTTTTGATGAAGATGTCGCACCGCGACTCATGATAATGCACGCACGAAATGGTAATATAAACTGCGAATTCGCCGGAGAACAATATAGGAACTGGGTTATCGAGTTCAGATCCACTCGATTTGGTTTCGAGATTATTGACTTTGAATATGATGAAAACTCAAGAAGTTTTGAGTTGGGTCCCCGGAGATTAATTAGTTAGAGATATAACCTCAAATGTTTGAAAGCAAATTTTTCGGAAGAGAACCAATAAAAAAACCCCAATGTCCTTTTTGCGGATTGCTCATTGAGGGGCCAAAGGAGTTGAGCACCAGAAGACCCGGGGAAATGCCTGTGGGTTCATGCTCATGCGGCGCTGTCTATGCATGTGATGAAACCGGACACAATCTTGGCTCCGCCATGATTGAGGCCCTGGTATTCGGATGCAACATGGACTGGGATCTTGCATGGGGGCTGGAAGCTGAAGAGGATTATCTGCAGGAAATAGTTGAGAATTATGACCTCAAAAACCATCTGATCATCCCTGGAGGTGCCTATGAAGGGAGAAGAATCGCCGGAGCCTTATATTTTATAAGGTTGCACAAGGATGTTCAGGAAGTTACTTCTGAAGGGGTTCAGCAAAGGCTCAATCAAGCGATTCCGGTTTCATCGGGATCATCAGCAAAGGGAACGAGAAAACACCCTCTTTCAAAAAAGAGGGTTGAAAAACTGGTTGAGGGATATGAAATTGACCCCATATTGAACGCGGCATGCGAAGACAAGAAAGTCATTCGGTATCTACAGCGCCTTCTCTATTCAGGTGATACGCTATTCCGGCAGAGAGCCGCCGAAATCCTTGGCAAGGCGTGCGCCACTATTGGAGAAAGAGATCCGGGAATCATTTCAAAGCTCCTCCAGGGGCTGTTCTATTCCCTGATCGATACGGCGGCCTTCCCACCTGGAGCCTTTGAAGCCATTGGAGAGATTATCAGCCAAAGAGCCGATCTGTTTGGCGGATACGCCCCCCAACTCTATCAGTTTCTTGCCGATGAAACAAGGAAAGCCCAGGCACTTCAGGCCTTGGGAAAGATAGCGAAATCAAGTCCGGACATCCTCCGCAAGCACACCTTTCACTTTTTCATTTATCTTGAGGATTCCGATCCCGACGTACGCGGTTATGCAGGATGGCTCATGGGGAACCTGGGTGCCCGTGAGGCAAAGGGAGATCTTGAAAAGCTCCTGCAGGAATCTCATGAGATCGAGATCTATGAAAATGGGAACATTGAGAAGAAAAGCGTGGGCCAGGTAGCTTCAGAGGCCCTGAAGAAGATAACTACCTAAATCCATGGAAATAAAATATCTCTTCTCTTCCCCGGAGGGGGACATCTCCCTCCGGTCTGCAGACCTGGCAAGGCCTTTCTTAATCACACCCTCAGAACACCATCCCTTCCTCACCTTAGGAGACTATTTCGAAGCTATCAAGGCATTTATTTTGAAAGATCAAGGGAAACGCCTGGTCCACATCTTCAAAGAGAGTCTGCACAGAGAAATAGGCCTCGACAGCATCCATAAGATACTGATCCGGAGTGAAAAACATGGGCGCCTGTACCACGTGGCCAGTGTCGATATTTTTATGTATGAAAGGCCTATCAAGTTTGCCGTTACCACAGCCGTCTCGGAGAAAGCAAGGGCGTGCTTGACAAATGAATATGAGATGCTGAAATCCCTTAATCGATCTCTCAGGCTTCCCTATCTGCCAGAGGTCCATAAAAAGGGAGATGTAAAATGTCAGGATGGGCGTAACCATCACGAAACGCTGACCCTGATCCTTTCCGAATGGTTTGAAGACTACCATGAATGGCATCTTTCCATTGATGAAAAGGATAACCGCCAAAAGGTCTGCATCTGGGACCTTGAAAAGGGACATCGTTATGTTTCGGAAAAAGAGACCTTCGAGATCTTCAGACAGGTATCCAAAATCCTTACCCTCTACTATGACGCCCATACCTTCAAACAGATCTATCCCTGGCATCATGCAGCTGGGGACTTTGTAGTGAAAACCTGGGACGACGGCATCCATGTCAAACTCACGACGGTCAGGGACTATCAGTCGATCATGGAGTTTTTTTCAGAGGATGCCGCTCATCCGATGATAGCCATAGTCTATTTCTTTTTGAACCTGACGATCCGGATACGGTTAGATAAGTTAGATGGCGTGGGGGAAACAGCTTGGGCCGGGGATTTCTCCGTACATGCCGCGACACAAGGATTTATTGAGGCGCTCCGGATCATGGACGGGGAGGGGATGTTCGAGCCTGGTCATGTGCAGGATCTGTTTTCACTGCTTCAGTCATTGGACCAGGATGAAGTTGAAAGGCTTCTGCAGCCACTGCTTGATCTCTACCAGAAAGATGGCCCCGCGGATCTTCCCGTGATACAGACGAACCTCAAAAACCATGTCAGTTTTTTGTGCCGGGCACTCCAGGATTCCCGGTTATGAGTTCTTCCACGGGCGTCTTTATAATCTTTGAAACAGATAGGAGAAGCGACGCCCTTTCAGGGTTCTTATCGCCAGCCCTTTCCAAGAGTTCTTTAGATAGCTGATGGAGTTCCCGATGAAACCCGTCAAGATCAAAGACAGGATAAGTTTTTTCCTTTTTGAAACCCGCCTTCCCGCAGACCCGGGGCACACCCCGGACCCTGGTGGGAATGCCATAAACCCGGCATGTGATCGGGCGGCAGGGATAAAGGATGCACTCGCTTTTATCATTAAGAAGCGGACACCTGATTCGTGCTTTCCCCAAGGAATAGGTCGCCATTTGGGGATCATCTTTAAATGTCTCAAGCGTCCTTACCAGTTTTTCAAGCGCCTGGTCCGCGTCACACCCCCTTTGCAAGGCCGCCTTTCTTTCTTCTTGGTTCAGCTGATCAAAATCGCGTTTAAGGAAAACTGCTTCAATCAAAAAAAGGCCAAACACGGCGTGGCAGCAGTCAGCACAATGGGGTTTGCATTGCATGCATTCGGTGAATTCCTCCGCCATATTCTGGAAGGATTGATCCGCCGTTACCACCAAGTTATCGTAAGGTTCGAATAAATAAGAAATATCCATGTCTCTGATTTGACCACTCAATCCCGCCGTCAGCGGGAATCAACCACTCAACCACTCGATAATGCGGTTTTAGCGGTAAGGCTCCAGGGCCTTCAGGAATTCCGGGTGGGGCTCAAACCCTAACGAAATAGCCTTATCCAAATGCTCGATCGCCTTCTCGTGGTCGTCATCGTTATAATATGCCGAAGCCAGATTGTTGTGCCCCAATGCAAAATCGGGGGCCATCTCCACCAATTTCTCTCCAGTCTTTATGGCCTTTTCCACATCGTTATTCTGAAGATAGGCATTTGTCAGGTTGCTCCAGGCCTGAATAATCTCAGGATTCAGCTCCAAGGCCTTCTTCAGGGCCTCGATGGCCTCATCGGTCTTAGACATCTGAAGGTATGCAAAGCCCAAATTGGCGTACCCCCGTGCGTATCTGGGCTCTATCTCAATGGCCTTCTGATTGGACTCAACCACCCTCTCCAAATCGCCCTTTTTGAAATAGATGTAGCCTAAATTGACATATCCTTCAAACATCCTGCCGCTATTATCAATCGCGTCGTTAAAGGCTTCGATCGCCTCGTCTAACTTACCCTGTTCCGTTAGGGCAACACCTAAATTATAACTGGAACTGGCACAATCCGGATTTTCCGACAGCATTTTCTTTTGTTCGGCAATAAAATCCTCTGCACCTTGTGGCATTTTCATAATACACCTCTGAACTTATTGTTTTGACAGGATTAACAAGATTTACCTGGTCTTTACAAGCACTAAACAGGACGGTTTAGCTATGAATGAATTATAAAGTAACTTCCCCGATTGCACCTTGAAGAAGGAGTCCGTGAGTTCCCATTTTATCTATCCTGAATCTCCTGCTAATCCTGTCTGAAAAATATATTCAACATGAAAAGAGGCCGCAATCCTCTTGGACAGCGACCTCTTATGCCATCAATCTAACTGTGGTTTAACTGAAACCTATAAGTACTCTAATGATCTTCGGTTTGACCTCTGCCTTTAAGGCCATACATGGTGCTGCTGCCGGTAGAAAAGTAGATCAATTTCTCTTCCGTGATCAGGGCCGTCGCAGCCTTCTTAACGGCCCTGGCCTTGGCATCCGGAATGACCTTTCTCACTGCTTTCTCAATATCATTGAAGTAAAATTTGGTCTTTTTGCTGTTCTCGGCAAATTCAAGGATAGCCTTTTTCATCTCTTCCATGTGATTACTCCTCTTTGCTAATGATTGGCAGGTTGTTTATTCAATCCCGCCGGCTGCCCTCGATACCGCCCAGGCCGCTTCCGTGTATTTGAACTGGGTTGTCGTCCGGTATGTATCATATTGCAGGCGGTAATCATCAATTAAGTGATCGCTAAAGGGCAGATCACACTTCTCAAAGAAACGCTCCCATCCGATACGCTTTGCCCAGTCACCGATCCTCTCATACTTGTTGGCATCTGCTGCATAGGCCTCAATGATCCTCTTTACGTGTGCGCATACATCAGGATACCTGGGGAACTCATTCGGAAGCCATGGGACCACCACCTTGGAAAACTCGGGCGGAGTAATCCGGTTTGAAATTTTGCCACCGGCCAGGATCGTCACGCCATCACCTTCCTTATCAGCTAAGGGTACAGCCATGCACATGGTATAGCAGTTCCCGCAGAACATGCAGCGTTCCTCTTTAATCTTCACGGTCTTTCCACCCTCTTCCGTTTTGGCTGGTGAAATGGCACCGGTGGGACACGCCGCAATAACCAGGGGGATCTCGCAAAGTTTGTCCATCACCTCGTGGTCAATGACCGGCGGTTTTCTGTGGTACCCTAAGAGGGCGATGTCCGAACAATGCACGGCCCCGCACATATTGAGGCAGCAGGCCATGGATATCCTGACCTGGGCCGGAAGGGTCATTCCCTGGAAATAGTCAAACAGGTCGTCTAAGACCGCCTTGACCATGGATGAGGCATCGGTTGCCGGCGTATGACAGTGGAGGAATCCCTGGGTATGCACGATATTGGTTATACCGGCACCGGTTCCGCCGATGGGGAACTTATAGCTGCCGGTCACATGCTTACGGCTCTGGAGGTCCTTTTTCAAGGCTTCCATCTTTTCCTGGCTGTCGGTCATGAATTCGATGTTGTTCCGGGTCGTAAAGCGCAGATAGCCCTCACAATGTTTATCTGCAATTTCGCACATCTCCCGGATATGCTCAACCGACATGAAGCGGCAGCCGCCGCATCTGACGGTAAAGACCTTGTCCCCTGTTTCAGATACATGGACAAGGACACCCGGTTCTAATATCTCATGATATTTCCACTTCCCGTAGTTGTTCTGGATAATAGGAGGAAAATACTGCCAGAAGTGCCTCGGCCCCAAATCGGTGAGCCTGTTTTCCATCGGTTTTTCCGGATTAAACAGTCCTAATCTCTCAGTAGATAATGCCATTATTTATACCTCCTATCTCTTATGCTTGGCTCGATATGCATTAATATCGCGTTCAAATCCACCCGGCACATCCTCCGATTTCCAGAAGATGTAGGGGTTGCTCCTCGGCTCTGTCACCATCTGTGGCATGGGCGGAATCTCGAGCATTTCCAGGAACTTCGGGATGCCGAAACGCTGGATCAGCTCACCTAAACGTTCACGGTTTTTACCTTCTTCCATCCACCAGTCCCACACCTTTTCTACGATCTCTTTGATGTTGTCATATGGGGCTTCGCACTTAACAAAAGGGATGGTGAGGGTGGCCATCTGAGCACCCTCGAGAATCGGCGCCTTGGCCCCGAACAGGATGCTGCAGCCCGTATCCGTACCCGGTCTCAAGGCCCTGGGCATGACGTTGATGCAGTGCATGCAGCGGGTACATTCCTTGTCGTCGATCATGAGCTTGCCATCTTCCATCCACATGCATTCGGTGGGACAGAGATTGATAACCTCTTTTTCAATATCAAATTTACCCCAGTCCTTTCCGGCATGGGCCCCACCGTTGGGTGGAATTTCCCCGCCAATGTATGCCTGGACGGCCTCTTGGTCGATCCGGATATCATCTTTCCAGGTCCCGATGTAAGACATATCCGATCGGGCGATCGACGCGACACAGCCGTTCGGGCAACCGTCAAACTTGAACTTGAACTTATACGGGAAGGCCGGCCTATGCAGCTCATCCTGGTAATAATGGGTCAGTTCATAGCACATATCCTGGGTGTCTATACAAGACCATTCGCACCGTGACTTGCCTAAACAACAGGAAGGAGTACGAAGATTCGAGCCGGAGCCACCGAGGTCCTGCTGAAGTATATGACCCAACTCATAAAAAACAGGCTCCAACTGTTCTGTAGTTGTTCCCAGGAAAATAATATCCCCTGTAGAACCGTGCATATTCAACAAACCACTGCCCCGGTACTCCCACAAATCACAGATGGACCGGAGATAGTCGGTGTTATAATATTTGCTATTAGGCTGGTTAACGCGCATGGTGTGGAAATGAGCAACGGAAGGAAATTGTTCCTGTAGGTCCGAATAACGACCAATGACGCCGCCGCCATACCCAAACACACCAACAATACCGCCATGCTTCCAGTGGGTTTCGCCGTCGTCAAAAGAGACCTGAAGCTGTCCCAACATGTCTTCGGCCACATCGGCATCGATCATCATCCTCTCTTTTGAAAGCTTCTTGCGGTGCAGGGCCTCCCGTTTGGTGTCGGCCACAAAGCTCGGCCAAGGGCCCTTTTCTAACTCGTCCACGTCGGGGATTTCATGTTTGCATTTGAAATCCTTGAGCTCTTCATCCGTGTAGTTATTCAACTCTTCGTCAGAGTAGATCCTGAGCTCATCATATTTCAGTTCTTTTTGTTCTTCTCTTGGTTCAAACGCCATTATTTATGCCTCCTTTTGCTATTTGCGAAAAAGTATATTTTAAGGACTAAGCCTTAAAGATATTATCTACCTGCCTTCACCTCCTCCCTTAAATGATTATACTTGGCAAAACTATTCTATTCTTCTTTGACCTTTATCAATTGTTCCTTAATCTCTAATAATTACCATGGTTAAGTTCGATAACTAATTGTGAAAATTTTAATTAGTTAGTTTTTCAAATAGTTAAGCTTTGGTTTATAATCAAACGGCTCATAGGATGTCAACAAAAAAACTGGGGGAATGAATAACTTTTTTTGTTGACAATCTTGCCAGTCCGTGATCCTAATCTGACAAGCGTCTGTGGGCATCGATGCGGCCAATAGGGAGACTAACCGGTTAAAATAAGGGAGATTTTTGTATGATACGTCCCCGTGTTATCATCGCTGCGCTAAGGGGAGGGTCAGGCAAGACCATCCTATCGTTAGGGCTTGTTACCGCCTGGCGGGAAAAGGGATATTGCATTGCCCCATTTAAAAAAGGACCGGATTTCATAGACGCCGGATGGCTCGCCTTTGCCGCTGATCGGCCATGTTATAATCTGGATCCTTTTTTGATGAATGAGGCGCAGATCCTGAGCTCTTTTCTCCATCGCTCAGACGGGGTTAACCTTTCACTCATAGAGGGAAACAGGGGGCTTTATGACGGCCTTGACTTGGATGGTTGCTGCAGCACTGCTGAATTGGCCAGACTCCTTAAGACGCCGGTCCTGATTATTGTGGACGTATCCATGACAACCCGAACCATAGCGGCAGTCATCAAAGGATGTCAGGCATTTGATCCGGATCTAAATATTGCAGGGGTTATCCTGAACAAAGTGGCCAATGGGCGGCAGGAGGCGTTGATCACCGGTGCCATTGAGAAATATTGCGGAATACCGGTGGTCGGATCTGTCCCCAAGCTCAAGGAGAATTTCTTCCCTGAAAGACATATGGGGCTCGTCCCGCACCAGGAGCGAGATCGTGCTAACAAGGCGATCTCATGGGCCAAGAAAACGGTTCAGGAAAACCTCCAGTTAGATCAAATATGGGAAATTGCCCATGGAGTTGAGACGATCGAGGCGGTCTCCGGAGATATAACCCCGGAACCTATCGTAATAACCAACCATCACTCTCCACGGATCGGGTTCATCAGAGACCGGGCATTCTGGTTCTACTACCCTGAAAACCTGGAGCAGTTAGAACGAATGGGGGCTGTTCTGGTCCAGTTAGATGCTATTTCGGATAAGGAGATGCCATCTTTGGACGCCCTCTATATTGGGGGCGGATTTCCAGAGACCCAGGCCGGGGCACTTGCGGATAATAAAACCTTCAGAGATTGCCTGAGAGGGGAAATCGAAGCAGGGCTGCCGGTCTATGCGGAGTGCGGGGGATTCATGTATCTGGGAGAACGGCTCCTTGTAAATAACAAGTCCTATCCCATGGTTGGCGCACTCCCGGTGGAATTCATCCTTCAAAAAAAGCCTCAGGGGCACGGTTATACCATCTTAGAAGTTGCCGACCCAAACCCCTACTATCCCGTGGGCGAACTTTTGCGGGGCCATGAATTCCACTACTCAAAGCCTGTGCTTACCAAAGAAAAGAACCTGAAATTTGTCTTAAAAGTCGACCGCGGGCATGGTGTTGATGGCAAAAGAGACGGGATTTGCAAAAGGAATCTGTTAGCTACCTATACCCATGTGCATGCGGCAGGAAATCCCAACTGGGCAAAAGGCCTTTTCAGCGCAGCCCTTGAGCGCAAAAAAACAGGATAATTTTTTTTGAAAAACGGAAAAAGAATATTTGACAATACAAAAAAGGAGGATTATAGTAAGAAACTTAGTTTTAATTTGATAGAGGGCTGTAGGTTTTCAGGCAAACGATTTCACCAAAACAAGAGGGATAAGTTCACGTAGGAAACGTTCCCTGGTATCTCGACAGAATCGGGACAACATGGTGAAGTTATTTGTCTGGAGTTGCATAAATTGTGAATTGGGGAAGATATTTTAAGCAAGGGAGGTTATAGAGTATGCCGACAGTAGAGTTTGAGGGTAACACCTACAATGTTGATGAGGACGGCTTCATCGACGATTTCTCCAACTGGAATGAGGATTGGATGAGGCATGTAAAAACAACGGAGGGTATTGAAGAACTGACCGACGAACATCATAAGGTCGTTGAAGTTCTTCAGGAGTATTACAAAAAGAACGGGATCGCCCCCATGGTCAGGATTCTCTCTAAGGTCACCGGATACAAGCTCAAGTACATCTACGAGCTGTTTCCCTCAGGACCGGGCAAAGGCGCATGTAAAATGGCAGGGTTGCCGAAACCCACGGGTTGCGTCTAATCTCAAAAAATCCATTTCAAGCCAATAAAAGGCGCAAGAGACACCCTATTCCATATTAGGTTGTCTTCTGCGCCTTTTCTTATCAACCCGGAAGGCCACAAGGACCCATGACGTGAATCGCTTAAGCCTTGCTTCGAAGAGCCTTTCCTGCCAGCGGATTGTATAGTTTGGTAATGGCAAACTTCATGACATCCAGGCTCTTCAACTCAAGAATGATATCCGCCAGGGTAATCTGGGCCTCATCAGGAAGCACACAGGCATTTGAAGCATCAAATTCCAGGCCAGGAAAGCCCTTCTGGAGCTTTTTCTGGTCCTTTTTGCTCATGGCCACCTGGACAGCTTTTTTGCCATCGATCTCCTGAATATGCTCTGCCAGACCCAGTTCTTCCATCTTTTTCTGCTGTTCTTGATCCAAAAAGAGATTAATACAGTAATCAGCCATCTAACCACCTCCTCTTGCTAAGTTTAAGGTTCTTTAATTTCAAGATCTTGCATTCTTCCTATACACAGGGTGTTTTTTATTGTCAAGGCGTTTTAGACGCTGCCTCTGTGTCCTGACGGTGAACCTTGAAATTTTTTCAACCATGAACGGTGACCCCAATTTGACTATTTTCATCGGGCGCTCTATAAACCACTCTGATAACCAGGAATAATATAGAGAGGTTTGCGGAATTTGACAGCATCATGATGTTCGGAGGGTTCAGATCGATGCAATTTCAAAATCACATTAGAAATGAATACAACAAATGCGATCGTCCTGAGAATACCGTGCATAAAATCCAGCAAGGGTTCAGGCGACTTGGACTCCAACCCGAATACGTCGGGTTCAGGGTTTCGGATTTCCTTTTCTGGGGAAGGGTCTGGATCGATTCCCTCCAGATCGTATGCGAAGGCAAGGGCGTCTCACGGGAATTGGCTGAGGCAAGCGCCTATGCCGAATTGGCCGAACGGCTGAGCGCCGGGCTGTATTATCCGGTTTTTGAGGAACAGGTAAGATTTCACCTGCCGGCAATCTGCAGCGCAGGGACCCGGAGTTTTCTGAATTACGAGTGGATGGAGGGATATGTCCGGGCCCACCAGACAGAACTAAACAACGCCTTGACCATAGAGGAACTGCTCCAGGAGGAACACCACCTTAAAAAGGGGGATCTGGAGGAGATCAAAGACTGCGAAATGGCCAGACATTGGATTGACGGCTATTCTCTGCTCCGGGAAGAGACAGTTAAGGTCCCGGTCAAATTTATGGCCTATATCCACGGCTCCAACGGCATGGCCGCCGGCAATACCATTGAAGAGGCCATGATCCAGGCAACTTGCGAGATATTGGAACGTTACGCACAGATCAATATCGTCAAACCGGAGAAGATCGTCCCGTCCATCGATCCGGGTTCGGTTGATCTTAATATGATCCACAAAATGATAGAGTTTTATACCGGAAACAATGTCAGTGTCGCCATAAAAGACCTTTCTTTTGACGGAACACTACCGGTCATCGGGGTCTTGTATACCAATCGGAATCTCCCCCCGGACCGTCTGGAGCATAGGTCCCTGATAGCCGGCGCATCCTTCAACCTGGAGGAAGCGCTGACACGGTGCTTCACCGAAGGGATGCAGGGGAAAAAAACCCTTTTGTCTCCGAGGCCGCAGTTCAACAAACCTGTGGTCTCCAGATCCCAGGTCACGGACTATTATATGCTGATGAGATGCGGGATTTCACCAAAAGATATTTCCTTTTTGAATGAAGGGGAGATCACAAGCTTCCGGCCATGGAGCAAGAAGGACATCTTCGAAGAAATCGAGGGGCTCAAACAGATATTGAGAGGGTTCGGGACCGACTGCATCCTGCTGAATCACACCCATCCAATCCTTAAGTTTCCGGTCGTTCGGGTGGTCATCCCGGGAATATCAGATTTCCTCCCCTTTCTGCATTCCCGCATTCTGACCGATGAGAAGACCAAACCCTCCACTGCCTGGAAAGGTGATGCCTTCAAGACAATCATGCAAAGCTTTTTCGCCCCTCAATGATCCAGATCCTGATTGTATGATGAAGGATGTAAATCACGGCTGATAGCAAACAGCAGTCCTTCACTCTTTTTTATAAAGTTCCGGTCTTCTCTCTGGAAGAAAATATCTCATTCTGTGGTTTCTCACGTCCTGGAGCATCTCAACCTCAAGTTCTGCAAAAAGGATATAATCGTCCTCTCCCACATATTTGGCCAACACCCGGCCGTCAGGCCCTAAAACCACTGCAACCCCTGGAAATGAAAGGCCTTCACCGGTTTTGCCCACCTGATTGCATGCCACAACAAAGAGACCATTATCAAAGGCCCTGGCAGGGAGATGCCTCAGCCAGCTTTGTAGTTTTCCCTCCGAATCTCCCCTCGGAGAGGCATGGGGGATAAAAATTATGTCGGCCCCCATGAGTGCCATAATGGTGCTGATCTCAGGGAAATGGGCCTCGTAGCAGAGCTGCACTCCGAACGTGGTATTTCCGGACTTGCAAAGCTCTATCTTTTGTCCCGGAGAGTAGCTCCCGGTTTCAGTGGGTGCAAGATGTGTTTTCCTGTAGAGACCGATCAGGCCATCCGGGCCTGTTATTGCCTGGGTGATGTATGGTTTGCCCTCATTCACCACCTCTATAAAACCGGCCATAAGGACAATTTTCCTGTCCCTCGCTATCCGGACCAGCCGATCCACTATCTTCTCCATGTCCTCACGCCGATAGATATGGCCGGGAGATTTCTGGATATAACCGGTGACGGAAAGCTCGGGGAAACAGACGAAATCGGCCCCGTTCGCGGAGGCCTCCTGTACAATGACCGCGATCCTGTCAAGGTTCCTGGCAACCTTTCCGGGGATGCTCTGCATGCAGACGGCGGCTATCTTCAGATCGTCCACTGATTACGCCCTCCAGACATGACTCAAAGGCTAAGGACTGGAAAAATGCCCGTAGCCGGGATACGTTAGCAGTTGTTGTTGATTAACACGTTTCATCTCTTGCAGTCAAATTTGATTTGGAAGCCTTAACAGGCATTCCGAAAAGCTCTTTGACAACAGCCTTGGCTTTGTATAGGAAACAGTTGTGGGATATCGGATGGATGTGGCAGGTTTCGGATTTTCCCTAATTCGATGTTGGACGTTCGATGTTCGATGTTGGACGTTCATTCCTTTCCAGTGTTTTTTTTGCCCTGGACTTAAAAGAAGGTTATAATAAATTGAAAATACTACTCATATACCCCTATTGTCTCGAAGAGAGGCTCAGTGAGGAAGATGTGGATGTACC
>Ga0307424_1000200_pt1 | contig 30880 bp, 33 predicted proteins | sample SalMarWE160320MG_FD_202157 | JGI IMG/M metagenome (GOLD analysis project Ga0307424, IMG submission 202157) | Salt marsh sediment microbial communities from the Plum Island Ecosystem LTER, Massachusetts, United States - WE1603-20 | ecosystem: Environmental > Aquatic > Marine > Intertidal zone >... | reverse complement strand
CGCCGTCGGCGATCGCCGCGACATACGCACCTGCATTCGTATGAACGGGGCATGCGGCAAGGCACGGGATGTTCTCGTCGTAGAACTGAAGCGGCCCGATCGTCATATGCGCCTCGCCTTCTGAAGGTAGCGCAACGATCCTATGCCGATGGCCAGCATTGTGATCCAGGCGCCCGAGATCACGATGTCCTGCACCAATGACGGCGCGGATGTCATTGGCGGCTCGGTGAACATCATCGAGGGCATCCACACGGTGAGCAGGAAGAAGTAGAAGAAGATGACGAAGCCACGAACGAACGCCTGGCGCCAGGTGAAGGTGGACTGCCCGGGGTTGACCACCATGACGATGAGCCCCGCAGACAGCGCGACGGCAGCACTGACGATGAACACCAGACCCCACGGAAAGTGCGTAGTCGGCCCTTGCGGTTCGACCGGCGTCGGAGGTGCGATCGTGCCGTTTTGCACGGCCCTGATGTAGCTGAGCACCTGAGCAATCTCATCCTGAGACAGCTGTGTCGGTGCAGAGGATGAGCCCCACGCCGGCATCGCAGTACCGGACACGCCATTGGTGATGATCGAGGTGAGTTCCTCGTCGGTCTTGTTGGCGGCGTCTGAGCCTGCATTCAGCGGCAAACCGACCCCACCAGACAGATCCTCTCCGTGACAGGGTACGCAGTTGTCTTCGAAGATCGCCTTGCCTTCGTCCACCTGGGCCGCCGCCGGTACAGCAGGCGCGAAGAGCACCGTGAGCGCGATCAGCGCCAACGATGCGAGGATCCGGCGACTCATTCACTCCCTCCCTGCCTTCGGACCGTCGCATATTAGCCCCCTTGGTTTTGCGGGGCATTCCCACAGTTGTGCCTCGTCCCGGCGCATTTCGACCTTCGGCTCTCACCCGTTTCCGCCCCCACCCCCGCCTTGCCTCACCACCCGGCCAGGGGATCATGATGAAGGGTCGAAGAGGTGCAGGACGATCAGATGGTCACGCACGTGGAGCACCAATATCGCCTGGTCCGACGACGTACACGTCGGCGCGCCGGCGTGTACGTCGACGAACAAGCGCACCGGCGCCGCTATGGTCCGCTGCGAAGACACCCACCTCCTGCTGCACCGAATGAAACGCGTACTCATCATCGCCGGGTCGATCCTTGCCCTACTCGTTGTCGTCATCGTGGGGCTGCGCATGTTCCGCCCCTATGGCTTCGCCGGCACGGTGATCCAGTCGCCAGAGCCTTCGTACGACTTCACGCTGGAATCGGCATCAGGTCCCGTGAGCCTCTCCGACTTCCGGGGGAAGGTCGTCGTGCTCTACTTCGGCTACACCTTCTGCCCCGACGTATGCCCGACGACCATGACCGACCTCGCCAAGGCCATGAGACTCCTCGGCACGAAGGCGAACGACGTGCAGGTCATCATGGTGTCGGTGGACCCTGAGCGCGACACGCCGGGCTCCATGGAAGCGTACGTCCACGCATTCGACCCCGCGTTCATCGGCCTTGCCGGCACACCGGAGCAGATCGCCGCCACCGCCGCCAAGTACGGAGTGTTCTATTCCAAGCAGCCGGGATCCGACGCGACCGGCTACCTGATCGCCCACACCGCTACTGTGATGGTGATCGACGGTGAGGGACGACTGAAACTGCTGGAGGACTTCGGCACCAGCCCTCAGGACATCAGCGCGGATCTCGCACACGTCATCAGTTGAGGAGACAACGATGAGGAAGATCGCTGCCGCGCTCCTGCTGGTCCTTGCCGGGTGTTCGTCGAGTGGCCTGTCGGTAGCCGATGTCTGGGGACGTCCATCACCATCGGTGGCAGCGAACGCGGCGTTCTACCTGACCATCGAAAGCCACAGTGATACGGCCGACCAGCTCGTCTCGGCGGACTCGTCTGCGTGTGGCACCACCGAGCTCCATGAGATGTACGACGCCGGCGATGGAGTCATGGGCATGCGACCCGTACAAGAGATCGACATTCCCGCCAAGGGCAGTGTGACACTCGCGCCCGGTGGCCTTCACGTCATGTGCATCGGCCGGCTCGCCGATTTTGCCCCGGGGGACCGCGTTCCCCTCACCCTGGAGTTCCGGAACGCCGGAACGATCGAGGTGGATGTCACGATTCGTGAGAACTGATGGTGCTTGGTGTCGTCCTCGCCGGCGGCTCATCGAGCCGGATGAGGTCCGACAAGGCACTCGTCGAAGTCGCCGGCCGTCCGATGATCGAGTGGGTTTTGGAGGCGCTCTCTGCCGTATGTGACGCAGTAGTCGTCTCCGGGCGGAGCGGCCATCTCGCCGGATACCGGTGCCTCCCCGACGCCCGACCCGACGTACATGGTCCACTCGCCGGCCTCGCTACGGCCCTCGCGCTCGACGAGCAGCTGGTCCTCGTCGGTGTCGATCAACCCTTCGTGAGAGCAGACACGCTCGGACGTTTGGCCGCCGCCGCGGGCACCGTCGTGCCGTTCGACGAGCAACGACAGGTCACGTGCGCCTCCTACGCGGCCTCGTGGCGCGTCGAGGCAGGTCAGGAGGCAGACAACGGCGGGTCGATCCAATCCCTGCTCGATCGTCTACCCCACAGCATCGTCGACGAAGCGGAGTGGCGGTCATGGGGCGAGGACGGCCGCTCCTGGTTCAGTGTCGACAGCCCTGAGGATCTGGAGAAGGGCTTGGCGCGTTGGGGAACACCCGGCTAGTCCTCGGTTGTCGGCTTTCGGTTGCCGGTAGGAACTCGCCCTGCCGGTTAACGAGCGGGTGGTAGGGCCGATTTCGGGCCTCGAGGTCGCGCGTTATGCGCTCTCGGGATGAAGGCGGCAGGACAGTTCAGTCCTTCTTCACTGCCGAGGCGTCGACGCACAGCACACCTTTGTTGCCGTCTTGGTCCTCGATCACGGTGAGGAAGGGCGCGTTGCTGTCATCTACGACGGTTCCTCCTGCAGCGATGGCGGCGGCGATCCGTTGGTCGGCAACTTCGGGCGCGACGTAGACCTCGATGTGGAATTGTTGGCGCTGGGGCTCGGCCTCTTCGTTGTCGCCGAACCACAGGTTGGGAACGCGTCCGGTGGCGTCTCGGATCTCGTCGCTCGGGGACCCGTGACCCTGGGATTCGGGATTTCCGGTGAGCAGGGCGGCCCACACCGGGGCGATGGTCGCAGAGTGTGCCGTGTCGAGGCCGAGCTCGACCATGCTGACCGAGGTGGGGTCAGCTTCGAGGTGGTGGTCGGCGGCGATCTCGGTGATTCGCCGCGCAAGTTCGACGTCCTGTTGGGTTACCCACCCGACGACGTGTTCAGTGCCCTCGTCGTCGCGGTAGATCGCGTTGTCGCTGATCAGCTTGAGGTCTACGTACCCGTTGCCCATCGACACGGTCGGATAATGACCGAACGTGTCGCCTGCCTCGCCCACCGCAACGACGAAGCGTGCGCCAGCGCTGAAGTCGTGGACCACGTAGCGGGCGTGCAAACCCTGGGCCAGCTTGCGCCAATCAGTCAGATTGGCCTCAGCGATCTTGTCACCCATCAACATGTCCATATTTGACGATCCTTCCGTGTTGCCAGACCGCTCAGCAAATGCGCCTCACCTTGCCTTCGTTTCCTTCGCCCGGACCGTCCGACGCATCACGGAATGGTTCTTACCCTTGCTGCGAATGTAGGTGAAGCCCGCCTGCTCGAACATGCTTAGCGTGGCGTTGTAGAGGTAGGACGCCGAAGTCTTCTTGCCCGCCGTGTCCTGGGGGTACGACTCCACGACTCCACCCCCGGCCTCCGCAATCAGATCCAAAGCACCGTCAAGCGCTACCCGAGCGACGCCCCCTCGGCGATAGTCGCGGTCAACGAAGAAGCATGTGATCCGATAGTCTGGCAGGACATCGAGTTCGGCCAGGTACTGCTTGTTGTGCTGGACGTTCGGCAGCTCCTCCGGTGGTCCGTACTGGCACCAAGCCACAGCCCGTTCACCGTCGAACACCAACGCCGCGTGCGCGTCCCCACCGTTGACCAGACTCTGCTTGATACGACGGTTCCCCTCCGGCGTATCCGGGGTGGTCGGATGGAAGTAAGTGCACCAGCAGCCACCCCATACGCCGTTGTGTCGCTCAACGAGCGCAGCGAACGCGTCCCACGTGTCACGACCGAGCGGTCTGACCAGATAGTCACTCAAAGGTCCCCCATGCACGGATCGACCGGTCGTCTGACCTTAACAGCCACTCAGACGCGGCGCGGGAACCGCAAACCGCATCTGATCGCGTTTTCCCTGGTCAGAGCGCTGCAACGAGCTCTACCCGCCGATATAGCTCATCTCCACCTTGGGCAGTCCGTCGGTCGCGCCGGATCGAAGCTCCGAGTAGCGATCCTCACGGTGTTCCCACAGTGAGCGTACGCGGTCGGTGATCGCCTCGTCTGATTCGCCTGATCGGAGGATCGGCCGCAGGTCGTATCCCTTCGTGGCGAACAGGCAGGTGAACAGCGAACCGTCGGCCGACAGCCTCGCACGGGTGCACGCGCCGCAGAACGGCAGTGTCACCGACGCGATCACTCCAATCTCTCCCTGTCCGTCTAGATAGCGGAACCGGCGAGCGACTTCGCCCGGATACAGCGGAGGAAGCGGTTCGAGCGGGTGGACTCGGTTGACGGCATCGATGATCTCTCTGGCCGGCACGACATCGTCGAGCCGCCATCCGTTCGTATGCCCGACGTCCATGTACTCGATGAAGCGCAGGACATGACCAGTGCCTCTGAACTCCTCGACCATTTCGAGGATCGAATGGTCGTTGACGCCCCGTTGGACGACGGTGTTGATCTTGATCGGCCCCAGCCCCGCTTCGGCGGCGGCGTTGATCCCCTCGAGCACCCTGGCGACCGGAAAGTCGACGTCGTTCATCGAGCGGAAGACTGGATCTTCGAGCGAATCGAGACTCACGGACACACGATCAAGACCGGCGGCCGCCAGCGTCCCCGCCTTGCGGGCGAGCAACGAGCCGTTGGTCGTGAGTGTCAGATCGTCGATCCCTTCAACGGTGCGGATCATTCTGATCAGCTCTTCGAGGTCCCTTCGAAGCAGCGGCTCGCCTCCGGTGATCCGCACCTTGTGAACACCCAAGGCAGCAAAGATTCTGACGAGACGTCCAATCTCTTCGAAGTCCAGAAGCTGCTCTCTGCTGAGGAACTCCCAGTCGCGGGTGAAGATCTCTTTGGGCATGCAGTAGGTGCAACGGAAATTGCAGCGGTCCGTGACCGAGATTCGCAGGTCCCGCAACGGCCGCCCGAGAAGATCATGACTCACGTGGCCATCGTACGACATGCGGGAAGATGCGATGGACTCACTCGGGAGGGAGCGGAAACAGCTCGGGCGTCTGGTCATCCAGATCGCTCTGGAGGGCCCCGTCGGGAGCTGCCTCTGCAATGGCACCGGGCTCCCCGGCCGGACCTCCTCCAGCGGTCAGGAGGGCCGAGGCCCACGCACCGAGCCCAAGAAACGCCGTCGCCACCAGAACGACGGTCCGGACAACGGGGATCAGGAGCAACACCACCCACAGGACCGCACCGAGTATGAAACCGGCTTGCCCACTTCGTCTCCATCCGAGCAGCCGACCGCCTGCGCCGGTCAGCACGGGAACAGGGGCGAGGAGGAGGCCGACGCCGATCAAGCCGAACACGGTGACGGCAATCGGTCCTCCGACCACGAGCGCGGGAAGCGCGAGCTCGGCTGACGAAGCGATCGCGACACCCGCGGCCAGGCCAATCACCAGGGGCGGAACGATGGCCGCCGCGACGCCTACCAGCAACGTGCGGAGTGGGGCCGTTCGCACCCTCTGCACTGCCCGATGCAGCGTTCGAGGAGCCGCCCAGAACAGCAAGAGGCCGATGATGAGCACTGAGAGAAGCCCCACCACTCTGGTCAACTCGAAGATCGCTCCAACACGCACGTTCGGTCGGACCGGTTCCCTGCGGACGATCTGACGACCGGCGGTCACCCCTTGTCCGATCGTCGCTTCGAACGAGGATCGGTAGGCCAGCGTACCTCCCACCGTGGTTCCCGCCAGGATGTTCAGCCGGTTCGTTGTCAGTTCCACGTCGCCGGTGATCGTCCCTCCGATGCGTGCCGACCCATACGATTGTCCGGACACGTTGCGGCCGATCGATCCGGTGGTGTTCAGGCTGATGCACCAGGCGAGCAGGTCTCTGCCAACACCGCCGGTCACGACCACATTCGACGCACCGGCGAACAGGTCCTCCCCGATCTGACCGTCCACCCTGACGGTCGCTGCCGCGACCCGAACGGACCCATCGACGGTCCCGCTGACTTCGACCGACGAGGCGATACCAGTGACGCTGCCCGTCACATGACCCGATATCAGGAGCTGGCCCGTCGAAGCGACGAGCACGTCGCCTTCGACCGTACCCTCGATCACCACCCTGTTCCCGACCGCGTAGAGATCCTCCGTCACCACATCGCCGCTCTGCACGAGGACGATATCTGCCGCGGCGCGATCTGCCGTGATGACCGGCGGCTGCACCGCAATTGCCGGCACTGCAATCAGGCCGAGGAACGAACCGACGAAGAGGACGGTCATGATGAAACGGTGCTTCATGTCATCCGCCATTCTGGCCGAACCCACAACACACCCACGAACCCATGGCTTGGTGCGTCAGGTATGCGATCTTGCGCCGAGTCCGGCGTCAGAACGGGAACGCTTGTCGGGCGACGTCGAGCAACGGTCCGGGGATGATGCCGAGAACAAGGGTGATCGCGACCGCGATGATCAGTACCCATCGAACGGCTCCAACCGCCTCGAACCCTGCCCTGGTGGCGCCGGGCGCTTCGGCGGGCACGGGATCGTGCATGTACATCAGGACGATGACGCGCAGGTAGAAGAAGAAGCCCGCAACCGAGGCGACGACCGCCAGAATCACCAACCACTGGAATCCCCCAAGCCACGCGAACGTGAATGCACCGAACTTGGCGACGAATCCGGAGGTCAGCGGTACCCCGGACATGGCGACCATGAAGAACGCCAGTGAGCCTGCGAGAAGCGGGGACCGCTCGGCGAGCCCCGTGTAGTCGCTCAACGGCGACGCGCCTCCGCTCGGACCTGCGACGGCCGAGACCACGGTGAATGCACCGATCACCTGCACGGCGTAAACGGCGACATAGAACCACATGACGGGCACCCCGGCTCCGCCGGCGGTCAGGGCGGAGAGGATGAAGCCTGCGTGGGCAACTGACGAGTAGGCCAGCATCCTTCGGATGTCCGTCTGCACGATGGCGAGCAGCATCCCGACCACGATCGAGATGGCCGACAGCAGGGACAGTCCCGTCGTCCACTCGTGCGCGAACGTCGAGAAGCCGTAGACGAGGATGCGGGCAAGGGCAGCGAATGCACCGACCTTCGCCGCTGCGACCATGAAGCCGACGATCCCTGCGGGCGACCCCTGATACGCGTCCGGCGCCCACACGTGGAACGGAGCCGCCGACACCTTGAAAGCGACCCCCACGATGAGCAGCGCCATGCCGACGAGCAGCACGTTCTGCTTCAGGACGACGTACGAAGCGAAGAACTGGTGGATGTCGTAGACGGACAATGAACCGGACCCGGCAAAGGTGAGCGCCGCTCCGTATATGAATACCGCGGAGGCGAACGACCCCAGAAGGAAGTACTTGAAGGCGGCCTCGTCTGCCTGAAGCGTCTTGCGCGTGATACCGGCGAGGACGTAGAGGGACATCGATGCGATCTCCAGGCCGACGAAGATCAGCACCAGGTTGACCGCCGTCGCCATGACCATGAAACCGGCGGCCGCCATGAACACGAGCACGACGCCCTCCGCTCCACGTCGCCCGAGCTGGACGATCATCCGCCATGCGGATGCCAAACCGAGCGCGGCGACGCCAACCAGCACGAAGCCTGCGTAGGCACCGAACGTGTCGGTCGTGACCATCCCGGCGAACGAGAGAGTCGGCCCATCGGTGGAAGCTGACGACCACTGAAACCCGACGGCGACACCGGCGAGCGCCAGGGTCAATGCCGCAAGCCAGGCGTGGACCCTCGGCGACGGCTTGCGGAACACGTCGACCATGAGCACCACGACGGCACCAAGCGTGAGAAGAACCTCAGGGCCGATTGCCAGATAGGAGACATTCACGTCACTCACCGCCGACCCCTCCCAGCACGTCGGCCAGCCGCCCCGGTGCGGGTGCCTGGTAGGTGGTCGTGGCCTGGATCCGGTCGAGGACCGCCTCCGTCGACGGACCGATCCTGTCGAGCGCGATCTTCGGGTAGAGCCCGACGAGGAGCATGAGCGCTGCAAGCACTGTCAGGATGGTCTTCTCGCGAACGTCCAGGTCGAGGAGTTTCTTGTTTTCCGGTTTCGTGATCGGGCCGGTGAAGACACGCTCGTACGACCACAGCAGGTAGACGGCGGCCAGGATGACGCCCGACGCGGCCACGATCGCGTACCACTTCAGTGTCAGGAAGCTGCCCATCAGGATCAGGAACTCGCCGATGAACCCATTGAGGCTCGGCAAGCCGATCGACGCGAACGCGGTGAAGAGGAAGAACCCTGCGAAGATCGGCATCACCTTCTGGATCCCGCCGAATTCTGAGATCTCCTTGGTATGCCGGCGTTCGTAGATCATGCCGACGAGGAGGAACAACGCCCCCGTCGTCACGCCGTGGTTGAACATCTGGACGACTCCACCCTCCAAGCCCTGTGACGTCAACGCGAAGATACCGAGCACGATGAACCCGAGATGGCTCACCGAGGAGTAGGCCACCAGCTTCTTCAGATTGGGCTGAACGATGGCGACGGCCGCACCGTAGACGATGCCGATCACCGCGAGCACCGCCATGACGGGAACGAACTTGAGCGTCGCATGCGGGAACAGCCCCAGGTTGAACCGGAGCAGCCCGTACGTGCCCATCTTCAGAAGGACACCGGCCAGCATCACGGAACCGGCGGTGGGTGCCTCGACGTGAGCGTCCGGCAACCACGTGTGGAACGGGAACATCGGCACTTTGATGGCGAAGGCGATGGCGAAGGCGGCAAACAGCCACATCTCGGTGTGGAGCGGCATCTGGAGCGTAAGCCAGCCCAGGTAGTCGAAGCTGATGGTTCCGCCGTTCTGGTGGGCGTACATGAGCGCCATCGAGATGATGCCTGCCAGCATCAGCGCCGATCCCAGCGCCGTGAACAGGAAGAATTTCACCGCCGCGTAGATGCGCCGCTCGGAACCCCACACACCGATGATGAAGTACATCGGAATGAGGATGACCTCGAAGAACACGAAGAACATGAACATGTCGAGGCTGAGGAAGACCCCCATCAGCCCGCCTTCGAGGATCAGGTTGAACACGACGAATTGCTTCATGCGCTTCGAGATCGACGTCGAGGCAGCCAGGGAGATGGGCATCAGGATCCCCGTCAGGACGATCATGAGCAGCGAGATGCCGTCGACACCCACATGCCACGAGATGCCCCACGGCCCGTACCAAGGGACGTTCTCAACGTATTGGAAACCGGCCTCACCGGTCTTGAACACGAAGAACAGGTAGATGGCGAGCGCGACCGGGAGGAGGCTCAGCGCGATACCGACGGGAAGGAACAGCTCCGTGCGACGCGACGGCAGGAAGGCGACGATGATCGCCGCGGCGAACGGCAGCAGGATCAGCACGGTGAGGATCGGGAAGTCCACTCTCACAACCCTCCTGTAGCAAGGAACCAGATGACAAGGCCGACGACGCCCGCAGCGATCGTCAACGCGTAGCTCCTCACGAACCCGCTCTGGAGCGGTCGCAGCGCAGCGCCGATCCGGCGAACGGCGGTGCCGGTGCCGTTGACGATGCCGTCGATGACGTTCTTGTCGAACACGAACGCCCACCAGGCCGCGAGGAGCTTGCCAGGCGCGACGAGGAGGGTCCCGTAGACGTCATCCATGTAGTAGGCGTGACCCATCCGCCGCCAGAGCAACGGGATGCTCGAGGTCCAGGCTTCCTCGGCTCCGTCCGACCGGGTGTACAGCCTCCAGGCGGCCACGATGCCGACGAGGGCAACCGCAACGGAGACCGCTGCGAGAAGCCACACGGTCGCTCCTGTTGGTGCGGAAGTGAGGTGCGTGAACGACGGCTCGAGGAAGTGCTCGAGGCCTGCCTTGAAGGGGGTGTTGATGAGCCCGCCGACCGTCGCGAGAGCGGCGAGCACCATGAGCGGCACCGTCATGACCTTCGGCGCCTCATGCGGGTGGACACCGTCATCCCAGCGCGGTTCGCCGAGGAACGTGAGCACGAACCACCTCGTCATGTAAAAGGCGGTGAGACCGGCCGTAACGAGCCCGATTGCCCACAGGGCCACCCACCAGCCGCCCCGCCCGAACGTCGACGAGAGGATCTCGTCTTTCGACCAGAACCCTGCGAAGGGCGGGATACCGGAGATCGCGAGCGTCGCAACCGCCATGGTCACACCGGTGGTCTTCATCTTCGACCAGAGCCCGCCCATCTTCAGCATGTTCTGCTCGTCGGACATTCCATGAATGACTGCGCCTGCGCCAAGGAACAACAGCGCTTTGAAGAATGCGTGTGTCATGAGGTGGAACACACCGGCGACATACGCAGCGGAACCCACACCGAGGAACATGTACCCGAGCTGGCTGATGGTCGAGTAGGCGAGCACCCGCTTTATGTCGGTCTGGGCCATCGCGATCGTCGCCGCGTAGAAGGCGGTCAATGCCCCGATGGTGGCCACCACGATCGACGCCGTGTCCGACAGCGCGTAGATGGCTGAAGTGCGGGCGATCATGAACACGCCGGCCGTCACCATCGTTGCGGCGTGGATCAGGGCAGACACCGGGGTTGGACCTTCCATGGCGTCCGGCAGCCAGACGTACAGGGGGAGCTGGGCCGACTTGCCGGTGGCGCCGACGAGGAGCAGCAGTCCGACAGCGGTCGCGGTGCCTGCCCCGAGCAGTTTGCCCGGATCGCTCAGCACCGTCGTGTAGGACAGCGTCCCGAATGTCGAGAAGATGATCATGAGGCCGATGAGGAACCCGAAGTCGCCGATTCTGTTGACGATGAAAGCCTTCTTGCCTGCTGCGGCGGCGCTCGGACGGGTGTACCAAAACGAGATCAGCAGGTAGGAGCAGAGCCCGACAAGCTCCCATCCGACGAAAAGGACGGCGAAGTTGTTCGCCAATACGAGGGTGAGCATCGAGGTGGCGAACAGATTCAGGTATACGAAGAATCGGGTGAAGCGCTCGTCGCCATGCATATAGCCGATGCCATAGATGTGGATGAGCGTGCCGACGCCGGCAACGACCAGCACCATGAGCGCCGACAGCGGATCCCACAACAGCTCGGCTGTTGCCCCGAGTGCCGGGATCCAGTCGAACACGCGCACGACGTGCGCCTCAGCGGTCCCCTGGAAGAGAGGAAGGGCGGCGACGAGGCCGACCAGGAAGGACAGACCGATCATCACCGATGCGATCCACCCGGCCAGCGGTTCACCGATCCTCCGCCCGAAGAAGTGCAGAAGCACCGCCCCGATCGCCGGGAGAAGGACGATGAGCCAGATGTTGCGGGTGAAGAAGTCGCTCATCGTCATCCCTTCAGCTCGTTGAGCTCATCGACCGAAGCGGTCTTTCGGTTGCGGAACACGGCGACGATGATGGCCAGGCCGACGACGACTTCCGCGGCGGCGACGACGAGCACGAAGAACACGGCGAGTTGGCCGGTGAGGTCACGCAACTCCTGACCGGCGGCGATGAACGTCAGGTTCACCGCGTTCAGCATCAGCTCGATACACATGAACATCACGACAGCGTTTCGACGCATGAGGATGCCCAACGCCCCGATGCCGAACAGCACGGCTGCGAGGGTCATGTACCAGCCTGCGGTGACGGTCATTCCCGATCCTTCCTCTTCGCCGGGAAGTAGGCGAGCGCGATGGCTCCAACCGCCGCGACGATGAGCAGCAGCGACGTTGCTTCGAACGGGAGTACCCAGCGGGAGAAGAGCCCCTCACCGATTGCTTCAGCGCTCCCGACAGGGGTCTCAGCGAGGTTCGAAACGCCCGTCACCCACGACCAGTCGTTCCCGATGAGGATCGCCACAACGACACCGAGAACGGCGAAACCCAACACATACAGCAGTGGTCGCTGCCATGGAATGTGTTCCCTCAGGTCCTCCGAGCGGTCGACGCCGATGAGCATGATCACGAACAGGAACAACGTCATCACCGCGCCTGCGTACACGATCACCTGCACGGCTGCGACGAAGTAGGCGGACTGCACAACGTAGAAGACGGCCAGCGACAACATCGTGAGGATCAGCCCCATTGCCGACCGTACCGGGTTCTTGGCGAGGACCACCGACAGCGCGCCGACGATCGCCAGTGCACCGAACAGGAAAAAGAGCACCATCTCGGTCATGAATCGTCCTCCGAGGACTGGCCCTCCTCAGGGAGCCGCTCCTTGCCCGCTCTCGGGGTCCACCCCACGATCCCCTCATAGGCGGCGCGACCGGAGGGGGCGGTTGCCCGCATCCACCCGTCACCTTCCGTGAGTTCTTCGAAATTGGCGAACTTGTCCTCGGCGAACATGTGGTTCGGCGACCCGTCTGAGTTGACCAACAGCTCGTTCTTCGTGTAGATGGCGTCCTCCCGGTCGGTCACGGACATCTCGAAGAGCTGTGTCATGGTGATCGCCTCGGTGGGACATGCTTCGACGCACAGCCCGCAGAAGATGCATCGAAGCATGTTGATGTCGTAGACGAACCCGTACCGCTCCCCTGGACTGACCGGCGCGTCGGGCGGATTGTCGGCGCCACGAACATAGATGCAGTGGGCAGGGCAGGCACCGGCACACAGTTCACAGCCGATGCATTTCTCGGTACCGTCCGGGTATCGGTTGAGCTGGTGCCTGCCGTGAAACCGCTGCGGTTTCTCGCGAAACTCCTGCGGGTAGCGCTCGGTGACCAGGCCATCCTTGAAGATCGTCCTGATCCCAATCCCGAACGTGACCTTGAGGCCTCTGATGAACTCGGAGATCATGCCCATGGCAATCCAAACTGCCGAAGGCCGACGACGATCGTGACGAACACGAGCCACGCGAGCGCTGCGGGGATCAACCCCTTCCAGCCCAACGCCATCAGCCGGTCGTACCTGATTCGCGGCATCGTCGCCCGTACCCACATGAACACGAACAGGACGACGATCGTCTTGATGAAGAAGTAGAGGATCGGAAGCAGCGCCGACACCCAGACCGGGACCCGTCCATCGAACGTCGGGCCATTCCATCCACCCAGGAACAGCGTGGTGATGAGCGCCGACATGTTGAACATGTTGATGTACTCGGCGAGGAAGAACCATGCGAAGCGCATCCCCGAGTACTCGGTGTGGAACCCGCCGACCAGCTCCTGCTCGGCCTCGACCATGTCGAACGGCGCTCGGTTGGTCTCGGCGATGCCGGCGATGAAGAAGATCACGAACGACACGAACATCGGGATGATGTTCCATCGGGGAATCACCATCAGAACCGGCCATCCGAACAGATCCGCGTACGAACCCGATTGGGAGGCGACGATCTGCTGGATCGAGAGGCTGCCCGAGTAGAACACGACAGGCACGAGCGCGAGCCCGATAGCGGCCTCGTACGAGATGGCCTGGGCAGTTGCACGCACGCCGCCAAGCAGCGGGTACTTCGATCCCGACGACCATCCGGCGAGCACCACCGCGTACACCGCGACGGACGAGAACGCGAGGATGTAGAGCAGACCGATATTCAGGTCGGTTCCTTGGAGGCTGATCGTCCGCTCGACACCGCCGAGCGTGACCGTGAACGCAGGACCGATCGGAATCACCAAGAAGATCAGAAACGCGGGAATCAACGCGATAACCGGGGCGAGGATGTAGAGACCGAAGTCGGCTTTGCGCGGAGTGATGGCCTCCTTGAAGAACAGCTTCAACCCATCGGCGACCGTCTGAAGCACGCCGAACGGCCCCGCTCGAAACGGACCGATTCGGTTCTGCATGTCGGCAACGACCTTTCGCTCCGACCAAACGAGCAGTAGCACGACGACCATGAGCATCGCGAAGATGACGATGACCTTGACCGCGGCGATTCCGACGTCCCACCAGTCCATCAGCCGCCCGCCCCCTTTCGGACCGTCACCTCGAGCCCTCCGCCGAGTGACGGCGTCCCGGGTTGATTGAACGGAACGTACACGACCCCTCGCACCAGTGAGGCGTCGAAGGTAGCCGGAGCGGAAGCCGCTCCCGACGCGGTCTCGATCGTCACCTCATCCCCTTCCGCTACTCCGAGCGTGGCGGCATCGGCAGGGTGCAGGTGTACCCGAGTACCAGGGGCGAGGTGACGAAGCGACAGCGAGTGCCGCATCTCGACGCCGTCGTCGTACAGGGTTCTGGCGAGATGCAGGACGAACGGCGCCGACACCGCCACCATCTGGTGGTCCACCGGCTGATAGGAAAGGGGCTGCTCCGTACCTTCGCGTGGGACCAGCGTGCCGTCGTCAGGGAGATCGCCCCATGAGATCCCTGCGTAGACGGGGGCGACGCGTGCGATCTCGGCGCTCACGGAAGCAGCATCCTGGAACCCCATAGGTGCTCCCATCCGATGAGCGATCTCTTCGAGGATCGACCAGTCGGCCTGTGTCTGGCCCGGTCCGGCAACGATGCGGGCCACCTTCTGGACCCGGCCTTCCACGTTCGTGATGGTGCCTTCCTTTTCTGCGAACGTCTCTGCCGGGAACACAACGTCGGCGCGTGACGACGAGTCGGTGAGAAACAGATCGAGCGCCACGGTGAACTCGGCGGCGTCGAGCGCTCTTGTTGCCAGCGCTCCTTCGGGAACATCGCGAACCGGGTCCGCGCCCACCATCACCAATGCCTTCAGCTCCCCACCCTCGAGTCCTTCGAGGATACCTATTGCATCCCGACCCCCATGGTCGGGAACGGCCCCGAACACTGCCTCGAATGCGGCGACCTGGTCGGGATCGTCGAGGGCCACTCTTCCCGGCAGCAGCCCGGGGGCCAGACCCATGTCGAGCGCCCCAAAGACGTTCGAGCGCCGAGCGAACGGCAAGACTTTCGCGCCCGGCAGGGTCAACGCGAACGTCGCGACGGCCTCCGCGAGCTTGGGATCTTCGGTGAGTCCGGTACGGCCCACGATTGCCACGACCGGCCCCTCGTCGAGCACGGCCCTGGCGGCGGCGTACTCACCGTTTCCGGCCGCGAGCTGAGCGAGCACCTCCGGTCCCTGCCCGGGCCGGTAGGTGATCTTGTGCTTGGCGCAGTCGTCCAGTCCGGTGGCACGCGGGTGCACGATGACCAGTTTCACTCCCCGCTTCTGTGCCGCCTGGCGGACCCGGAGATACAGCGTCCCTGACTCCTCCTTGAGGTCGGGTCCCCACACGAGAATCGACGCCGCCGAGTCGAGGTCCGAGATCATCGCCTTCCGGTCGACGGCGGCGAGCAACTTGGGATCGAGACCGTCGCCCATCTGTGCGTCGACGTGATTGGAGCCGATCACCGTTCGCATGAACTTGGAGAATGCGTACGCGTCCTCGTTCGTTCCTCGGGCGCCACCCAATCCGCCGACGGCGGCTCCCCCGGCGCCGTCAACGATCTCCTGAAGCCGCCGTGCCGTCAGGTCGAGTGCTTCGGCCCAGTTCGCTTCCCGGAAAGCGCCGTCCTCGTTCTTGATGAGCGGCACTCGCAAACGATCCTGCGACCCGATGAACTCGAACCCGAATCTGCACTTGTCATTGAGCCATCCCTGGTTCGTGACGTCGCTGTCGACACCTGTGAAGCGGAGGACGTCGTTCTGACTGGCGTCGATCTCGATGCGCTCTCCTGCCGAGCAGTGGTGACACGTGGATTCTGCCTTCCTGAGATCCCACGGGCGCGCCCTGAAGCGGTAAGGAACGGCAGTGAGGGCTCCGACAGGGCAGATCTGCACAGTGTTGCCGGAGAAGTACGAAGAGAACGGCTCGTCGGGGAAGGTCGCAATCTGTGTGGTATTGCCGCGAGCCGCGAACTCGATGAGGGGGTCGCCTGCGACTTCGTCGGCGAAGCGAACGCAGCGCGCGCAGAGGATACAGCGCTCCCGGTCGAGGAGAACGAGATCGGATACGGGAATCGGCTTCTCGAAATGCCGCTTCTCCTCGACGAACCGGCTCTCGCCGGGTCCGTAGCCGATCGTCTGATCCTGGAGCGGGCACTCGCCACCCTTGTCGCACACGGGGCAGTCGAGCGGATGGTTGATGAGCAGGAATTCGAGGACGCCCTCCTGCGCCTTCTTGACAACCGGGGTGGTTGTGTGAACGACCTGCCCGTCCGCCGCAGCGAGCGTACACGCGGGTGTCAGCACCATCCCTCGTGGGGTTTCCAACTCGACGAGACAGGCACGGCACATGCCGACAGGCTCGAGCCGTGGATGGTGGCAGAAGTGCGGGATGTAGACACCGGCCTCGCGGGCGGCATCGATGACGGGCTTGCCCTTCGGGACCTCGAGCTCCCGGCCGTCGACGGTGACCTTCACGAGCTCACTCAAAAGGGCACCCCCCACCCCGGATGTGCTGCATGACCTCGTCCTTGAAGTACTGCATGATCGACGTGATCGGCGACACGGATGACGGCCCAAGAGGACATATCGTCGTCATCTTTGGCGGCCACGCCAGTCCGGGACTGATGTTGTCGGCGATATCGAGGAGGAGGTCGCCATCGACCTCGCGCCCTGCGCCCATCTCGATGCGCCGGAGGACCTGCTCCTCCCACGTCGTCCCCTCGCGACAGGGTGTGCACTGCCCACAGGACTCGTGCGAGAAGAACCGAACGACCCTTTCGGCGGCCCGGACAACGCAGGTCGTGTCGTCCATGACGATGACCGCACCCGATCCGAGCATCGTCCCTGCCTTGCCACACGCCTCCGCAGTGATCGGGTCATCGAGGTGATCCGCGGGTACCAGCCAGGGTGCACTCGCTCCTCCGGGAATCCACGTCTTGAGCTCGTTGCCATTTCTGATGCCGCCGGCAACGTCGAAGATCAGTTCGCGCCAGGTGATTCCGCGAGGTAGCTCGTAGTTGCCCGGCCTGACGACGTGACCCGACACGGAGAACAGGAACGTGCCTGTCTCCTTCTCGTGCCCGAGCGCCCTGTAGGCGTCTGCGCCGTGCTCGATGATGTAGGGGAGGTTCGAGACCGTCTCGACGTTGTTGACGATCGTCGGCAGCATGTAGAGACCCTTCGCTGCCGGAAAGAACGGTGGCTTGAGGCGGGGTTCACCGCGCCGTCCTTCCAAGCTGTTGATCAGGGCGGTCTCCTCTCCACAGATGTAGGCGCCACCACCGAGATGCACCGTCACGTCGAGGTCGTAGTCGGTCCCGAAGATGCCCTTGCCCAGGTAGCCCTTCTCGTACGCCTCGTCGAGTGCTCGTTGCACACGACGGGCGGGCTTCGGATACTCGCCACGGATGTAGATGAACGCCTCGTGCACCTCGTTGGCGACGGAGGTGATGACGATGCCTTCGATCATCTGGTGGGGGTCGCGTTCGAGGAGCTGGCGATCCTTGAACGTTCCCGGCTCCGACTCGTCGGCGTTGACCACCAGGTACGAGGGCCTCGGAGGGGCGAGGAAGCTCCATTTCATCCCTGCTGAGAATCCTGCGCCGCCACGCCCAAGCAGGCCAGAGGACTTGACCGTCTCGACGAGCTCGTCTCGGGTCATGTCGAGTGCGGCGCGAGCGCTCCTGTAGCCGCCTGTCTCTTCATAGACGGAGATCGCGTTGCTGTCCGAGGGATGCTCCATCATCCGCTTCGTCAACACCTGGGGATAGGCGCTCACGAGCCACCCCCCGTCGTGCCGTAGGGATCGAACGCCGGGTACGGACCAACTGCCCCTTGCGCTTCCAAGACGCCAGGATCGAACGACCTCGTGCCGCCGAAGCGCTCCTGGAGTTCGTCGGCCCGGACGACGTCGGGCTTCGTCTCGCGCAGCCACCGGACCATCTCCACGATCGACTCGGCCGTCACACCCTCGACGAGCTCGTAGTTGACTTGGACGGCGGGGGCTCCGCCGCATGCGCCGATGCACTCGACGTGCTCGACGCTCACAACGCCTTCCGGATCGGTTTCTCCGGCCGGTACTCCCGCCTCGTCCTCAGCCGAACTCATGACATCGTCTGCACCGAGCAGCATGCAGGAGATCGATGTGCACACCGAGACGAGGTAGCGTCCCTGCGGGATCTTCTTGAACATGCCGTAGAAACTCGCCACCGAATCGACCTGCATCGGGGTGAGTCCGGTCAGTTCGGCCACCTGGCGCATTCCGTCGTCGGTCAGGTAGCCATCTTCACGCATCGCGATGTAGAGCAATGGCATGACCGCAGATCGCCGCTGCGGGTACCGGGAGATGATGGCCTCCGCTCGTTCGAGGACCTCCGGGCTCCAGCTCACTCGGTCCCCCTTCGTGTCGAGGCATGCCCCTCCAGACGACCGTGAAATCGGAAGGTGTGCAGAGTCATCATCGATCCACGTCCCCTATCACAGGGTCGAACGACGAGATGGTGGCGACCGTGTCGGCGATCAGCGAATCGGACATGGCGATTGGCAGTCCCTGGATGCTGGCGAACGACGGGGTGCGCATGTGCATGCGAAGCGGTCGGGCGCTCCCGTCGGACACCAGGTAGGCGGCGAGCTCACCACGAGGCGACTCGATCGCCACGTAGGCCTCGCCTTCCGGCACCTTGAACCCTTCGGTGAAGATCTTGAAGTGGTGGATGAGCGCCTCCATCGACTGGTCGATCCGAGCCCGTGGTGGCGGTGTGATCTTTCGATCCTCGGTGCGATAGTCACCCTTCGGCATCGAATCGGCGATCTGGCGAACGATGTGGAGCGACTGCGTGATCTCTTCGACTCGCACCCGGTAGCGGTCATACACGTCACCGTTGCGGCCGACCGGCACTTGGAACTCGTACTGCTCGATTCCGCAATATGGCTGTGCCTTCCTGAGATCCCAGTTGATCCCCGTCGCTCGAAGGTTCGGGCCCGTGATGCCGTACGCCAGGGCCTCCTCCGACGTGATGACGCCTACCCCGACGGTCCGCTCTTCCCAAATAGGGTTGTGCTTCAGCAGGTCTTCGTAGTCGTCGATTCCGTCGAGCGCAGTGGAGATGATGTGGTCGATGTCCTCTCTCCACCCGTCGGGCAAGTCGGCCGCCACGCCACCGGGACGGATGTAGTTGTGGTTCATTCGCAGTCCGGTCGTCTTCTCGAAGAACGACAGAATCGCCTCGCGATCGCGAAACCCGTACAGCATCATCGACAGTGCTCCGATGTCCATCCCGGCGGTCGCGAGAAACACCTGGTGGCTGCCGATCCTGTTGAGCTCCGTCATGAGAATTCGAATCGCCTGAGCCCGAGGGGGAGCCTCTACACCGAGGAGCTGCTCGACGGCGAGCGAGAAGGCCAGCTCGTTGTGGAACGGCGACATGTAGTCCATCCGCGTGACGTTGGTGGGTCCCTGGAGATAGCTCAGCTCCTCGCCCGTCTTCTCCATCCCCGTATGGAGGTATCCGATGATCGGCTTGCACCGGCGGATGATCTCCCCCTCCAGCTCGAGCTGGAGCCGGAGCACGCCGTGGGTGGAAGGATGCTGCGGGCCCATGTTGACGATCATCAACTCGTCTTCCGGTACGTCCTCCTCAGCCACGATGAAGTCGTCGTCGACGGTGGAACCGGTCTGCTCGAGGAGGCGGCCGCCGCGTTCCTGACTTGACATCTTCTGGGTACCCTCATCCGTGGAATCGCGCACCCACTCCGGCTCTTCGGTGCCGGACACCCAGATCTCGTGGAGTTCCCGCTTCATCGCGCCTCCGGTGACGACTTGAACTGCACCGGGACCGAGCCCATCGCGTAGTCCTTGCGCAACGGGTGCCCTTGCCACTCGTCCGGCATCAGAATCCTGGTCAAGTCGGGATGCCCCTCGAACGTGATCCCGAACATGTCGTATACCTCACGCTCGTAGAAGTTGGCACCTGGGTACACCGACACGAGCGACGCGATGGTCGCGTCGTCTTCGGGCACGGCAGCCCTGAGACGGATCCTGAGGTTGTGCTCGAGTGACAAGAACCCGGCAACGACTTCGAATCGGGCCTCCCGAACACCGAGGTAGTCGACGGCGGTTTCATCGACCAGCATCTCGAAGCCTGCGTCCTTCGCTGCCTGGGCGACATCTCGCCACAGCTCCTTCGGCACCATCAGCACGTCCTGACCGCTCGACAGGCCCCACTCGACACCGTCGAACTGCTCGGCGAGTACTGCGATGATCGGATCGGCACTCATCGGGCGAGCTCCCCCGACACGATCTTGGCCTGGAGGGTGAGGATCCCGTGCATGAGTGATTGCGGCCCGGGGGGACAGCCGGGGATATACATATCCACGGGAACGATCTCGTCGACTCCCTGCACCAGCGCGTAGTTGTTGAACATGCCGCCCGTCGAGGCGCAGGCGCCCATCGAAATGACCCACTTGGGCTCCGCCATCTGGTCGTACACCTGCCGAAGCACCGGAGCCATCTTCTGCGACACGCGTCCCGCGACGATCATCAGATCGGCCTGACGGGGTGATGCCCGGAACACTTCCATCCCGAACCTCGCGAGGTCGTAGTGGGAGGCGCCGGTGGCCATCATCTCAATGGCACAGCATGCCAGTCCGAACGTGGCGGGCCACATCGACTGGGTCTGCGCCCAGTGAGCTGCCTTTTGAATCGTCGTAGTGAGGATGCCGGGGGCACCGTCGGCTCGAGCCATCAGGCCGCCTCGCGCTCAGAAGGAATGTACCGGGATCGACGCTTCACGTTCCAGTCGAGTGCGCCACGCTTCCACACGTAGCCGAGCGTCTCGATCACAAGCAAGGTGAAGATGCCGACTGCGGCGATCCCATACCACCCGAGCTCGCGGAACTGGACCGCCCAGGCGAACAGGAAGATCGTCTCGATGTCGAAGATGACGAAGAGCATCGCGACGAGATAGAACTTGACAGGGAAGCGCTGGGCAGGTTCATGCTCGGGAACGATGCCACACTCGTAGGGAGCCAGCTTCTCCGGGGTCGGGTTCTTGGGAGCGATCAGCCACGACAGGCCGGCCACGCCAAAACCGAATACCGCTACCAGCACGAACATGATTGCCACAGGCAGGTAGTCGGCAAGGCTCACGGACACACCCTCTCTCTGATGACGTAAGACTAGAAGTCGTGCGAGGACTCGACAAAACGTCCACCGGGCTATGCGAGGCGCTTCAACTGCCCGGTTTCTACGTCTCCATCGCCGCCGCCACGGCTGCGGTCGCGTGGAGCCTGGTCGTATCGAACGCGGGAACCTCGATGTCTTCCGGGCCGACGAGCAGACCGATCTCGGTACACCCGAGGATCACACCTTCTGCACCGAGCTCGACCAATCGGCCGATGATGTCGATGTAGGAGCGTTTCGAGGTCTCGCTCACGATGCCATGAACCAACTCATCGAAGATCACGGCGTCGACCGTGGCGCGATCGCCGGCGTCCGGCACCAGCACTTTCAGGCCGAAGCGACTCGCCAGGCGTCCTCGGTAGAAGTCCTGTTCCATCGTGTACCGGGTGCCGAGTAGAGCGACCGTCTCGACACCTGCCGCCACGACGGCCCGTCCGGTGGCGTCGGCGATGTGGAGCATCGGAATCGACACTGCCCGCTCGATGGTCTCGGCCACCTTGTGCATGGTGTTCGTCGCGAGAATCAGCAGATCGGCGCCGGCGCGCTCGAGCGCGGCCGCCTCGTTCGACAGAGCCCGCCCCGCGTCATCCCACGCACCCGTTGTCTGCATCCGTTCGATCTCCGCGAAGTCGACCGAAGACAGCAGGACCGGAGCCGAATGGAAGCCGCCCAAACGGCGCCCAACCTCTTCATTGATGAGCTGGTAGTACGTCACGGTCGACTCCCAGCTCATCCCTCCGATGATGCCAATGGTTCGCACAGTCCTCAGTCCTCGGTAGATCCCCAGGCGAGCCCCAGTCTCAGGTCTCCAGTCTCTGGCCTGGCTGCTGGCTGCTGAGTGCTGTCGGCTTCTACGCTAGGAGCATGGCACGCTACGGACCCGATGTGGCTTTGATCGTCGTCGACATGCAGAACGATTTCGCCGACCCGGGCGGGAGTCTGTCCGTTGCCGAGGCGGAGTCGATCATCCCGACAATCAATGCGCAGATCGAACTCGCACGAGAGGCAGGAGCCCCCGTCGTCTACACGAGGGACTGGCATCCCGAGTCCACGCCGCATTTCGCCAAAGACGGTGGCATCTGGCCGGTGCACTGTGTCGCCGGTACCTGGGGAGCCGAGTTCCACCCCGACCTCGTCGTCGACGGACCGGAGATCCGCAAAGGGGCAAACGGGGAGGACGGCTACTCGGGGTTCACCATGCGGGATCCGGTGTCCGGGGAGACGACGTCGACCGGGCTCGATGCATGGCTGGACTCGGTTCGGCGGCTCGTGGTCGTGGGACTGGCCACCGACTACTGCGTCAAAGCGACCGCCATCGACGGCCTGACACTCGGCTACGAGGTGACGCTGTTGAAGGACGCGATCAGGGCGGTGAATCTCGAGGACGGCGACGGCGACCGAGCTCTCCGGGAGGTGCTCGACGCCAGTGGCGTGGTCGAGTGAACCGCCTCGAGGCATGGGTCGCACGAGAGACGGGGGGCTCACTCTCGAGACAGCTCGAAGGCTCGACGTCGTCAGCGCTCTACGAGATTCTGCTGGACGGCACGCCGGCGCTGGTTGCTCGGGCGTTCACGAACCACGGGTGGCTCGCCGAAGAACCGGACCTCGCCCTCCACGAGGCCGCGGCGCTCAGAGTCGTCGAACCGATCGACGTTCCCACACCACGGCTGGTCGCGGTCGACGCGACCGGCGAACAGGCCGGCACACCGGCAATCGTGATGACCCGGCTTCCCGGGTCGGTTCACCTCCCGAACGTGCCCTCGGATGAGTGGATCTCGCTTCTGGCGGAACCCCTCATGGACATTCGGGAAGCCCCGATCACCCGGTTCTCCTGGAGCTACGACCCTTGGATCGACGAGTCGTCGCTGCGCCGGCCCGACTGGTCGGCACACCCGGAGCTCTGGAAACGGGCGTTCTCGACCTATCTGAGCGGCATGCCTGACGAGCCTCCGCGTTTCCTGCATCGCGACTACCACCCCGTCAATGTCCTTTGGGACAACGGCACGGTCAGCGGGGTCGTGGACTGGGTCAACGCCTGCGTCGGTCCGCCATCCTCGGATATCGCGCACTGTCGGCTCAACCTTGCGTTGATGTACGGGCTCGACACCGCGAACCGCTTCACCCGAATGATCGACCCCGACTACGACCCTATCTGGGACCTCGCGCCTGCCCTCAGTGGCCTTCACGAGGCCGACATCTACCCACCCTGGACGACGTTCGGACTGACACGGCTCACACTCGACACAGTGCGAGCGCGCCTGGAGAGGTTCGTGAGCAGAGCGTGTTGAGAGGTTCGCAAGCGGTCCCTCAGCACCTCGTACTTCGTGTTTCGTGCCTCGTGCGCATCACAGCTTCGAGATGCGAGACGCGGCGCGAACGGCCGCCCCACGGTGTCAGGCGCGCCGCCGGTCCCGTACGAGGTGAGAGGTGCGGGCTGAGCATGGCGAAGCCCTCTTCGGCGGGTGCAGCTCGCTCTCACTAAGCTCAAATCCATCGGTTCAGGGAGGTAGAGATGCGCAGGCACTGGTTGGTCCTAGTACTCGTGATGGCGTTCGCCGCGACAGCATGCACGGCGGGGACGTCGACCACGACGACCGAGCCCACGACGGCTGCACAGACCACGACAACTGCCATGTCCTGCACGGTCGACAATCTGAACCTCGTCACCCCGGGCACACTCACCGTCGCTACTGGTGAGCCGGCGTTTCCGCCGTGGGTGGGAACCGTCGACGGCGAGGGGTTTGACGATCCCACATCGAAGCTCGGATTCGAGGCTGGGCTCGTCTACGACATCGCCGAGCAGCTCGGATTCTCGGACGACCAGGTCGTTTGGACACGCGTCGACTTCAACGAAGCGATCGCTCCGGGACCGAAGGACTGGGACTTCAACATCCAGCAGTACTCGATCACGACCGATCGCCAAGAGGTCGTCGACTTCTCCGAGCCCTACTACACGACCCACCAGGCGCTCGTCGTGTATCCGGATTCGCCGTACGCGCACGTGACATCGGTGGAGGATCTGAAGGACGCCATTCTCGGAGCACAGGTCGGCACAACGAGCCTCGACTTCATCGAGCAGGTGATCCAGCCGAACACGGCACCGTTCGTGTATGACGAGAACGTCGATCTCGAGGCAGCGATGAACGCCGGTCAGATCGACGGCCTGGTGGTTGATCTGCCTACTGCGTACTACGTCACGGCAGCCCAAGTCGACGGATCGGTCATCGCCGGCGAGTTCACGACGATGTCGGCCAACCCGGACAACTACGGGATCCTCTTCGCCAAAGGCAACCCGCTCGTCACATGCGTCAACCAGGCGATCGACACACTGAAGGCCAATGGGACCCTGCAACAGCTCGAGGACACGTACCTCACGCAAGGCGGGGCCATCCCGGAGATCAGCGGCTAGACGAGCAGTGACAGAGCCCACGACAGTCGGAGGTGGGGGCCCGGGAATCTTCGGGCCCCCACCGAGACGTCGTGAAGAAGGCGCGAGAGGGGCGCTCATCGCGTTCTTCTCGACGCTTGCGTTCGCCGGCCTCGCCCTTTGGGCCATCCTCAGCTCTGACGCCTGGCCCAGGGTGCAGCAACAGTTCTTCAACCCCCGCCACTTCACCGAGAGCTTCCCCACGATCGCTCGCGGCTTCTGGCTCGACATCAAGATGTTTCTGCTGGCTGAGGTGATCATCCTCGTTCTGTCGCTGATCATCGCGATGATCCGGTCGCTTCGTGGCCCGGCGTTCTTCCCTCTCCGGGCGCTGGCCGTCACGTTCATCGACATCATCCGAGGTGTACCGCTCATCCTGTTGATCCTTCTGCTCGGCTTCGGCGTACCGGCGCTCCAGCTGCCGGGCGTCCCGAGAAGTGCTCTGTTCTGGGGGCTCACGGCCCTGATCATCAGCTACAGCGCTTACACGGCCGAGGTGTACAGGGCTGGGATCGAGTCGGTGCACGAGAGTCAACGGATGTCTGCTCGATCTCTTGGCCTCACTCAGGGGCAGGCGCTCAGATACGTGATCGTTCCTCAGGCCGTCCGCAACGTCATCCCGGCGCTGCTCAATGGCTTCGTCAGCCTTCAGAAGGATGTTGCGCTCGTCTTCGTCGTCGGCATTCGGGAAGGGGTTCGCGCTGCCGACATCTATGCGGCCAAGACCTTCAACTACACCGGCTACATCGCTGCCACGTTGCTGTTCCTCGCGGTGAGCGTGCCGGTGGCACGATTCACCGACTGGTACACCGACCGTGACCGCCGCCGCAGACAAGTGATGTCGTCGTGAACAAACTCGAACTCCAAGGCGTGTGCAAGGCGTTCGGTGACAAGGAGGTCCTCAGAGACGTGGATCTCTCCGTTGCACAGCACGATGTCGTGTGCCTGATCGGGTCGTCCGGCTCCGGCAAATCGACCATACTCAAGTGCATCAACCTGCTCGTTCCCATCGACAGAGGTGCGATCCTGCTCGATGGCGCGAAGATCACCGAACCGGGTGTGAACGCCAACCAGGTTCGGGAGGACATGGGCATCGTCTTTCAGGCGTTCAATCTGTTCCCGCACATGACGGTGCTCGACAACATCACTCTCAGTCCACGCAAGGTCCACGACATCCCCAAGCGTCAGGCAGAGGCTCGGGCCAAGGAGCTCCTCGCTCGATTCGGACTCTCCGACAAGACGAACGAGTACCCCGACAAGCTCAGTGGCGGCGAGCAGCAACGTGTCGCGGTGATCAGAGCCCTGGCAACAGACCCGAGCCTGATGCTCTTCGACGAGGTCACCTCCGCACTCGATCCCGAGCTCGTCGCCGAGGTCCTCAACGTCATCAGAGGCCTCAAGGAGGAGGGAATGACCATGGTGATCGCAACCCACGAGATGGGGTTTGCACGGGACGTTGCAGATCAGGTGTGCTTCCTCGACGGAGGTCGCATTCTCGAACACGGGGCCCCGGCCGAGATCTTCACGAATCCCGCCGAGCCCCGGACAGAGCAGTTCCTTCAGCGCATCATCGACGCGGGGAGGCTGTGAGGCTCGCTACGCGAGCGGTCTTCGACCCTCGGTCATGGGATCAGGAGAGGGACTCGCCCCAGGGTTCCAATGCGATTCGCGCCGCGTCTCGCCAACAATCGCGAACCAGGCGACCCTGCTCGCCCTGTGATCTGACGGCAGCTGTGGCCGGGCTCCGACCATAGAACGGTTGCTCAGAACGGCGGACGAAGCCCGCCTCAGGCAGTTCTCGCGACCTTGACCATCCGTTCGAGCATCGAGTAGGCGAGTTCTCCGATGCCCCGCTCGGACTCGTCGAGGAGATTCGCCATCACCTTGAGCACCCACTCCATCAGGGGCCTGGACCGTAGACCGGCATGGGTCAGTGCCCACATCACCTTCGGCTTGCCGATGGCGCGAACGAAGATTCTCGCCATTCGGTAGTAGAGGCCGTACTCGTCTTGCAGTTCCTGCGGGTACCGCTGAAGGAGCGAGAGGTCATCCGCGGCGAGGGCTTCGTGTACGTGGCGGGCGGCCCGCCGACCCGTCTCGTACGCGTATGCGATGCCTTCGCCGTTCCAGGGGTTGATCATGCCTGCGGCGTCGCCGGCGATCACCCAGTTCGGCCCAGCCAGCGGGCCGACGGACAATCCCATCGCGAGTTTGCCGCCCATGGGTTTGGCGTGCGGCCCTTCCAGATCCCAGTACTCAGGCGCGGTGCGCACGTACGTGTCCATCATTTTCGTGGTATTGGTCTGCTTCCACCTCGCGAAGGTCGACAGCAAACCGACACCAACGTTCACATTCCCATCCCCCAACGGAAAGATCCATCCGTAGCCGGGCATCTGCGCCCCTGTTTCGTCGCGGATGTCGAGTTGGCTCTCCATGAAGCGGTCGTCAGATCGGGGGCTCGAGTAGTAGCCGCGCAGCGCCATGCCGATCGGGTAATCCCTGCGACGTGAGCTGCCGAGCGCCCTGCCGAACCGGGAGAGAGAGCCGTCCGCCACGACAACCGCTCGGGGCGTCACCAGCTCTTCACCGGCCTGGACACCCACCAGCCGTCCATCGCTCACGACCGGCGTCGCCTCCGTGTGCTCGACAACGGTCACGCCTTTGTCCTTGACGAGCCCGGCCACTTGGGCGTCGAGGTCACGCCGCCTGATGATCCCTCCCCAGTTCGGGTAGATGGGATGGTCGGGCCAGTTCATCTCGAGGCTGAGGTCGTCACCGGCGTAGGAACGAAGCCCATCGACACGATGGAACGTCGGCGTCGAGAAGTCGAACCCCATATCAAGGAGCTCCTTGACGGAACGGGGTGTGAGTCCGTCGCCGCAGGTCTTGTCTCTCGGAAAGGTCTTCTTCTCGAGGACGGTGACCGAATGCCCCGCTTCGGCCAGCCAGAAGGCGGCAGCCGAACCTGCCGGCCCAGCCCCGACGACGAGAACCTCCGTGTGCGCTGACATCCGGCCCGTCAGCCTACTTGTCAGGGAACGATGGGCAGTCCCTGCTGGACCCACGCGGCAATACCACCACCGATGTCCTCGACGTTCTTGAAGCCGAGGTTCTGCATGATGGTGAGCGTCTGTCCGCTCCGGTTGCCCGTGCGGCAGTAGATCAGATACTGCTTGCTGCGGTCGAGCCGGCCCAATTGCTGCTGGAAGTCCGCAGCGTAGAAGTTCAGGTCGATGGCACCGGCGATCCTCCCCGCTTGGTATTCGTCCGGGGTGCGCACGTCGATCAGTTCGAAGTTGGGGTCACCCTGATTGGCCTGGATCGCCTCGTAAGCCTGCTGCGGCGTGACGGTGCCGATCTGCTGCGTGACCGTCCCGCCACAGGAGGCGAGGACGAGTGCAAACAGGATGCTGATGGTGACGAGTCTTCGCACGGCCGCGATGTTATACCCTCTAGGGGTATAGCGGGTCGTGGAAGTGCTGCGCCTCCCCGCAACCTCGGCATGCGGGGTCGACCACCGCGACCACTCGCGGATTTCGACCCTCTGATACCCCGGAATATCGTGGGACGCATCGTGCACGTGCCCCAGCCGACGATCAACCGACTGCCTCGCTATCTGTTCTGTCTAGAGCAGTTCGCGGGAGGCTCGCCGACGATCTCTTCATCTGATCTGGCCCGGCTTGCCGATGAGACCGCCGCAACGGTGAGAAAGGACCTCTCCCATCTCGGCTCGCACGGCACTCGTGGAATTGGATACGATGTCGATACCCTTCGCGCCCAGATCAGGGGGACACTCGGCCTCGATCAATCACGGGACATCGTGATCATCGGCGCGGGCCACCTCGGCTCGGCTCTGGTCACGTATGACGGGTTCCGTGAGAGCGAACTGCGTGTGGTGGGCATCTATGACATCTCGGAGACAGTCGTCGGAAACCGAATCGGCGACATGACGGTCAAGCACGTCGATGCGATGCAAGCGGACCTGGCCGGTCTTCGCTGCGTGCTCGGGATCATCGCCGTCCCGACGGGAGCGGCGCAGAACGCAGCAGATCATCTCGTCGCCGCGGGCGTTTGCGGGATCTTGTCGTTCGCCTCGACGCTTCTCCACGTCCCGAGAAGCGTGTTCGTGCGACATATCGACCTCGCGACCGAATTGCACACATTGAGCTACTACGTGACCGCGCGACGACAGGCGCTCTAGCGCCTCGAGACCATCGCTGCGATCCCGGCTCCAGCAAGCACTACGAGCACGATCACCGAGACCGAGATGATGTCGGTCGGACTCATGACCAGGGCCACCCGAAGCCGCCGGGCCGGCTGATCAGCCCGATTACCGTGAGCACTACCAACACTGCGACGAAGACGCCGAACAACGCGATCGCGAAGCGTCGATGCGACGGAGTCGAATCTGGGTTCCTGTCGACGAATGGGACGGCGAAGAGACCAATGATCACGAGGAGCGGTGCGAAGAAACCGGCGGCGTCTCGCGGCATCCATGCGAACAGCTGCGCCACCCACACGAGGTACCAGGGGATCTTGGACGGATCTGCACTTCCGCCGGCCTGACGGAAGACGGGGGCGGGACCTGCGAGCGCCAGCAACGCGAGGATGACCGCCGATATCACAGCCGTGACCAGCTCCACCCGGTAGAGCTGCTTCGCCTCCACGGTTGGTCGTTCGGTCTGTTCTGCGGGTGTCTCTTCGGCCGGCGCGGGCACAACGGGGACGACCTCGGCGGCCGCGGAAACCTCAGGTACGACGGCATCCGAGGTCGGCACGGCTGCCGCGGGCTGCGGGACGGCTGCGGGCTGCTGGACGGCTGCGGGCTGCGGGGCAGGAGCTGCCGCCGCAGGAGCCGGTGCGCCACCGCTCCTCTCCCCAACCATGTCTGCGAGTGCCTGATCGAACGACACACCCAGCGCCTTCGCTTTCGCTTCGACCGACCTGCGGAACAGCTTCTCCGGATACCCGAGGGCCTCGGCGGCCTGCTCGAACGACATACCGGCTGCACCGCCCGCCGGGGCGGAGGGGGCCGGAGCCGGAGGAGGCTCGACGGCGGCCGTCGCGGGCGCCGGCGTTTGCGCAACAGGAGCGGACGCAGCGGGCGCCGGTGCGGCGGCGGCGGGCGCTGGTGCGGCGGCGGCGGGCGCAGCCGGAGCAACTCCACCAAGCATCCCGGCAAGTGCCGCATCGAACGACACACCTTCCGCCTTCGCCTTCGCTTCGACCGACCTGCGGAACAGCTTCTCCGGATACCCGAGGGCCTCGGCGGCCTGCTCGAACGACATACCCGCTGTGGAGGCCGCGGGTGCTTCCTCCGCGGCCGATGCTTCGCCAGAGGGAGGAGCAGATGGTTGCGGTGCGGTCTCGACCGTGTCTGCTGCGGCTGCCACCGGCTCGGCGGCAGCCGGCGCTTCCGGTGCGGTCCCGCCGAGCATTCCGGCCAGCGCATCATCGAACGACACACCCAGCGCCTTCGCTTTCGCATCGACGGAGCGACGCAAGAGCTTCTCGGGCATGCCGAGCACCTCGGCGGCTTGCTCGAGCGACATGCCGGCCGTCGCTGCGGGAGTCGCGGGCTGCACCACCGGCGGGGCCTCGATCGCGGCGGCAGTCTCCTGCGCCTCGGGCGCCGGTGCCGACGGTTGCGCCACCGGAATCCGCTCAGGTGTGACTCTCGGCACATCCTGCTTCGGAACTGCACGCCGTTCTGGTGCGGGCCCCAGGCTGTCGACGGCCTCGCGGCGCGCCTCCTTGACCCGCTCGAGGAGGCCGGTCGGTATCTCTGTCGGGCCGGCGACCAGTGGGGCAGCGCCTTCCGGAAGAGATCGTGGATCCAACTCGCCGACAGATGTCGCCGGAATGTCCCCAGCGTCCTCACCGAGAGCCCTCGCTTGGGCAGCGGCGATCCGGTGACGCAGCTCTTCGGGAATCTCCGGCATCACGAGTCCTCGGGCTCCGAGAGTCCGTCTTTGCGGACTCTCCACAGATGGAGGCCGGTGAGCGCGATCAACACGAACGGCAGGAGGATGACATGGAAGACGTACGCTCGCAGCAGCGTGGCAGCGAGGGTGGGTCCGAAGAACGCCTGCGCGAGCGCTCGACCGAGAAGGGGAATCGACTGGAGCACGGCGTTGACGACCGAGAGCGTCGCCTGTGCCGCCTGATCCCACGGCAGAACGCTGCCGGTGATCGTGAGCGCAACCA